>OGGD01000924.1_pt1 | contig 17448 bp, 18 predicted proteins | sample 1571091 | NCBI WGS metagenome assembly OGGD01 (sample SAMEA2582073, study PRJEB24529) | metagenome | biome: Human gut stool | place: China | collected 2011
TCCAATACCGGCTCTAGTGCCATTACTCATATGCTTCGTGAGTCTGATGGTATTGATAATAAATCAGGAGTTTACGAAATGAGATTTATTTATGATCCTGATTGTATCAGTGATCTAGAGTATAATCTTATAGAAAACCCGCATAGACATAATACGAGTTATTCATTAGTAAGATTTAAAAAGTATATAGATTTTAATTCAAATAATCTTACTAACCATCACTACGAAAAACTATGTGAAGGCAATTTTAGAAAAATCTCGTACGATTATATAAATGATCTTTCTGATTTCTCATATTTGGGAGCCTCTCATATTGATGTCTATGAAAGAGGAAAGTTGTTTTGGATTATAAATAGGGTATATAAGAAAGTTATAAACTCTATATGGAATTATATACCTCCTCGTTTTATTCCTGGTACATTAATGAAACCGCAAATTCAGTATGCTGGTACTCCTAATATTGACAAATTTTTGCAGGCTACAAAAAAATATGTTTCACGAATATTATCTTATATGAATAAATCTAATAGTAGCATAATTATGCTTGATCAGATTTTTCCTCCTACTAATATAGATAGATATTTAAGATATATCCCTGACAATTATAATGTTAAGACATTCATTGTTGATCGTGATCCGAGAGACTTATTTATTCTATGCAAATATGTTGAAAATACTCAAGTAATTCCTTGCCAAACACCAGAAATATTTTGTGATTGGTTTTTATGGACAAGAATGCAAAGTCTTAAACAAGAGAATTCAAGTAATTTTATGAGAATTCAATTTGAAGATTTAATTTATAAGTATGATGAAACTCGTGATGCAATTGTGAGCTATTGCGGTTTTAATGATAAATCATGTTCAAAAATGAAGCAAATCTTCAGACCTCAATTATCTATAAATAATACTCAGGTATGGAAAAGATTCCCAGAAAGCACAAAAGAAATTGAGTATATTTCTGAAAGACTGAAAGATTTCTGCTATGATTATTCTACATCTCATTTGAGTCCTGATTTTGTTAATGGAAAACTATTTGAATGTTAACATTTTTTCGTACAAGTATTTTAATATTTGATTATACCATCTAATTCTATTATCTTCATCTCGATGATTAATTTTACTGTAGGCCCTGTACAGTCTTCTGATGCTGTACAAGCAATTGGCGCTGAGCAGGTTCCATACTTTAGAACGGCTGAATTCTCTGAAATAATGCTTGAGAATGAACGTTTGATTAAGAAATTTGCTAAAACCACAGAAGATTCGCATGTTGTGTTTATGACTTGTTCCGGTAGCGGAGGTATGGAAACCGCTATTATGAATTGTTTGTCAAAAGACGATAAAACGCTTGTAGTAAATGGCGGAAGTTTCGGGCAACGTTTTGTCGAATTACTGACACTTCATGACATTCCCTTTGATGAAATAAAATTGGAACATGGTAAAGCATTGAAGCCAAACCATCTCGTTCCTTATAATGGAAAGGGATATACTGCATTTCTACTCCAGAAACATGAAACATCTACTGGTGTTCATTATGACATGAATCTCGTTGCAGACTTCTGCAAAAAAAACAATTGTTTCCTTATCGTAGATACAATCAGTACTTTCCTTTGCGATCCATTCGACATGGAAAAGGTAGGTGCTGGATTGATGATTACGGGATCACAAAAGGCTCTTGCTTGTGCTCCTGGTATTGCTGTAATGGCGCTAGCACCATCAGCCATTGATCGTATAGAAAAGAACAAAAGTACCTGTCAATATCTAGATTTAAAACTTGCTCTTAAGAATATGGAGCGAGGACAGACTCCATGGACTCCAGCCGTTGGCATCCTTCGCCAAATTAATGTTCGTTTAAATGAAATTGACGCAATGGGTGGTGCGGATGCAGAAATTGCTCGTTGCGCAAAATTGGCTAAATATTTCCGTGACAAGTTGACTGAATTTAATTTGCCTTTTGAAATAGTGTCTGAAAGCCTTTCTAATGCAGTTACTCCTCTTCATCCTACCACACAATCAGCATACGAGTTATTTCTGAAAATCAAGAATGAATATGGTATGTGGATATGCCCTAATGGTGGTGAAATGAAGGATACAATATTCCGTGTAGGTCATATAGGATACCTTCAGAAACAAGATTACGATAAACTCATTGATGCTTTCTTGGATCTTCGAGAGAAGGGGTTCATTTAATAGAGCTTTGTTTTATGGTTAAAGTTATCACATATGGAACTTACGACCTTCTTCACTTAGGTCATGTTAAACTTCTTGAGCGTACAAAGGCGCTTGGAGATTACCTTATTGTTGGTGTTACTGCTGACGATTTTGATAAAACTAGAGGTAAGATTAATGTTCAGCAGTCTCTTATGGAGCGTATTGAGGCTGTACGTTCGACGGGACTTGCTGATGAAATCATTGTTGAAGAATATGAGGGGCAGAAAATAGACGATATCCAGAAGTATGATGTAGACATCTTTGCGCTTGGGTCAGATTGGGAGGGCAAGTTTGATTATCTCAATGAATATTGCAAGGTTATCTATCTTCCAAGAACAGAAGGTATATCCAGTAGTATGATTCGCTCTGAAGAGAGAGAATTGATACTTGGCGTATATGGAAGTGGCGTCGTTACAGATAAGTTCATTGATGAATGTAAGTTTGTCAATGGAGTCAAAGCTATTGGGGCTTCTTCTGGTTATGATACCTTCATCAATAATGTAGATGCTGTATACATCTATACTAACCCTTCAAAGCATTATGAGCAGGTAAAGTATGCACTCGAAAACAAAAAGCATGTGCTATGTGAAATGCCATTAACCCGAAATGTAGCTCAGGCTCAAGAACTTATTGATCTTGCAAAGAAGAATGGATGTATTCTTTCTATGGCATGTAAAACTGCTTATGCCACTGCATATAATCGTATGCTTCTTCTCGCCAAGGGCGGCATCATAGGCAATATAATCTCTGTAGATTCCGTCTGTACCAGTATTCGCCCCATCGATTTTACAGATAAAGATCAAGATTTTCAATATTTGAGTAGTTTGAATGACTGGGGCCCAACAGCATTATTACCTATTTTTCAATTATTAGGAACTGATTATCTGAAAAAAGATATTATTTCACTGATGGGTGACGAGGAACATAATTATGATGAGTTTACTAAATGTACTTTTATATATTCATCTACATGCGCAAGCATCAAGGTAGGTAGGGGTGTCAAAAGTGAAGGTGAACTCATTATTTCAGGCACATTGGGTTATATTTATGTACCAGCACCTTGGTGGAAAACTGACTATTTCGAAGTACGTTATGAGAATGCGGAGAACAATCGTAGGTTCTTCTACCAACTTGACGGAGAAGGAATTAGATATGAGATTGTAGCATTCGTGAAATCGATACAAAACAAAAAAATGCCAATAATATCAGAGAATATTGGTGTAGCCATCAGTCAGATTATGGAGGATTTTAACGACGGAATAAACGTGACTAAACTAAATATACAATGAAAAAAATATTGATAATCTCAATTACATTATCTTTTGTTTTATCAGTTTCTGCTCAAGAAACAGATTTTACTAGAAACAATTGGGGGGCCAATTTGCGAGAATCAAATTTCCATGTAGGGATTGATATTCAAACCAAATACATGTGGAGAGGTATGGAAATGATAACAAATGAGTCTGCTCCTGTTCTTTTTCCAAGTGTAAACTATCAATACAGAGGACTCTTTGTTTATGCCATGGGGGGGTATTCTATTAATGGCAAATATTCTGAAGTAGACCTTGGGGTAAGCTATTCGTGCAATGGTTTTACAATTGGTGTCTACGATTATTATTATCCTACTGTTGATAGTAATAAAGACAAATATTTTGGTGGTGACAAACATACTGGTCATTGGCTTGAAGCAGCTATCACTTTTGCTCCTGAGAAATTGCCTTTGTGGATTACTACAAGTAACTTCTTCTATGGCGCTGACAAGTATATAAATGAAGATGGAGAATCAAAGCAGGCTTATTCTACCTATTTGGAATTAGGTACATATTATGATTTCCTTCAGAGCAATCGTATTTCTCTTGATGTAGGTTTAGCTTTTAATAAGTCATGCTATAATGGTTATGAGCATAATTTTTCAATCTGTAATATAGAGGGTAGATATACCCACAATGTTGCATTTAAGAATGGTTGGTCGCTTCCTTTGAGTGTAGCATATATCTATAATCCAGTGTTTGATAAGTCATACGTAAATTTTACGGCAAACTTTGCATTTTAATAAATAATTGACTATGAAGCGAAATGCCATAATTATGGCTGCAGGAACTTCTTCCAGATTTGTTCCTCTCTCAACTGAGCGTCCAAAAGGCTTGATAGAAGTAAAAGGTGACATCTTAATTGAACGCCAAATTAAGCAACTTCAAGAGGCTGGTATTACTGACATTACTATAGTTGTTGGGTACAAGGCTGAAATGTTTGCTTATCTTCACGACAAGTTTGGTGTAAGTATTGTTTTGAATGAGGATTATGCTTGTTTCAATAACACTTCTTCTATCATTCGGGTAGTTGAAAAGCTCGATAATACTTTTGTTTGCAGTTCGGATAACTACTTCCCAGAGAACGTCTTTAGGGGCAATTCTCTGAATAGCTATTACTCCGCATTATATGCTGAAGGTGAAACAGGAGAATATTGCCTCACAACAGACGGTGATGATATGATCACTGAAGTAACAGTAGGAGGTCATGATTCTTGGTATATGGTCGGCCATGTTTATTTCAATCATGATTTTTCTGAAGCATTCCGAAAGGTGATGATAGAAGAATACAAAAGTGATAAAACAAAGCAGGGGTATTGGGAAGATGTATACATCCGTTATATCAATAAGCTACCTAAGCTAAAGATCAATCGTTATCAAGAAGGTTCAATCCAGGAGTTCGATTCGCTTGATGAATTAAGAGAGTTCGATCATTCTTATCAGAATGACACTCGTTCTACTATTGTGAAAGAGATAAGTCAAATCCTCGATGTGAAAGAGGGTATTATTCATGCATTCAAAAATGTTAAGCATCAAGGTGATTATTTGCTTTTCAGTTTTAAGGTAGATGATACTGAATACATGTATGATGGTTTTAAAAACAATCCTATAGAAAGAATATGAAAACAGCTGTAATACTTGCCGCAAGACGCGAGAAGGATTCAGAGATTCCTTATCCTTTGATGCCATTTGCTCAGGATCTTTGTCTTCTTGATAGAACTCTCGGTATATTGCGTGATCTTCATTTCTCTAACATTATTTTGATGGTTGGATACAACTCAGATATGTTTAAGAAATATGAAGCCGATGATGTAACAATCATTGAGAATAAAAAATATGAATTTACAGCCTCAATGGGTACATTAGCGTTGGCTAAAGATTATCTGAATGAGGATTTCCTTCTAATTGAAAGCGATACCTTCTATGAGAGAAAGTTAATCGAAAAATTAGCTGAGATTGAAACTGGTAATTGTCTCTCGATGACAGAGGAAAGTGGAAGTGGTGATGAATGCTTTATCGAAACCAAGAATGGATTCGTAATCAAGATTACAAAAGATCGCCATCGTGTATGCCATTTTGAAGGTGAGATGATTGGCGCTAGTCGTATTAACATTGATACCTATCATAAACTTGTTGATGCTTGGGAGATTGCATCAAATCCTTATCTCAATTACGAGTATCTTTTGATGGATGTTACTGAAGCTCTCGATCGTCCTGTGCTTATGTTCAAAAATCTTATTTGGGGCGATGTGGATTGTAAGGAAGATTTTAAGAAACTTCAAAATGATATATATCCTCGCCTTCGAAAAAAAGAAGATCCATATGACTATGAAAACTTAATGATGCACTTGAGAAGCATCTTTCCAAACAAAGACGTTTCAAAGGCAGAGATTATTCAGATCGGTGGTATGAGCAATAAGAACTTCCGAGTGAATTTCAATGGCAAAAGCTATGTGCTTCGTGTACCTGGTAATGGGGTAGATGGCATGGTAGAGCGTGTAAACGAGGAATTCAATGCTATGGAAGGTTGTAAACTTGGAGTTAATCCAGAGATTCGATATTTTAACGCAAAGACTGGTATCAAACTTGCCGATTTTGTCGAGAATGCAGAAACTCTCAATGCTGCAACTATCCAACGTCATGACAATATGATCAAGATTGCAAATATCTATCAGAAAGTTCATGGTGCACATATTCGTTTAAAAAACGAATTCAATATATTTCGTGAAATTGAGAAATACGACATCTTGATTGAAAAAGCAGGTGCAACAATGTATGCTGGATGGGAAAATGTTCGCAAGAATGTAATGGAGCTTGAGTTCTATCTCAATGATCTTGGTGTCGAACTCTGCCCATGTCATAATGATGCGCTATATGACAATTTCATAAAGGCAATGGATGGTAGTATCTATCTCATTGATTGGGAATATTCTGGTATGAATGATCCAATGGCTGATTTTGCAGCACTTTTCATTGAAGCTGGATATACCAAAGAAAATGAAGATTTCATTCTAGGACAATACTTTAATGGTAATATCCCGGCTAACGCCTACAAGAAGATCTTGTGCTATGAAATCCTTTGGGATTATCTTTGGGCACAATGGACTGTAATTAAGGAAGCCAAGGGTGACGATTTCGGAACCTATGGTAGAGATCGATACAATCGTGCAATTTTAAACTTAACTAAATTAAATTAATGTCTTACTTTAAAGGTCTTTCTTCAAAAGTGGATTGGGCTACCACATTAATACCCTTTGCTATCGTTTTGGTGCTCATGATTGTATTCATGTTAATACCAGACCAGTCTACTTTCTTCGTAGATACTATTCGCGGGTTCTTAGGAGATACTTGTGGATTGTATTATTCAATCTTCGGAGTTGGTACTTTGATTCTTACATTATATATTGGAGTTACTAAAAAATATGGTCAAATAAAGCTTGGAAATATCGAAAAACCCGAATTTAGCGATTTTCGTTGGGGTACTATGATCTTTACCTCAACCATGGCTGCTGATATACTTTTCTACTCACTTTGTGAATGGGCTTTGTATGGCGGTGAAAAGCATGTTTCTGATTTAGGTAGCATGCAGATGTGGGCACCCACCTATACACTATTCCATTGGGGGCCTATTGCATGGTGTTTTTATGTAATCCTTGCAGTTGCTTTTGGATTTATGATGCATGTCCGTAAACGTGATCGCCAAAGATTTTCAGAAGCCATTCGTCCGTTGATTGGCGATAAAGCTGATGGAGTCTGGGGAAAGGTAATTGACATTACAGCAATTTTCTCTATTGTATGTGCTACTGCAACTACCTTTTCCTTAGCTACCCCTTTACTATCAAAGGCGCTGACTAATTTACTTGGTATCTCTGATGGTGTTGGTCTTACCATAGGTCTGTTACTAGTTATCTGCGCTATTTATACATTGGCTGTATGGTTTGGAGTGCAGGGCATTTCTCGCTTGGCAGCTATGTGTTCCTATTTATTTTTCGGTATTTTGTTCTACTTCCTTTTCTTAGGAGGTGAAACAAGATATATCCTTGAAACAGGTTTTCAATCTTTGGGAAATATGACTCAGAACTTTATAGGTCTGTCTACCTATATGGATCCATTGCGTGAGAATAACTTCCCTCAGAATTGGACAATCTACTATTGGGCATATTGGATTGCATGGTGCTGTGCAACTCCTTTCTTTATAGCTTTAATCAGTAAGGGCCGTACCATTCGTAATGTGGTATTCGGTACATATGGATGGGGGTTAGCTGGTACATTTATGTCATTCATAATACTAGGAAACTATGGCCTTGCTCAGCAGTTGAAGCATGGAGTAGATATATCAGGATTCATCACTAATGGCGGAAGTATGTATGATGCAATTCTTAAGGTCTTTGACACACTTCCATTACCTGAATTGGCATTAGGGCTTCTTGTTATAACAATGATTGCATTTTATAGTACTACAATTGATGGCATTACTTATGTTGCATCATCTTATTCATACAAACACTTGCCAGCAGATAAGGAGCCGGATCGTCGAGTTAGAGCGTTTTGGAGTATTATGTTGATTCTTTTCCCGATAGGATTATTATTCGCACAAAACTCTCTTTATAGTATTCAATCTGTTACAATCATTGCAGCTTGCCCAATTGTTGTTTTATCTATTTTGATCACGATATCTTTCCTTAAAGATGTAAAAGAGTATATAAATAATGAATTCAAATAATAAAATATTAAGAGCTGTTACTGTTTCAGAGTCTGTTGAATTTTATACTCCAATAGTTAAAAATCTTCAAGAGAAAGGGTATGAAGTAGTTTCTGTTTCTTCATCTGGACCAGAATTGGATCTTTTACGCAAAGATGGTATAAAAGTAATAGAAGTACCTATGGAACGCCATATCTCTTTGATAAAAGACTTACTATCTTTTAAAAACCTTGTTTTCATTTTTAGAAAAGAAAAGCCTCGTATGGTGCATTCAATGACGCCAAAAGCAGGATTGCTTTGTATGATTGCATCATATATTACTCATGTTCCAATAAGAGTGCATACTTTTACGGGATTGGTATGGCCAACAGCAAAAGGTTTAACACGCAGGATATTAATGTTTACTGATTGGTTAACTTGCGCATGTGCTACACATATTATCCCAGAAGGAGATGGAGTTCTTAATGACCTTCATAAACACATAACGAAGAAGCCCATGAAAGTCCTCGGATATGGTAATGTTCGAGGTGTTGATATGACTCGATTCAGTAAAAGAGACGAAGTTTTGAATTTATCTGAGTCTCTTATTAAGAATACTGTTTTTACTTTTATATTTGTTGGTCGAATAGTTGGTGATAAGGGAATAAATGAACTCATAGAGGCCTTTCTTGAATTACTTAAGGTGCATAATAACATTCGTTTGTTTTTAGTTGGAAATTATGAACAAGACCTTGATCCAATATTAAAGTTAACAAAAGACAGAATTGATAGCACTCCTGAAATAAAATCAGTAGGACCTAAGTTCGGTGATGAACTTTTGGCTTATTATGCATCAAGTGATTGCTTTGTTTTCCCAAGTTATAGAGAAGGATTCCCGAATACGGTAATGGAAGCTGGGGCTATGGATCTTCCATCAATTGTTACTGATACCAATGGATCTCGAGAAATCATTGAGAATGGGAAAAATGGTGTGATCATACCTTCTAAAGATGTAGATTCTCTTTATAAGGCAATGAGACAGATGATTGAAGATAAGGATGCATATAATACAATGGTGGCGAATGCTCGGCCAATGATAGAATCAAGATTTGAACAGAGTTTCGTTCGTAAATGTCTGCTTGATTTCTATGAAGAAATCATGTAATATGGAATCAAGGGAAAATTTGTATAAGTTAATTCGGCTAGGTTTATATTCTACATCTGACATTGATTTACCAAAGGATATAGATTGGAAGTATTGAATTGCTTCTTCCTTAGAACAGGGTGTCTGCGCTATAGCTGTTAATGAAGTGGTTTGGCTAATTATATAAAGAAAAAATGGCAGGCCCAATATGATTCCTCGTTACAACTTTCTAAACTTTGGAAAAGTTATAATATTAGAACTGTAGTTTTAAAGGGATTCGCTTTCGGAACTTATTACCCTGAGCCATTTATACGTCCAGCAAGTAATTTATACTGCTATTTAGCAGGAAAGTATGATGAAGGTAATAACAATGGAAGCCTTAGGCTTAGAGGTAAATAGAGAAGATTATCGTCATTCTACTTTTACATATAAAAATATTCATGTTGAGAATCATAAAATTTGTACAACTGTAAGAGGTAAAAGACAAAGAAAAATATTTGAACGCTATCTTCGAAGTCTTCTCGTCGAGTAGCCAACAATAATGATTGGTAATACTAATATGGAACAGCCTTGTTTGATGTTTAACGCTCTGTATTTTCTACAACATTCTCATCGTCATTTTTTGCGAGAGGGTATTACATTAAGATATATTTGTGACTGGGCAATGATACCAAAGGCTATTGTTAATACTAAAGATTTTGATTTAAAAGAATTTTGGAAACAATGTTCCTTGAATGGTTTGATGTCATTTGCTGAGAGCATGTCGAGATTAGCAAATTTTGTATGTGGTGTAAAGGCACCATGACTAAAAGATGATATTCAATTGAGAAGTCAGGACCAAAAGTTGCTAAATGATTGTTATAATATAAAAGAAAATGCTATTGAATATGGAGATGATATGAAAGCTCATATACAGATGGTAAAGAATATGTATAGCCGGCGTTGGAAATACAAGTATTTCTCTGAAGATTCATTCATTAAGGATATCTTAGTCTCTACTTGGAGCGTTTATTTTGAAAAAAGACCTATTGTATGATCAATAACAAGTTTTGGAACATTTGTTTCAGTTATATTTCTGTGATATAACTTTAGCATGTTATAGAATCTGTATTGATTTCTTAAATATTACTATTCCGAAAATAAAATATCGAAAACAACAATGTATAAGCATTTTTTTAAGCGTTTTTTTGACTTTTGTGTTGCTTTCATTGCACTCATTTGTTTCTCTCCAATTTTGATAGTGATTACTATCTGGTTACATTTTGCAAATAAGGGAGCCGGTGCTTTCTTCTGTATGCCACGTCCTGGTAAAGATGGGAAAATATTCAAGGTGATTAAGTATAAGACTATGACTGACGAGAGAGATGTTGACGGAACTCTATTACCGGATGAAGTTCGCCTGACTAAGGTGGGAAAGTTCGTTCGTTCAACCAGTATAGATGAGCTTCCTCAGTTAATCAATGTCCTCAAAGGTGATATGAGTTTTATTGGACCTCGCCCTTTATATGTAAATTTCCTTAAGTTGTATGATGAGACTCAAGCAAGGCGTCACGATGTCCGCCCAGGAATATCAGGATGGGCACAGGTTCATGGTCGGAACCTATGTACTTATAGCAAGAAGTTTGAGTTGGATGTATGGTATGTAGATCACATAAGTTTTATTACTGATGTAAAGATCTTATTCATGACTATAGCTAACGTGTTAAAACGGGAAGATATTGGCGTAGGTTCTGGTAATAACGATGAGGTGGATGATCTTGGCTTTACTCAACGGCTTAAGGATATGGGCTTAAGAGAAGAATAGAATCTACTGATTGTGAAATAATATTTAAATTGAATATGTTCAAGATATTTACAATAAAAGAGTCAGCCGATTGGGATAAGATAGTTGAGTCTTTTCCTAATTATGATATCTACTACCTCAGCGGGTATCTAAAGGCATTTGAAATACATGGTGATGGTGATTCGAGTCTTGTTTACTATGAAGGCGATGGATTGAGAGGCATATGTGCTTTTATGCTTCGTAACATTGCTGATATTGATTGGACGGAAGGGATTGCGAAAGGTCAATACTTCGATGCAGTTACTCCATACGGATATGGTGGCTGGTTGATGGAGGGAAATTGCTCAGAGGAAAATTTGAATGGTTTTTGGAAAGAATATGAAGCATTCATGAAAAGTCAGAAGATCGTATGTGCTTTCACTCGTTGGTGTCCTTGGTTGAAGAATCAAGACGCAATGCGTGGACGCTCAAATATCATTGATCTTGGCAATACAATTTTTATTGACACCGCAACTGTTGATGGTATAATGAAGAACATCAAAAGTAAAGATAGGAGTACTATCCGTAAGGCTGTAAAGAATGGAATAACGGTCGAATTGAGTGATGATTCTTCTTTGTTTAAGGAGTTTATAGAGATCTATAATGGTACTATGCTCAAGGATAATGCTGAGGAGTATTATTTCTTCAAGGAGGAATTTTATGAGTCTATTATCAAGGACTTGAAAGATCAATGGCTGATGGCAACCGCTAAACTAAAGGACAAGATTATCGCAATGAGCATAATGCTGTTCTGCAATGGCCGAGTGCATTATCATCTATCGGGTAGTATCTTGGAGTACAGACGGCTGAATGCTACTAACTTGATTCTGTATGAAACAGCCAAGTATGCTGCTGAACATGGTTATAAGATATTCCACCTTGGAGGTGGCGTAGGTAGTGGTGAGGATCCATTATATAAGTTTAAGAAGAGCTTCAATAAGGATGGTGACTTGCAGTTCTCTATTTCTAAGGATATGTTTGACCAGCAGGCATACGATATGCTGGTAGAGATGAGAAAAAAGAATGGCGCTACTTTCAATAGTGAAAGCGGATTCTTCCCACTTTATAGAGCAATGCAATAAGCATGTTTTTCATCAGTAAGCGAACTAAAGCCCAATTCTATAATGAGGATCAAATGTCATTTCTGGTTCAAAAGGATTATGTCGATATTATATTCAAAATACAGAGAGGCATTTATCTCACCGTATCGGTATCTGCTCTTTCCGACGACAGATTATTGTTGTCATGTGCTTGGGATTCTTTCTGGAATCGTATGCGCAATATGAAAAATGCTGCTGATGTATTAGCTAAATTGAAAACAACTTGTCCACATGCCGCTCAATTTTTTTGTGAAACAGTTGGCCCACACTTCGCGTTCTTGGATAAGGAAAAGAAGGAAGGCGCTGTGGTAATAGAAATGAAAGTTGACGGAAAACTCAATAGCTTTATCGATTTCCTAAATGAGAAAGTGGTTGATAAGGCAAGCGAACTGATTAAATATAATCTTAATCTACCGGTGGAATTGGAAGAGAATTGTCCATATCCTCAGTGGAAGAAAGATATGAATTAAGAAAATGAATCGCGAATTACAGATAAGCGAACGAGGTATTGAAATGCCTCAGTCCCCCATTCGCAAACTTGCTCCTTTGGCTTACGAGGCAGAGAGCAAGGGAGTAAAGATATACCGATTGAATATCGGACAGCCCGATTTACCAACTCCCCAAAAGGCATTGGATTACTTGAAGGAGATTGATCGCACGACATTAGAGTATAGTCCTTCTCAGGGATATTTATCTTTGCGCGAAGCATTAGTAGGGTATTACGAACGCTATCAGATAAAGTTAACTTCAAAGGATATTATCATTACTAGCGGTGGCTCAGAGGCAGTACTCTTTGCCTTCATGAGTTGCTTGAATCCTGGTGATGAGATTATTGTTCCAGAGCCTGCCTATGCAAACTACATGAGTTTAGCAATTTCTGCAGGTGCTGTGATAAGAACAGTAACAACGACAATAGATGAAGGATTCTGTTTGCCAAAGGTACAGAAGTTTGAGGAGCTCATCAATGAGCGCACAAAGGCGATATTAATTTGTAATCCGAATAACCCTACAGGGTATCTTTATACTCAGAAGGAGATGAACCAAATTCGGGATTTGGTAAAGAAGTATAATCTTTATCTTTTTTCGGATGAAGTTTATCGTGAATTCATTTATACAGGTTCACCATACATCTCTGCTATGCACCTAGAGGGTATCGAGCAGAATGTGGTATTGATAGATTCTGTTTCTAAGCGATATTCAGAATGTGGTATTTGTATTGGTTGCTTTGATTACCAAGAATGAAAATGTGAGCCAAACAGTAATGAAGTTTTGACAGGCAAGGTTGAGTCCACCTTTAATTGAGCAAATCATAGCGGAAGCATCTATAGATGGTACTGAAGAATATTCTCGAGAGGTTTATGAGGAATATACTGAACGTAGAAAAACCTTAATTGATGGTGTGAACAAGATTCCTGGATGTTATACACCAATACCTATGGGAGCTTTTTATAGTGTAGCTAAGTTACCAGTAGATGATTCAGAGATGTTTTGTGCATGGTGCCTGAAGGAATTTGTGTATCACGATGAAAATACTCCAACTGAAACTCCAACAGGATTAGGTCCTAAGAAAGTATGTGCAGATGAAACAATTATGATGGCACCTGCAGCAAGATTTTATACAGATCCTTCATTAAGCAAAAACCAGGTAAGATTAGCTTATGTGCTAAATAAACATGATTTGAAGAGAGCACTTTTCATTTTAGAAAAGACTATAGAAGCATACAATAAGAAATAATGCAAGAATTCGGTTCTGATTTTTATACTATGCCTGACTTCTGTAATACAGAGGCAAAGGAGAGTAAGATTACCATATATGATGTGTATGATAACTTGCGTGAATATGCAAGTGGGCGTCATGCAATAGAAGCTATTTATAAATACAAAGGTTGGAAACGACTATGGATACCTGCCTATTTCTGCTATGAAGTAATTGATTATCTCATTTCTATAGGAATAAGCATCAAACTCTATAATGATACACCTCTGAATGAAAATGATGACGACGTGATAAGTTCGTTGCCTTATGAGAAGGGAGATGTATTATTGCGAATGAACTTTTTTGGCATTCGAAAACGAAGAAGTAATGAGGGTATTTCAATCCCTGTAATAGAAGATCATACACATGATTTGTTTTCAGAATGGTCACGGAGAAGTGATGCCGATTATTGTATCGCCTCTATACGAAAGTCTATGCCAACTGCTGCAGGAGGTATTCTGTGGAGCCCAAAGAAATTTGATATGCCAGCACCTATTGCAGAAACCGCAGAATGTAAAGATATGGCAAAGGTTAGGTGTGAAGCTATGCAAATGAAGCATGATTATATCTATGGAGTTAAAACTATTGATAAAGAAGCCTTCAGAGAGAAATATATCCACACTGAGGAGATTATAGATAAGCTATTATTGTCTGGAATGGATGAGAATACTTTATCAATTGCAAAACATCTGAATTATGGAATGATAGATTATCTAAAGGCTGATAATTGGCGTATAGCTAATGAAATGCTTAAAGACAGTTTTCACATAATGCAAGCAACAAGCCCATTTTCTATTATAATCCTATGTGATACAAAGGAAGAACGTAAGAGCTTAAGAATGCATTTAATTAAAAATATGATATATCCAGCCATTTTGTGGCAGATTCCTGAAAAAACAGAATTCAATGAGGCACTTGATATTTCAAAAAGGATGCTCTCAATTCATTGTGATGCAAGATATAGTAGAAACGCCATAAAAGTAATGTGTGAAAGAATTCTTACTTTTAGAAATTAATATTGAATTGTAATTAACATAATAAAATGTCAGAAGAAAGAAAAACAATTTATCTCTGTCTTGCTCACATGAGTGAGGAGGGATGGGAGCAAAAGTATGTAAAAGAAGCTTTTGATACCAATTGGGTTGTTCCAATGGGTCCTAATGTGAATGCATTTGAAAAGGACCTATGTAGGTTCGTTACTAGCAATACAGAGAGTGCAGTATATGGAGACTCTCGTTGGCCAGAGGCAAATCCACCTTCTTGGCATCTTAACTCAGAGTTAGAAAATACTACAGTTGTTTGCCTATCTGCTGGTACCGCAGCTATTCATTTGGCTTTGATTGCTGCTGGTGTACAGGTTGGTGATGAGGTTTGTGTACAGAGCTTTACTTTCTGTGCATCATCTCACCCTATAACATATCTTGGTGCCAAGCCAATATTCATCGGCTCTGAGAAAGATACATGGAACATGGATCCAGAATTACTTGAGAATGCTATTCTCGATCGTAAAGAGAAGACAGGCAAATATCCAAAGGCTATTGTTCCTGTAGCTCTCTATGGTATGCCTTATCAGATTGATAAGATCTTGGCGATTGCTGATAAGTACAACATTCCTGTTATCGAGGATGCTGCTGAAGGTATGGGCTCACGCTTCAACGGTCAGATCCTTGGTACTTTCGGTAAGTTTGGTGTACTCTCATTCAATGGTAACAAGATGATTACTACTTCAGGTGGTGGTGCTTTGATTTGTCGTAATGCTGAGGATGCAAACACAATCATGTGGTATGCTACTCAGGCTCGTGATGCATATCCTTACTATCAGCATACAGCTATCGGTTTCAACTATCGTATGTCAAATGTATGCGCGGGTATTGGTCGTGGTCAAATGACGGTGCTCGATCAGCACATTGCTCACCATAAGCACGTTCAGGCTCTGTATGAGGATTTGATGAAGGACATTCCTGGTATTCGCATCAATAAGCAACCAAATGATCCAAAGTATGATTCTAACTACTGGCTTTGTACCATGGTGCTTGATCCGGAGGTGAAGGTCGTAGGCCAGGAGAATGCTTACAAGGAGGTCATCAAGACTGCTGTTGGTGGTGCTGCAGGTGTTATTCATGCTGTTGAGTCTCCTACTACCGATTGTCAGCCAAATGATAATGTGGAGGCTATGCGTGTGTTCATGCTCAGCAAGAAGGTTGAGTGTCGTCCAGTTTGGAAGCCAATGCATAAACAGCCTGCATATGCTGATGCACCTGTCTACACAAATGGAGTCGAGGAAGATCTCTTCAAGGTAGGTATGTGTCTCCCTGCTGGTCCTTATGTATCAGATGATGATGTTCGCTATATCGTTGACTGTATTAAAGAGGCAATCGTGAATATATCCTATTAGATTTATGAAATATGTAGGCCCCTAATTCATGCTATATACATGAATCCCTACATCTTATCGGTTGGGGAAAGTACAGCGGTACATACTTGACCGATGCCCTCATGTTGGCGTAAATGCCAGTATGAATTTCCTTTGTATATCAACTGTCTGGGAAGATCGTTGATATATTTTATTGATTAATAGCGGTTTATAATCTATCCTAAATAAAAAGAGCTCCGACAGGGGCTTTTTCCTTTTCTATACGAAATAAAAACTGCACCTTTGCATCGTTGATCAACGAAATGTGAATAAAATAACTTGAATTTGAATCTTAAAAAAACGTAGTATGAGTGTAATTTACAAAGTCATTACGCGGCCAACGGATCCGCGTGTTCCCAATTCTCCTAAGAGATTTTATCCGCATCTGATTACCTTGGGACAGTCTGTCAGTTTGAAATATCTTGCAGAGAAAATGAGGGATCGTTCTTCGCTTTCTGTCGGTGATATCAAGAGTGTGATTCAGAACTTCGTGGATAAGATGAAGGAACAGTTGCTGGAAGGTAAGTCGGTGAATATCGAAGGCCTGGGTGTATTTATGTTGGCTGCCCGTTCGAAAGGTGCAGATCTGGCAAAGGATATTACAGCCAAGAGTGTGGAGAGTGTCCGTATTTTCTTTCAGGCAAATAAAGAGTTGCGCATCACAAAATCTGCGACCCGTGAAGATGAAAAACTGGACCTGATCAGTCTGGATGAATATCTGAAGAAGAACAGTGTGGTCGTATCTCCCGAAGACCCGGAAAATCCGGGTGAAGGTGGTGGAGAAGGAGGAGGTGGAGTAACACCTGATCCGTCTGTTTAATTGATGTCTGCTAATTGACAGTTGATAGTATTTTATAAATGTTTAATTTGGAAAGTAGAAAATCTATGAAAAAAACTTGGAGCATGATTTTGAAAGTGATTATTGCTGTTGCCGGTGCAATTGCCGGAGTGATCGGTGTACAGGCGGCAACAATGTAATTGGTATCTTAGAAGATATAATTAGGTATGAATGAC
>OGGD01000928.1_pt1 | contig 17375 bp, 17 predicted proteins | sample 1571091 | NCBI WGS metagenome assembly OGGD01 (sample SAMEA2582073, study PRJEB24529) | metagenome | biome: Human gut stool | place: China | collected 2011
TCGCAATTCTGGAAAATCTGCGGATTTTCCAGAATTGCCTTTTCACGGGAGGGGTTGGGAACGAACTCCCTCAGTCAAAACCTAACGGTTTTGACAGCTCCCTCGGGGAGGGAGCCTCTGGTGAAACTGCACACTTTAGCCGGAGACTTCACACATCTATCGGATGAATACCCGTATTCCGCAATAAAAAACTGCCGCACAGAGCGTGCAGCAGTTCTATAAATCCGTTTTACAATTTGTTCTTTTTATCCACCCAAGTGCCACTTAGCCGGGGTTTTCAAGTATTCCGTTGCCGGAACACCGCTCAACTTTGTAATCTTGAATCTCGCTTCTAAGCTTTCCACAAATTCCAATCCATTTTTCCCATAATAATAAGTATAGTTTGCAGGAGTTCCATTCACGCTCATGCGAATCGTTTCTGCCGTGTACTCCGTTTCTTTCCGAATGACCTTTTCCGAGGTGACGCTTTCTACAATTTCTGCCGTTGGAATCACAAACAGATGCCCTGCCCAAATGAGCTTTGTCGCCTGACTGTTGGGCGACCCTGCTGCATACTTTGTCCAGCCGTCATATCCCGTTTGTGCTGCATAAACATTACCCTCAGTATCCGTAAGAATCTTCGCGTTTAGGTTTGCAATTCTGGTTTCAGCATACGCAAATTCTTCATTGCGTGTAAAGAAATACTCTCCCTGCTGACCCGATGCACTCACTGTAGCTTGCAGAGAAATATTCTGCCCGGTCACGCCACAGCTTTCATAATATTGCTTTGTGCGCGAGGTTTCCCAAGTTACTGCCGCAGTTCCACCACTGCAAGCGGTCAGCATAAGAAATGCCATTAGCCCGGTCAACATGCCGATTGCTTTTCTTCTGAGTGATTTCATAAAAGAACCTCCTGTTTTGTGGTAAGCACTGCTTTTCTTTTATATTATTCCTTCAAGAGCAATTGTCAACCTGTCCGTAGAAATTCAGCGTTTTTCTAAATTCTGTTGCTCTTTTTTAGGAAAAATCCCAATTGCTTTTTGTACCCTTTTCCCTGTTTGGAAATATTGCCGCACTTCTGCTTTTATGCTACAATACCGGTAACAAAAACGTTTGGAGAAACGCCCATGCTTTATTATGCTGCCCCCATGGAGGGCTTCACGGACCGGGTCTGGCGGCAGACCCATCAGAAATGGTTCGGCGCACAAGGCGCTGCCGACCGCTATTATGCGCCGTTTATCTCCCCGCCGGAGAACCGAGTGCTCATAAAAAAGAAGATGGCAGAGCTTGCCCCGGCGGCAAACCCGGGTGCGCCGGTCATCCCGCAGCTGCTGGCAAAAGACGGCGAACTGGCTGCGTGGATGATCGGTCAGCTGCGGGCGCTGGGCTATACCGAGGTGAACCTGAATCTGGGCTGCCCCGCCGGGACGGTGACTGCCAAGGGCAAGGGCTCCGGGATGCTGCGGGACCTTGCCAAGATGGACGCCTTTCTGGACGGGGTGTTCTCCCACGCTGAAGGGCCTATCTCGGTCAAGACCCGGCTGGGCGTGGAGAAACCGGAGGAGTTTACCGCCATTCTGGAAATTTATAACCGCTACCCCATCTCGGAGCTGACCATCCACCCCCGGGTGATGCGGCAGCAGTATCGCGGGCAGGCCGACCGCGCCGCCTTTGCGGCTGCGTTGCCCCGGTGCACCATGCCGGTGTGCTATAACGGCGATGTGACCACCGCCGCCCAGCTCCACACGCTGGAAGAAGAGTTCCCCGCCCTGTCCGGCATCATGGTAGGGCGCGGACTCATCGCCGACCCGGCGCTCTTCCGCAAGGCGCGGGGCGGTGCACCCGCCACCAAGGAGGAGCTGCGGGGCTACCTGACCAACCTATACCACGGCTACACCGAACTGTTCGGCAGCGCTGGCTGCGCCATCAGCCGGATGAAAGGGCACTGGTTCTACCTCATCCACTGTTTTGCAGGGGCGGAAAAGCTGGAAAAGCAACTGAAAAAGCTGCGGGAGCCGTGGGAGTATGAGGTAGTGGTGAACCAGATCTTCACCCTGCCGCTGGTGGAAAACGATTAAAATCGTCCCACACGCAAAAAAGCCCGCCGTCTTGCAAGACAGCGGGGCTGAAAAGGACCGTATTACACGTTAAGGTAGCTGCGCAGCATGGCCTGCAGCAGGTCGTCACGATCCACCTTGCGGATCATGGCACGGGCATTCTTATAGGTCGTAATGTAGGTAGGGTCTTCGGACAAAATGTAGCCCACCAGCTGGTTGACCGGGTTATAGCCTTTTTCCTTCAAAGCATCGTACACCTGTTGTACGATCTCGTGGATCTCATAGTCCTTTTTATCGTGGATAGAGAAAATCGCGGTTGCGTCTCCCACGCAATACACCCCCTTCGGTTAAACTAGCCCCATTGTACACGAAATGCGCCGAAACTTCAAGATAATTACGCTGGATTTGCACATCCTGCACAAAATTTCCAGCAATGTTCCGGCAAGATGAACGATGTCCGGGCGGCATTCTGCCCGCGAAAGGAGCCTTTGTATGCTTTACGGCATCGGCTGCGACCTGTGCAGCCTTTCCCATCTGGAAAAAAGCCTTTCCTCTGCTCACGCGGCGGCCTTTGTGCGCCGGGTGTACGGCCCGGCCGAGCAGGCGGCGCTGGGGATTTTGGAAACGTCCCCTGCGTCGCTGAACGCCCACCGCCTTGCCAGCGCCGCCGCAGATTTTGCCGCCAAGGAGGCCTTCCTCAAAGCAGCGGGCACCGGCCTGCGGGAGCCTTTTTCCCTGCGGGAGATCGAAGCCATCCGGCAGGAAAACGGTGCCCCGGCCTACCGCTTCAGCGGACAGACCGCCGCATGGGTGGCGCAGCACCGGCTGCGCGCCCGGCTCTCCCTGAGCCACGAAGGCGGCATGGCGCTGGCCTTCTGCACGTTGGAAGAGGAAAGCTGACCGCCCCTTGTGCATACAATGGAATATCGCCCCCGCACTGCATAAGCTGCACCCTGCCTGCGCATACTGAGAGCAGACAGGATGCGCCGGACGCATCACATAGCGGGGCACATCCTCCAGACAAACAGGAGGGAGATTCCATGGAGGTACACAGAGGAGAAGTTTTCTACGCCGATCTTTCGCCGGTGGTAGGCTCGGAACAGGGCGGTGTGCGCCCGGTGCTGATCGTACAGAACGAGATCGGCAACCGGCACAGCCCCACGGTGATCGCGGCGGCCATTACATCCCGGCTGGACAAGACCCGCCTGCCCACCCACATCAACATCCGGGCGGCAGACACCGGCCTTGCCAAGGACAGCGTAGTGCTGCTGGAGCAGATCCGCACGCTGGATAAGCACCGTCTGCGGGAGCGCGCCGGGCAGATCACCGCCGCCGACCAGAAGCGGGTGGATCAGGCCTTAGACGTCAGTCTTGGGCTGAGCTCGTACTGAAAAACGATTTGAAACGCCCTCCGCTGCGCTCTGGGCATATTCAGCGGAAAAATATTTATATTTTCGGGACACCGGAGCGTCTGCGGACGCTCCGGTGTCCCATTTTCACGAAAAGGTTTTTTCCCATGAAAAAAGGGATAGCAGAATCCACGCGGGTGTTCTGCTATCCCAAAATACATATTACTCGATCAGGCCGTTGAGCAGGGTCAGGCACTTACGGCTGTGCAGCTTGCGGATGGCCTTGGCCTCGATCTGGCGCACACGCTCGCGGGTGACGCCGAAGTCGCGGCCGACCTCCTCCAGCGTGCGGGGACGGCCATCGTCCAGACCAAAGCGCAGGCGGATGACCTTTTCCTCGCGGGGGGTCAGGCTCTTGAGCGCCAGATTGATCTGCTGTGCCACCATGGCGCGGTCAGCTGCCTTGCCGGGTGCCTCGGCGTTCTCATCGGCGACGAAATCGCCCAGAGAGGAATCCTCTTCCTCACCCACGGGACTTTCCAGACTGGCGGGCTCCTGTGCCATGCGCTGGATCTCGCGCACGCGCTCCACGCTCATATCCATGGCCTTTGCCAGCTCCTCCGGGGTGGGCTCGTGGCCGTTCTGGTACACCAGTTGGTTGGTGGCCTGACGCATCCGGTTGATGGTCTCCACCATGTGCACCGGGATGCGGATGGTACGGGCCTGATCCGCGATAGCGCGGGTGATGGCCTGACGGATCCACCAGGTAGCGTAGGTGGAGAAGCGGAAGCCGCGGTCGCAGTCAAACTTCTCGGCAGCCTTGATCAGGCCGATGTTGCCCTCCTGAATGAGGTCAAGGAAGGCCAGATTATGACCAACATGCTTTTTGGCGATGGACACCACCAGACGCAGGTTTGCCTCGCTCAGGCTGCGGCGGGCGTTCAGGCCGTCGCGGCGGGTCTTGAGCAGCTCCTGACGGCGCTCCTCGCTCAGGGGGCCGTTCTCCACGGCCTCCATGGCCTTTTCCTCGTCTGCCTTTTCCTCGGCATCCTCGGCAGACTTTTCGCCGTCCTCGTCCAGATCCTCGGTGTAGCTGCGGCTGTTCTCGTCCTCTTCAAAAGAGAAGCGGGCGCTGTTCTTCTTGATGTACTCCGGTGCGTCGTACTTCTGGCGGTCTGCCTGCAGAATGTGTGCAGCCTCGGCACCGGCATGGATGCGGCGGCTCAGCTCCACCTCCTGCTCGGCGCTCAGCAGCGGGATCTGACCGATCTGCTTGAGGTAGTTCTTCACCGGGTCGTCCAGCAGCTCATCCATGGCGGCCTTCAGGTCTGCCGGGTTTTCCTCGGCATCCTCTTCGTTCTCATCGGCAAGGCCCATGTCATCGTTGTTGTTCTCGGCGTTCTCCACCTCAGCAATGATGCTGTCCACGTCCAGACTCGGCTCGTTCTCTTCCTCCAGGATCTTGATGCCGCGCTCTTCCAGCAGGGTGTAGAGGGTGTCTACATCCATGCGGCATTGTGCCGCCAGCGCCTTGGCCTCCTGTGCAGAGAGGGTGCCCTCGCCCTTAGTCAACAGTTCCTTCAAAGTCATGCCCATTTTTTCTCTCCTTCCCACTCCGGGGAAAATTCTGTAATATCGCCCTGTGCATCAGATCACAAGGCCGCCGTTCACCCCGAACACCTGTCCGGTGATGTATCCGGCATCCTCGCCGGCCAGAAAGACCAGCAGCTTTGCAACTTCTTCCGGGGTGCCCAGCCGCCCCACAGGGGTCTCCTCGGCCAGCGCCGCCTTGTCCTCGGCGGTAAAGGCCGCCATCATATCGGTCTCGATGACCCCCGGCGCTACACAGTTCACCGTGATGCCGCTGGGGCCTTCTTCCTTGGCCAGTGCCTTGGTCAGGCCGATGAGTCCGGCTTTCGCGGCAGAATAGTGCACCTCGCAGCTGCCGCCGGTCTGGCCCCACATACTGCTCACGGTCAAAATGCGGCCCTGCTTGCGGCGGATCATACCGGGCAGTGCCAGCTGGCACAGGTGGAACGCACCGCTCAGGTTCACGTCCAGCATCCGCTGCCATTCCTCCGGGGTGATGTCGGTAAACAGCTTCTGCTGCGCGATACCGGCGTTGCACACCAGCACATCCACCCTGCCCATGGCCTGTTCCACTGCATGGAAGGCCAGCTCACAGCTGGCGCGGCTGGCTACATCGCACTGGATGGCGATGCACCCGGGCAGCTGCTGCTCCAGCGCAGCGGCGGCGGCGGCATTCTGGTGGTAGAGCACCGCCACCTGATACCCTGTGGCCGCAAAGGCGCGGGCAGCGGCAGCACCGATGCCCCGGTCGCCGCCGGAGATCAGCACCCGGCGCGCCGCAGCGGGTGCGGCAGGGGCAGGCTGTTCTTTTACAGGCTCCGGCGCAGGCTCTTCGGGCTGCGGCGGCGCAGGCGGCTGTGGCTCTGCGGGCTTTTCCAGCGTGATCACCCGGGTGGGTTCCTCCGCCACAGGTGCTGCCGGTTTTTCCAGCGTCATGATGCGGGTAGGTTCATCCACCACCGGTTCCACCGGCGCAGCCGGCTTTGCAGCCGGTGCTACAAGGGGCTCCGGCGCAGGCTCTTCCTCCGGCACCTGAAAGGTCAGTTCAAACTCGTCCTCGTACAAGAGTGTATCCCTCCTGTTCGGTATTCTCGGCTGGGCGCAGTGCCCCAGCCGGAAAAACCCTGTTCCCATCCCCAGACAGTGCAGCGTTCCGTTCGTATGTCCGGCAAAGGTCCGGTGCTTTGGCGTGCCTGCCTGTGCTTATGATGGGTTTCGACAAGATTCCATTGAATAATATACCACAATCCAGTCCAAAAAGAAAGTGGGAACTGCAATTTTTTACGCAGTTCCCACTATTTTTCCTTATTTTCCCCTGTTTTCGGACACCGGGGGCTTCCAGCGGGGTCTGCCCGCCCGCTTTTCCCGCAGGGAAACAAAAAACGCCTGCAAAAGCTGCTGTGCCTCGGCCTCCCGCAGCCCCTTTTCCACCACCGGATGGTGGTTGAAGGGCAGCGCAAACAGGTCGGTCACCGAGCCGCAGCACCCGGCCTTGGTGTCGGCAGCACCGTACACCACCCGGCGCAGACGGCTGTTGATGATGCCGCCCGCACACATGGGGCAGGGCTCTAAGGTGACGAACAGCTCGCACTCCCACAGCCGCCAGCCGCCCAGCGCCTTGCAGGCGGCATCAATGGCCAGCAGCTCCGCATGGTGCAAAGCGTTTTTCTCGGTTTCCCGGGTGTTGTGCGCCGTGGCGATCAACTCGCCGTGCCGCGCCACCACAGCGCCCACCGGCACCTCGCCCAAGGCGGCGGCTTTGGCGGCTTCTTCCAGCGCAAGACTCATCAGTTCAAAATCGGTCATGTATCCCATCCTCTCATCCCATCGCCAGCACCAGCAGATTGTTTGCACTGTGCAGCAGCATCCCCGGCCAGAGATGTCCGGTGCGGTCTGCCAGCCACCCCAGACCCAGCCCGCACACCAGTGCATAGACCATGGCGGCGGCGCTGCCGTGCTGCAAGGCGAACAGCACTGCCTGCAACAGAATGGCCTGTCCCCTGCCCAGCGGCTGCGCCCGGCGCTGCACTGCGCCCCGGAACACCCCTTCCTCCGCCAGCGGAGCCAGCAGACAGACCCGAAAAAGCCGCGCTGCGCCGCCGGGCGGCGCGGGCAGCAGCACCGCCAGCGTCTTGCCCGCCAGCAGATATCCCACCGCCCAGCCAAAGGCCGAAAGCAGTGCAGCGGTGCGGGGGTTCAGCTTGTGCATGGTCGGTCTCCTCCTGCTATGGTTCGTTCCCGGTTATAGTACCATATCTGCCGCCGGGTGCGCAAGGTTTCGGCGTTCTGTCGTGGCAAATTTATGCAAAATATTGACACATCGCCCTAAATGGTGGTATAATAATTTCCAACCTTTTTGATGAAAACGTTGCGTATACTGTAATTTACCGGTAGACCGGAGGTATTATTATGATTCGTATCCTCACCGATTCCGCGTGCGACATCCTGCCCGCCGAGGCGCAGCAGCTGGGCGTGACCGTGATCCCCCTGAACGTGACGCTGGAGGACGGCACCGTCCTGCGGGACGGCATCGACATGACCCCCAGCGAATACTATACCCATCTGGCAGCCTGCCGCAAGCTGCCCACCACCAGCCAGCCCAGCCCGGAGCAGTTCGAGCGGCTGTATCTGGACGCCGCTGCCGCCGGGGACGAAGTGCTGGGCATCTTTTTGTCCGATGCGCTGTCCGGCACCGGTCAGTGCGCCAGACTTGCTGCCGACCTTGCCAACGTGGACAATGTGGTGTTCGTGAACACCGAGAACGTCTGTCTGGGGCAGTCTTTGCTGGTGCGGCTGGCTGTGCAGCTGCGGGACGCCGGCAAAACCATCACCCAGATCGCTGCTGATCTGGAAAAGGCCAAGCAGCACCTGCATCTGGTGGCTGCCGTGGACGATCTGAAGTACCTGCGCAAGGGCGGCAGACTGTCCGCCGCCGCCGCTGTGGCGGGCGGTATGCTGGGCATCAAGCCCATCCTCGCCGTCATGGAGGGCAAGGTAGTGCTGGCCGGTAAGGCACGCGGTCTGCCCGGCGTATATGTGGCACTGTTCAAGAAGATCGACGAGATGGGCGGCATCCACCCGGACTATACCCCGCTGCTGGGCTACACCGTCAACCACCGGGAGCTGCAGCCGCTGCTGACCTATTTGCAGGACAACCTGCATCTGGACGCACCGCTGGTGCGCCAGATCGGCTGCGTCATCGGCACTCACACCGGCCCCGGTGCATTCGGCATCGCGTTCTTTGATAAAGAGCTGGTGCTGGAATAAAACCTATGAAAGCTAAAACAAGTCGGACAGCCCGCGGGCTGCCCGACTTGTTTTTTACCCGTGAAAATGCCCTTACAGCACCGCGTCCGAAATCAGCTTGCCCAGCAGCAGAACCAGCACCACCAGCATCATGGGGCGGATGAAGCGGGCACCCTTTTTCAGCGCGAAGTGGGAGCCCAGCAGGTTGCCCAGAATGTTGCTGATGGCACAGGGGATGCCGATGTGGAACACCACCAGACCGTTCATCAGGTAGGTGAACAGGCTGGCGTAGTTGCTGGCCAGATTGAGCACCTTGCCGTTGCCGTTGGCGGTGCGCAGGTCAAAGCCCATCAGAGTGGTAAAGGCAATGATGGCAAAGGTGCCGGTGCCCGGGCCCATAATGCCGTCGTACAGGCCGATGCCCAAACCGATGGCCAGCGCCAGCAGAATCTTTTTCAGGTCCAGCGTGCCGTCGTCCCGGTTCTCATCCGGCAGGTTGCGCTGCCACAGAATGATGACTGCCGCCACCGGCAGGATGATGAACATCATGGTGCGCAGCATCTCATCGCTGAGCAGCAGCACGATGTGCGCGCCCAGCGCACTGCCCGCAAAGCTGCCGATGGCCGCAAGAACGCCCACCTTCACGTTCATGGCACCGCTTTTGAAAAAGCTTGCCGTGGCAAAGGTGGTGCCGCAGGCGGCGCTGAACTTGTTGGTGGCATAGGTGTAGTGGGGCGGCAGCCCGGCGAACAGATAGGCCGGCAGACTGATCAGCCCGCCGCCGCCGGCTGCCGAATCCACAAAGCCTGCAAAGCCGGTCATCAGCATGAGAAACGCCATCATCCACGGCGAGATCGTGATACCCATTGTTATAATTCCTCTTATCTTTCCAAGTCGTTTGTTCTTTTTCAGGGGACGCGCGCCTCAGACCATATAAGACCTCCCCTCGCAGGGCAATACACAGCCCGGGATACCCGCGCACAGCAGGGCATCTCCGGGCATTTTTGCAATTTTTCGACTTGATATTACAGATTGTTTTTAAAGAAGCGGTATGCGTTGCGCCAGTAGATGGCCTCCACCTCGTCCTCGGTAAAGCCCTCGCGGCGCAGTGCCTCGGCCAGCAGCGGCATATCTGCCGCCGTTTCCAGCTCGTGCTGGCCGCCAATGCCGTCAAAGTCGCTGCCAAGGCTGATGACCTCAATGCCGCCCACCTGCTTGAAGTGTGCGGCGTGCTTTGCCAGCCGTTCCACCGTGCTGCGGCAGTTCTTCGGGTGTGCCGAGTCTGCGTCCACAAAGGAGGCGCAGTAGTTCAGACCCGCAATGCCGCCCTTTTCTGCCAATGCGCGGATCATCTCATCGGTCAGGTTGCGGTTGTGGGGCGACAGGGCACGGCAGTTGGAATGACTTGCCGCAAAGGGACGGGTGCTGTGGTTTACGATATCCCAGAAGCCCTTATCGGAAAGGTGGCTCACGTCTGCGGTGATGTGCAGCTTTTCCATCTCCTCCAAAAAGGCAAAGCCCCGCTCGGTCAGGCCGGTCTCGGTGTTGGGCACCAGCGGCCCGCCGGGGTTTGCGTTGGGGGCTGCCAGCTCGTTGGGGTAGTTCCATGTCAGGGTCATCATGCGCACGCCCAGCTCCTGCAGCCGCCGCAGCACGCCCAGACTGCCCTTGCAGCAGCCGCCCTCTTCCACCGTCAGCATGGCGCTGAACTTGCCCTCGGCGCGGTTGCGCTCAAGGTCGGCAGCGGTGTACACCGGGGCGATCTTTTCCGGGTAAGCCGCCATGAGCCGCTTGAAGATGTCGATCTCCTCCAGCACGCTTACCAGCGGGTCAGCCCCGGGGGCGGGGTCGGCCAGATCCACATAGGCCGCAAAGCATTGCAGCAGATAATCCCCCTGCTGCAACTTTTCAAGGTCGATATGCAGGTCGTTGTGCAAAAAGCTTTTGGGTGCGCCCGCCTTTTCGGCGCGGCGCAGTTCGTACAGGGTATCGCAATGCAGATCCCAAACCTTCATGATGGATACACTCCTTTATGCTTCTTCTCCCAGCAGCTGCAACAGCTGTTCGGGGTTCATGGACAAAATCGCGCCGTCTGCCCCACCGGTAACGGTGTCGGCCAGCGACTGCTTGGCCTGTTGCAGCTCCACAATCTTTTCCTCAATGGTGTCCTGCGCGATCAGCCGGTACACCTGTACCGGGTTGCGCTGACCGATGCGGTAGGCGCGGTCGGTGGCCTGATTCTGCGCGGCAAGGTTCCACCACGGGTCGTAGTGGATGACGATATCGGCGGCGGTCAGGTTGAGACCTGTGCCGCCCGCCCGCAGCGAGATGAGAAAGACGTCCGCCTCGCCCTGATTGAACCGGCGCACCTGCTCGGCGCGCACCGGCTTCGGGGTAGAGCCTTGCAGGGTGAAGTGGCTCACCCCGGCTTCGTCCAGCCGCTTTGCCAGCAGCTCCAGCATGGAGGTGAACTGGCTGAACAGCAGAATGCGGTGCCCGCCCGCCACCGCCTCGGTGACAAGCTCCAGACAGGCTTCCAGCTTGGCGCTGCTGCCGGTCCAGTTGTCTGCCACAAGGCGCGGGTCACAGCAGATCTCCCGCAGCCGCATCAGCACGGCAAACACGGTCATCTTGTCCTCCGGCTTTGCCGCCCGCAGCTTTTCCCGGGCGTCCACCACCGCTGCCAGATACAGCTTGCGCTGCTCGGTCTCCAACTCAACGCGGCGCACGTTCTCCGTTTTGGGCGGCAGCTCCCGCAGCACCTCGGACTTCATGCGCCGCAGGATGAAGGGCCCGGTGAACTGGTTCAGCCGCCGCACGGCGTTGGCATCCTCGTCCTGCACGATGGGCTTTTCAAACCGGGCGCAGAAGGTCTTGTAGGGGGGCAGATAGCCCGGCATCAAAAAGGAGAAGATGCTCCACAATTCGCCCAAGCGGTTTTCCACCGGGGTGCCGGTCAGGGCAAAGCGCACCCGGCTGTTCACCCGGCACACCGCCTTGTATTTCTGGGTGGTGTGGTTTTTGATGGCCTGCGCTTCGTCCAGAATGCAGGCGTAGAAGCTTTGCCCGGCATACAGTTTTTCGTCCCGGCGCAGCAGATCGTAGCTGGTAATGACGAGATCCGCCTGTGCCCACCCATCGACCAGTGCGGCGCGGTGGGCGGCATCGCCGTCCATGGCAACACTTTGCAGCTGCGGGGTGAACTTCTGGCATTCCTCCTGCCAGTTCAGCACCAGCGATGCCGGGCAGACGATGAGGCTGGGCAGCTGCTGCCCGTCCTCCTTCATGGCCAGCAGGTAGCTGAGCACCTGCACGGTCTTGCCCAGACCCATATCATCGGCCAGAATGCCGCCCATGCCGTAGCCGTCCAGCGTGCGCAGCCAGCGGTAGCCGTCCCGCTGGTATTTGCGCAGGGTCTTTTGCAGGGAGAGCGGCGGGGTATATTCGCTGTCCCGCACGGCATGGAAGCTGCGGCTGATGCGCCGGAAAGCGTCATCCCGGTCGAACCGCAGGCCGTTCTGCCCCGAAAGCGCCCAGTCCAGCGTAGGGGCACGATAGAGCGGCAGGGCGGCGTGGCCGTCCTTCAGCTTTGCGCCGGAAAGTTCCAGTGTGTCGTTCAGTTCGTCCAACCCTTCCAGACTGTCGTCCAGCCGCAGCAGACTGCCGTCCCGCAGGCGGTGGTAGCGCTTTTTCTGGTGCAGGGACTGCAAAAGTTCCCGCAGCTCCTCCACCGGGAAGGCGCCGGTGTCCACCTCCAAATCCAGCACACTGCCGTGCACCGATACCCCCACCGAAATTTTAGGCGGGGCAGCTTGTAAGTTGCGGAAGGCATCGGTCTGGTACACCTCGCCCATGGCCAGCAGGGCGGGAATGCCCTCTTCCAGCAGTTGGAAAAGTGCCTCCTCCCCGGAAATGCTGTAATGTCCCGGCTTGCCGGGCTCGGGTTCCAGATAGGTTTCCAGCAGCCGCTTTGCCCGGTTCTCGGTGCGGGCGTCCCGTAAAAGATCCGGCGGCACCGGCTCGCCGGGGGCTACCCTGTCCTCGCCGTACAGAAAGACCGGGTAGGCCGTGACGGTAAGCCCCCGGTCGGCGTCCAGATAAAACTGCACCACCGGTTCCAGCGGGATCTGGTTCAGCAGCAGCCGGTCGGGGTCCACGATGTTGACCCGGTTGCCCAGTTCCGGCAGCACATAGCTGCAAAAGGCGGCGGCGTCCGCGCTGGTAAAGAATAAACTGCGCCCGCCAAAGGTCTCCAGCACCGGCAGCACCCGGCGGCACTCCTCCCGCTGCATCCGCCAGAGGGTGGTTTCGCCCAGCAGATAAGCATAGTCCAGCCCCTGCACCCCGCTGAGCGCCGGGGTACAGCTCAGCTGCACGCCGCCCTTGCGGCGCTCCACCTTCAGGCTGATGACCGGCAGTCCCTCTTTAAGGGTGTAGCCGCCCACGACGCCCTTGGCGGCGTAAAGCTCCACAAGGGTATCCAAACCCTCGCCGGTCAGCGGCAGACCGCCCGCCGGGCCTTTGTCCCAAGCAGAGCGCACCGTGCCCTCGGCTTCAAATTCCTGCCGGGCGCTCACCTGACGGCGCAGCAGCCGCAGCAGCTGCTGTGCGTCCGGGGCAAAGGCGTCCCACCGGTGCACGAAAGCCAGCGATTTCCCGTAGCTGACGCTTTCGCCCCGCTCGATCGCATCCAGAAACTGCGGGATGCTTTTTACCAGATACTGCCGCCCGCCGATGCCGTCCGAGACCCGCAGCCGCAGCCAGATACGGCCATTGTGCGGCGTAAGCTCCGGCTCCAGCAGGGCAAAGCCGGTGCGCTGGGCATCGGGCGGGGGCAGGGGCTGCGCATCCTCCCGCTGGTAGCGCTTCAGCAGCAGCTGAGCATCATAGTCGGTCTCCGGCTCTTCTCCCCGCCACTTGCGGCCAAACAGCATATCCAGCCCGGCGCTGTAACTGTCCTTGCGGGGCTCGGTGCTCAAGCCTGCCACGCCCCGCTGCACCCCGGGGATGCTCTCCGGCTTTTTTTCCGGGGCAGGTGGATTCTTTTCCGCGTCCTGCAGCAGCAGCGCTCCAATGTGCTTACAGTAGGTGCCATCGCCGTTCTGATTATAGGGGCAGTCGCAGGAGGCGCTGACAAAGCTGCCGTTTTCCCGCAGCCAGACCTGCGTATAATAGCAGTCCGGCCCGCTGCCCTGCACCAGCGCTGTCAGGTGCCGCACCCCGTCCTCGTTGGTAGTGCAGCTGCTTTGCAGGATGCGCTTGCGGTACTTCTGCGCCCGCTCAAAGATGCTTTTGCCCAGCAATGCGCGGATCTCCTGTGCGTCCATGTGGTCTCCCTCCCCTGTGCTGTCGCGGTTCCGGTCTATTCTATAAGAATACCGCGTTCCACCCCGGGATGCAAGGGCAGAAGGATAAAAATCATTATTATAATTTGTGGCCCGGATACGTCTGCGGACGTTTCCGGGCCACTTTTTTCAGTTAAAACTTTTAGCCCTGTTTTTCTGCGGGGGCTGTGCCGTGCTTACGGGTCTTGAGGTGGTACATCTCCTGATCGGCTTTATCGATCAGGTCGTGCACGGTGGCAATGTCCGGCTCAAGGCGGGCGCAGCCGATGCTGATCTCGATCTGATAGGGCTTGCCGGAGGCGGCGTTGGCGGCGTCCAGCTCTCGCTGGATGGAGGCGATCAGGGTGCGCACCTCCACGCTGTTGCAGCCGCAGGCGATGCAAAACTCATCGCCGCCGTAGCGCGCCAGCACGCCGTTATAGTTGGCGCACACCTTTTTCAAAATGCCCGCCAGCAGCACCAGTGCGGCATCGCCCTCCAAGTGGCCGTATTCATCGTTGATGTGCTTGAAGTGATCCATGTCCATCATGAGGAAATGCAGCGAGCGGTTGGGGTGGCGGCGGTAATAGGGCAGCTCGCTTTCCAGATAGCGCAGCGCCACGATACGGTTGCTGACGCCGGTCAGGGTATCCACCGTGAACTTGGTCTGCAGCACCAGCACATACACGCACACCAGCCCCAGCGTAATGCCGCAGCACAGCAGCCCGCGCCCGGGCAGCCAGCCTTGCAGCAAAAAGCCTGCCGCCGGCGCAAGCGCGAGCAGCAGCAGGGTTTTCAGTTCCTCTTTGGGTGTTTCCTGCTTCCAGTGGCTTAGCGTCCAGCTGCATTGGAGAAAGGCTGCTGCCAGATAGGCAAGCCCCACCAGCTTCGCCCCCCAGAACAGGGTGCTGCCCCGCAGCCCCTCTGCGTCCAGATAGCAAAAGCCGTTTTCGTCCCGCGCCGTCAGCAGCACCAGCAAAAGCAGTGTCACCGGTGCGGCGCTGAGTGCCAGCCTGCGGCCGTCCTCCATCCATGTACGCCCCAGCTCTGCCTCCACATACAAAAACACCAGCAAGCAGCAACACGCCGCCAGCAGATAAAACAAAATGCTGCCCCCGGCGTTCAGCCGGTAGGTCATGGGGACGCCCAGCTCCTGCCACGCACCCAGCTGCGCCAGCGCACTGCCATAATCTACGATCGTCAGCGCCCCGGCAAACCACAGCAGCGCCGTAAACAGCCGCCCGGGCAGGCTTTTATCCCGCATTTTCTGCTGCGCCCGCAGCAAAACCGCCAGCGTGACCAGACAGAACCCACTGACCTGAGTATGGGCAATCGCATCCATGCCGCAACGCTCTCCTTTATCCTAGGGCGGCTTTGCGCCGTCCCGACCCTTTCCGTTCTACCAACGTTCCTTTTTCGCACAAACCCATTGTACCAAATCCATAACAAATATGCAACGCAAACCGAAAAAATTCATACAAAAAAAGACACCGGAACGTCTTTCGGCGTTCCGGCATCTTTTGAAATCATATTACTTTGCCTGCGGATGGGTGGCGTCGTTGCGCAGGGCGCTTTCGCGGATCTTTTCCAGCGTCTGCTCGCTGAGGATGTGCTCTGCCTTGCAGGCGTCCTCGGCGGCGGTCTGCTCGTCCACGCCCAGCTGCACAAAGAAGTGGGTCAGCAGCTGGTGGCGGCTGTAAATGCGCTGAGCGATCTCCAGCCCGGGCTCCAGCAGGGTCAGGTTGCCTTCGCCGTCCACCGCGATATAGCCGTTCTCCCGCAGCTTTTTCATGGCGATGCTCACGCTGGCTTTGGTAAAGCCCAGCTCATTGACAACATCAATGGAGCGCACTTTGCCCATACGCTGGCTCAGCATCAGGATCGTTTCAAGATAATCTTCCGCGGACTGGTGGATCTGCATGGTTTGTCCGGCCTCCTGCCTTATTCCCTCTGGGGGATTTTTCCGACAGAGTATTTGTACCCTCTGTCGTATGTTAAAGGATATCACACTTTTGCGGTTGATGCAAGTAATTCGCAGCAAGTTTTGTTAAACTAACCATATTTTTCTGCACAGAACTGCTGTTTTGCCGGTTTTGCACTGCCCCTGTTTTGTGCAAAGGGTGCAATTTACAGCGTAGCCAGATAGGCCGCAGGGCCTGCCTCGTACAGATCGCCGCCGTGTGCGTCCAGCACAACGGTCAGGGGCATATCCTGCACGGTCAGGCGGCGCACCGCCTCACAGCCCAAGTCCGGCCATGCGATCACTTCCAGCGTCTGCACGCTTTTGGCCATCAGTGCACCGGCACCGCCCAGCGCAGCCAGATACACCGCGCCGTTGCGCACCACAGCCGCCTTGACGGCTGCGTCCCGCTTGCCCTTGCCGATCATGATCTTGTTGCCAAGATCCAGCAGCCGGGGGCTCATGGCGTCCATGCGTCCGCTGGTGGTAGGCCCTGCCGAGCCGATGACCTCGCCCGGGCGCTCCGGGGTGGGGCCTACATAATAGATGGCGCTGCCTTCCAGATCAAAAGGTAGGGTCTCGCCCTTGTCCAGTGCCTCCATCATCCGCTTGTGTGCCTGATCCCGGGCGGTGTACACCACACCGGAAAGCAGCACGGTATCCCCCGCCTTCAGCGGGGCCAGATCCTGCGCGGTGCAGGGGGTCGTCAGTCTGTATTCCATTCTTCTCCCCTCCTTACAGCTCCGCGCTGGCGCGGCGGGTCACATGACAGGAAACATTCACAGCCACCGGCAGACCCGCCACATGGGTGGGCATCTGCTCAATGGCAAGACCGAGACAGGTGGTCTTGCCGCCAAAGCCCTGCGGGCCGATGCCCAGTGCATTGATGGCGGTAAGCAGCTCCTGTTCCAGCTGGGCATAATAGGGGTCAGGGTTGGGGATATCCAGCGGACGCAGCAGCGCCTTTTTGGCAAGATACGCCACCTTGTCAAAGCTGCCGCCCACACCGATGCCCAGCACAATGGGCGGGCAGGGGTTGGCCCCTGCCTGCTCCACCGTATCCAGCACAAATTTTTTCACGCCCTCCACGCCGTCGGCAGGCTTGAGCATGGCAAGACGGCTCATGTTCTCACTGCCGGCGCCCTTGGGGGCAACGGTAATCCTGCAGCCGCTGCCGGGGACAAGATGCACGGTCAGGAACGCCGGCGTATTATCCCCCGTGTTGACGCGCTGCAGCGGGTCCGCTGTGATGGACTTGCGCAGAAATGCCTTTTCATAGCCGCGGCGCACGCCCTCGTTGACGGCCTGCGTCAGATCGCCGTTGATGTGGGCATCCTGCCCCAGCTCGATAAAGACACAGGCCATGCCGGTGTCCTGACAGATGGGCAGCTCCTTATCGGCTGCCACGACCAGATTTTGCTGCAGCAGACCGAGTGTCTCACGGGCGAGCGGCCACGGCTCGGCAGCCTCAGCCTGATCGAGAGCCGCCTTCACATCGGCGGGCAGCTTTGTGTTTGCTTCGATGCAGAGTGCCTCCACCGCATCGGTGATAGCAGCAGCAGAAATTTCACGGATGCTCATACGCGCGCCACGCCGCTTTCCCGTGCAGCCTGTGCAACGGCTGCGGCTACGGCATCGGCCACACGCGGGTCGAACGCCTTGGGCAGAATGTTTTCCTCGTTCAGCTCATCGTCAGGGATGAGGCCCGCAATGGCCTGGGCGGCTGCCATCTTCATGGCGGGGTTGATGTCCCGGGCGCGGACCGAGAGCGCACCCTTGAAGATGCCGGGGAACGCCAGTACATTGTTGACCTGATTCGGAAAGTCGGAGCGGCCGGTGCCTATGACCCGGACACCCGCCTGCTTGGCAA
>OGGD01000931.1_pt1 | contig 17331 bp, 14 predicted proteins | sample 1571091 | NCBI WGS metagenome assembly OGGD01 (sample SAMEA2582073, study PRJEB24529) | metagenome | biome: Human gut stool | place: China | collected 2011
ATAAGGGATCTCCGTGACCAGGATTATGTCCGCAGCGCCTGCGATTCCGGCAGTCAGGGGCAGCCACCCTACTTTATGTCCCATAACTTCCACGATAAATACTCTGCCGTGGGAAGCTGCTGTGGTATGGATGCAGTCGATGGCATCCGTTGCAATATCCACCGCACTCTGGAAACCGAAGGTCATATCGGTGCCCCACAGGTCATTGTCGATGGTCTTGGGCAGGGTCACGATATTCAGTCCTTCCTTGCGCAACAGGTTCGCAGTCTTGTGGGTGCCGTTACCACCGAGAATTACCAGGCAGTCCAACTGCAGCTTATAATAATTCTGCTTCATGGCTTCCACTTTATTCAGCCCGTTGGGATCCGGATCCTGGATCGTCTTGAAGGGGGTCCGGGAGGTTCCCAGGATCGTGCCGCCCTTGGTAAGAATACCGGAGAAATCCTTGTCTGTCAGCATGCGGAAATTACCGTAAATCAGTCCTCTGTAGCCATCCAGGAAGCCGTAGATCTCCACCTCTTCCTTACCGTTCGCCAGTGTCTTCACCACACCTCTCATAGCTGCGTTCAGGGCCTGGCAGTCACCACCGCTCGTTAACATTCCGATTCTCTTCATCGTAGGATCCTCCGTTTTCTATATTTCATTATTTTCTCTTGCGTTTGCTGTAACTATGCAAAACTGTCTTCGTTCTGCCAATACTTATTTCTATTTTAATACATTTATTTTCATCTGAAAATAGTTTGTTGTAATTTCCGGCAGATTTCTCCCCTATGGCAAAACAAACCTCAGAAGCACCGGGCCTCTGAGGTTCGCTTATCATCTTATCATACGTTATTTGAATTTAAACTTTCCTTTGATCATGGTCACGTAGACAGCTGCGCCGCCACCGCCGACCACTACGGCTCCGGCTGCTGCCGCTGCCGCCACGCGGCCTGCGTTCGTTCCCTTACCGGAGGTCTCCGTTATCTGCTCTGTGCCGGATTCCTGAGAGTCGGAAGTCTGGGCGGTCATGGAATCTATCCGCTCCTCCTGCGGTGCTTCTCCACTCGATTCCTGCGTGTCCTGTGCCTCCCCGGAGGGCTTTGCCGCATCTTCCTTACTGTTTTCGTCCGCAGCGGGTGTTGTCGGGGGCACGGGAATTACAGAAGGCTTTACCACACCGGGTGTGGCAGGCGTTGCCGTGGCTGCGGGAGGTGTTGCCGCGCCCGTGGCCTTCTGGTCCGTATTGGACGCCTGACTGCTGTCATCGTCGTCATCATCGTCATCGTCGTTACTGGCAGCAGGCTTCTTCGGTGCGATCTCATAACCGCAGACGGTACAGATCTCCGCCCGTTCTGTGGTGGCCGCGCCACCGGATGCATGCTTTTCCGTATTGCTGGTGATTCCACAGACACCACACTTATGCCAGTGTCCGGTCATATCGGACAGATATCCTTCTGCCCAGCTATGATCCGTCTTCGGAAGAACGATCTCTGTCGCTGTTATGCTCTTGCTTCCGTCCGCGGATGCAAAATACAGTCCGCAGACGTCGCAGGTCCAGTATTCGATGCTGCCCTCTGCCTGACAGGTGGGTTCCACCCGGTCGTGGCGGTTCAGCGGGCCGTGACCGGAGTTCCATGTCTTCGATACGGCGGGGCTTGCGTTATAATCATCGGTTTCCGCATAGCGGATCTGTGCAGTCACCTTCTCGTTGTGACCGACTCCGGCGGATTTGGTCTGCCCCCAGTCCGTTCCATCAAAGCTGAACTCCACGTCAGTGCGATCTGTGGTGATCTGCGCCGCCAGATCATTGCCGCTGACGGTAAAGGTCATGTCAAAGGCATCCGGATCCGGGGTATCCTCGCGGTCTGCTCTTTCGGTACGGGTGATAGTTATGCCAAACTTAATATCTTCATAATTTTTTGACCGTAACTGAACACTTACTATCGCATTCTCGCCAATATCATCCATGGTGTTTTCACCCAGAGTGAATAGCAATTTTCCCTCGGAATATTTGATGTCAGAATCTGCTGCCAAAACGCTCCTGGAATCAGCCCGCATGATAACTTCCATCGTTGTCTCTCCCATATCCTCGGACAGCCCCGGTATCTGCACCGCCTTCTCTCCTTTGGCCGCCCAACTGTATTTGAGATCCAAGTCTCGAATCTTCGGAGCAATTGCTTTACTGATTTCCAATCTTACCTGTGCCGCCAGCGTCTGATAGTATTCCGGATGCTGTGCCGGGGTAAATGTTGCCGTGTAGGTTCCATCGTCTCCGACACAAGGAACCTCGTCTCCGTCGATCCGCCAGGTTCCGCCGATGATCTCGGTTCCCAGTTTTGCCGTCAGTCCTGCCACTGTGAGTACACTCAGCTTATTGCCATAGGTTCCACTGGCGATGCCAACACCCTCTGCCCTAAGTGCTGCCGGGGCGATATTCACAGTCAGATCCTTCGTCGTCTGCTCCGGGAAGAAAGAAGAGTTTGTCCCGGTGTAAACGAGGGTGAACGTGGTCTCGCCCACGGTCTGCGCCTTGTAAGTTGCGGTGCCGTCCCGGAATTCTGCCGCATTTACCACCGTCGTATCCCCGATCCGGATCTCAAAGCTGCCCTCCGTATCTTCCGCAGGGATGGTCTGTCCGTTTGGCGCAAGGTTTACCAGTGCCTTTACATTAAAAGTAATATTCTCTCCATAGGCGGGAGCGTTGGTATCTGCTCTCTCGAACGACAGACCTGTGGTGTAATTCACACCAACTGCATTATTCTCCCCAAGAGAAGGGTAGTAGGCGATTCCCTTCTCTTTGTCGTTGGCTTTCTTCGTCCAGATGTCAGGGTTAAAATCCTCATCTTTTATTAGCTTTTCAAAGAAGTCGGGTGAGGTCAGTTGCAGGGTCGTACGCCCCAAATTGCGTTCATCATCTGCTTTACATATATCGTTATTGAAATAGCAATTTGTTGCACCTCTATCTCCACTATACACTATTCCTGCACGATCTCCATCACCTGCAATAGCAGCTATACTAATGCAATGATCGATAACTGTAAATGGACTATTGCCGCAGATTCCTGCCGCCGCAGATCTTCCCTGCACGTCTCCTTCAAAAAAGCACTGGGAAATCATAGTACCTTGTCCGGCATTGCCGCAGATTCCACCTGCTGTATGCCCTTTTACCGTTCCAGTAAAGGAGCAGCCATAAATTTCACCCACAGACAAATTTCCGCAAATTCCTCCTGCAATGTCACTCGAAACGATGGCTCCGTTGGCAGCCAACAGCATTACCTTACCGCTTTCTTTTTCACTGTTTAGGGTTTTTGAATAGCCTATTGTGCCAAATAAACCAGAACTATAAGTCTGCTTATCTTCTGTCATATCGATATGGCCTATCGTATGTCCGTCTCCACTGAATTTTCCTGTGTACGGAGTTCCTGGATCTCCAATGGAACTGAGTTGTACTCCACTCACATCAATATCGTTCCCCAGGACATAATTTGCACTCCATTTTGCTTCATCCCTCACCTGTCCGATGGCTGCGAATTCCTCCGCCGTGGTGATCAGGGTATAGATATCCCAGTCGTCGCCATTCGTTGTAACATAGTTGTATACCGGTACGGGAGCAGTCTTCGTCTCTTTGATATCTGCCACCTTTGTCAGATTGATGTAAGTCCCTGTGGCTGTACTGAATCTGCCCTGTGTAGCCTTTGCAGTGCTGGTATCGACACTGCCCTCTTTCCAGATTGTAGAATCCAAGCCATCCGGAAGTGCACCGCAAAGCTGCCCTGCCGTTAATGCTGTTCCAGCGTCAAAGCCTCCGGTAATTGCATCCATATTGTAATAACAATTTGAAATATGCCCCGTACTACTAGTCTCTGTTTTTCCTACAATTCCGCCAAAAGATTCTCCTCCACTGACTTTCCCCAGATTTACACATGCAGTAACCCTCGCAGACGTAGTGGCATCACCAAAGATGCCAAATATTCCACCACAGGCACTTCGATAAGCTTCACCTATAATCGTTATCTCACCGGTATTCAGGCAATTCTCGGCAATACTACCCATCCCGGCAATACCACCAACTCTCCCTCCCCCTGTTACCTTACTACTATTGTAACATTGCGAGACTTTACCACCCGAATATCCTCCAATCTTACCGCAAATACCGCCAACATCTGTTTCGCCGTTTATTGTATTTCCAATACTCCGACAGTTCTCAATATTTATTTCTTCTGCCCTTCCCACAATTGCTCCAACAAATTTTTCTCCGTGAATATCAGAATTCTTAACTGTAATATTTTTTATGGCACTATAAACATTATGTCTTGTGCATCCTCCAAACAAACCGACACAATCCAATGCACCACTTATTTTCATTCCCGTCACAGTATGGTTATTGCCGTCAAAATTCCCTTTAAAAGGCTTCCTAGCGTTTCCTATTGGTGTCCATTCCTGATTGTTAAGATCAAGATCATTTTTCAGAACAATATATTCTCCATCGTACCAGTTTCCGGCATTCACATTTTTTGCAAAATACGCAAGTTCCGCCGCTGTCTCAATTTGAAATGGATTATCTTGTGTACCCTCTCCCGCGGCAAACCCATCTGCAATCGCTGTACCATCCCAGGTATCTACTGTTTCTCCTTCCGCTCTCGCACTCACCGGCACAGCGATCCACACCAGTGCCGCCAGTGCCAGCAGGGCCAGCCTCATCTTCATGCTCCATGCTTTTGTACTTTTCTTCATAACCCTCATGCCTTTCTATATCCTGCAAAATTTCACATATTTCCCAACCCTTTGCAGATGTAAAATCCAATTTTGTTTTTATACTATCCGTATCATTTATTATACCAAAAAAGCAAAGGCACCGTCAATATTTTCCATACGATTCGTCTCATATTTTTATAAAATTTTGTCAAACAAGTGCGCCCACCGCAAAATCGAGCAGGCTGGCTCATCGTAAACACAAAAAAGGAGCCACTGGATCCCTCCGGTCACTCCTCGTTGCCTTCTCTGAAAAATATATCCAGTTTTCCCAGACATTTGATCAATGTCTTCATTTCTTCCTCGTCCAGATCCCGAATGATCGTATGGATCATTTTCCTGTGGAAATCTCGGTGATGGAAAAAAGCTTTCCTCCCCTTCTCTGTCAGGGTCACCAGCACTACACGTTTATCTCTGGTGCTGCGGTTGCGGGTGAGATATCCTTTTTTCTCCAGACTGTTCATATTCGTGGTCAGGGTACCCACGGTAACGTGGAGTTCCCCAGCGATACGGGACATACTCTTTGGTTCCTCGATGCCGATGGCTTCGAGGATGTGCATATCATTATTTGTAATATCCTTGAATTCCTCGGTGATCACCGCTTTTGCTTCCGCATCCATCACATTATGGAACAAATTCACCAATAATTCATTCAGTACCCGGTTGTTGCTCTTCTCCATAGTTTCCTCTACGATATCTGGAATTTCTCTGTCGTATGCCGCGATCCTTCGAAGCTGCCTTCTCGGACGCATATCCGAGGGCTTCCTGCCCTTCGAATCATTTTCAGTATACCGTCTACCAGGTCATCACGCAAGCCCCAATCGTAAGCCCGGCGCCGAATCCCGCCAGAACGATGCGGTCACCGCGGTGCAGCTTTCCCTGCCTGTGCAGTTCATCCAGCAGCACCGGAATGGAGGCAGAGGACAGATTGCCTACCCTCTCCAGATTTGTAGGAAATTTTTCACGATCCGCATGAAGGCGTTTCGCCACTGCATCAATAATACGTGCGTTGGCCTGATGTAATACGAACATATCAATATCCGGCACAGCAAGTCCGGCATCTGACAGTGCTTCCTCGATGCACTGCGGCACCCGTCTGGTGGCGAACCGGTACACTTCCTGTCCATCCATCTGAATATAATGTTCTCTGTCATCCGTCTGCTGTTTTTGATCCGTTTTTGCCGCTGAAGTCCTTGCATATGGGGTTGTCAGTTCTCTCGCTCCGCATTGCAGGACTCCGCCACCGGTGCCGTCGGAGTGCAGTGCCCGGCCCAGAATGCCTGCTGGCGGTATCCGTTTCTCCTCCGCCGTCTCCTGCATCCCTTTCCCTGTCTCCGGCAAAGCGTTACTGTATTCCACCGCCCGGGACTCCGTCCTGCATCTCTCTACAACTACCGCTCCGGCACCGTCTCCGAACAGGATGCAGCTGCCCCGGTCCGTCCAGTCCACCAGCTTGGACAAAACCTCGCTGCCGATGACCAGCGCATTTTCCGCAAGTCCCGTCCGCAGATAAGCATCCGCAGTATTCAGGGCAAATAAAAATCCGGAACAGGCCGCATTCACATCAAAAGCCAAAGCATTCACCGCGCCGACAGCTGCCTGTACCTGGCAGGCACAGCAGGGCAGATACTGTTCCGGAGAACAGGTTGCCACCAGGATCAGATCAATCTCTTCCGCTCTTTTTCCTGCCTGTTCCAACGCTTTACGGGCTGCTTCTGACGCAAGTGTCACAACCGTTTCGCCCACAGACACATGACGCTCACCGATACCGGTTCTCTCCCGGATCCATTCATCCGAGGTTTCTACCATCTGCTCCAATTCTTTATTTGTAACGATCCTCCCCGGAAGCGCACTTCCGGTTCCGGTGATTCTTATGGTCCTCACGCCATTTCCTCCATGATATCCACTGTTCTTTCTATTTTCTGCGCCCGCCAGGCATTGCTGCCGCAGAACAACAGTCCGTTATCCACATCTCCCGTTGCCGCATTGATCAACGCTCGGGTGATGCAATACGGTGCTGTCTTCGGATCGCAGGTCTTAATGCAATGTCTGCATCCGGTCATAAACCGTTCCCCGGCCGCCACCTTTTCCAGAAAAGCATTCTGTATAGCTCTGCCGGGCATTCCCACCGGGCTTTTCACAATAACAATATCTTCTTTCTGCGCCCGGAGATACTCCTGCTTGTACGCCTCCGCCGCATCACATTCCTCTGTGGTCACGAACCGGGTTCCCAGCTGTACCCCCGCAGCCCCGAGGGACAGGCAGTGCTCCAGATCTCTCCGGTCATAAATACCTCCTGCTGCAATCAGTGGAATTCCCAGTTCTGCTGCCTGCCGGATCATTGCCGTAAGTTCTCTCTCATAGTTCTCCGGTGTGTAAGCATCCAGTTCTTCCCGTTTAAATCCCAGATGACCTCCTGCCAACGGTCCCTCTGCCACGATAAAGTCCGGCTTTCTGTCGTATTTTTTCATCCAGTATTTCGTGACGACCGACAGGGCACGGGGGCTCGACACGATCGGCGCTAACATCGTCCGGTGGCTGCGCCCGGGCATTCCGTTTTCCGTCTCTGCCACAACTCCGGGCAGATCCAGCGGCAAGCCCGCACCGGAGATAATGCAGTCTGTACCAGCCTGCACTGCTGCCCTGACATAATCCTCGTAGTGTTGCGTTGCCACCATGATATTGACACCGACGATACCGCCTTTTGCGATCTGCCTTGCTTTTTCTATTTCTTTTCCGATAGTGCGCAGATTACAGGCGATGGGATCTCTGTCAAAATCCGGTTCCCGGAAACCGATCTGGGCAGTAGAAATGATGCCGATTCCACCGGCAGCTGCCACTGCTCCGGCCAGCCCGGACAGACTGATTCCCACACCCATGCCTCCCTGGATCACGGGAATATCTGCATGTAATTCCCCCAGGATCATTTTTCCGTGCTTCATCCCACATCACCTCTCGTTACCGCTTTAATACTTGCGGAACCTTTCATAACGTTCCTCTGCGATTTGTTCACCGGTCATGCCGGTATATTTTTGCAGAAATTCCTTGATATGTTCCTTGAGATACCCGCCTATGGCTTCCACGGTACTTTGGTCTGCCCCGCCGTATTCCGGTACGATCCGCTCGATCACACCGAGGCGTTTCAGATCCTCGGATGTAATATTCATGACCTCACTGGCTTCTCTGGCACGGTCAGCATCCTTCCATAATATAGAAGCAAAGCCTTCGGGAGACAGGATCGAGTATGTGGCATTTTCCATCATCCATACCTCATTGCCTACCGCTGTAGCCAGTGCCCCGCCGCTGCCTCCTTCTCCGATAAGGATGCACAATACCGGTACTTTTAAGGCTGACATCTCCAGCAGATTCCGGGCAATGGCCTCGCCCTGGCCTCTCTCCTCCGCCTCCACGCCGCAGAAAGCTCCCGGCGTATTTACAAAGCTGATAATGGGTCTGTTGAATTTCTCCGCCTGCTTCATCAGACGCAGTGCCTTACGATACCCCTCCGGCATGGGCATACCGTAATTGCGTCTGGCACACTCCGCAAAATCCTTGCCCTTCACATCTGCCAGCACTGTCACCGGCTGCCCGTCCAGGAATGCCACTGCACCTACCAGTGCTTTATCATCCCCATAATAACGGTCCCCGTGAGCCTCCACTACATAATCGAAAATGTAGGGAATATAGTCGGTTGCTGCCGGTCTGTCCACTCTCCGGACGGTCTTGACCTTTTCCCATGCCGTTCTGGGAAGTGTCAGTATTGACCGTTCCTTCACGATCTCCGTAGGTTCAAAATGGAAGTCAAAATTTTTCTTAAAATCCGCATAATTCCCCTCACTGCACCGATGCGTCGTGATCAGGAAATATAAGGTCTTCTTCAGATTCTCCCGGCGGACGATACCGTCCACAAAACCATGCTCCTGCAAAAATTCCGCTGTCTGGAAGCCATCAGGGAGGCGCTGTCCCAGAGTCTGCTTAATAACTCTCGGTCCTGCGAAGCCGATCAAGGCTCCCGGTTCCGCCATGATCACATCTCCCAGCATAGCAAAGCTGGCCGTTACACCACCTGTGGTGGGATCTGTCAAAATAGTCGCATAGAGAAGTCCTGCTTCTCCATGCCGTTTGATCGCTGCGGAGGTCTTTGCCATCTGCATCAGTGACACGATTCCCTCCTGCATTCTCGCACCGCCGGAACAGCAGAACAAAAATACCGGTAGTTTCCGTTCCGTAGCTTTCTCTATAGCCCGGGTGACTTTCTCGCCGACCACATGACCCATACTGCCCATCATAAATTTGGATTCGCAGATGCCGATCACAGCCTTTTCCCCGTAGATCTCGCATTCACCTACGGTCACAGCTTCTTTTACGCCGGATTTTTCCCTGGCCTCCGACAGCTTTTCTTCATAGCCCTCATATTTCAGTGGATTGCTCTCTTCTATCTCCTCGAACCAGGGCTGAAAGCTTTTCCGGTCTGCCACCATGCGGATCCGGTTGTGGGTCTTCACCCGGAAATAATAACCACACTCATAGCAGACATATTTATTTTTCGCTGCCCGGTCTCTGTTTATCATTTTCTTACATTTCGGGCATTTGATCTCTGTTTCTATCGTTACATTTCCCATACTTGCACCTCTTATTCTGCGTCACTCTTATCTCTCTGTCCCACTCATAAAAAACTTCCGCAGACTATTTTTATTTTACCGCAAAGGTAAGTTCTGCTTTCGCCGCCAGTTTTCCGTTTACCGTGGCGATCGCTTCCCCGACACCCACCGGTCCCTTACTGCGGATAATGGTGGTCTCCAGCTCCAAGGTGTCTCCGGGGCGCACCATCTGCTTGAATTTTGCCTTATCGATCCCGGCAAAATAAGCGGTCTTGCCACGATGCTCCGGCAGAGACAGAATTGCAACCGCACCTGTCTGTGCCAGTGCTTCCATGATCAACACGCCCGGCATCACCGGGTTCCCCGGAAAATGCCCGGCAAAATACGGTTCGTTAAAGGTCACATTTTTTCGTCCCACTGCACGCACACCGGGCTCCAGCTCCTCGATAGTATCGATCAGCAGAAAGGGATGTCTGTGGGGCAGAATCTCCATGATTTCCTGTGTGTTATAAACTGACATTGTTCCTCCGTTCTGCGAATGCTGTCGTATCAACTACTTCCTCGCATTCTGCAATCGTCCTCGTTGATGCTCTGCCTTCTATCCTGTGTCTTGAACATCTGCTGCGGTTATTCTATGTACTTCTTCAACAGCAGACTCGCATTATGTCCACCGAAGCCCAACGAATTGGTCAATGCATAGGGCACCTCTTCTTCGTAGCTGTCCCGGCAGTAATTCAGATCCAGTTCCTCCTCCGTCTCACGCAGTCCCACGGTACGATGGATATAGCCTTCCTGAATTTCTTTTACGCAGGTGACGAATTCCACTGCACCTGCTGCTCCTAAAAGATGCCCCACCATGGATTTGGTGGAATTGATCTTCAGGTCATACGCATGTTCTCCAAATGCGAGCTTGATAGCTCTGGTCTCGAACAGGTCATTATGATGGGTGCTGGTTCCATGGGCATTGATATAGGTAAGCTCTTCCGGTTCCACACCACCGTCTTTTAAGGCATTCAGCATGGCGGTGGCTGCTCCGCTGCCATCCTCCGCAGGGGATGTAATATGATAAGCATCCGAAGAACAGCCGTAGCCGGTCAGTTCCGCATAGATCTTCGCCCCGCGCCTCTTTGCATGCTCCAGCTCTTCCAGTACCACTACGGCTGAGCCCTCCCCCATGACGAAGCCGTTTCTCTCCTTGTCAAAAGGAATGGATGCCCGTTCCGGATCCTCACTAAATGACAGCGCTGTCAGTGCTGAAAATCCGGCAATTCCGATGGGGGTAATGGAGCTTTCCGTTCCTCCCGCTATCATTACATCCGCATCACCGTACTGGATTGTACGGTATGCTTCTCCGATGGAATGTGTACCGGTTGCGCAGGCAGTAACCACATTCAGGCTCTTGCCCTTCAGCCCATAGGCAATGCTGACATTGCCTGCTGCCATATTGGAGATCATCAGAGGCACCAGCATGGGGCCTACCCTGCCGGGGCCTTTTTCCTTCAGGCGGTCATATTCCCGCTCCATGGCCTGTAAACTTCCGATGCCGCTTCCCACACTGCAGCCCACCATATAAGGATCTTCCTGTTCCATGTCGAGACCAGCATCCGAGATGGCCTGTCCAGCAGCCGCCACAGCAAACTGGCAGAACTGCTCCATTCTGCGGGCGGATTTTTTGTCCATATATTGTGCAGGATCAAAATCCTTCACTTCCGCCGCCAGCTTACAACGGTAATCCGCAGTATCAAAATAAGTGATAGGACCGAATCCGGTCTTGCCCTCTTTGATACCATTCCAGAATTCCTCTACGCTGTTTCCAATCGGAGTGATAGCTCCCATGCCTGTTACTACAACTCTTCTATTTTTACCCATACAGATATACTCCCTCGCATCCTGACTTATTTTCTATCCTGCTGTACTGTTAGCGGACATATTTTCTATTCTACTTTACTGTTGCCGGAGGTATTTTTTACATTGCCATACCGCCGTCCACGCACAGCACCTGGCCGGTAATATAGTCCGAGGCATCTCCTGCCAGGAACAGAACCGCCTGTGCGACATCCTCCGGTCTTCCCATTTTCTTAAGCGGGATCTGTCCGACCGCATTATCCTGTACCGTCTCCGGCAGCTTGTCTGTCATATCTGTCCGGATAAATCCGGGTGCCACGGCATTCACACAGATATTCCGGGATGCCAGTTCTCTCGCTACACTTTTTGTCAGACCGATCAGTCCCGCCTTGGAGGCGGAATAATTAGCCTGCCCTGCATTCCCGACGATGCCACTGACAGAAGAGATATTGATGATTTTCCCATATCTCTGCTTCATAAAGGTCTTCGTCAGATGCCGGATCATGTGAAATGCGCCTTTCAGGTTCGTATCCAGGACTGTATTGAATTCTTCTTCCGTCATCCGCACGATCAGATTGTCCCGTGTGATCCCGGCGTTATTGACAAGGATGTCAACTCTGCCGTATTTCTCTGTTACTGCCTTTACAAAGGCTTCACTCTCTGCAAAATCCGCAACATTGCACTTCACAGCCTCCGCCATGCCGCCTTGGCTTCGGATGTCCGCCGCCACCGCTTCCGCTGCTTCTGCAGAACCGTTATAATTAATGATCACCGTGGCTCCTTCTGCTGCCAGTGCCTGTGCCACTGCTTTTCCGATGCCCCGTGAGGCCCCTGTGACAATAGCAACTCGTCCTGTCAGACTTTTTCCTGTCAACATGCCAGTTCCTCCATCACCCGGTCCAGATCCTCCGGTTTCTCGATATTGTATACTTTGACATTTCTGTCAATTTTACGGACGAAGCTTGTGAGTGTCTTCCCCGGGCCGATCTCTATAAAAGTGTCCACGCCATCCGCGATCATGCGCTCTATGCTCTGGGTGAACTGTACGGGACTGGATACCTGTTGTTTCAGCAGTTCCGCAACCTGTGACGCATCTGTCACATAATCCGCTGTTACGTTGGATACATAAGGAATCCAAGGGGTTGACAGCTTGACGCTTTTCAGTTCTTCTGCCAATTGTTCTCCTGCATTTTTTAACAGGGCTGAGTGGAATGGTCCGCTGACCTTTAAGGGTACACAGCGTTTTGCACCTGCTTCTTTCAGTGCTTCCGATGCTGCTGCTACTGCATCTGCCTCTCCGGTGATCACGATCTGCCCCGGGCAGTTATAATTTGCCACCGAGACGACTTTGCCGGTTTCTTTTGCTGTCTGTTCACAGATTGCTGCCACGGTATCTCCGTCCAGTCCTAATATTGCTGCCATGGCTCCGCCTTCCGGATAGGCCTCCTGCATATAGATACCACGCATCCGGATGATCCGGAACAGATCCGGCAGCTCCATCACACCAGCGGCAGCCAGCGCCCCATATTCTCCCAGGCTTAAGCCTGCTGCCATCTCCGCTTTCAGTCCTTTTGCCTCCAATACTTTCAGAATTGCCACTTCCATGGTCAGCATGGCGATCTGTGTGTATTCCGTAATGTTGATATAAGGATTTTCTTCAAAGGTCAGCTGTTCCATGGAGTACGGATGTCCGCTTTCCGCCTGTACTTCCCGCTTGTCCTGCCAATACAGATTCTGGAGCACCTTGTCTGCCAGCTTCCATACCGCCTGTGCTTCCGGGTAAGTATCATAGAACTCCTTGCCCATTCCTATGTACTGGGAGCCCTGTCCCGGGAATAAATATGCGATCCTGCTCATTTTGTCCTCTCCTAATTACTATGTGATGCTATTGTTCTCCTCGGTTACAGCACATTTTTTATAATGCGCCGTTTTCCATATAACTACGCCGCCTGTCGCTGTTCGAAATCTGTTGTCAGCGGTTACCTGTCGCTATATTTTTTTATGCTGTCCTTGTGCCGCTATGCACTCCTGCGCCTGCTGCACTGTTTCTTCAATAATCTCACGGCAGGTCTGTTCTCTGCGGATCAATCCTGCAATCTGCCCAGCCATCAGGGTTCCATTTACGGTATCCCCGTCCTGCACTGCCTTCCTGAGAGATCCCAACGTCAGCTTTTCCAGCTCCATGAAATCGGCATTCTCTTTTTCCAGCTTCAGATACTCTCTGGTCATCTGATTACGCAAGGAACGCACCGGATGTCCGGTAGACATTCCCGTGACCACGGAATCGATATCCTTTGCCTTGATGATCTGATTCTTATAATTTTCATGGACGATGGATTCCTTTGATGCGACGAACCGGGTGCCCATCTGGATACCTTCCGCTCCCAGCATAAAAGCCGCCGCCATGCCTCTGCCATCGGCGATACCTCCAGCTGCGATCACCGGGATAGATACCGCATCCACTACCTGCGGAACCAGCGCCATGGTCGTGGTGGAACCGATATGTCCACCGCTTTCCATGCCTTCCGCCACCACAGCGTCCGCTCCGGCACGCTCCATCATCTTCGCCATAGCCACACTGGCTACCACCGGAATGACTTTCACTCCGGCATTCTTCCACAGTTCCATGAATTTTCCCGGGTTTCCAGCACCAGTCGTTACCGCTTTTACTCCTTCTTCCACGACAATCTTCGCTACATCCTCCGCATTGGGATTGAGCAGCATGATATTCACGCCGAAGGGTTTGTCAGTCAGTTCTTTGCATTTACGGATTTCCTCCCGGACAACCTCAGGCGGAGCGGAAGCGGCACCGATGATGCCTAAGCCTCCGGCATTCGATACCGCTGCCGCCAGCTTATGTTCCGCCACCCATGCCATGCCGCCCTGGAAAATAGGATATTCGATTTGTAGAAGTTCCGTGATCTTTGTTCTCATTGTCTTTCTGATCCTTCTCGTCGTTCTGCGTTATATTACATATTCTGATGATACCAGGGTCAAAAGGTCTAAGCCCACATGAGGGCAGATATGCAGTCCTTATGCCTGCTCCTGAATATATCTGATAACATCGCCTACCGTTGCCATATTTTCCAGTTCCTCGGAAGGAATGGACACACCGTATTCCTCTTCAAATGCCATTACCAGTTCAAACAGATCCAGGGAGTCTACTTCCAGATCCTCCTTGAAACGGGTTGCCTCTGTGATCTCTACATCCTCCTGGTTTAACTGTTCTCTGATGATGGCTGCTACTTTTTCTAACATGTTTTTGCTCTCCTTATGCATTTCATTATTGTGTTTCTGATACCTTGCTTTACTACTTTGTCGTCTCCGGCGTGTTCACTTTTCATTCATAAATGTTTGCAACACCGGTCTTATGCTTTCTCCATATTACCGTCGGTAAAATATTTTGACTATCAAAGTATTTAAATGCAATATACTACACAGATGTTGTTCTGTCAACATCTTTTTTTAAAATTACCGCTACAAAAGCGTAATTCCATTGCCAGGTGGTAAATGCCATCGCAAACAATAGAAACTACTAGGTTTTTTCGTTTCTCCCCTTGCCAAACGGTTATTTTTCAGATAAAATAATCTACGTTGTAATCTTTTGGAGACGTATCGAAGTGGTCATAACGGGGCGCACTCGAAATGCGTTAGCCCTTCTCGGGCACGTGGGTTCAAATCCCACCGTCTCCGCGCATAAAGAAGCCAGTAATCTGTCAAAACAGACTACCGGCTTCTTTATTTTAGAAAAATGTGATTATTGGTATTTGATTTTCCAGAAAAATGTGTAAAATAGTTGTTTATTTTTCAGAAAAATGTGTTATGCTATTATTATTCCCGAAAAGGACAGTGTTTTTATGAAGCGAAATGCAATGCAATCCCTAATAAACTGGAAAAACGACCCGGAACGAAAGCCTCTGATTTTGCGAGGTGCCAGACAGGTGGGTAAAACCTGGCTGATGAAGGAATTCGGACAGACCTGCTATGCTAATTATGTCTATTTCAACTTCGATGAAGAGGATGAATTAAAATCCATTTTTCAGGCGAACAAAAACCCCCACCGCATTATCGAATTGTTGTCCATGATAAGCGGTGAAAAAATCCAACCCGGTGAGACTCTGATCCTTTTTGATGAGATCCAGGAATGTCCCGAGGCCTTAAACACTCTGAAATACTTTAAAGAAAAAGCGAACGAATACCATGTGGTTTCCGCCGGAAGTCTGTTGGGAACCATTTTAGCCCAGCCAAAATCTTATCCGGTAGGCATGGTAAATCTACTCGATATTTTCCCACTGACTTTTGACGAATTTCTCGAAGCTACGGATCCTGCCCTATATACCTATTATGACAGCATTCAAAAAGAGCAAACGATCGAAGAGATTTTTCACTCTCGTCTATCTGAAGCATGCAATTATTATTTTATCATCGGAGGAATGCCGGAGTGCGTATCCTCCTGGATCAAATACAAGGATCCGGCAAGAATCTCCCAGATACAACGGGAGTTAATCGAAATATATGAAAATGACTTTTCAAAGCATAACGGGAAGATCAACAGTGGTCGTATTCTTCTGGTATTCCGCAGTATCGTTGCTCAGCTTGCAAAGCCAAACGAGAAATTTATGTATGGTGCTGTCCGCGAAGGAGGAAGGGCAAGAGATTTTGAAGAAGCTATCGAATGGCTGGTCTCGGCAGGAATGCTCAATCGCGTATATAATGTCTCCAAAATGGAGCATCCGCTTTCAGCCTTCGACAAGCTGGATCAGTTTAAACTATTTGTCTTTGATACCGGGCTGCTTAAGCATATGGCCGGTATCGACAACAGTGCCATTCTGTTAAAATCAAGCTACCAGTTCAAAGGAGCATTAACGGAAAATTATATTTTACAGCAGTTGCAGGGACAATTTGAAATCGCTCCCCGGTACTACTCTGATAAAAACAGCGCGATTGACTTTGTGCTTCAAAACGGAACCGATATCATTCCGGTGGAAGCGAAAGCCGGGGAAGATAAATCCGCTCCCTCTTTCAAAAGATATGTTGCAGAAAATCGCCCTGCTGCAGCCTTACGTTTTTCCAAACGCGGCTACCGGAAGGATGGTGACATCACCAATCTTCCGCTGTATCTTGTATGCAAGACCAGAGATTTACTATAAATATATTTTTCTAAAATAGATCAGACATTTTTCAGCATTTCCTGCATAACCGGGTAAATCTGCTCCGCCATGCGCAGGAAACCCAGAGTATTCGGGTGGCAGCCGTCGACGGTGCATTCAGGGCGTCCGATCTTGCCGAAGAGCTCATGTCCGTCGACAAACCAAATCTTCTCATCGCCTCTGCGTTTCGCCGCCTCGTAGGTAGCGTGGACGACATCTCTACGGCAGATGCTGTCCTCTGGCTCCGCATCGGTATCGGGACGGCTGAGGAAGAGCACCGGAACATCAGGATGCGCTTTCCGGATGATCTCAAAAAACGGTGCATGGGTCTCCGCCAGATGCTCCGGACTCGGCGAATTGTGATCATAATCCATGACAAAGAGACTCATCTCGGGAAATCCCGCAAGATATTCCGCGAAATCCTCTTCGCCTCGTGCGCTGCCGGAAAAACCCATGTTACGGTAGTCCGCATCCAGCCATCTGCTGACGATACTGGTGTAAGCATTTCCGGGTCGGGGTGCGCATCCGCCCTCTGTAATCGAGGAACCGTAAAATACGATCGGCTTTTCCACGGTATACTCGGGTGCTTCCCATAGCTTCGCGCTCTCCTCGATGCCGATCTGCATCTCAAGGAGATGATCATTTCTCGGCAGATTGATCGTTACGAGTACCTCCTCTCCCGTGAGGTCAAAAGTCTTCTCCACTGTAATCTCGCCCTCGATATGGATCTTTGGCGCGATGTAACCGAGATATGTCGCCTCTGTGCCCTTTCCGAGATAAATATCTGCGCCCGCCGAGCCGGACAGCGGAATATTGATATCCTCTTTCGTACCCGCAAGAGTCATTTTTACATATAATTTCTTTGCATCCGTCTGAAAGCGGACTCTGCCGCCGACAGCTCTTCTTCCGAGGTAGCCGTACTGTGGGAAGCGCTCCAGTGCCTCTTAATTCGACTCAATCACGATACCCTGGTTGTTCAAATAACCCAGAGATAAATTGGC
>OGGD01000934.1_pt1 | contig 17310 bp, 14 predicted proteins | sample 1571091 | NCBI WGS metagenome assembly OGGD01 (sample SAMEA2582073, study PRJEB24529) | metagenome | biome: Human gut stool | place: China | collected 2011
GCTTCCTGTATAACTTCTCCATGTACGGCGCTTTCCCGGAGGAGGAGGGCGGCAGCGACTTCCTCTTCCTGGTGGCCTCCCCTGCGGAATAAACCAGAAAATCCCGTGCGGCACACACCGCACGGGGTTTTTTTAGAACTGGAAGACCGCGCCGATCACCGCCGAGGCGGCGATGAACACGATGGGGTGGAGTTTTTTCAGGGGCTTCACCTGGAGGCACACGAAGATGACCACCGCCAGGGCGATCCCCTTCCACTGGAACAGGGCCGCCGCGCCGCCGGTCTGGAAGGCGCTCAGGTTCAGCAGGGCGATGGAGCAAACCTCCGCCAGCGCCGCGGCGATAAGGGCGGTGGAGGCGGGGCGGATGCCGTAGAACACCGCGTCCACCCCCCGGCTCTCCCGGAACTTCTTCAAAAAGCCCGCGATGACCAGGATGACGAGGATGGAGGGGCACACCAGGCCCAGGGTGGCGATAACGCCCCCCGCGATGCCGCCGGTGTGGAAGCCCACGTAGGTGGCCATGTTCACCCCCATGGGGCCGGGGGTGGACTCGGAGATGGCGATCATGTTGGCCAGCTCTCCGGAGGTGAACCAGCCGGTGCGCTGCCCGATGTCGGAATGGTGGCCAGGCCGCCGCCGATGGCGAACAGCCCCGCCTTGAAAAACTCAAAGAAGAGCTGAAGGTAGATCACGGCCGCAGCCCTCCTCTCGCCGCCCGGATGCACAGTCCGGCCACGCCGGCGGCCACCACCAGCACCACGGGGGAACAGAGAAAGCTGAGCGCGCTCCCCACCCCCCCGGCTGGGAAGGACACAAAGCTGCCGAGCACCGCCAGCACCAGCACCACCGCGAAGACGCCCGCCGTCGGCCCGTCCACCACCGTGCTCTTGCGCAGCTTGAGCACGCTGGACAGGATCAGGGCGCACACACAGGCCCGCACGCCGTTGAAGGCGTGCACCACCACGGGTTGCTCGGCAAAGTTCTGGAGGAAGGCGGCGATGAGCATGATGATGACCAGGCAGGGGAACACCAGTCCCAGGGTGGCCACCACGCCCCCCGCCGCTCCCTTCCGGCTGTGCCCCACAAATGTGGCGGTGTTGACGGCGATGATGCCGGGGGTACACTGGCCGATGGCGAAGTAGTCGGCGAGCCCCTCCTCCGTGGCCCAGCCCCGCTTCTCCACCAGCTCCCGCTGGAGGATGGGCAGCATGGCATATCCCCCGCCGAAGGTGCAAACCCCGATTTTGGCAAAGGTCAAAAACAGGTCGGCATAGATGTTCACGTCACTCCAGCCCCTACAGTTCCGCCCCATGGAAGCGTGATTCCATGGGGACCCCTGTATTTCCATCATCCTCGGCGGGAATCAATCCCGCCTGCGGCAAGGTTTTGGCTGCGCCAAAACGCTTGGACGCGCCAAAGGCGCGCTCGCCCCCGCTCGCGGGCGGCTGGCGCCCCATGCCGCGCATCTCACTCCAGCCCCTCCAGCTCCTCCAGCCACAGGGCCGCCACGGCGTCGGAGGGCATGCGCCAGTCGCCCCTGGGAGAGAGGCTGACCGAGCCCACCTTGGGTCCGTCAGGCAGGCAGGAGCGCTTGAACTGCTGGGCGAAGAAGCGGCGGTAGAAGGTCTTCAGCCACTTCAGGATCCCATCCGGGGTGTAGGTCTTCCCCAGGGCATACAGCGCCAGACGGTAGATCTTCCGGGGCGGGAAGCCCCAGCGGAGCATGTAGTACAGGAAGAAGTCGTGTAGCTCATAGGGCCCCACCAGATCCTCGGTCCGCTGGCTGATCTCCCCTTGGACAGCGGGCAGCAGCTCCGGGGAGACGGGGGTGTCGAGGATGTCCAGCAGCACCCGGCGCAGCTCGGCGGAGGCGGCAATGTCGGCCTCATACTGGACGAGGTGGCGCACCAGCGTCTTGGGGACACCGGCGTTGACGCCGTACATGCTCATGTGGTCGCCGTTGTAGGTGGCCCAGCCCAGCGCCAGCTCGGAGAGGTCGCCGGTGCCGACGACGAGGCCGCCGGTGCGGTTGGCAGTGTCCATCAGCTCGAGGGTGCGCACACGGGCCTGTCCGTTCTCGAAGGTGACGTCCAGCACGCTCTCGTCCTGGCCGATGTCCTTGAAGTGGCTGTGGACGGTGTTGGCGATGTCGATCTCGGTAAAGCTGACGGCCAGCTCGTCGCATAAGATCTCTGCATTGCTGCGGGTGCGGTGGGTGGTGCCGAAGCAGGGCATGGTCACGGCCAGCACATCGCTGGTGGGGCGGCCCAGCTGTTTCATGGCGCGGACGGCCACCAGCAGAGCGAGGCAGCTGTCCAGACCGCCCGAGATGCCGATGACCGCCGTCTTGGCGTGGGCATGCTCGAGGCGCTTGGCGAGGCCGTCGGCCTGCATTTTCAAAATCAGCTCACAGCGCTCGGCCCGGCGGCGCTCGTCGTGGGGGATGAAAGGCGTGGGGTCTACCCAGCGGGAGAGCTTGGTCTCGGTGAGGGCAAGGTCGAAATCGACGGTCAGATACCCCTCAGCGCTGGGCTCGAAGCTGGTGTTGCGCGCCCGCTCCGACTCCATCCGCTGGCAGTCCAGCTCCGTCTCAGCCCAGCCGCCCTCGAAGGGAGATGTCTCGGCGAGGAGGGTGCCGTTCTCGGCGATGAGGTCGTGGCCGGCGAAGACCATGTCCTGAGTGCTCTCGCCGTGGCCGGCAGAAGCGTACAGGTAGCCGCAGAGCAGGCGGGCGGACTGGTTCGACACCAGCGCCCGGCGGTACTCGGCCTTGCCGACCGTCTCATCGCTGGCCGAAAGGTTCGCAATGACGGTGGCACCGGCCAGCGCGTGGAAGGTGGAGGGGGGCAGAGCGCTCCACAGGTCCTCGCAGATCTCCACGCCCAGAACGAAGCTGGGCATCTGGCGGCAGCGGAAGAGCAGGGATGTACCGAAAGGCACCTCCTGCCCGCAGACTGTTACCGTCTCTACCTCAGTGCTGCCCGGGGTGAACTGGCGCTTTTCGTAGAACTCGCCGTAGTTGGGCAGGTAGGTCTTGGGGACAAGGCCCAGCAGACGCCCGCCGCAGAGGACAGCGGCGCAGTTGTACAGCTTGCCCCGCACCAGCAGCGGCAGGCCCACGAGGGCCACGACATCCAGCTCCCGGCTGGCGTCCAGCACGGTCTGCAGGGCGTCCAGCGCGCCCTGCTGCAGCGTGCGCTGCAAGAACAGATCGCCGCAGGTGTAGCCGGTGAGGCAGAACTCGGGGAACACCGCCAGCCTGACGCCGCGGGCGGCAGCGTCCTGTAACTGAGAGACGATTTGGGAAGCGTTATAATTGCAGTCGGCCACCCGCAGTGAGGGCGAGAGGGCGGCTGCTTTCAAAAAACCATCTTTCATCGGAGGATTTCACATCCTGTCTGTTGAATTAAGGCCCCGGCGGAGACATGCTCTGTGGGGTTTTGTTCAGTATACCACAAACCAGCCCAAACGAAAAGTGACAGTGTGGTTAAAGAAACGAAAAAACGCTGCCTGCACACCGCAGACAGCGCTGAAAACAAAAGATGGAAAACGAGATAGACCGTAAGCCGGGTTCTGTATTAAACGACGATCTGTCTAGACCTGCCATTGCTGACAGGTTCGTGCCGCCTTCGGGACACGCGAGCAGCGCTGTACGTCCCATATAGGCGTTGCTTCCGGTAGGGTTTACAAAGCCGCATGGTCACCCATGCGCTGGTGAGCTCTTACCTCGCCGTTTCATCCTTACCGCATTGCTGCGGCGGTTTGTTTTCTGTTGCACTTTCCCTAAGGTCACCCTCGGCTGCCGTTAGCAGTTACCGTGCTCTGTGAGGCCCGGACTTTCCTCAGAGCGGTCAAAGCCGCCCCGCCGCCGTATGTTCCACTCGTTTTCCGCTCCTCATGATACCATAAAAAAACAAGATTTGCAAGAGAAAGAGAATTTTGCTATACTTATCCTATATATTGCCCGCGCTGGAGGTGGGAAGATGAAGCTTTATTTCAAAGTCCCGCCCGAGGCGGATGGGATGCTGCTGCGCGGTTTTCTGCGCAGGTGCAGTGTCTCCACCGACCTGTCCCGGGCCGTGAAATTCCGGGGCAGCGGCTTTTTTGCCGACGGCGCCCCCATCCTGGCCAACCGCCGGGTGGAGGCCGGGCAGGTCATCTCCTTTGAACTGCCGCCGGAGGGGGAGGGCGTTGCGCCGCAGGGCGACATTCCGGTGGATGTGGTCTACGAGGACGCTTTCGCCCTCGTGGTGGAAAAGCCGCCCCATCTCGCGGTGCATCCTACCCTGAATTACCCGCTGGATACGCTGGCGAACGGCTATGCGGCCTGGGCGCTGCGTCAGGGCAGAAGCCCCGTCTTCCGCCCGGTGAACCGCATCGACAAGGACACCAGCGGCCTCGTGCTGGCGGCTCAGAATGGCTACGCCGCCCCGCTGCTGGCTCAGCGGGTGGAGAAGCTCTACTACGCCGTTGCAGAAGGAGAACTTCCCCTCGGGCCGGGCGTCATCGACGCCCCCATCGGGCGGCAGGGGGAGAGCATCATCGGGCGGTGCGTCACCCCCGACGGCAAACCCAGCCGGACGGAATATACCATATTGAAAGCCGAAAACGGTCTGAGCCTCGCGGCCTGCGTCCCGGTGACGGGCCGGACCCACCAGATACGGGTACATTTTGCATCCATCGGCCACCCGCTGGCCGGAGATGACCTCTACGGCGGGAGCCGGGCGCGCATCGGGCGGCAGGCGCTCCACTGCGCAAAACAGACGTTCTGGGTGCCGCGCTGCGAGCGGATGCCGGACGGCATCCGTATCGAAGTGCCGGTGGACGAGACGACCCTGAGGCCGGTGACGGTGGAAAGCCCGCTGCCGGAGGATATGACAAAGCTTTTTGTCTAAATTTGCGTATTTCGTGAAAAGTAAGTGAAAGCTAAGCCCAAATTTTGTGTCAATGCTTGTTTCGGCGCTGGCAGGGTGTATAATAAATAGAGTTATTCTTGTCAAAAAAGCTGTCCTTATACGGCAGCGTGTCGATAACAGAGAAAAGAGACAGATCAGAATCTCCTGAAGATACAGGAAGGAGCATCCTTTTTGCTGGAAGATAAAACAACTGAAACGCGGCAGGACGAGCCAGCCGGTGCGCCGCGGCACACCGGCTTCCGCGCAAAGCTGCGCTCGCTTTGGGCGCAGCTCCAGTGCGTCCATCTGCTGCGCCGTCACCGGCGGTATCGCCGCCGCAGACACCGGCTGGACAATGCCGCCCGGAAGCTGCGCTCGTCGAAGCTGGTATTGCGCGTTGGCGCAGTGCTCTACGCACTGGGCTTTGGCGCGGAGTATGCTGCCGTGCGGGTGGGACGTGCCGTCAAGTACGCTGCTCTCTGGGTTGCTGGAGGCATCCGCCGCTTTGCAAAGGCTCTGGCGGAGACGGCGTTCCCCGGCGCAGCACAGGTGGCCAAAGACCTGTTTGGCCCCATCGTGCTGTTTGCAAAGGGCATTGTGTCCCTTCTCATCCATGCCCACCGCATCCGCAAGGAGCAGGGCTTCGGTGCAGCATTTGAGGCCAGCGTCCACTACTTCAAAAACGGCGTCCGCCGCAACCTCAGTCTGCTGCCCCGCATGGCGATGTATGCCCTGCCCATCTGCGCACTGGCGCTGGGCGCAGCAGTGTTCCAATATGTCATCCACCAGCCTTATGCGCTGGCCGTCCGGGTCAACGGCGAAACCGTGGGCTATGTGGCGAATGAGGACGTCTTCAACACGGCCCGCGAGGACGTGATGGAGCGTATCAGCTACGCCGGCACCGACAAGACCGAGTGGACCATCGAGCCGAGCTACACCCTCGCCATTGCTCACCACATGATGGACGAAAACGAGATGGCAAACGCCATCATCCAGAGCGCCGGCGACCAGATCAGCGAAGGCACGGCTCTTTATCTGGACGGCGAGTTGACGGCGGTGTGCAGCGACGGCAAAGCGCTGCGGGATTACCTCGCCGCCATGCTCGACCCCTACGAGGAAGAAGAGAACGGCCCCGATGTAAGCGTGGGCTTCAACAAGCAGGTCACGCTGGAAGACGGCCTCTACTTCAAGGAAGGCTTGCAGGATTTTGAGACCGTCCGGCAGGAGCTGGTGGGCGTGAAGCAGGCTCAGAAGGTCTACACCGTCAAGGCGGGCGACACCCTCTGGTCCATCGCACATAACAATGACCTGACCTTCCGTGAGCTGTGCGCCCTCAACCCGGCGTTCAAGGGTGAGCCGCTGAGCGAGACGTCCAGCATCCTTGAGGGCGACCACCTCGTCATCACCAAAGAAGAGGCTGGCCTTGAGGTGCGCATCACCCGCATCGAGACCCGCGAGGAAGAGATCGCATTCTCCACGGAGACGACAAGATCCAACGAATATACGAAGGGAACCACCAAGGTGCTCCAGGAGGGCCAGAATGGTCTGCGCCGTGTGACCCTCCAGAATGTCTACGACACCAACAATATCCTTGTGGACCAGAGCGTGCTTTCCACCGAGGTCATCAAGGAGCCGGTGAACAAGAAGGTGGTCAAAGGCACCAAGAAGGTGACTTCCAGCACCAAGTACATCACCGGCAGCGGCCAGTTCATCTGGCCTGTGCCGAACTACCGCTACTGCTCGCGCTGGTACGGCGGACGCCACAAGGGCGTGGACATCTGCGCCCCGGCCGGTACGCCCATCTACGCCTCCGCAGGCGGCACCGTCACCAAGGCGGGTTACAACAAGGCCGGTGCAGGTACAGGCTATGGCTACTCGGTCATCATCAGCCACGGCGGCGGATACAGCTCTGTGTATGCACACTGCCTGTCCCTGACCGTCAGTGCGGGCCAGACCGTCAAGCAGGGCCAGCTCATCGGCTATCTGGGCAGCACGGGCCGTTCCACCGGCAACCACTGCCACTTTGAGATACGTCTCAATGGTTCGTACATTCCCCCGCAGAACGTATTCCCGGGGAAGAAATAATTTTATAAAAAGGAGATAATTGTTATGGCTACTCCTCACATCAGCGCCGAAAAGGGCGATTTCGCAAAGACTGTCCTGATGCCGGGCGACCCCCTGCGCGCAAAGTTCATTGCGGACACCTTCCTGAAGGATGTCCGTCAGGTGACGGGCGTCCGCGGAATGCTGGGCTTTACCGGAACCTACGAGGGCCGTCCCATCAGCGTGATGGGCAGCGGCATGGGTATGCCCTCCATCGGCATCTATTCCTACGAGCTGTTCAAGTTCTACGATGTGGACAACATCATCCGCATCGGCTCCGCCGGCAGCTACACTGCCGACGCCAAGCTGTTCGACACCGTGCTGGCCACCGGTGCTGTCAGTGAGTCCAACTATGCCCGCGTCCAGAGCGGCAACGACCACGACATCACCTTCCCCAGCGAGGAGCTGAATGACAAGCTGCGCGCCTCCGCCAAGAAGCAGGGCATCAAGCTCATCGAGGGCAACATCCACTCCTCCGACGTTTTCTACCGTCAGCCTTCCGACGCAAAGCCCACCTACTGGGAGCTGCTGCGCGATGAGCGCGGCTGCCTCTGCGTGGAGATGGAGAGCTTTGCTTTGTTCGCCAACGCCGAGGCTCTGGGCAAGAACGCCGCCTGCCTGCTGACCATCTCCGACAGCTTCGTCTCCCCGGAGATCACCACCGCAGAGCAGCGCCAGAAGAGCTTCACCGATATGATGAAGATCGCACTGGGCGCGGAGTATTGATTTAACCATAATACAAAAAGACTGCTGTCGACCGACAGCAGTCTTTTTGCTTCTCAGGTATCCGTGTAATGACCGTAACAGGACGCAATGATGATGTTTCCATCCTGCTCCCGGTAGACGATGCGGTGGGTGTCGTCGATACGCCGACTCCACCATCCGCTCAAATCTCCCTTCAAAGGCTCGGGCTTGCCGATGCCCTCATAGGTGTTCCGCTGAATGTCTTTTATGAGGGAGTTGATTCGCTTCAGCAGCTTTTTGTCCCGCGTCTGCCAAAGACAATAATCTTCCCACGCTTCCTCTTCCCACAGCAGCCTCATCAGTCCACCTCGATCAGTTCATGTTCGGTGAGCTTGGCTTTGCCGGTGTCAATATCATGGACGATTTGACGGAGATGGTTGATGTTGCTTTCGGAATAGAAGGGGTCGGCGGAGACTTCAAAGGGAATCCGATGCTCGCGCGACACTTTCTTTGCAAAAATCGTGAAGGCTGTCGTCATCGAAAGCCCCATCTCGGCACAGACCTCCTCCATGCTCCGCTTGAGGTCGGGATCCATCCGAAAATTCACGTTGACTGCATTTGCCATTCTGATGCGCCTCCTTTGTAATTCTATTATATTCATTTGTAATGACAAATGCAAGAGCTGTCATTGCATAATGCTGCGTAATTATCGCCGCTTGCACTTCTTAAAAGAATGATTTATACTTAAATACACGACACAGAAGAATGTACGACACAGAAGGGAATGAGGCCGATGAACAGAGAAACAGTGAACATGGTGCGCAGTCCGATTTCTGTGGAGGGGAACATCCGGCTTGTTCCGTATTATCCGGCCTACGATACAGCACTTGCGTGGTATCAGGATGCACAGCTCTGCAAACAGGTAGATAACAGGGACTCCGTTTATGATTTGCTGCTGCTGAAGCGGATGTATCATTATCTGGACACACACGGGGAACTGTTTTATATCGAGTATCGGGGTGTGCTTTGTGGTGACGTCAGCCTGCGGACGACAGGCGAGCTTGCCATCGTCATCTGCAAGGAGTACCAGAATAAACACATCGGGCGGAAGGTCATCGAAAAAATGCTGGAGCTGGCTCGGGAAAGGGGCTTGGCGGAGTGCTTCGCGCACATCTATTCCTTCAATACCCAGTCGCAGAAAATGTTTGAATCCATTGGCTTCGTCCCGCAGGACGAGGAACGCTATATCTGCAAATTGCAAAAAGGAGAACTGACCATGACAAAACTGACTCTGGAAGAAAAGCAGGAGCTCATCCGGATGGCCCTTGCGGCCAGGGAGAGGGCTTACGCGCCTTACAGCGACTTTATGGTGGGCGCTGCCCTGCGCGCCGAGGATGGCCGCATCTTCACCGGCTGCAACGTGGAGAATGCCGCCTTTACCCCCACCAGCTGCGCCGAGCGGACGGCCCTGTTCAAGGCCGTGGCCGAGGGCGTGACCAGGTTCACTGACATCGCCGTGGTGGGTGCGCGCCGGGGCGAAGTCAACAAGCAGGTCACCTCGCCCTGCGGCGTCTGCCGTCAGGCGCTGTTCGAATTCGGCGGCCCGGAGCTGAATGTCATCATGGCAAAAAGCCCGGACGATTTCATCGAGCGCAGCATGGACGAGCTGCTGCCCTTCGGTTTCGGCCCCTCCAATGTGGCAGGCAACAAGGCTGTGGAAGACTGAACGCAGCTGCGCGAAAAAGGCAGGGCGGAGCGGATCTTCCGGGATAAGTGTGATTTTTATACAATTTTGATAAAATAATTGTAAATGTTTTGTAATCGGAAAAGGCTTGCATCTGTCACTTCTTCCCGCTATACTTGAGCCAGTAAATGTGCAAGTGCGCACATTTCGTCAACAAAACGCGATTATATTAAAATAAAAGGAGAGTTTTCATTATGATGATTTCTCGTCGTAACTTCCTGGCAGTGGCTGGCGCCGCTGCTGCTGCCGCTGCTCTGACTGCCTGCGGCGGTTCTTCCTCTTCCACTGCTTCCTCTGCAGCTGCCTCCACCAGCGCAGCCGCTTCCACCGCTGAGGGCGGCGAGAAGATCGTGAAGGTCGCTCTGACCTGCGACACCGGCACCATCGATGATGAGAGCTTCAACCAGGCCTGCTGGACCGCTGTTTCCGGCTACATGGGCGATGACTGCCAGTACTACATCCCCGAGGCTGACGCTTCCGATGAGGACCGCGAGACCATGATCCGCCAGGCTGTCAACGACGGCGCTGACGTCATCGTCTGCGTCGGCTACCTGTATGGCGCTTCCCTGGCATGGGCTGCTGACCAGTACCCCGATGTCAAGTTCATCGCCATCGATGTCACTCAGGGCGACATCGGCACCGACGCCATCCCCGCAAACTGCTACTGCATCACCTTCAAGGAGGAGCAGGCAGGTTATCTGGCTGGCTACGCTGTCGTTAAGGACGGCAAGACCAAGCTGGGCTTCCTCGGCGGCATGGCTGTCCCCGCTGTCATCCGTTACGGCTACGGCTACGTGCAGGGCGCTGACGCTGCTGCTCAGGAGCTGGGCACCAACATCGACATCAACTACTTCTACGGCGGCCAGTTCTACGGCGATGCCAACATCACCTCCCGTATGGAGGGCTGGTACTCCAACGGCACTCAGGTCGTCTTCGCCTGCGGCGGCGGCATCTACACCTCCGCTGTTGAGGCTGCTCTGAAGAGCAACGGCTATGTCGTCGGCGTTGACGTTGACCAGAACTACATCGGTGTCAACGGCGTGGCAGACGGCTCCTTCGCTTACAACCCCTTCATCACCTCTGCAATGAAGGGCCTGACCGAGGCTGTCAACACCGCTCTGTCCGACATCGAGGCAGGCGATTGGAGCGAAATCGCTGCTTCCAACGGCAACTTCGGTCTGGAGGACGGCGACTACGTCGGCCTGCCCACCGATGCTGACAGCTGGAACTTCGAGACCTTCACCACCGACGAGTACGAGGCACTGAAGGAGAAGATCAAGAGCGGCGAGATCGCTGTGGACAACAGCTCTGACGACAGCACCAAGCCCACCGTCAGCGAGTTCACCACTGTCAACTACATCCAGTAATCAGAAACTTCCCGGGCGGGACGCTTTGCAAAGGGCGTCCCGCCTTTTTTGTATGCTTTTTTCAAGACGAGGAAGGAATGCCTGTCAAAATGCACAAAAGTAATACTTATGATATGGCAAAACACTAAATTTTCAAAAAGAAGTGTGCAAAACAGCAAAAATACGGTATAATGGGCATTACAATAGTATAAGTGTCGTTTGGACACGAAAGGAGAGTGAGCAGATTGGCAGAGGATTTTGTGATCGAGATGCTCCATATCACCAAGGAGTTCCCGGGCATCAAGGCAAACGACGACATTACCCTGCAGCTGCGCAAAGGTGAGGTCCATGCCCTGCTGGGCGAGAACGGCGCAGGCAAAAGCACCCTGATGAGCGTGCTGTTCGGTCTGTATCAGCCGGAAGCGGGCGAAATCAAGAAAAACGGTAAGGTGGTGAAGATCAACAATCCCAACGACGCCACCGCGCTGGGCATCGGCATGGTGCACCAGCACTTCCAACTGGTGGATGTGTTCACTGTGCTGGACAATATCATTCTGGGCGCCGAAACCACGAAGCTGGGCTTCCTGCAGAAGAAGGAGGCCCGCAAAAAGGTAGAGGCCCTGTCGGAGAAGTACGGCCTAAAGGTGGATCTGGACGCCAGGGTGGAAAACATCACCGTGGGCATGCAGCAACGGGTGGAGATCCTCAAGATGCTCTACCGCGACAACGAGATTCTGATCTTTGACGAGCCCACCGCCGTCCTCACCCCCCAGGAGATTGATGAGCTGATGGCCACCATGAAGGAGTTTGCCAAGGAGGGCAAGAGCATTCTCTTCATCTCCCACAAGCTCAACGAGATTATGGCCGTGGCCGACCGCGTCACAGTGCTGCGCAAGGGCAAGTACATCGGCACCGTGGATACTAAGGACACCGACAAGCAGTCCCTGTCCAACATGATGGTGGGCCGCCCGGTGCAGCTTGAGGTGGTCAAGGAGAAGGCCAGCCCCGGTGAAACGGTGCTCAAGGTGGAGCACCTGACGGTCCCCTCCCATACCCAAAAGAGGGATGCGGTCCATGATGTCAGCTTCGAGGCCCGGGCGGGTGAGATTCTGTGCATCGCCGGCATCGACGGCAACGGCCAGAGCGAGCTCATCTACGGCCTGACCGGCCTGGAGAAGTGCAGCGGCGGCACGGTGACCCTCTGCGGCCACGATATCAGCCACGCCTCCATCCACCACCGGAGCGCGGACATGAGCCACATCCCGGAGGACCGCCACAAGCACGGACTGGTGCTGGACTTTACCCTGGAACAAAACATGGTGCTCCAGCCACGGTTCCAGCACATGGGCTTTGTCAAGCAGGGCGAGGTGCGCGCCTACGCGGAAAAGCTGATCGAGCAGTACGACGTGCGCTCCGGACAGGGGCCGGTGACCATTGCCCGCTCCATGTCCGGCGGCAACCAGCAGAAGGCCATCATTGCCCGCGAGGTCGACCGGGAGAAGCCGCTGATTGTGGCGGTGCAGCCCACCCGCGGCCTGGACGTGGGCGCCATTGAGTACATCCACAGCCAGTTGGTGGCCGAGCGGGACAAGGGCAAGGCGGTGCTGCTGGTCTCTCTGGAGCTGGACGAGGTCATGAACCTGTCCGACCGCATCCTCGTGATGTATGAGGGCGAGATCGTGGGCGAGCTGGATCCCGCCGCCACCGACGTCCAGGAGCTGGGCCTCTATATGGCCGGCGCAAAACGAATGAAAAAGGAGGGCGAGGGGGCGTGAAGCAGAAGCTTTCCAACCTGTGGGGCAAAGACGGCACCAAGTCTGTACTGGCCTCACTGATCTCCATCCTCATCGGCATGGTGGTGGGTGCGCTGATTATCATCATCGTGGGTGCCGCCAACCCGTCCCTGGGGCTGAACAGCGCGTGGGAGGGCATCCGCCTGGTGTTCGGCGGCCTGTTCAGCACCGGACGCGACGCGGCGGGCACGCTGACCTTCGGCTTTAACTCCACGAACTTGGGCAACATGCTCTTCCGGGCCACCCCGCTGATCCTTACCGGCCTGTCGGTGGCTGTGGCCTTCAAGACCGGCCTGTTCAACATCGGCGCGCCGGGCCAGTACCTGATGGGCACCGCCGCCACCCTGATTCTGGCACTCACCATCCCCACTGAAACGGTTCCAGCTCCGCTGGTGTGGCTCATTGCCTTCCTGGGCGGCATGCTGGCCGGCGCCCTGTGGGGCTGTATCCCCGGACTGGTGAAGGCCTTCCTCAACATCAACGAGGTGCTGGCCTGCATCATGACCAACTGGATCGCCGCCAACCTGGTGACCTGGCTGTTCGACAAGGGCAGCCTGTTTGAGAGCCTCCAGAATCACGTGGAGAACACCAAGACTGCCTATATCTACAAGACCAGTTTCAATGGTGTGGAGACCGCCAAGCTGGGTCTGGACAAACTGTTCCCCAACTCTCAGGTCAATGGCGGCATCCTGATTGCCATCGGTATCGCAATTCTGATCTATATCCTTATGAACAAGACCACCCTGGGCTACGAGCTCAAGGCCTGCGGCGCCAACCGCCACGCGGCCCGGTACGCCGGCATTGCCGACAAGCGGAACATCGTCCTGTCCATGGCCATCGCCGGGGCCCTGTCCGGCGCGGCCGCCTCCCTGTACTACCTGTCGGGCAACACGGAGTTTTTCTGGTCTACCTACCAGACCCTTCCCGCCACCGGCTTCAATGGCATTCCCGTGGCCCTGCTGGCCGTCAGCAATCCCATCGGTGTGATCTTTACCGGATGCTTCATGTCCATGCTGGATATTGTGGGTCTGCAGCTTACCAACCTGACGGCTTACAATGAGTATATCACCGATGTCATCATCGCCATCATCGTCTACCTCAGCGCTTTCTCCCTGGTCATCAAGATGTTCATCAGCGGCCAGCGGAAGCGCCGGAGCAAGGTTGCCCTGCCCGCGGCAGAGGCGGCGGCCAAACCGCCGGAGGGCGGAGGGGGCGCAGAAGTGGAGAAAGGAGGCGAGTCGGCATGACGTTCCTCATTCAGCAGACCCTGATCTATGCCGTCCCGCTGATGATCGTGGCGCTGGCCGGCGTGTTTGCTGAGCGCAGCGGCATTATCAACCTGGCCCTGGAAGGCATTATGATCTTCGGCGCGTTCGCGGGTGTCCTCTTTGTCAACGTGACCCAGAAGGCGGGTATCTTCTCCGAGGCCAAGGCGGCTGGGGACTGGGTGGCGCTCCAGGGCTTCATGCTGCTTGCCATGCTGGTGGCGGCCATCCTGGGCGCAGTGTTCTCCCTGCTGCTCTCCTTTGCCTCGGTCAACCTGAAGGCGGACCAGACCATCGGCGGTACCGCACTGAACCTGATGGCCCCCGCCCTGGTGCTGTTCTTCATCCGCATCATCGCCAACCAGAACACCCTGCAGATGGCGGAGGGCGACGCGGCAAGCTGGTTCATGCTCAAAAAGAGCTTCTTCGGCTACGGCCGCAGCGACGAAATGGGCTTCTTCGGGGACACCTTCATCAACAAGGCATATCTGGCCACCTACATCTGTATTATCCTGTTTGTGGTGCTGTCCATCCTGCTCTACAAGACCCGCTTCGGACTGCGGCTGCGCTCCTGTGGTGAGAATCCACAGGCGGCCGACTCCCTGGGCATCAACGTCTATGTGATGCGCTACGCCGGCACCACAATCTCTGGTGCGCTGGCGGGCATGGGTGGCTTCGTCTACGCTCTCACCACCGCCAACTGCGCCTCTACCGGCGACGTGGCCGGCTTCGGCTTCCTAGCGCTGGCCGTTATGATCTTCGGCAACTGGAAACCATTCCCGATTCTGGCCTCGTCGCTCTTCTTCGCACTGTTCAAGGTCATTGCGGCCTACTCTTCGTCGCTGTCCTTCCTGCCGAAGTTCGAGGGCGTCAAGGAGATCTCCAACTTCTACCAGATGCTGCCGTATATCGTCACGATGATCGTGCTGATCTTTACCTCCAAAAACTCTCAGGCCCCCAAGGCCGAGGGCATCCCCTACGATAAGGGCAGCCGCTGATACAAACGATACACAGGCCGCTCGACGCCTACAGCCGGGCGGCCTGTGCTTTTTGAAGGAGACAAGCTTATGCGAATGTATGATATTATCGCCAAAAAACGCGATGGCGGCACGCTGAACCGTGAGGAGCTTTCCTTTGCGGTCAACGGCTATGTAGCCGGGGATGTGCCCGACTACCAGATGTCGGCGCTGCTCATGGCCATCTATCTGCGCGGCATGACCGATGAGGAGACCGCCGTGCTGACCGATGTTATGGCCCGCTCCGGCGATATGGTCGATCTGTCCGCCATTGCGGGCATCAAGGCGGACAAGCACTCCACCGGCGGCGTGGGGGACAAGACTACGCTCGTCATTGCGCCCATCGTGGCGGCCTGCGGCGTCAAAATCGCCAAGATGAGCGGGCGCGGCCTGGGCCACACCGGCGGCACCATCGACAAGATGGAGGCTGTGCCCGGCACCCGCACCAGCCTGACGCAGGAGGAGTTTTTCAAGCAGGTCAACGAGATCGGTATTTCGGTCATCGGACAGAGCGGTAAGATCGCTGCGGCTGACAAAAAGATCTACGCCCTGCGCGATGTGACCGCCACGGTCGGCTGTATCCCGCTGATCGCATCCTCCATCATGTCCAAAAAGCTCGCGGCCGGTTCAGACGCCATTTTGCTTGATGTGACGATGGGGGACGGCGCCTTCATGAAGGATCTGGACAGCGCCCTTGAGCTGGCGCGCCAGATGGTTGCGATCGGCACGGCGCACGGCCGCAGGGTCGCTGCGCTGATCACCGATATGGACAAGCCGCTGGGCAGAAATATCGGCAACTCGCTTGAAGTAGCGGAGAGCATGGCCGTCCTGCAGGGCAAAGGCCCGGCTGACCTGACCGAGGTATGCCTGCAGCTGGCCGGCAATATGTTGGTGCTGGCCGGCAAGGGCGATATGCCCGCCTGCCGTAAGCTGGCTGAGAGTGTTATCGCCGATGGCTCCGCCTTTGAAAAATGCTGCCAGATGTTTGCCGCGCAGGGCGGTGACATCAGCGTGCTGCGGGATGCCGATAAATTCCGCAAGGCGAAATTCAGCTATGAGCTGACCGCCCCCGCCGATGGATACATTTACAAAAACGATGTTGAGCGCATCGGCAATGCCAGCGTCCTGCTGGGCGCAGGCCGCATCAAGAAGGAGGACAGCATCGACTTTGCCGCAGGCATCACGATGCACAAAAAGCTGGGCGATCATGTCAGCGCAGGGGAGAGCATCTGCACCCTCTACGCCGATGACGAGGCTCTGTTTGCCCCCGCTGAGGAGATGTACCGCGGCGGTCTGGTAATCCGCGACGAAAAGCCGGTTCTCCCGCCGCTGATCTACGCAAGGGTGACCAGCGATGGGGTAGAGCGGTTCTGATTCATAGCCATAGGAGAGGGCTGAACCCCGCCTGTGCAAGCAAAACGGTTCCTGCCGCGTTTTTGTGCGCTGCAGGAACCGTTTTTTGTTATTGCTTTCTTCGCTTCAGCCAGAACACCTTGAATTTTCCGTAGCCGTTCGGCTTGTCCGCGTCAAATTCCTCGGTTTTCACATACCGCTTAAAGGCATCGTCAAACTGCAGGGCGCTGCCGTTTTCCTGTATATCGGTCAGGCGGCGGGGAATAGCGGAGCGCTGGCTGTCAAATTCCGGTTCTCTGTCCCACAGAATATTGCCGTCTGCGTCAAAGCCGTGGGCCCATACGCTGAACACAAGGCAGGCAGCCTCGCCGTAGCAGTACCGCTCAAAGCGGATGCGCCCGTCCAGATAGAACAGCAGGCAATCGCGGAAGTGGGTCTCGAGTTCTTTTTCATAGCGGCGTCCGCATCCGGACCCGGCAAAATCGGCGGCGTTGGCAGTCATCGTGTGCCCCTCCTGTAATAAGATGGAACTATTATACCGCAAGCACCGGCGTTTCGCAAGGCGGGTTTGCAGCGGCTGTCTGTCGGCCTTCGTGGACGCTCCGCAGCGGCGGGAATTTTTTCATTTCCCACAAAAAATCATCTGGATTTTAGTGGATTTTTTTGGTATAACCCTGTATAATATTTATTATACATAGGTAAAGGGGGCAGTGTGCCCATGAAAGAAATGAATCTGCCTGCCGTGACCGCCATTGTGGTGGCTGCGGGGGCGTCCCGCCGGATGGGATTTGACAAGCTCAGCTTCCGCCTGCCGGACGGCCGCACCGTTTTGCAGACAAGCTGCGATGCCTTGGCGGCGCATCCGGCAGTCACCGGGCTTGTGCTGGTCTGCGGCGGCAACCGGACGGAGTGTGAGGCCATTGCGGCCCGCTGCACAAAGCCCTGCACGGTCGTGCAGGGCGGTGCGACCCGCGCCGACAGTGTGCGCAGCGGCCTTGCTGCGGCAGAGGGGGAGCTGGTTGCCATCCATGATGCTGCCCGCCCCTTCGTCAGCGAGGCGGTCATCAATGCCGCGCTGACGGCTGCGGCAGCGGACGGCGCGGCGGCACCC
>OGGD01000945.1_pt1 | contig 17145 bp, 18 predicted proteins | sample 1571091 | NCBI WGS metagenome assembly OGGD01 (sample SAMEA2582073, study PRJEB24529) | metagenome | biome: Human gut stool | place: China | collected 2011
CCAGCATTCCGGCACGGGTGCAAAGACGATGCACACGCTCTCTCCGGTTCAGCTCTGACATCTGACGTTCAAGGATCTTCTCCCGGTGCTGACAAGAGCGCAGCTTCTGCTCTGCAACATACTGCTCGCGTCTCAGCTTTTCCACTTCTTCGCTCATAGGCACGTCTCCTTTCAAATCATGGGCAAAACAAAAGCGACCAACTTTTTACGGTTGGCCGCCTTTGCTTGTTCGTCATTGCTTGTCGTAGGATTCTTCAATATCCGACCATCGAGGAATACTAAGTCTGACCCCATAGTGTTGTTCGTAGCTTTCCAAAAACTGCCTTTTCCAACTTCCGGCAACATCATGTGTTTTAGGGTTTTGATAAACAGCTTCTTCAATAGCGGAAATAAAATCTTCCATTCGCCTGAACATGGGGTAGTTACCTCTTTGTGTGCTATACCAGACACCTGGACGAATTTTATGTACCACATTCTGCTTGACTTGTAGATTGATAGACCAGTCTTTCATTCGGCGGGTAATTTCCCAAACTTTTTTCAGCCACAGGTCTTTAATGGTTACGATTCCGTTTTCATCCATATCATATCCGAAAATCAAATAGTCAACATGGAGCATATATGGTTTGTCGACAATCTCTTCCTCATACATTCTGAAGTCTGCAATATCAAATCCCGGAGATGCGCTTCGATTGAAAGCCTTAATCTCCAAAAGATTCTTTGTTAAATCATCCGGATTAAGAAAGAAGTCTGGGGGCATCTGGGTGTTTTCGCTTGGTGCATATTCAATACCACGTTTATCAAGCCAGCCTTGCAGCCACTCTTGAATAATGTTACCAACAACGTCTTTCTGATGAACAATAATGTCTACATCTCCAAGGTAGAATCGAATCTGCCCTTGCAATTCAAGTATCCGATCTTCGTTAATCAGTTTATCATAAACTTCTTGACTCGTTAATCTCATGCGTTTATCGACTCCTCTCTGCAATAAATATCAAGAACACGCCCAGAAACTTCTGCAATGACAGGAACGACCACAGTGTTGCCAAGCAAATCATATCCGAGATTCTTGTCTACATCAAACTTGTAATCATCTGGATAACCGAATAGTCGAAGACCTTCTCGTAATGATAATGTTCTCACTCCGTCTCCATCGGTAACATACAAGTGCTGCATATCCATTGCAACAAGAGTAGGCGCAATATCATTCTTTCCCATAATCTTGCTGATTTCAAAAGACATTTTTCCGGCAACGATGTTGTAACCTTTTGGAAGTGAGGTGTCATGTTCTCTACGATTGCCAACCTTCTTCTTCGGATGCTCATATCGTAAGTACCTCTTTTGCACAAGGTCATTCAACATTTCCTCAAGTTCAGGATGCTCAAAGAATGTGCGGATTTGGTCGATAGTAAGGGGCATACCATCCATCCAGTCAATACCATATTCCTCAGCCCACTTCTTTTTGCGTCTTTCTTTTAGCATGGTATTGAGGAGTTGCCTTTGCGTAGGACTAACCGATCCCTTCATCTCAATGTCCCAGCTGTGAATGTTGTTGTCTCCTCCACGCTTGTCCTTGATAGACTTTCCTTCTAGCTCATCAATAGAATAGTGGGCGAGAAGGTTGTCAATGAATTTGCTGTGTTCTGTTTCCAAACCAGTTTCCAATACATCTCCAAGCGTTCTTATGGTATGTTTAAAACTGGAAAGATCGGGATAATCCCGCATGGTGCCAACAATGTAAATTCTTTTTCTTTCTTGCGGAACACCAAAATACTTCGCATTGAGAACTCTCCAAGAGACTTTATACCCTAGTGCTTCAAGGTGTTCAAGAATGATTGACAAAGTTCTACCAATTTTGTCTTTTGGATTTTCTCGGTCATGGTTTACGAGCCCTTCTACATTCTCAAGAACAAAACCATAAGGTTTTTTCTCCTTGAGAATACGTTCAACATCAAAGAAAAGTGTTCCTCTTGTATCGGAGAAACCTAAACGCTTTCCAGCAGAAGAAAAAGCCTGACAAGGAAATCCGCCTAATAAAAAATCAAAGTCTGGAATATCCTTTGCTTCAATCTGAGTTATATCTCCATGAATTTCTTCGCCCGGATGGTTTTGTTTTAAGACTTCAATTGCATGGGGCTTAATCTCAGAAGTAAACACACATTCAGTTGATAGCCCCCTTTTGGCACAAGCAATTTCAAAACCTTTTCTGATTCCGCCGATTCCTGCAAAAAGGTCAATGAATCTAACATGGTTATTCATCCTTGTTCTCCTCCGGAATAATTTCAGTTATATCCCCAATATCACATTGGAGAACATTACATATCTTTTCAAGTGTCTCGATTGGCACGGATTCATCTCGACCTAATTTTGCCATAGCATTAGAACTTATTTTCGCAGCTGTTCTCAACTGTGTTTTGTTCATTTTCTTATCTATCATCAGCTTCCATAGCTTGTTATAAGATCTTGCCACGAGCATTACCTCCATCGCACAACTTTACATTATAATAGCATAGCATAATTTCTCTTAAATCTCAACAGCATTTTGTAAATCCCAAAATATTGTTGATTACTTCAACTGCTTTTTTTCAACAATTGCTTTCTTAATAAGAGGTCGGACGATGTTTTATGCTCCCGTATGTAGTTGCAGTCAAAATATTGAGTACGCTCCAGACATTTTGACTGCAGATTGACACCTAATCGTTACATTATTTCATCAGATTTTTAATGCCAGCGGTACTTTTTGTTCTCGCTTTCTTTTCGCCTGCCTCCTTGTCTCCGATACTTGTAGTCGAATTGTCAGTCTAGCCTTTTCCATCGCACTCAGTACTCCCGCACAGACCGGATAGCCAGCGCAGCACCTCGCACCTGATACGTCACCCCGCCAGTTTCGCCCCTTGTTTTCCTCTGGCACACCTCCGGGTGTTGCGCTGTAAGGGCATCAAGCTGCTTTTGCAAGTCAGGATTCAGCGTGAACACGCTGTTTGTTCCGTCCTCGCTGGCGTAGATCATGGTTTCCAGCTTAAACATCGTCAATCAGTTCTCCCTCCTCGGATTCGTCAAAGATGGTCGGTCCCCAGTCCTCGTCCTCCTCGATGTCCCGTGACATTTTCTGCATCATGGTATAATGCTCCATCTCGGAACGGACAAAGTAGAACATCTGGTCGTACCAGTCTGCCAGTGTTTCGTCTTCCAACTTCCGGCAGAAGTCAAGCACCAGCTTGTTCTGGTCGGGGTCAACCGTCAGCCCGGCAACTCCGCACAGCCGCTTGCGAGTCAGTTCCAGATCGGCGCAGCCATAGGTGTAGAGCAGCTTTTTTTCTTCAAACGTCAGTTTCATAGGCTTGTACCTCCGTATTAAAAAAGGGCCTGCCCTGTGCAGACCCGATGTAACAAAAAGACCGCCGTGCATTGCGCAGGGCGGTCTTGAACTCAGGATTGGAGAAAATCCCGGAGTTCCTCAGCGAAAAAGGAGATTTTTGCGATAGCAGCTATCGCTATGTAAGGCAGGACGAAAACCACAAATGCGGTAATCAGCATTTTCAGGACTTCGCCGCCGTCTGCCAGCTTCATGATCCAGCTTGCCAGAGCCACGAAGAAGAACAGTCCCGCCAGCAGATTCGTCAGGACAATGGAGAAGGGCGTGAGGAAGATGCCCACCCACTGCGCCAGAATCAGCAGCAGAAGCAGCGGGAGAAGGGCAAGTTTCAGCATCGGTTTCAGCACAGCCATCGTGGGCACCTCCTTATACAAAAATCAGCTCAGACTTGATGATTTCCTCAGCACGGTTGCGGATGCTGTTCATCCGGCGCACCCATTCCAGTTGATCGGCAGCTTTCAGGGCTTCGGTCACGCCCTCGGCTTCCTGCATCTGCCGGATGATGCGAGCAAGCTGTTCGTTTGCCTGTTTGTCCATAGTGGCAAGATAGCTGCCTAGTTTACCAGACAGGACAAGCTGGTTGTACCGGACAGGATGGTGTTCTTCCAGATATCTTTTATGTAAGCGGCCCCACCGCCCGGTGGGGTGCTCTGCCGGGGCTGCTGCGGTCAGATTCGGCAGATAGTGGTCATTGACAAGAGTGTAGTCCAGACCGTTGGCATTGTCATGGATGGATTTTTTCATGGTAGTCATGCTGCATTGTCCTCCTGTACGTTGTTTTTTCGTTTTTCGAGATACTTATTGGTTGCTTTCCGTTGCTTCGACCTCCGTTCTTCCAGCTTTTTTGCAGCCTCCGGATCGGTCTTTGCCTGTTCCTTCAGATGGTTGTAGGCTGCTTTTGCACTCTCATTCTGTTTCTGACGCTTTTGCGCCAGCTTTTCTGCGGCGGCAGGGTCTGTCTTGGCTCTCTCCACAAGATTCTGATAGCACTCTACCGTTTTCCGGCTTTGGTAAGCCCGTATCTCTGCCAATTTTCTGGCGGCTTCCGGGTCGGTTTCCGCACGTTTGATAAGGTCGGCATAGTCCGCTTTCCGCTTGTCTGCGTGGGCTTTGTTATACGCCCGCTGCCGTTGGCGGATTTTTTCGGCATACTCCGGGTCATTTGCCATGCGCTCTGCATAACGCTTTTTCTTGCGCTTGCGGGCTTCGGCGTCCTTCGCTAGCATTGCATCTCGTTCGGCGATTGCTTCCGGGTCACCGGCTTCTGCAAGGGCTTTCAATTCCTTGCGGGTGCGCTTTGCCTTATTCTTCTGTTTTTCTGCCTTCCGGCTTTCGGCTTCCTGCATCTTTTCCAGCCGGATGCGCTCTTTTTCCTCCATCGTGCGGAGATACTCAGGGTCGGCTTCTCGTATCGCTTTCAGTTCTGCCCGCCGCTTTGCACCCTGCAGTCTTTTTCGTTCCCGCTCAGATTCCAGCTTTGCAATGGCCTCCGGGTCTCCGGCTTGTGCAGCAGCTTTCAGCTCGTTCTGCCGTTCCCGATACCGTTGCACTGACTTCTGCCGCTTTTCGTTTTTCTTCGCTTCTGCCTGCTCGTCGATTTTCCGAACACGCTCTTCCTCGCTGATTTCTTCGGCAGGGGGATGATACTCTCCGATGAAGTTGAAATAGATGTCGATGCGCTGCTGCCGGTACCGTGTCCGGCCTCCGGTCGGCGCATGGACTTCCACCTTCTCGATAAACGCATACAGCATATCATCGGTCAGGACTTCGCAATCCTGATATTTACGAACCAGCGCAACAAAACGTTTCGGGTCAACCTTGGATGTCATAGAATCTCCGGCTTTTGCTTCTAACTCCTTGATGCGGTTTTCGCATTGCTCCTGTTCCTCGTCATACTGCGCCATCAGGCGCTGAAACTGACGGTCAGGCAGCTTGCCGGACAGATTGCTTTCGTACAGACCACGGATCAGGTTGTCCAGCTCATCCATCCGCTTTTTGGCATTGGCAAGGTCTTTTTTGTTCTCAGCGGATAATCCCTGCTTCTGGCTCTACCATTGCGCCTGCAATTCTTCAATAAATGCGTCCTCATCTTCCAGAACATAATCCGACACCGCCTGAATGCTTTTCAGGATGGCTTCTTCCAGAACGGACACCTTAATGGAATGAGATGTGCAGCCATCGTATCGGTTTCGATACCGGACACATTGGAAGCCTGAATCGGAATCGAAGTGTCTGTTGTCCGGGCGGCGAACGGAATCCGGACTTTTGTACGACATTCGGTGTCCGCAGTCTGCACAGAAAATCAGACCGGACAGCCGATGCGAGTAGGTGCCGTTCTGGAGTTTTCTCGGAGAACGCTTCCGCAGCTTCTGCGCTGCATCCCAGACCTCCTGCGTGATGATGGGTTCATGGGTATTTCGAAAAATGATCAGCTCGTCCTCGGATGCCTTGCGGCGTTTCTTGATTTTGAAATTCTCGCTGATCGTCTTGCCAAGGATCGTGTGTCCCAGATATTCCTGACGGTCAAGAATATAGCTTACGGTCGTATTGTTCCAGCAGTATGGGTCGTGAAAGGATGTGTTGCGGTTATTCTGCGGTTGATACTTCTGGCTGTATGCAGACGGAATCAGCACCTTGTCACAGGTCAGGGTGTCGGAGATCTCCGTCAGTCCGGCTCCATGTGCAGCCATATCGAAGATCTTGCGGACAACGGCGGCGGCTTCTTCGTCTACATATAAGGTCTGCTTATCGTCCGGTTTGCGGTAGTAGCCATAGGGAATGGAACCGCTGACACGGTTTCCTTCCTTCATCCGGTTGCGGAACACAGTCTTGATCTTATTGCTGGTGTCCTTGGCGTACCACTCGTTCATGATGTTCAAAAACGGAGTAAAGTCGCTGGATGTGGGGTTTGCGCTGTCTACGCCGTTGTTGACGGCAATAAACCGGACACCCTTGTTGGGGAATAACAGCTCGGTATAGTTGCCGACCAGAAGATAGTTCCGTCCAAAGCGGCTCATATCCTTCACGATGACGGTGGCGATATTTCCGGCTTTCACTTCTTCCAGCATGGCCTGAAATCCGGGGCGATTGAAATTTGTTCCGGTATAGCCATCGTCTGTGAAGTGCCGGATGTGGGAAAAACCCATCTGTCGGGCGTAGTCCTCCAGATACTTTTTCTGGTTCAAAATGGAGTTGGATTCGCCTTGCAGCTCATCATCACGGGAAAGCCGCTCATACAGAGCCGTATAGCATTTTTTCTCTTTGTCAGGCACTTTTTTCACCTCCCTTTCCGTTTTCATGTAAAGACCTTTCGGTCTTTCAGAAGGTTTTGTTCCTTCTATATTCTATTGTACTCAGTTTTTCCCATTCGGGTCCGTAACCACGAATGAAACCGGAAAGGCCTTAGAATCACACTGCAGCAGGTTCGGCTTAATAAAAAATCTCGTCTTGCCACTGCCAGAACCGCCGACTACCAGCACGTTTTTGTTCCGCGCATTCTTGGGGTCGGGCGGACGGTTGCTCATCATCAGCCGTTCAGTTTTGGTCAGAATAATGTTATCCTCGAACTTCGGAGCCTGAAACGGCTCAATGTCCTTGGCATTGCCCCACCGGGCAGAGCCATACTCCATGCCGTGACGGTACTTTTTGGCGTTTTTGCCTTTCAGATACACCGCCAGCCGTACCCCTGCGCCGCAGCACAAGCCCACCAGCAAATCAAGCGGGTGCAGGCTCGGCAGCGGATTTGCAAAGGCGGCCGGAATCGTGCTCATCAGAGACAGAATCTTATCTCCCATCTCTTTGCCTTCAGCCAGCCGCCATACCTCACTGAAATTCGTTGCCGCAAGTCCCAGCAGAAGGTAGGGCAGATACAGAGCCAGCAGCTTGGAAAAATTCTTTTTCATGGGCCAAGCTCCTGATTTTTGTTGTGGACTTTATCGGGAATTGCCGCCACCGCCTGCACCAGTTCCTGCAGTTTTGCCAGCACGGAAGGTCGCTTGGTTTTGTTCAAAACCGAAGCCGAATATTCTTTGAATGCCGCGCTCAACGCATCCGTGTCCTGTGCCTTGAAATAGACCATATAGCGGGGCGGCGTGCAGGAAATATCCTTTTGAACCGCATAGTCAATGTGGTAGCGCTTGGCATATTTCGCAAAGCCTTTGATGCCGGTTTTCTCGATTTCCACATTGGTCACACCCCGATTCTGCCGAATCAGGCGCTTCATGCTCTGTTTTCCCTGCGAAGCATTCTTGTCGTACTGCCGCAGCAGAAACTGCGCACCTTTCAGGAAAGTCCGGGCCGTCAGCTTTGTGGTTGAAATGGCAAAGTTGACTGTCTTGTGTTCAACTTCCTCCTGCATTTATACCACCCCCTCTGCAGGAATATCTCCTCATCGTTCGTGCGCCGCCGGGGGCTTTGCTTTTGCCGTTTCCGTCCGCACATTTTCGTCCGGAACGGGCAGCACCAGCATTTGACGGCCCAGGCGCATAAAAGTTTCCGGCTGATGAAAGAGCTCTTCGTATTTCTTCGTCAGCTCCGGGGAGAGGGATGCAAAATCCTCCTCGCCCAGACCCACCACCAGAAACGTTCCGGCAACCACATCTGCGCACGACCTCCGCAGGGCTTGTCGTCCCCTGCCACCCGCAGCAGCTTGCGTTTGGTGAAACAGGTGTCCACAAGCAAGTCCACGATCTGGTAGATGGTGTCCTCATCGTCCGGGCAGAGCCGGAGCAGGAGTTCTACCTCCAAAGACTGAGAAAAATAATCCTCAATCTGCTCCAGAACTGCGCTTTCGACAGCACCAGAATTGCTGTTTGGGCAATTCTGTACTTGCGCTTTGCACCAGTCCGGGTAAACGCTACGTCACAGCTCGTTCCTTTTCAGCCCGAAGCTGTTCAAGGGTTTTCGGTTTTTCCATTCTGTTTGACCTCCTTTTTTGAAAAATGGGTATAAAAAAGACCGCCAACTTTTCGCAGATTGCGACCAGTCAACGGTCAGTTTTTTGATATTTAGTTATTGTGTGTTACCATTTGTCGATTTTTAATTTTGCTTTTCGCTCAACCTTAAACCAGAAGCTATTTGTATATTTCTCGTTATGGACTAAAATCTCATACGCCTCCATAGTTCCAGCAGAATATACAAAGCCGAATAATCCGACTGACAATCCTAAAAAGACAAGCGAATGATAGTGTGTCCATGGAATTATTCCTCGAACGGTAATAACGAGTGTCAAAAGACTTATGATGAACAGAACTGTGCAAGGGATAGCAACAACCATGTTCTTTTTCTTCATGGAACGATATTCGTCAGTTAGTACCTTTAGAAATTCATAATCAAAAAGCAAACTCTCTTTTTTCAAAATTGTGTATTCATCTTTTGAAATGAACATTGAAACCACAAGAGCAATAATTCCTGCAAGTATGCAAATGGACATACCCAGCACTTTCCATGCAGTCGTTGTCTGAAACACGGTGTAGGGCATTCCAGCTAAAGCAAACAAGGCGAATCCAGCACCAAAATATTTGCAAGTCTTTTTCTCGTTGGCGATATACCCAACAGCCATTTCTCTGCTTATATAATAGCCTTTTTCATCTGCGCTACTTTCCGTTTTTTCATCTTTCAGCAGAAAGTCAATGGATACCTCAAAGACATTTGAAAGCAACAGCAGTTTTTCTGTTTCTGGATATCCTTGATTATTCTCCCACTTGCTGATTGCTTGTCGGGTCGTTCCCACAAACTCTGCAAGAGCTTCTTGAGACAGACCTTTTTCTTTTCTGAGTTTGTAGATTTTTTCGCCTAAATTCATAGGTGATACCTCCTTTGGTTTTGATAGCATAATTCTACCAAAGCAAGGTGTCATTATCTATCTTTCGGGAAATGCACTTTGTCAACTTCAAGTTGCAGATATGTTTTTCAGTGCCTAACTGTCCTTTTTCAAACTTGCTGGCGGCGAACAGTTTGTTAAAATCGTTTTCGGGCGGCAAGTCCACAAGGAATAGCCGCTTTAGCGTCGCAAGGGAGTGTAGCCACCTTGACGGAACAAAGTGACGAAGCATTCTCGGTCGGGCAGTTTTCTTCTGCTGACCGGGAATGAAGCTCCGCAGGACGCACTACTCTCGATAGAGAGTATAGAAGTGCGCCCTTTAGTCCCTAAAGAGATTTTATCGGTTCGCCAAACTGGAATTTGTTTACTGTTTCTTATCATTGAAGTAAATGATAAATGCTCCCATCACAGCAACAGCAAGAATAACGCCCCACTCTGGTGCATTGACCCAATTTGCAAAGATGGCACCACTTATATACCCAACAATTACGGTTACGATCATTGCTAAAATCGCTTTCCCCATACAATCACGCTCCTCGTCAAATTCCGATTTATCACTCAGTTTTCGTATTCAAATTATACCATAAAACTTGTGTACACTTCTACCGCAGCTTTAGAATATATGAGAAATGCCCGAACATTTTTCGTCCGGGCAGTCTCGGCATCAATCACAGATCGGCTTAAATTTCACGATAGTTTCTGCCTGTGCCTTGCAGGCGCTCCCCTTCCGCCCCCCTCCGGCATCTATCCGCGCCCTTACTCATACCATCTAACAACTATGTACCGGGAGGGATATCGTGTGCTGCTGACCTTGCTACAATTTTTCGCCACAAAATTTCTGTTTCTGGCGCTCCATCTGGAAAGCGGCTGCTTTCCGCGTCCGCTCACAGCCCGGGAAGAAGCCGCCGCTTTCAGCGCCCTGCGCGCCGGGGATGCCGCCGCCCGGGAAAAGCTGATCCGCCACAATCTGCGGCTGGTGGCGCACATCGTAAAAAAATATTACGCCCTGCCGGGCGATCAGGAGGATCTTGTTTCCATCGGCACCATCGGGCTGATGAAAGCGGTAGATACCTTTGATGCCACACGCAAGGCGCGGTTTTCAACATACGCCAGCCGCTGCATTGAAAACGAGATCCGTATGCAGTTCCGGCGGGAGCGCAAGAGCGGGCAGACCGTCTCCCTGCAAGAAGCCTTGGAGGCAGACGGGGACTCGGCGCTGACCTTAGCGGACGTGATACAGGACGGCTTTTGCATGGAGGACAGCTGTGAGCGGCAGGAGGATGTCCGGCGGCTGCGGCAGCTGCTGGACACTTTGCCCGCCCGGGAGCGGCAGATTCTGCTGCTGCGGTACGGACTGGCCGGACAACCGCCCCTGACCCAGCTGGAGACCGCCGGGCTGCTGGGCATCAGCCGCAGCTATGTTTCCCGGCTGGAGACCCACGCGCTGGAGTTGCTGCGGCAGGCGTGGGGCAAAAACGGCTAGATTTTTACTCCTGCAAAATTTTCAACTGCAACTCGTCCAGTTGTTCAAAAGTATATAGCCGGTTGAAGGCCTCCACCAGCTCCTTTTTGGAAAGGCGCGGCGGCAGCCCCAGCGCATTCAAGAGTCTGGCCTTGCGCTCTGCGCTGCCGGGCTTGCCGGAAAGCCCCCACTCGTACAAATCAGTATAGGTGATCTGCCGCCCTGCCGGGCGCACCGGCGCGGCACCGGCTTCTGCGCCCAAGGCGTCCAGCAGTGCCTGCCGCACAAGGGCGTCGTCCACGCCCTCTACCCCCAGCAGACCCTCCTTGCCGGGCTGCGCCTTGCGCTTTTCCTTGCCGTGGATGGCAGGCACATAGGCCTGCACCACGTTCTGCGCACCCACCATATTGGTGATGTAGCTGCGGATGCGGAAGCCTGCCGCGTCCGAATCCGTGAGCAGAATCAGACCGTTTTTCTGCGCCAGCGCCCGGAACAGCTGCTGGCGCTGTTTGTCTTTATAAATGCCAAAACCGTCCGTCAGTAGGATCATGGCATCAGTCAGGTGCGCCAGACGGACGGCATCGTACTTGCCCTCCACGATCAGCACCCGGTCGGTATGGATCATCTCGCTTTGCATCATCTTCCGCTCCCCGCTAGTGCCAGACGGCACAGTGCTGTTTCCAGCAGTGTCTGCGCCGCCACAGGCTGGCTTTTCAGGCTTTGGTCCAGCTCCAGCAGCACCTGCAGGCAGGCTTCCAGCTGAGGCAGGGTGTAGTGGGCGGCGGTCTCTGCCGAGCGCTTCAGCCGGTAGTCGCTGCCCTTATAGCCAAAATCTTTATGCACGGCGCTGTAGTTTTTCCGCTTTGCCGCCCCAAGCTTTACCCGGTACAGGTCCACATAGCTGCCGATCATCGCCGCCGTAATGGCGATGGGTTCCTGCTGCAGCCGCAGCAGGGTCTGTAACTTTTTGCAGGCTCCGGTGGCGTTTTTGGCGGTGATCATGCGGATCATCTCAAACACGTCCGCATCAAGGCTTACCGTGCCCATCTCTGCCACCATAGAGGCGGTGATGGTCTGGTAGCCGGACAAGGCACAGAGCTTGTCCACCTCGTTTTCCAGCAGAAACGGATCCTCGCCGCAGCGTTCCAGCAATGCGGTGGCTGCACCGTCCGGCAGGGCTGCGCCCTGCGTCTTTGCACGCTCTATCATCATATTTTTAAGTTCAAAGGGGCGAGGCTTTGCCAGCTCTTCCGTGTAGCCAATGGCCTTGCACTGGGCTTGCAGCTTTTGCGCCTGCTTGCCCAGCTTGAGCTTGCCGCGTTCCAGCGGGAACACGCTGCCCAGCACCGCCACGGCATTTTCCAGACTGGAAAGCGTGCTGCACAATTCGTCCAGATCCTTGTTGCCGTAGGCAGCGGGGTCAAGCTCCGGCAGTACTACCACACGCCGGGTACCAAAAAAGGAGATGGTGCCCGCCGCCATGATGAGCTGTTCCAGTTCCGGGGCTGCTCCGTCCAGTATGGTGGCATCCTCGTCGCTGTCTGCCGACAGCACCCGCACTGCTGCCGCCACTGCCTGCCGCACCAGATACCGCTCGCTGGAATAAAAATAGTAGACCGGGCAGCCCTTGTCGGCCAGCTGCCGGAGTTTTGCTTCCGTGGCCATGCAAATGCCCCTTTCCTGTTATAAAATGCTCTTTGTATTGTACCACACTCGGCTCGGATTGCAAAGCGCTAGCCTAGTTTTTCGCCGCCGGTGCGGCGCAGGCTAAGGGAGGAGGTGTACTGTTCCTCCGGCGGCATCCAGCTGTAGCTGCGCAGCGCCAGCAGCTTTTGGTACCGCACCGCCTCCGGTTTTTTCGGTGTGGCCACCAGCCACTCCGTTTGCAGCGGCTGCGCCAGTTCTGCCTTGCCGCTTAAAGTCACGAACTGCCGGTTGCCGATGCTCAGCCGCACAAGACACCCTTCCCGGGTGCGCAGCAGCTCCACCGCCGCCGGGGTGCAGCGCAGCTTGCGGCTGGTATAGAACGGCAGACGCTCTGCCCGGATGCCCTGCTGCGCGGGCAGAGTACAGGCAGTTTTTGCATTCATGCGCAGGTCTGCCACCAGCTCCACGGTGCGCACACCCCGCCGCGCCAGCTGGTTTTCCACCGCACGCTGGGCGGCGCTGCCGCCCCGGAATAGCACCACTGCCCGGTCACTCTGGGCAATCACCACCGCAGGTGCCTGTGCGCTGCCCACAAGGTCGATGTGCACCACGTCCCGGCTGAGGGCGTTGCCCAGCCCGATGCCCACCGCTGCCACCAGCAGGATGCCCGGCACTGCCACCCGCAGACGCACCCGCCAGCGGAAAGCCAGCACCCCAAGCCCGCACAGCAGCAGACAGACCAGCGCCGCGTAGGTGGTATCAAAGTAGATGGCCGCCCCGGGCTTTGTGCTGAGCCAGACCGCCCAGCCATTCAATAGCCCGGTGAGCAGGTCTGCCACCCGGGAGAGCACCCCGTGTACCGGTGCCAGCCACGGCACCAGCCCCGCAAAGGCCGCTGCCAGCCCCAGCAAAAGCAGCGGCTGCACCATCCACAGCACCGCGATGCTGGAGACCACCGCCCACGCGCTGACGCTCAAGCCCCGCAGCACCAGTACCGGGAAGGTAGCCGCCGAGGCACAGGCGGCAATGCAGGCGCTTTCTGCAAGACCCTGAAGCCGTTCCGGCAGCCTGTTGAACCACGGGCGCCTGACCGGCTTTTGCAGATTCTCCCCAGCTTTGATCCAAAACCGCCTGTCGTGGGCGTCCCGCATCCGGCGGATGCAGGCATTACCCGCCACCGTGCCCACCACTGCCGCAAAGGAAAGCTCAAAGCCGATATCCCATACCGCATAGCTGTTGGCAGCAGTCATCAGGATGCCTGCCGCCGCCAGCGAGGTGAGGACATCTGCCGGCCCCCACACCCACACACCCAAGGCACTGACCCACACCGCCACGGCAGCGCGGCGCACCGAGGGCGTAAAGCCGGTCACGCCCATCAGCACCAGCGCCAGCAGGCTTTTCCAGACTGTGCGCCGTCTGCGGCTGCGGTAGTTCTGCTCCCAGCGATAGGGCAGCAGCACGCTGAGGATATCCCCGCACAGAATGGAAACGTGCATGCCGCTGACCACCAGCACATGGGAAAGCCCCGCACCCCGGTAGGCGCTGCGCAGCTGCGCCGAAAGCCCGCTGCGGTCGCCTACCGTCATGGCAGTCAGCACACCGCCGGTGTCCCGCTGCATGGCTCGGCGCAGGCTCTCGCTCAGTTTTTGCTGCAAGCGGTGGGTGCGGGCTCGGAAGCTGCCGCTCTCGCCCAGCACGGTAAGCTGCGGCTTTTCCGGTACAGGCTCTGCCTGCAAAGCGATGCCGTCTGCATACTGTGCCGTCCGCTCTTCCATGTCCGGTTGTTGCAGCGTGAACCAGCCCTGCACCCGCTGCCCTGCCGCACAGGCGGGCAGTTCTGCACAAGCTATGCGGAAGCCCGCCGGGCTGCCATTCACGTTTTCCACCCACAGGGTCGCGTCTACTGTGTCCGAAAAATAGCTGCTGTCCGCGCGTTCCACCTCAGCAGTCAGCAGCACGGTGCGCCCGGCGTAATTTGACCGGGCACGCTCCAGCCGGGCGCTCGTGGTATGCACCGTGCAAAGCCCCGCCAGTGCGCCCAGCAGCAGACAGACCGCCAGCTTACGGCTGCCATCCGGGATGCAGAGCAGCAGCAAAAAGGCAACAAAAAATGCCGCAAACGGCATAAAAAGCTCCGTTTGCGGCAAAAAAGTCCACAGGAAACTAAGGCCCATCATTCCGGCGCAGAACGCGCAGAGTGGGCGGTGCATCCCAGCTTAGTGGAAGAACAGGGGCAGCGGCTCAAGGAAGATGATATCCTTGCGCTCGGAAGCATCGCCCTCGGCCAGAACAGCGGCCTGGCCCACGATGGTGCACTGGGTCTTTTCTGCCAGCGCATCCAGTGCCTTCAGAGAGCCGCCGGTGGAGATGACATCGTCCACCACCAGCACACGCTTGCCGTTCATCTTTTCCAGCTCCTTGCGGTCGATGACCAGCTTCTGCTTACCGGCAGTGGTAATGGACTGGTCCTCCACCACCACGGGGTCCGGCATATACAGCTTGACACCCTTGCGGGCGCAGATATAGGGCTTGCCGCTCTGGCGGCTCATCTCGTGTGCCAGCGGGATGCCCTTGGCCTCAGCGGTGAGCAGGATATCAAAATCCGGGCACTTCTTCAGCAGTTTCGCAGCAGCGGCCACGGTCAGCTCGGCATCGCCCAGCATGATGAAAGCGGCAATGTCCATGTGGTCGTTCACCTTGCAGATGGTCAACTCACGGGTCAGGCCTGCAACATGCAGGGTATAAGTTTCAGCCATAATCAAAATCTTCCTTTCGTATTGGGATCAGACAGGCAGTTTTTCGCCGCCCAGAACATGGAAATGCAGATGCTTCACGGTCTGGCCTGCGTCCTCGCCCACGTTGGAGATGACGCGGTAGCCGTTTTCCAGCCCCTGCTCCTTGGCCAGCTTTGCGATGACGGCGAAGATGTGGCCCAGCAGTGCACCATCCTCCTCGGTCAGCACAGCGGCAGAGGAGATGTGCTTGCGGGGAACCACAAGGAAATGCACCTTTGCCTGCGGGTTGATGTCGTAGAATGCCACTACCTGGTCATCCTCGTACAGCTTTTTAGAGGGGATCTTGCCCTCTGCGATCATGCAAAACAGACAATCTTCCATGGGGGAACACTCCTTCCTGCTTCTACAAAAGCCCGCCGCTCCGGCGCTACACCCAGCACCGGGGCACGGGACATAGATCCTTTTTAGCCCAGAGCCTTCTTGACGATGGCGCTCACAGCAGCCAGTGCCTCGTCGATCTTGGTCTCGTCCTTCAGACCGGCCATTGCAAAGTCCGGCTTGCCGCCGCCCTTGCCGCCGGCAATAGCGGACAATTCCTTGACCAGTACACCGGCCTTGAGGCCCTTTTCCTGTGCCAGCTTATTCACGGTGACAGCCATGGTGATCTTATCCTCAGCCTTGCCCACCAGAACAGCCACCACGGGGTTCACGGCCTTGTCGCGGATGCTGTCGCACATGCCGCGCAGGGTGTCGCCGGTGGTACCGGTAAAGTATGCAGAGGCGATCTTCACGCCGTCTGCTTCCTCGGCATTGTCGAACAGGCTGTCCACCTTGGAGGCGGCGATCTTGGCCTTCATCTCCTCTAGTTCGCGGCTCATGGCCTTGTTCTCAGCCATCACAGCCTCGGCGCGGGCGGGCAGAGCAGCCACGTTGTTGGCCTTCAGGGTGTTGGCCACATCATGCAGCATAGCCTCCTGCAGGTTTGCACGGATCAGCAGGTTGCGGCCGGTAACAGCCTCGATACGGCGGATGCCGGCAGCCACAGAGGACTCGCTGACAATCTTGAAGCCGCCGATCTGGGCGGTGTTCTTAACGTGGGTGCCGCCGCAGAACTCGGTAGACCAGCCCTCGATATCCACCACGCGGACCACTTTGCCGTACTTTTCGCCAAACAGAGCCATTGCGCCCAGCTTCTTGGCCTCTTCCACCGGCATCTCCTGCACGGTGACGTTCATGGAGTCAAAGATCTTATCGTTCACGATCTTCTGCACCCGTGCCAGCTCCTCGGGGGTCACGGCGCTGAAGTGGGTAAAGTCGAAGTGGGTGATGGAGGCATCCTGATAGGAGCCCGCCTGATGCACATGGTCGCCCAGCACCTCACGCAGGGCAGCCTGCAGCAGGTGGGTAGCGGTGTGGTTGCGGGCAATGGCCATGCGGTAGCCCTTGTCCACCTGTGCGGTCAGCACATCGCCCACCTTCACAATGCCGCTTTCCAGCACGCAGGTGTGGACGTAGTAGCCCTTGGGGGTCTTTTTCACGTCCAGCACACGCAGACTGCACTCGGTGCCGTTCAGCACGCCGTGGTCGGCAGCCTGACCGCCCATCTCAGCGTAGAAGGGGGTCTTATCCAGCACCACCAGCACGCCGTCCTTTGCCTCCTCATCGGTGGCAATGGCATCGGTCAGGGTCTCTTCATCGCTCAGCGCCACAACAGTACCCTTGTCGGTCAGGGTGTCGTAGCCGGTAAAGACGGTGGGCTCGGCTTCCAGTGCGCCGAACAGATCCTCGCTCCAGCCGGAGATGTTCTTCTTCAGACGCTCGGCGCGGGCGCGCTCCTTCTGCTTCTTCATCTCTGCATGGAAGCCGTTCTCATCGATCTCCAGACCCTGCTCGGCGGCGATCTCCTTGGTCAGATCCAGCGGGAAGCCGAAGGTATCGTTCAGCTTGAACACGTCCAAGCCGCTCAGCAGCTTCTCGTGTGCCTTCTCCAGACGGTCGATCATGTTGTTCAGGATGTTCATGCCGGCATCGATGGTGCGGGCAAAGTTTGCTTCCTCGGTGCCGATGACCTTCTTGATATAGGCGTCATGCTCGCGCAGCTCGGGGT
>OGGD01000986.1_pt1 | contig 16566 bp, 12 predicted proteins | sample 1571091 | NCBI WGS metagenome assembly OGGD01 (sample SAMEA2582073, study PRJEB24529) | metagenome | biome: Human gut stool | place: China | collected 2011
TGGCTGCTGAGTGTGAATGGCTACGATGACACCTCGGCGAAGCCAAAGGGCAAGGGTCTGCCCTCGGTGGGCGCTGGCTGGCTGGGAAAGCTGGGGTACATTCAGGCGCAGGGCAGCAACCTGTTCGAGACTTTGATGCTGAACCTGACCCTGCTGCAGGATGGCGTGAAGCTGTGGGGGGAAAATCAGCCCTGCTGGGAGCTGGACGAGCCCCGCAGTGCAGAGCGCACAGAGATCGCCCTGCCGGACAATCCTGCGCAGCTGCTGACCCTGCAATCCCGGCGGCTCCTGCTCGACCGAGAGGGGGAAATCGTGACCGGATTTTCTCTGCTGGGCGGCGATTTCTTCCCCCGGGAGAACGCATTTGCAGAACAAATGACCGTCTGGCGTGACCCGGATGCCAAAAAGAGCAAAAAGACCGGGCAGGTCACCTTTGTGCCCAGCCGTCACGACCCGGCAAAGCAGTTCTGGCGGGAGTTTCCGGCAGTGTTCTGTGAGGAAGGGGAAAGCGTCCGCAGGCCCGGCGTTGTCCGCTGGGTGGAAATGCTTCAAAATGACCCGGACTGTCCGCTGGAACGCAAGCGGCTGATCCGCTTTGCCATCAGCGGCATGAAGTATGGCGATAAGGATTTCTTTGTGAACGATTCTTTCAGCGACAGCCTGACCTTCCAGCTTTCGCTTCTGGGCAAAATGAAAAAGAAGTGGCGGGAGATGGTCACAAAAGAGATCGGGCGCTGCGAGCAGGCCGCGCAATGCGTCGGCCGCCTTGCCTGGGAGCTCTCCCTTGCGGCGGGAGATAAGAACGATACGACCGCGGAATCCGCCCGCACCCAGTTCTACTTTACCATCGACCAGCCGTTCCGGCTTTGGCTGCAGAGCATTGACCCCGAAACGGACAAGCTGGACGAAAAAGCCGATGAATGGCAGGAGAAAGCCCGCAAACTGGCCGCAGAGCTGGGCCGCCAGATGGTGGAGCGGGCCGGGAATGCCGCCTTTGTGGGCCATAGGGTGGAGGTGAAAACAGGCGGTAAAAAGGACGAAAAGAAAACCGTTCTGTGTACGGCCCCCAAGGCCTACAATAGCTTCCTGTACAATCTGCGGAAGCTCTACCCGAAGAAAGAAGGAGGAACAGCATGATAACGGATGCGATCCATGATTATGTGGCCGGACAGCTGAGCAGGCTGTGGAGCCTGCCCAAACCCCAGCGGCGTGCCCGGCTGGCAGAGCTGCGCCGGGGCGTTGGGCATCAGCCCGGCGACCTGCCGGCGCTGTGGGGCAGCTTCCTGCAGGAACTGCCCAAAGAGCTCTGGGGCAGGGAAACGGCGGCAGGAGAGTGCCGGGAACCATCGGAAGCCGAGTGGGCGGTCTACCTTGCCCTGACTCTCTACGCCCTGCACCAGCAGGGAGAAGAGAACGTTTCCATGAATGAAAAGGGCTGCACGCTGGGCAGGGCGGTGCGCCTGCTGGCCCAGAATTCCGCAGCTGCCGCGCAGGACTGGACCGAGAGCAGCGTCCTGCGCCGGTTCAACGCACTGGCCACAGCGGATTCCATGCCCGAGGTGTCCCACTACCTCCGGGGGATGGTACAGCTGTTCCGGGGAAATGAACCGAAGCTGAAACTGGATTACCCCCGGCTGGCTGTGGAGCTGTACCGGTTCCAGCTCCCGGATCAGGCAGCCAATGTCCGCCTGCAGTGGGGCCGGGACCTCTACCAGATGAATGCCGACACACCTGAAACCGAAGAAAAGGAGAATTGAAATGGATACCAAGCGTCTGTATGTTGATTTTCATGTGCTGCAAACGGTGCCGCCCAGCTGTGTGAACCGCGACGATACCGGCAGCCCCAAGACGGCTGTCTATGGCGGTGCCACTCGCGCCCGGGTATCCTCTCAGGCGTGGAAGCACGCGATCCGCAAAATGTTTGCCGAAGAAATGGCCGACATGGTCGAGACCGGAAAACGTACCCTGAAAGCAACTGACCTTGTGGTCGGGGAACTGGCCGCACTGGCTCCTGAACTGGACGATGCCAGACTGAAAAAGGATGCAAAAAAGGCACTGGAAAATGCAGGCATCAAGCTGAAAGATGACAACAACGCCGCCCTGCTCTTTTTGAGCACGGCCCAGGCCCGGGCGCTGGCCCGGCTGGCCGCCGAGGACTGCGAGGAGAAGGATGACTACAAAAAGGCCCTGAAGGAGAACCCTTCGGTGGATATGGCTCTGTTTGGCCGGATGGTCGCCAGCGATCCTTCCCTGAATTACGATGCCGCCGCTCAGGTGGCCCACAGCATCTCCACCCATGCCGTACAGAACGAGTTTGATTACTTCACCGCTGTGGATGACTGTGCCCCGGAGGATTCGGCAGGTGCGGGCCATCTGGGCACGGTGGAGTACAACTCTTCCACCCTGTATCGCTATGCCACCGTCAACATGGTGGAACTGGTACACCTGCTGGGGGCTGAAAAGGCAGCCCAGGCTGTCCGGGTGTTCGGCGAAGCCTTCATCCGCTCCATGCCCACCGGAAAGCAGAACAGCTTTGCCAACCGCACCCTGCCGGATGCTGTCTATGTCACCCTGCGGGAAGATCAGCCTGTGAACCTCTGCGGTGCCTTTGAAAAGCCGGTGCGCAAGAGCCCTGAAGGCTATGCGGAACCCTCCAAGACGGCGCTGAAGCAGTATGCGCAGCAGGTATATGCCTGCTATGCGGATGCTCCGGCCCAGAGCTTTGCTGTGGGCATCGGGCTGGACGAGCTGGCCCCGGCCATGCCCCTGAACCAGATGCTCACCGCGCTGGAACGTGCCGTAAAGGAGAAGCTGCCCGGAAATGAGGTGTGACCATGGCAACGCTGTTGCTTCGGCTGGCCGCGCCCCTGCAATCGTGGGGTGCGGATTCCAAATTTGAGACCCGCAAAACGAACCGGGAACCCACAAAAAGCGGTATCATTGGCCTGTTGGCAGCGGCTCTGGGCCTGCGCCGGGACGATGCCGCAGGCCTTACCCGGCTGAACGGCCTGCACTTTGCCGTCCGTGCTGACCGGGAGGGCAGCCTGCTGGTGGATTTCCACACCGCCAACCGGGAAGAGGATCGGAAAAAAGGCAAGGCTCCCTATGTGACCTACCGCCATTACCTGCAGGATGCGGTCTTTCTGGTGGGGCTGGAAAGCGAGGACACCGCCCTGTTACAGGAGCTGGAAACGGCCCTGAAACATCCGGTCTACCCGCTGTATCTGGGGCGGCGTTCCTGCCCGCCCACCCTGCCGCTCTTCCTTGGTATCCGGGCCGGGAAACTGCTGGATACCCTGCGGGCAGAACCGCTGCTGGTGAAACAGAGGAATGGAGCCCCCTTGCACATCGTGGCAGACGCGGACCCGGCGGATGCTGCTGCCGTGCCCCGGCGTGATCTGGCGGTGTCGTTCAGTCCCATCCACCGGCAGTACGGCTTCCGCCCAGTGCGGGAGTGGAACACAAACCCGCCGGAAATGCCCGGCGCGACCGAACATGACGCAATGGCAGAATTGAGGTGAGGAATCATGTATCTATCCCGCGCAGAACTTGACCCGACCCGCCGTGAGACCATGGTGGCGCTGATCTCGCCCCAGAAATTCCATGGTGCGGTGGAAAACGCTTTTCCCGGTGCGCGCCGCCGCAGGCTGTGGCGGCTGGATCAGCTGGGAGAAAAACTGTACCTGCTCCTGCTCAGTGAGGAACGGCCGGACCTGACCGCCCTGTGTGCGCAGTTTGGCACCGGTGCACCCCCGGAGACCCGGCCCTATGACCCGCTGCTGGAACGGGTGACAGCGGGCAGCTGCTGGCAGTTCCGCCTGACTGCCAACCCCACCCGCAGCAAAAAAGACTCTGCCGACCATACGGCCCGGGGAACCCTGAAACCCTGCTATCTCGAGGTGGAGCAGGAGGAATGGCTGTGGGCGCAGGCCGCAAAGCACGGCTTTGCCGTCTCGGAGGGGTCCTTCGCAGTGACCCGGAAGCAGACCTATCACTTCAAGAAAAACGGCACCCGGCCCGTTACCCTGCTGGCTGTGACCTACGAGGGTGTTCTGCAGGTGACGGACCCGGAGGCCTTCAAGGCCCTGCTGTGCGAGGGCGTTGGCCGGGGCAAGGCCTATGGCCTTGGCCTGATGACCATCATCCACAGGGGAGGAGACCATGGCTGAGATGCCGGGCTTTTCCCCGCCCGCGCGGGGGTGATCCTCCCACACCTACCCGCACACCGGTGGTGAATCACTTTTCCCCGCCCACGCGGGGGTGATCCCATGACCCTGCGCGACATGGCCATCGAGTGTCGCTTTTCCCCGCCTGCGCGGGGGTGATCCTTGTACCAGAGAGCCTAGGGTAAAAACGTTATGCTTTTCCCCGCCTGTGCGGGGGTGATCCCAGGAAGAGGATGATGATCCACCACGCGCCACCCTTTTCCCCGCCTACGCGGGGGTGATCCCAGTTCAGCAGTCTTGAACCTATCGCCCAGTTCCTTTTCCCCGCCCACGCGGGGGTGATCCTGGGCGGCTTGATGCCGCTGTGGATGCGGCAGCCTTTTCCCCGCCCATGCGGGGGTGATCCCTGCTGGCTTAGTCTGAAAACTGAGTAGGGTTCCTTTTCCCCGCCCACGCGGGGGTGATCCCAGCCCAAGCCCCGGCACCGTCTGCCTGTATGCCTTTTCCCCGCCTATGCGGGGGTGATCCTAACTTCCATGATTTCATTCCTTTCATTCCTGACCTTTCCCCGCCTGTGCGGGGGTGATCCTGAATCGGAACTGCCGCCGTAAAACAGAAAAGGCTTTTCCCCGCCCATGCGGGGGTGATCCTGACGGCCACTGGACCAACCCGAAAGGGATAGACTTTTCCCCGCCCGCGCGGGGGTGATCCTACAGCCGGGAAGTGCTGCTGAAAGACCCGCGTCTTTTCCCCGCCCACGCGGGGGTGATCCAAGGAAAGCACTGACAGAAAGAGCTCGACGCTTCTTTTCCCCGCCCATGCGGGGGTAATCCTTCGTTGGCATCTCGGATGCGGGTGATGGTCTGCTTTTCCCCGCCTGTGCGGGGGTGATCCCACTCTGCAACTGCTCATACGCCTGCTGTTCGGCTTTTCCCCGCCCACGCGGGGGTGATCCCGACTACAATCCGAACAAGGTCAGTGAGGAAAACTTTTCCCCGCCTGTGCGGGGGTGATCCCTACGCCGGGGCCATCCTGACGCTGAACCCGGGCTTTTCCCCGCCTGTGCGGGGGTGATCCTGCCCCGACCGACCTGCGCGGGCGGCCCATCAACTTTTCCCCGCCCACGCGGGGGTGATCCCCTCGCCGTGTCCAGTGGCCCACCGCTCTTTATCTTTTCCCCGCCCACGCGGGGGTGATCCCCGTGCCAACACTCAGCCAAGAGTGGATGGGCGGCTTTTCCCCGCCCATGCGGGGGTGATCCTATTCAGCAGACCCCTCCAGCACGGATTCCAGCCTTTTCCCCGCCTATGCGGGGGTGATCCCAACCCGATTGAAGTGCAGCAGCGACTTGACTTCTTTTCCCCGCCCATGCGGGGGTGATCCCCTCCACCATCGCTTTCTTGGTTTCGTCCGGGGCTTTTCCCCGCCTGTGCGGGGGTGATCCTAATAGAGCCGTTGGCTGGCTCGCCGGAAGAATCTTTTCCCCGCCCACGCGGGGGTGATCCCAGTCGGGAACGCTTCTCAGCAGAGCATCCCATCTTTTCCCCGCCTACGCGGGGGTGATCCCAAGCGGAAATCTATCCGCTCACAGGTGAGTGACTTTTCCCCGCATGTGCGGGGGTTCCACATTGACAACCCTGCGCAAAAAGCAGATAATAGGTTTATCTTGAATGCAGAGCGAGGAAAAGTATATGCTGTATTTTGAAAACGATTACTGCGAGGGTGCACATCCGGCGATCTTACAGAAGCTGGTGGAGACCAACTTTGAAAAGGTCTCCGGCTACGGCACCGATCCCTATTGCGCCAGCGCGCGGGAGAAGATCCGCGCGGCGTGCGGCGCACCGGATGCCGATGTCTGGTTCATTTCGGGCGGAACCCAGAGCAATGCCATCGTCATTGCATCGATGCTGCGCCGCTGGGAGGGTGTGCTGGCCGCATCCACCGGCCATGTGGCCGCTCACGAGGCCGGTGCCATCGAGTTCACGGGCCACAAGGTCATCGGCCTGCCGCACACCAACGGCAAGCTGGATGCCGGGACTGTTGAGGACTGGTGCAGGACCTTCTATGCCGATGGAAATATGGACCACCTCGTGTTCCCGGGCATGGTGTACATCTCCCACCCGTCGGAGTACGGCACCCTGTACACCAAGGCAGAGCTGGAAGCGCTGTCCGCTGTCTGCCATAAGTACCACATGCCGCTGTTTATGGACGGTGCCCGTCTGGGCTATGGTCTGGCCGCCGAGGGCACCGATGTGACGCTGGCCGATGTGGCCCGCCTGACCGATGTGTTCTACATCGGCGGCACCAAAGTGGGTGCGCTCTGCGGCGAGGCAGTTGTGTTCCCCCACGGCGCACCGGCTCACTTTATGACCATGGTCAAGCAGCAGGGCGCTCTGCTGGCAAAGGGCCGTCTGCTGGGCATCCAGTTCGATGTGCTGTTCACCGATGACCTGTACCAGACCATCAGCAAAAATGCCATTGAGACCGCCGCCGTGCTCAAGAAGGGGCTGGCCGAAAAGGGCTATTCGTTCTTCATGGATTCCCCCACGAATCAGGTGTTCATCGTGTTGTCCAACGAGCAGCTGGCCGCGCTGGAAGGCAAGGCCAAGTTCGGCTTCTGGGAGAAGTACGATGATACCCACACCGTTGTCCGCATTGCCACCAGCTGGGCCACCCGGATGGAAGAGGTGGAGCAGCTGCTGGAGCTGATGTAAGGGCACACCTGCCAAATGGCGGTGCGTCTCTTTGTGCAGGATGCAGATTGTATTTCCCGCGCGGATATGCTATTCTTAACTGGATAAAGGCTGCACTTTGTGCACCGTGGAAGGATGGTTTGTATTATGGGCTTTTTTGACAAGCTTTTTGGCGGCAAGGCCGCATCCGAGACGAAATTTTCCGGCCAGAAGATGACGGTCATGCTTCCCATTGACGGCAAGGTGATCCCGCTGGAGCAACTGCCTGACGAGACCTTTGCCTCTGCGATCCTGGGCCCCGGCTGCGGCGTGGAGCCCACCGGCGACACCGTTTATGCTCCCTTTGACGGCACCGTTACGCAGGTGCCCGAAAGCCTGCACGCCGTTGGTATGATGAGCGATGACGGCATTGAGCTGCTGATCCATGTCGGCATGGACACGGTGGAGATGAAGGGACAGGGCTTTACCTCCCTGACCAAAGAAGGGGCCAAGGTCAAGGCCGGCACCCCGCTGCTGAAGGTGGATCTGGAAGCCATCCGTGCCGCAGGTCACCCCACGGCAACGGCCCTCATCGTGACCAACAGTGATGACTTGCCGGAGATCAGTGTTGCTGCAAACGGCGATGCTGTCGCTGGCACGCCGGTGTTCAAGTTCAAGAAATAAGTGAGCAGATCCCCCGGAAGCAGAGTGCTTTCGGGGGATTTTTGCGGTAAAAAGTCATACTTACTTGCAAAAAAGCTGTATTTTGCGCGGTTTTCTCTTGCGTTGCAGGGGGAGCTGTGCTAAAGTAGACAAAGTGTGAGCCAAAAACCGGTACTGTGAGAGGAAAAGTATATGGAAACAAAAAAGAAACACGAATTATCCCTTGCAAAACGCATGGCGATCTCTCTGGTCTGCGGCCTGGTGGCCGGTCTGGCCTTTATGTTCCTGCGGGAGCATCTGAACGCCAGCGGTCAGGCAGAGACCTGGACCACCATCAACAACCTGCTGTTCCAGGATATCACCGCCGAGGGCGCTGAGCGAGCCTTTGGCATCTTCTATATCATCGGCCAGCTCTTCATCAAGGCGTTGCAGCTGGTGATCATCCCCATGGTCTTTACCTCCATTTCGCTGGCCATCGGCAGCATTGCAGACACCCGCACCATGGGCCGCATTTCCGCAAAGACCCTGTTCTGGTTCCTGCTGTGCTCCTTCCTGGCGCTGCTGCTGGCAGGCTGTGTGGGCTACGGCACCTACTCCATGGGCCTGTTCAACACCCACATCGAGGGTCTGGCAGAAGCCAGCGGTTCCACCGGTTCCAACCCCCTGAACGTGGTGCTGAACATCATTCCCTCCAACATCGTCACTGCCTTTGGCAGCAATGGCGCTGTGCTTTCCAGCGTGTTCCTGGCAGTGGCCACCGGCCTGAGCATGAACACCCTGGGCGAGAGCCGCACCGCGAGCCTGCGCCGCCTGCTGGGCGAGGTCAATGATGTGGTGGTCGTGTTCCTGAACTTCATCGTCAGCAACTTTGCCCCCTTTGCAGTCTTTGTGCTGCTGACCCGTACCTTCGACATCTACGGCCTCGACTACCTCAAGCCCGCGCTGGTCTATGTGGTGGTCACGGTGGTCCTGCTGTTGGCCTTCCTGGTCATTGCCTACCCGCTGGTCATTGCACTGGGTGCCAAGCTGAACCCTTTCACCTTCATCCGCAAGATCGCCAACGTGGCAGTGTTCGGCTTCTCCACCTCCTCCAGCGCCGCCACCCTGCCCCTGAACATCAAGGTGTGCGAGGAAGAGTTCGGCGTGGATGAGAGCATCGCTTCCTTCGTCCTGCCGCTGGGCATGACCATCAACATGGACGGCACCGCCATCATGCAGGTCATTGCCACCGTGTTCATTGCAGGCTGTGCCGGTTACACCGTCACCCCCGGCCAGCTGGTCGTGGTCGCCCTGCTGGCCCTGCTGGCATCTGTGGGCACCCCCGCCGCGCCCGGTGCTGGGGCTGTCATCCTGTTCACCATCCTGTCCGGCATGGGCTTCGTCAACGACGGCGCTCTGCTGGCCTACTCCCTGATCCTGGCCATCAACCGCCCCATCGAGATGCTGGTCACCTCCCTGAATGTGGTGGGTGATGCAGTTGCCAGCATCTGCGTTGCCAGGAGCGAGGGCCTGCTGAACGAGGAGACCTTCAATAAGTAACAATACGCCGTAACAGGTGCAGCAAAAACTCCCATGCACAGCATCTTCCGATGTGAGCATGGGAGTTTTTTGTGTGGTAGTATTTGTGGGAAGAGTGTGGTATACTCGGCTCAGTTCAACAACTCGGAATTTAAGGAGGTGTTTTTATGCCACAAATGAATAAGGGAGGAAAATTTATTTTCGGGAAATCACTCATTCGGACGGATGGGACATTGCGGATTCCACCGCAGGCAATGGAAGAATATCACATTGCAGATGAAGGAAAAGTATATCTTTTTACCGGAAGTAGGATTACCGGTGGCTTCTGCGTCACTCGGAAAGGCCTTTTGCATCCGTCAAAACTTGGTCACATTTTGGACGATACTCCACCGTTGCTTGACTACTCAGCAGGTTCTGGCGAATTTATCAAATACAAGGGGCGTTCCTACTGCTGGGTAGAGATTTCACAGGAGGGGCAAATTCTTCTTACGAAGAAAATGATGGATTTTTTGAAGGTGAGACCCGGAATGGAGCTGCTCTCTATCCGCAGTAGCGACATCGCGTTTACGATGGGAGCTAAAGGACCGCTATTGGAAAAAGCAGAAAACTATGATGGTGAAATTCCGCTTTTTTAAGTGTAACAATTCCAGTTTGCCGTACTCGGTTCCAGCAGGTTTTGGGGCAGACGCTCTCCAACAAGAGCACTATCGAAGTCCAACAAATGTCCGAACGCTGACCCCCGAACAGCAACGACCAAAGGCAGGGTATCATCATGGCGATTTTTGTGCTATATCCGCCTGTTCTTTCATGGGAGAGTGTGGTATACTCGTCTTGGTTCAATAAATCGGAAGTTGTGAACTTAGAATTAGAGGTGTTGAAAATGAAAATAATAATTATATTTATTGATTTACTGATGGCAACTGTTCTCTTTTTTGTTGGAAGATTTTTTATCAAATCAAGGAATACAGAAAGAAGTGTGCTGTTTTTATCAGGAGATTATACTGGATTAAATACAGAGAAAATATGCAGAGTTACTGGAAAACGGATTAAGACATGGGCAATGCTCTTTTGTCTTGGTGGTATAATTGATTTTATCAAGCCGGGCGCAGGAATAATAATAGTTTCCGTTTTTTTTATTATCTTACTTGTATTTCATTTGGTTGATATGACTATAAATCGAGACAAGTACCGGGTATAAATTCGCGTTTGCGGAGCAAAGCGGAACAATAAAAGAGCAGTGTTTCCGGTGGGTGGACCCATTGGAGAGCACTGCTCTTTCTTTGTAGGAAAATTCAGCTGGCAGGAGCGTTACAGTGTGCCGTAGGGTGCAATGCCGATCATGTACTCAACGCCAATGGCGACCAGAACGACCAATGTGGAGATGATGAAGCCGTGCAGCATGGGCTTTGCGCCGTACCGGCCCAGAGACCGAATGCGGCATCGGAAAGCCCAAGCCACCGGCAGAACCGGTGGTTTATTGCTGGAGAAAAGGGCGCTCAGAACGAGCCGCCGGAGGAGCCGCCAAAGCCGTCGCTGTCCACGGAGGAGCCGCCGGAGCTGCTGCTCTCCTCGTGGGGCGGGTCGTAGACCTGCACGCGGTCGGTGTGGGTGTAATTGTCCACCTGCACCCGCAGCTTTAAGCCTGCGCCGATGTAATCGTTGGCCTCGGTCTTGAGCCGGGCTGTTTTCATCTGGCTGTACAGCACGCCGCAGACGATACCGGCAATGATCATGGGCACGCCGATGACGATGAGGAGCAGGATGGGCCAGCCGCTGGTGTCGTTGTCAACATCCAGCGGCTCCCCGTGCTCGGCGTAGAAATCCAGCGTGTCGGCACACATGGAGAGGTACTCGGAGGCGGCCTCGGCCCAGTCGTCGTCCGAGAGATAGGGAACAACGGCATCTTCGATCTGCTCGATGCGGTAATCGGTAAAGGCTGTCACGCCGCCGCCGTAGGTGATGGTGACATACTTGCGGGAGCCGACTGCCAGCAGGAAGAGGATGCCGCTCTGTTCAGGGCCGCTGCCCAGACCGTTGGCAAGGTAGTAATCTTTGGCGTACTGGCGCTGGTCGGCATCGCCGATGCTGTCCACTACCAGAAAATATACGTCGCAGTCGTGGCCGTCGCTGGCGGCTTCGGCAGAGGCTTCCAGCTGGCTGTAAGTATCCGCATCGAACAGGCCCATCTCGTCCCGCACCAGCGGTGCGGCGGCAAAGGCGGGGATGCTCAGGCAGAGTGCCAGCACCAGAGCGGCCAGCAGGGCAGCAAAGCGTTTTGCAGTGTGTTTCATTCTGCCACCCCCTTATAACAAAAGCAGGAACGCCAGCACTGCCATCAGAGGCAGGCTGATGCCCGCAAACCACGCGGCCACCCGGCTCTTGTCCACCGGCAGGTCGCCGATGAGCCGCCCGGTCTGCCCGTTCATGGCGAACAGGAAGTCCTTGTCCTTCCACCGGGTGTGGAGCATCCAGACCGGCAGCAGGGCGTAGTGGGAGTGGGTCATATCCACGTTGATGTTCTCGGAAATGGGGTGGATCTCGCTGTAGCCGCCGGTGGTGGCGTGGAGCGCATCGGCCGTGGAGTTGTACATCCGGCGGTAGGCGCGCTCGGCACAGGCATCGGCATCCTCGTCATACCGGTCGGCCAGATAGCCGGGCAGGTAGGCCGTGGAGAAGGGCTTCAGGTCGCCGTAATCAAAGGGCTCAATGGCATCCATGTGGGTGTTGGGCATCTTGCTGGAGCCGTCCACCGGCACCTTGGCAAAGGCGGCCGAGCCCTCGCGGCGCACATCGTAGTGCTGGGTGGTGGTCACCATGTAATCGCCCTCGCGGTGGCTCTCGGAGTTTTGGCCCTCGTACCGGCCGCGCGCGTCGGCCTTGGCATCGTAGAGCCAGAAGGGGACATATACGCCCTGGATCTCCGCGATGTGGTTCTGGCTCTTGAACGCCTTGGGCAGGAAGGCCTTGCCCTTGTAATATCTGGTCAGCTGGGCAATGGCGGTCTTTTTGTCCAGCTTGAAGGGCAGGATGTACTCCGGCTTCAGCTTGCCGGAGAGCTTGCCGCCCAGCACTGTGGGGTTGCCGCAGTAGGGGCAGGTGGTGGCGGCGGTGGTCTCGTCACAGACCAGCTCGGCCCCGCAGGTGGGGCAAGAGTAGCTGTTCAGGCCCTCCGCCTCGGCCTCGCTCCACACCGGGCTGTCCTGCCGGGGCAGGCGGGCGGCTTTTTTGGCATCGCCCTCGGCGGCAGTGTCGGCAGCGGCCTGCTTTTTGGCGTAGCGGGCCTCGATGTCCTTTACGTCGTAGGTCGAGCCGCAGTAATCGCAGACCAGCTTGCCGCTGGCACCATCATAGTGCAGGGGGCCGGTACAGGCCGGGCACTGATAATTCGTTGTCTTTTCAGCCATGCGTCAGACCCCTCTCAGGCCCCAAAGGGCTTGCCGCACTCGGGGCAGAACTTGGCCAGCTTGGCCTCGGCGGGGGTCATATCGGGGTGGGGGACAGGCGTGGCAGTCTTGGACGCGGCGCTGATGGGCGCGGGGGCGGGGCAGCCGCCGCCCTGCTGGGAGACCTTGAGCACCTTTTCCAGGGCCTTGGCGATGGCATCGGGGCAGGAGGTGACGGGCACGCCCTGCTGCCGGAGGCAGGAGGGGCAGCGGATCCCCTTGAGCTGGGTGATGATCTCCTTGGGGTCCATACCCGAGCGGATGGCCACGCTGGTCAGGCGGGCGGTGGCCTCACTCTGGCTGGGACAGCCTCCGGCCCGGCCAGTGTTGGTGAATACCTCACAGATGCCGTTCTCGTCGTAGTTGACAGTGATATAAAGGTTGCCGCAGCCGATGCGCACCTTTTCGGTAAAGCCGCTGGTGACGGCGGGGCGCGGCCTCGGCTGGATATGGCCGTAGGCTCCGGATTTGATCAGGCAGGCCGTGCCCTCGCAGCCGGAGTCCAGCACGGCGTCCACCACCGGGTCGCCGGTGGCGGCCTTGCCGTCGTTGACCTTGCCGATGTTGAGTACCTGCTCGTTGCGGCTTCCGTCCCGGTAGATGGTGGTGCCCTTGCAGCCCAGAGTGAAGGCCAGCCGGTAGACCTCGGCGACCTCCTCCTTGGTGGCGGAGTTGGGGAAGTTCACCGTCTTGCTCACCGCGTTGTCGGTGTACCGCTGGAAGGCGGCCTGCATTTTCACATGCCAGATGGGGGACACGTCGTGGGCGCAGACGAACACCCGCCGGATGTCCTCCGGGATGCCGTCCACGTGGGCCAGGGAGCCCTGCTCCACGATTTTCTGCATCAGCTCGTCGGAGTAGATGCCCGCCTCCACCAGCCTGTCCTTCAGAATCTGATTGGTCTCGATGAGGTGGGTGCCGTCCATCACATTGCGGATATAGGCGTAGGCGAACACCGGCTCCACGCCGGAGGATACCCCGGCGATGATGGACAGGGTGCCGGTGGGGGCGATGGTGGTGACGGTGGCGTTTCGGATGGGCCTGCCGTCCCTGTAGATGCTCTGGTCAAAGAGGGGGAAGGGGCCCCGGATCTCGGCCAGCTCCTCGCTGGCCTGGTGGCCGATGGAATTCACCGTGTCCATGATCTCCTCGGCCAGGGCGACGCCCTCCTCGCTGTTGTAGGGCACGCCCATGTGGAGGAGCATGTCCGCAAAGCCCATGACGCCCAGGCCGATCTTGCGGGTGGAGCGGGTCATCCGGTCGATCTCGGGCAGGGGGTACTGGTTGACCTCAATCACGTTGTCCAGGAAGTGGACGGCGGTGCGGATGGTCTTTTCCAGCTTGGCCCGGTCCAGCACCCACCCGGCGGGGGTCTTCATCAGGTGGTTGACCAGGTTGATGGAGCCCAGGTTGCAGCTCTCATAGGGCAGCAGCGGCTGCTCTCCGCAGGGGTTGGTGGACTCGATCTCCCCCTGGCTGGGCACCACGTTGTCCCGGTTCAGCCGGTCCAGGAAGATGATGCCCGGCTCGCCGGTCTGCCAGGCCGAGGTGACAATGGCGTCAAAGACCGCCCGGGCACTGTGCTGGCCCACCACCCGGCCGGTGGCGGGGTCCACCAGGTCGTAGGGCTTGTCCTGGCTCACCGCCTCCATAAACGCCTCGGTGATGCCCACGGAGAGGTTGAAGTTGGTGATCTCGCGGGTATCGTTCTTGCAGGTGATGAACTCCAGAATATCGGGGTGGTCCACCCGCAGAATCCCCATGTTGGCGCCCCGGCGGGTGCCGCCCTGCTTCACCGCCTCGGTGGCGGCGTTGAACACCTTCATAAAGGAGATGGGGCCGGAGGCCACGCCGCCGGTGGAGTTGACGGTGGAGCCCTTGGGCCGCAGGCGGGAGAAGGAGAAGCCGGTGCCGCCGCCGCTCTTGTGGATCAGCGCAGCGTTCTTGATGGCGTCGAAGATGTCCTCCATGGAGTCGGCCACCGGCAGCACGAAGCAGGCGGAGAGCTGGCCCAGGGGGCGGCCCGCGTTCATGAGGGTGGGGGAGTTGGGCAGGAAGTCCAGGCTGACCATCAGCTCATAAAACTCCTTGGCCGTGGCCACCACGTCCGCCTTGGAATCAAAGCGGCGGTCACCCTCGGCCACAGCGTTGGCCACCCGGCGGAACAGGCCGTCCACGGTCTCGGTGGGCTGTCCCTGCTCGTCCCGGGCCAGGTAGCGCCGCTCCAGCACGGCCTTTGCGTTTTCCGAAATGGGCATATCGTATCTCTCCTCCAGTTGTATTCGAACACAAGATATTGTACCTGTATGAAAGAGGGTTGTCAATATTTCGTTCCTTGTCGGGGAGATAGAAAATTGCTATAATACTGTGGTCATCTTTTGGTGGAGGTGGCGCAATGGAGGCCCGTCAACCCTTTTCCCGCCTGGGCTGGGCCCTGTTCGCCCAGATGGCCGTCATGCTGGCGGCCCAGTGGGGGGTGCTGCTTCTGGCCGGGGCGGCACGGCCCGGCCTGCTGGGAGAGCCGGTGTTTCTGTGGGCGGCGTCCGTCCTGGGGGCCTACGGGCTGGGGATTCCCGCCGCCTGTCTGGTGCTGCGGGGGACGGCGGCCCCGCCCTTTGGGCCGGCTCCGTGGGGCTGGCCTATCTGGCGAATGGGGCTACCCTGCTCCTCACCGGCCTGCTGGGGCGGCTCCGGGGCGCGGCGGTGGTCAACCCGGTGGAGTCCATCGGCCTCTACCCCCTTCCGCTCCAGCTCCTGCTGGCCGGGCTCATCGCCCCTGCGGCGGAGGAACTTCTGTTCCGCAGGCTGCTGCTGCGCCGCCTGCGGCCCTATGGGGAGCGCTTTGCGCTGGTGGCCTCCGCCCTTTGCTTCGGCCTGTTTCACGGAAATCTGAACCAGTTTTTTTATGCCTTTCTTCTGGGGCTGGTGCTGGCGGAGCTAGCGCTCTCCACCGGCTGCCTATGGCAGGCTGTCCTCCTCCACGCGCTGGTCAACCTCTTTTCCATCCTCTGGGGCTGGCTGGGCGGCCCGGTGGTGGTGACGGGTGTGCTGATGCTGGCAGGCGCCATGGTGCCGTTCCGGCTGATCCCCGCGCTTCTGGCCCGTCCGGACGCAGAGCGCGGAACATGGCGGCGCTTTCTCACCAGCCCCGGCGTGCTCTGCTTCGGCGCGCTGTCCCTGTCCCTGGCGCTGTCTTATTTGATTTGAAAGGGTGGATCGTATTATGGTAGAGCTCTGCTTCAACCAGTCGGCACAGGGAGCGCTGAAGATGGCTCAGCACTGCGGCGGCAAAGGCCGCCACAGCGTCGGGATTGCATTTTGCACGTCGGAGGACGGGGAGAAGCCCTCCCGCCGGGCAGTCAGGGCGCAGATGCGGAAGGTGCGGGCCGAGCAGGACCGGCTGGACAGGTATGCCGTCCCCCTGGGGAACAAAAGCTCCGACGTACTCTGTCTGGGGCTGGCCCTGTCCCTGGGGGACATCACCGCCCCTCTGGCGGAGGACGGACCCCGGCGGGCGCTGTTCCGGCAGTTCCACACCGACTTCCCACTGGACGGGGCGGAGGCGGAGCGGGCGGCGGAGGCCGACGCGGACTGGCGGGAGGTCCTGGCCGCTGCGGAGGAGCTGAGGGCCCGGGCCGCCGACGGGGAGGAGGTGCGCATCTGGGCGGACGACACCCCGGACGGGGCCTGCGGCCTGCGCCACGCGGCCGCCCTCCTGGCCGGGCTGGACGCCAGGGTGACCCTGGTTTCCCTGCCCCGGTGGTGGGAGCGGCCGGACGGCGCGGTGGTGCGCTGGGACCGGGGCTGGGGCGAGGTACATCCCGAGGAGTTCGGCCTGCATTTGGGCGGGGCGGAGGAGCTGACCCGTCCGGTGCTGCGCATGCTGGCCCTGGAATGGGAGCGGCTGAGGGAGGAGAACGCCCCCCTCCGGGCGGTGGTCAACGGCAGGGTGATGGGGGTATCGGAGGACTTCTATGACCCCGTCCTCCGCCGTTGCCTCACGGAGAAGCCGCAGAAGGTGGCGAACGTACTGGGACAGGCCCTGGTTCAGCTCTCCGGCGTGGGGGACTGGCTGCTGGCCCGGCGGCTGCGCGCCATGGCGGA
>OGGD01000993.1_pt1 | contig 16429 bp, 16 predicted proteins | sample 1571091 | NCBI WGS metagenome assembly OGGD01 (sample SAMEA2582073, study PRJEB24529) | metagenome | biome: Human gut stool | place: China | collected 2011
GCTTAGAAGGCAGTTGCTCTATCCACCTGAGCTACGGGCGCACGTTGTTATCCCAATGGGTTCCATTATGGCGGCAGTTCTGTGTCGGCACAGGCTGCGAGAAAAATAATACCATACCCATCGCATTCTGTCAAGGAAAATCTGAAAAAAGTTTCAACTTTTTTGCGCTGCGGGCAAAAACAGACGCTCCGGCGTGCACAAAACGGCCTTACAGCAGCCACATTCCGGCACAGCCCAGCGCAAAGCCCAGTGCAAAGCCGCATACCACGTCCCGCACATGATGCACCCCGGTGAGCACCCGCAGACAGCAGATGAGCAGGGCGATGCCCACCATCACGCAGCCCGCAGCGGGGTAGAAATACAGCCACACCGCCGCCAGCACGGCGGCGCTCAGCGCGTGGCGGGAGGGCATGGAGTGCCCACGGCTCTCCTTTGCCACCAGCGGGGTGAAGCCGGGCTGCTCGTAGGGGCGGGGAAAGTGCAGCCGGGTGCGCAGCAGCGTGCCGCCCCAGAACACCAGCCCCGGCACAAAGATGGAGCGGGCGATGAGCACCATAAAGTCCAGCGCGGCCTGCTTCTGGGTGAGGAACAGCCGCGAGAGCCGGACATTCAGCAGGCACAGCAGCACCGGGTAGCACACAAAGGGCACCAGCGGCAGCCACCGGTCCAGAAAAACGACCAGCCGCTTTACAGCCGGGTGGGCGCTGAACCAGTGATAGATGGGCTTATACTGTTCTGCGGTCAAAGCAGGTCACCTCCTGTCGGACGGACATCAGAAACAGGTGTCCAGATAGTTTTCCACATCAAAGGGCTCCGGGGTGGAATCCTTGCGCAGATACAGCGGGTGGTGCGGGTGCCCCTTTTTGCTGCGCTTGCCAAAGGTGACCCACGGGATCTCCCGCTCCTGCGTCAGGGCCACCATCTCCCGCATCAGGCCGGGCAGGTAGTCCCGCTTTTCGATCAGGGTGCCCCATGCCGCCCACATGGTAGGCTCGGTCTGTGCCAGCACCGCCCGCAGCCAGCGCAGGTTTTCATCGCACAGGGCGCGGTCGGGGGTCTTATCCATATCGTTGGGGTCGGTGGCGCGCTGGGGGTAGACGTTGAACATGATCCAGCTGTCAAAGCCGTTGGCGGCAGCCAGACGCTCCACGCTTTTTAAGGTGGGGTCCAGTGCGCCGGGCTGGGCGGTGCTGGGGTTGATGCCGATGCACACCAGCGGGTGTTTGCCCACGCGGCCAAGGACATAACGGTAGTTTTGGTAGGTGTGGGGCTCGTAATACCAGACGCCGCCGGCGTATTCGCCCGCCGTAAGCACGGGCAGAGAAACGGTTTGCATGATCGTAAACTCCTGTCGGTTTTGAATAGCATTCTTATCGTACCTGAATCTACAGGGAAAATCAACAGTTTTAGCCCCAAAATACTGCCTTATTTCTGTTTTTGTGGTATACTGGGGGTGTTCCGGTGCGGCAGGGGGACTGCGGCACTGCGGTTATGATAAAGAAGGAGTTCTTATGCTGGAAGATTATAAAAGTGCACTGCGCGCAGGGCAGCGCGCCTATCGTGCCCGCATAGCCCGCGGCCAGTCGCCCTATCTGGCTGTTCTGGACGATGTGCTCAAGGGCGTGGATATCGTGGCACAGGAGCCGCTGGGTCTGGTGGAGATCCCGTCAGACAGCCTTGTGGGCACCAAGACCAGCGGACGGCACACCGCCTTTTCGTATGATTTTATGCCTCTGCTGGAGCCGGACACCGAGTTTGCCGCCAAGTGGTCGAACCTGTGCGACGCGCATCTGGAAGAGGGCATCCATACCCCCATCATCGCCTTTGAGTACATGAACCAGTTCTATGTGCAGGAGGGCAACAAGCGGGTCTCGGTGCTCAAGTATTACGGCGCCGTCAAGATCCCGGGCACGGTCACCCGGCTCATCCCTGCCCGCACCGAGGATCTTGAAAATAAGATCTACTATGAGTTTCTGGATTTCTATAAGCTGTCCAAAGTGAACTATGTGCATTTCTCCAAGCTGGGCGGCTACAGCAAGCTGCAGACGCTGGTGTGCAAGGCCAGCGGCGAGACGTGGTCGGAGGATGACCGGCTGAACTTTGCCGCCTTTTACACCATGTTCCACCAGCAGTTTGAGGCTCTGGGCGGCACCTCCATGGGGCTGACCACCGGTGATGCGCTGCTGGTGTACCTGTCGGTGTACCGCTACTCCGATACCTACGACGCCACCCCGGCGCAGGTGCGGCAGAACCTGGAAAAGCTGTGGAATGAGGTGAAGGTGCTTACCGAGCCCCACGGTGTGGAGCTTTCGCTGGAACCGCCCAAGAGCCCCGCAGAGCCGCTTTTGTCCAAGCTGAATATCTTCAGCCCCAGCAAGCAGCCCAGCGAGCTGCGGGTGGCATTTATCCACGAGTACAACGCCAAGATCAGCGCGTGGGTGCGCGCGCATGACGAAGGGCGCGATGCGCTGGCCAAGGTTTTCCCGGACAAGGTGTATATCAGCTGCTACGAGGATGTGAACCCGGAGGTGGACGCGGAGCAGGTGCTGGAGGAAGTAGCCCACAACAATGCGGACGTGGTGTTCGCCACCAGCGTGCGGATGTACAACGCCTGCCTGAAGGTGGCGGCGCAGCACCCCAAGACCCGCATCCTGAACTGCTCGCTGAACGCGCCGCACCCGCTGGTGCGCACCTACTACCCCCGCACCTATGAGGTGACCTATCTGCTGGGTATGCTGGCCGGTATCATGACCAAGACCGGGCACATCGGCTATGTGGCGGCAAACCCCGTGTACGGCGTGCCCGCTGCGATCAACGCCTTTGCGCAGGGGCTGAAGAGTGTGCGCCCGGCAGGCCGTATCTGGCTGCGCTGGGCCTGCCAGCCAGATGCCGCCCATCCGCTGGATTTTGCTGACTGCCCGGAGATCGACATGGTCTACGCCCGGGACAGCCGGGAGCCTGCCAACACCCACCGGGACTACGGCCTGTGCCGCAAGCTGCCGGACGGCAGCCTGCAGCCGCTGGGGCTGCCGATCTGGCGGTGGGATACCTTCTATGTGCAGATCGTGCGCTCCATTTTTGACGGCAGCTGGGACAATGCAGCCACCACCCGCGCAGTGAACTACTGGTGGGGACTGCGCAGCGGCGCAGAGGATCTGGAGTATCAGGAAGCGCTGCCCAGCGGTACGCGGCAGCTGTTGGATCTGCTGGAAACGCTGCAGGGCTCGGACAATGTGCACATCTTCCCGGAAAAGCTGTATGACAACGAGGACAACCTGCACTCCCCGGAGAATAAAGTTTACAGCCCCAAAGAGCTGATGGAGATGGACTGGCTGGATGCCTGTGTGCACGGCAAGCTGCCCCATTACGATGAACTGGACGTCAAGACCCGCACTGTGCTGGCCATCAACGGATTGGACAACGTGAAGGGTTTGGAGAAATGAGCCGGCCTGACCGGAAAAGAATGGAGCATACGAACGTGAAAATTCTTGCCATCTCAGATGTCCCGTCCAAGGCGCTGTGGGACTATGACACCCGTGCCCGGCTGGAAGGCATCGACCTGATCCTCTCCTGCGGGGATCTGCCCAAAAAGTATCTGGAATATCTCACAAACTTTACCGCTGCGCCCATCCTGTATGTGCACGGCAACCACGACGGCAGCTACCAGACTCAGGGTGAACCCGGCGGCTGCATCTGCGTGGACGATCAAGTGTACACATGGAAGGGCCTGCGCATCATGGGGCTGGGGGGCTGTCAGCGCTATAATAAAGAGGACACCTACCAGTACACCGAAAAGGCCATGCGCCGCCGTGCGCACAAGCTGGAACATCAGGCGCACAAAAAAGGCGGCATCGATCTGCTGCTGACCCACGCCCCGGCTAAGGGGCTGAACGATGGGGACGACCGTGCCCACAGGGGCTTTGAGTGCTTCAACGAGATTTTGGACGAGTACCAGCCGAAGTGGTTCATCCACGGGCACATACACCTGAATTATGATGCAAAGCTGCCCCGGGTGTGCACTCGCGGCAACACCACCGTCATCAACGCCACGGAGCGCTATGTGTTCGAGATCCCGGACCCGGATCCGGCTGAAGAGCGTAAGTCCCTTTGGCAGATGCTGGGGTTCTGAGCGACTGCTGCCTATAAAAAAAGACACCGCACAGCTGTGCGGTGTCTTTTTTTGATGGAGCCTTATGTGGGAATGGCGGGCGCGGCAGCAGTGCGGTGCTGCCTGCGTCTCTGTGAAAAAATTACAGTTCCAGCTTACCGGAGAATTTGTTGATGACGTAGTAAGCTGCGCCCTCCTCGGGCTTGACGTACACCTTGCAGGACTGCACGCCGACCTTGTGGGTGGTGCGGTAGTCGGCCTTGGCGCGGTCGATGATGTCGGTGATGTTGTACTGCTCACCGCCCATCTCTACATACAACTCGGGTGCCAGCGGCGGGCGGCCACGGCGGGCGGGAGCCTTGGTGGATTTGCGGGTCTTGCCCTCGGCAGCCGGAGCTTCGGCTGCGGGAGCAGAAACTTTCTTTTCAGGCATAATACATAACCTTCCTTCTGTATTTGATCTGATGCAGCGGGGCTGCACCGGCGGGCTCCAATGATCTATCGCAAGGCAGAAGCGGCGCGGAAAGCGCAGACCTCGCTGCCCCATACGAATCGGAACGAAAATGTTTGCGTAAAGAAGTTGAACTTATAATCATATAATAAGTTTTTAAAATTCATTTGTAAAGACTTTTTTATAAAAAACATTGTAAAAACGGGAGGAAACAGTAGAATAAATGCCCGGAGCGGTGTTCCGATGCTTTTTTCTCGGGTATAGTACGACCTTTCGGCAAAACAGGCAGCCATTCCCGGGAAAGCCGGGCAGCACTGCGGCCACAAATACGGCGGGCAAAAACGGCCTTTTGCGGGGGCAGAATAAGGCGGAACGGAACTGCCGGCGCACGCAGGGGCGCAGCAGAGAAAAAGTAGAAGCTGCCGCACAAAAAGCAGTGCGGCAGCTTTCTTTTGCTACGGCAGGTCGTCGCTCGTGTTGTGGAACGCCATCTGCGTAAAATTAACAGGATTTCGAAAATATTTTTGCAAAACTTGCGGTTTGCAATTAAAACTGCTTGAAAAAATATAACAGATACAGCGAAAAGAAACCGTACAAAAATGCGATGACGCTGAAAAGCGGGAGTAATGATATCAGGCCGCGCTCAACACAGAAACAGTACCAGAACCTGAAATACGGCAAACAACACGACGAACAGTATCGCAAGGAAGCCTGCCCAGTGCACCAGCGCCAGCAGCACCAGCGCTCGCCGCCCGTCTGCACCCCGGTGCAGCAGCTGCCGCCAGCGGACAGGCTGTGCAAAGGTGATCTTTGCCAAAGCGGCAATACTTTCCACCCCGAGCCGTGCCGACAGTGCCGCTTCGCCGTCATGCTGCGCAAGCGGAAGCAGTTGTTCCGTGATGGAGAAAATGTGGCATACGCTCGTTGCAACGAAAACAGGGCGGTTCCATACTGTGCCCAAAAGCAGCAGTATGCCCGCGTAAAGACTCTCTGCGCGTACTCCCGCCAACGCCTGCTGCACCCCTGAGCGGTCGTTATGGTGTCTATCCATGCTTACATAGGCACTGGTCACCCGCCAACCGCAGACGTAGATCCCAACTTCGTCCACGGCACACCCATCGGCTATGGCTGCAACCATGTGGCCGATCTCATGCAAAGCGATCCCAGGCAGCGCCAGTGCCAGCGCCACCAGCAGTTCTGTCATACTGAGCTCTAAGAGCAGCTGCCGCAGCGACAGCCTCGCCAGCGCCATGGCGGTGCAGCCTGCCAGCAGCGAGAGCGGACCGCACCACGGCAGCAGCCCACCGACCAGCCTTGCCAGCGGCTGCAGCCTGCGTATCCGCCGCTGGTCAAAACGGATGAGCGTTACGCGCTTTTCCTTTTTGCTCATTTTCCTCCTCCTTGACTGGATGTGCAGCTTTCGGCTTTATGATACCATATTTGTGCTGCCAGCACCAAAAAACGCCGCATAAAGCGCGAAGGGACTGTTGCGGCGTTTTTGCGCAACAGTCCCTTACAAGTTCTCTTTTAAAATGAGAATACACGCGGGATCTGGCTTGACGGCAGCGGAGCATACCCCTGCTCTTGCCAAATAGCAGCATCGGGAGGTGCGATATGCAGCCGCGAAGGTGGTGTAAGGATGTCATGCCGCAGGTCGGCGGTAACGTCGATATACAGTGTTCTCCAACCCTCGTCCGGCAGCCAGACCTGATTAAACGCATGGTTCAGCCGTCCTGCATTGCGGCAGTCAGCCAGCACCACCCGGTTGGGTATACCTAATCGAGTAGCCAGCGCGGAGAACCACAGGGCGATGCCCTCACATACGCTGGTGCCGCCGGCAGCGCTGCGAATATCGTGAGAGGGGCTGGCGCTGCTGGAGCCATAAGCAGTCTCAGCGGCGATCACATCGTGCAGCCAGCAGACCCGTTCATGGTCCGTCGTGCCGGCAGCCTGCTTGCTTCGGGTCAGAATGCTTTCCATACGGTTCAATGTTGTTTTTTTGCAGCGCTCAAGCGTTGCTCCGCTGTAAAACGCTTCAAACCGCAGTGCGGTGGATCCAACATGGGTGTGGCGGAAGTCCACCCAGAAAAGCTCTGGCTTGTCATATTTGAGGGCGTTGATGATGCGCGTGATCTCCTCGGAAGAAAGTTTGCAGGGCAGAACCACGTCGAATTCATCTTCGATCAACTTCCCGTAGATCAACTCATATTCATGACATTCCTGGGAAGAGAGATACGCATAGTAATAACCGCCCTTCGACCAGGGCAAAGCGGGACCTGACATTTCCTATCTCCTTTTACAGTTGCTGCAAGGCGGCGCGCAGGGCTGCCAGCTGCTTTTGGGGGTTCCTCGGCAGCCCCAGCAGGGCTGCACGCGCTGGCGCGTAGCCTGCCCGCGCAGCGCGTTCGAGAAGGCTCTGCGCCTGCTCGGGAATAACTCCAGCTAGGTAGAACCAACAGGCGGGGTGATCGCTTCCTGCGAGAAGCTGCCGCGCGGTTTTGGCGTCCTTGTGCTGCAGGGCTGCTGCAGCCGCCAGCAAGGTGGCTGCTGCGCCGCGCGGCAGACTGTTGACCAGTTCGTTTGCATTGGCACAACGCCCGCGGAGAGCATACAGTGCGGTTTTAAGCGCTGCGGCATATCGTTCCTTGTCATGTACCAACAGCGCTCTGTGCAGCGCCGTGGAAGCCTTTTGGGGAGAGAGCCGTTCCTGCGGGTCGTTCTTTGTCAAAGCAAGGATGACCTCCAGAATGTCGTCCGGTACGTCCTTGTGCTGATCGACCTGATGAGCAAAGATAAGCGGGTCGAATTGCAGCCGCTTCTTGCCTTTATGCACCAGCAGCTTGTACAAGCTGACCCCAAGGCTGTATATGTCGCTTTTGTTGCCAACAATTTCGCGGCCTTCCAGCAGCTCAGGGGCGCGGTAGCAGCCGGTCCCGCTGATGGAAAAATTATCCATTTTGCTTTCCGGATAATTCGGCCGGGCCAGCCCGAAATCTGTCAGAAAAAAACTCCGGCGATGCACCGCAGTTTTTTACAAGAATGTTTTCCGGCTTGATATCCCGGTGCAGCGTCTTTTCTTTTTCCATTTTCTGGATGGCTTTTGCGACGGACTCCAGTGCGGCAAGCACGGTCGCAGTGCGTTCAGCCTCCTGAAGTTGTTCGAGGTATTTCGGCAACGACTGAAGGTATTCCATTCGGATGAGGAACAGCCTGCGATTGTTATCCGAATCCGAAAGAGCAAATTCTGCCGTGTCATAAACCTTCACGCCGCAGCCCGCTTCAGACATGCGGCGGGCGTATTCCAGCTCATTGGCGCCCCGCCAGCAAAGGTCTTCAAACAGCTCCGGCGTGTCCGCACGGGCGGCGCTATTAGTGACCTTGAGCGCTTCGACCCTGCCGCTGGCTGCCAGCTTGTATACATCGGACATGCCGCCGTGTCCGATCTGCTCTCCAAGCCTGAAGTTGAGCTCCGGCCAACAACCTCGAACGGCTCGTTCTGCCACATCGGGGGCGGTATAGTATTTTCTCTCAGCCATAGAAAAACTCCTTTTTATACGAACCTGATAAGCACTGCGGTGGCATTGTCGCTGGCATTGCTGATGGCGCACAGCTGGTCAGCGCTGCCCTTTAGCTTTAACAAACAGCGGCTGAGCGGATTCAGATCCACGCCATCTGTGCAAAGTACGAGAGTGTCTCCGTGTTGGAGGCGGAAGTGTCCTGCGTGTAGCTCCGCGTCAGCGCCACCGATGTAGTTCAGAAGGATGCTCTTCTCTTTTGGATCCGCGGGCAGTCCAAGGGCTTTGTGGGAATAATAGCGGTTATCCAGAGGATGATTGATAAGGCTCAATTTGTCGCTATGCAGCAACCAGATGCCACTATCGCCAGCCGAAACCCATTCCACCTCTCCGTTTGCGCACACCGAGACTGCACACAGCGTACACCCCCCGTCAACATAGCGGTAGGTTTCTGCCAGCGCATCCCGTGCCTCCATGGCTGCCGCCATCAGCCGGGACGGCGCAGGCTCTGTTTCTTCTTCATACTCAAGGGAGGCTGCGCGCAGCGGCAACAGCTGGCTCACCGGCCGCAGCACTGGCAGCGGGGACTCGCCCGTTGTACAGGTATGCAGCGGTTCACAGAGAGCCGTCTGTTCCTCTGCTTCGATTTCAGTGGCGGTATTATAAAAGCTGTAAAAGCTCTCTCTCAGCACTTCCAGACAGCGGGCTGCGGCATATTTTCCGTTGGTGCATCCCCCAAGGCCGTCTGCTGCGGCAAAAAGCACCTCATTATCCTCACGGATATCCATCAGGACCTGCCCGCTGATGTGGCGCTCCTCGATGCCCTCCGGAAAGGCTGCCTGTTCACCGATGGAGAGATTATCCTGATTCTCTTTGCGCCGGTTTCTGCTGGAAGCCCAGCTGACCTTCAGTTTCATTCAATCACCTCCAAGGTGTGTTTCAAAAGTTCCCGTGCCGGCTCCTTCAAGACTGCCGATGTGCTATCGGTCCCGCTGCGGGTGATAACGGCTACATAAGCTTCCCTACGCTGTGTGATCAAAGAAAACGCGAGCATTGTCGTGTTTTTTCCGTCGGGCTGGGTCGCCGTGCCGGTTTTTCCATAAATTGCCTTTAATTTGTCGCTTTTCAGCTTATAAGCTTCGGCCGCGCCTGCAAAAGCCGCGCGCAGGGTCTCTTGAGTTTTGCCGTATCCGGCAAACATGGCAGGCAGGGCAGGTCTTGTCTCAATATATTTCGCATCCTCCACAGTATTGGGATCTTCGATGTAATCGACAATATGCGGAGCGCCAACAGCTTCATCATTATTCAGAGCCAGTGCACCGTACCAAAGCAAGACCTGTATGGGCGTCACAAGGGCGCTGCCCTGGCCGAAGCCGATCTGGCGGAGGTTTGCTTCGCTGCTATCTGCTTGGAGACCGAGAGACGACTTCAGAGCCGTCCCTTCGTAAGAAGGGATCACCGTGGGAGCAGGAACCGCGTCCGCGAAGCCCCACTGTCCGGCTTCTTTCAAAAAGTTTGATGTACCGACCATTTCCGCGCCGTGCGCGAAGTATGTGTTGGACGAATGAACTACCGCGCGGTTTAAATCAAGTTTTCCATAGCTTTTCTTATTGAAATTGCGGATTCCATGGTAAGGCCCATCATCGTAATACGTCATATCTACGCCGTTTTTCAACATGGCAGACGCTGTGATCAATTTCATCACACTGCCGGGTGCCATAGGTGTGATAAGCGGGTCTACAAAAAAGTTTGGCTCGTTTTTGTAGACATCATACAACTCGGTGTAGTGATTTACGTCAAACTCAAGCGTACCACGACTTGTGGCACAGGCCAGCATAGAGCCTGTACGCGCGTTCATCACCGCGCAGGTACCGCGAGTGCCAGCTATCAGGCTGTAAGCAACCTTCTGCAATTCGCTGTCAATGGTCAAATGCAGTGTGCGTCCTGCACCTTTACCGGGAAGGGTACTGTACACCAACTCCTCCTGATAGGTCTTGCGCAAGCCTGTCAGCTCGCCGCCTGCGGTGCGCAGGCCGATGAGCGACCCGTAGCTGATATCCAGTACCTTGGCCGGGGTGCCGGGGTCGCCGGGCTCGGTCAGGGGCTCACCGTTCCGGTCTACGATGGCGCCCTCGATGGTCTGGCTGCGCTGCGCTTCCTTGGTAAATTTAGTCCGCCAGTTCTCGATGTTTTCTTTTTCAGCAGAGGGGACAGCTCCCGCCTGCTGGAAAAACTTGCCGGTCGTTGCGGCCAGACCTACTGCAGCTGCAGCACCGAGGAACGCGCGTCGAGAAAAATATTTCCGGGGCAGGTTCAGCATCTTCAATTCTCCTCTCTTTCTTTTATGGTCGAAAGCACGATTACTCCCGTCATCATCGAATTCACGATAATATTCATCGTTCCTTCGCTCAGAAGCGGGAAGGATACGCCGACTGCCGGGAAGATGTTCGTCGCGCCCAAAAGGTTCAACGCTCCGCCTGCTGCGAGTGCGCTTGCGCAGGCAACGCCCATCACACTCACCATTCCATGGCTTCTGCTGCTGAAAATCAAGCCATAAATGAAAATAATGTACACGAGCACGACCACGGCCAAAACAGCCGCCAGCCCTAATCTGTTCGCGATCCAACATGTAACGTAGTCCGAGCTTTTCGCTGGGATACTGATGTCATACGGACTGTGTCCCAACCACTTCGAGGTCAAGATCGCCTTTTGCCCCTGAATTGGCTGATACGCTGCCCCTAACGTTTCTTCTTGCGAAAGGCTGTCCATTTTCGAGAGTACGTTAACATAGGCAAACCGCGCGTTGATTTTATTCCAGATTTTCCCAAAGAGCGAATGAGGGAGCTTCGTTCCCAGAATGCTTAGGGCTTTCCAGCCCAAAAAGCTGAGGCTGGCGAAGAGGCACCCCACCGGGATCAAATCGATCGGCTTTACTCCATCGCTTGCGATGAGCACAAGAGAGACGGTAATGAGAAGGATCAGCAAGGAACCCAGCTCGTTCATTAACACAAAGAAGAACCCATTGGTCAACAAAAGAACACCTGCATGGAGCACTCGCTGAGGGGAGCCGCTTTCCATGTCTGTGACGGCCGCTGCAATACCCACGAGAGCAATCATCAGCATCGGTTGACCGACCAAAGCCGAGCGCCCCATAACCTTTACTGCGATATGAGAGCCATTGACAGCGGGGCTGAACATTGCCCCCATAAACAAGACCAGCGACCCCACAATGGAAATTGCTTCAACGGTGGGCGCTTTGCAGCGTGAAATGAACCTCACCGCACATGCACCAATAACAGCAAGTACAAAGCCCGTAAGGTACGCCGCCTCCAAGCTCTGGGCTGCACTTGCATCCAAAAGCAGCTGGACGCTGATGCCTACATTCGCAACAAATGTTACGAAGAGGATGATCATCGCTTCTCCCCCGACGGAGACGGAGATCACCATGGCCGCGATGCTGAGGCAGGGCAGCACCCAGAGCTGCGTTGCAGCCTGTGCGGCAGCACCATCCTGTGCCTTGAGCGTGAGAAGCACCCCAACAACCCACGCAATGACCACGGCAGTACAGGGCACCAGCTTTTTTGCCCCGTTCCTGCTGAAAATACGGCGCTGTCCAAGGGCGACCTTGTAGGAAATATTCTCCACCTTTTATCCCTCCTCTCTAATTCTTAAAGTTGTGTTTCTTCGCGGGACGCTCAGAAGCAGCCTGCTTTTTGTTGTTGTTAGATGTATCGTCGTCGAGAATCACAGTCCCGGTAGTTTCCTCCGGCTTCTTCTCGCGGCGTTGGAAAAGAAGGGCTTCTTTTCCAAGGAAGAAGGGCTGATAGCTGCCCTTAGCGGAAAGTACATCAGCCAGAGGCAATTCATCGACGATCTCTCCGCGAAAACGGCTTTTGTTCAGGTTCTCGGGGTTAACTTTGATGTAGTAGGTTTGATTACGCCCCTTATAGATCATGAGGGGCTCGTCATGGCTGACCGTGGCGATGGTGGGCGTTTTGCTCAGGGTGACCACTGCGGTTGCCTCAGGGTCAGCCTTCCCCCGGGGCGGGATGATGGCGGTGTAGGAACCCTCCTTCACAGGGAGAGGGACGAGATGCGTTGCGACGGTGGTTGCGTGCTGACTGGCGATAGAAATCTGACGGACAACGATACTTTCCGCCCCAACGGTGGCCGCCTCATCCTCCCAGTCTTCCCGGTCATGATGGGAAGAAGGCAGCTTGATACGAATGCGCCCAGAGCGAGCGAGCAGAAAAAGCATCGCCGCAAGACTTACCAAAAAGGCGGCCAACACCGAAAACAGTTCCATAGGGTTTGCTCCTTTCACTTTTTACTACGATAATTACGCGTGGCGGGACGAGTGAGCCGGTCAATCAGATCATTATTGATCGAAACCTTATCCAGAATGAGCATCAACGCCGCCAAAGCTGCTGCTAGGACCACCCCAAAAATTACGATCGTAAACATGCTTTTCTCTCCTATATGATGAATTTAGAGGATCTCCGATGATCCTATGATCCTAGTATAGCGTTTTTGGTTGTGTGCCTTCAAAAAATCTCTCCTTGGCACGCTGCCGGCGGAGCTCTTTTGCACTTTCAAAAGCTGCACTGGCAGAGAGGTCGAGTAGGGCAGCAAGTAAGATGGAACCGATGGCAGGCAGAGCGTTCCTGATACCGACCTGCCTGATGTGCAGTACAGCCCACGTTATTTGGATGGAATTGCACGCTGTTTGGAGATAGGTCCCGGTCAGCTTGTCAAGTGTTGTCAAATGCTTGTCACGGTTCGCAAGAGGAGAGGCAGCGATCTCGGCGCGGAGCCCTTCCAGTTCCTCGCGCCATACAGTCTGCACCCCTTCCGGCGCCTGCTGGTCATCCTCCGCTGCACCGGCGGCGGCAAGGCGCTGCGCAAGCACCGGTTGTTCCGCCTGATGTTCCTTCAGGCGGGTGTTCAGCTCGACCAAGGCTGCAAAATCCAGCACGCTGTCGCGCAGAATGGCCAATTTCGCGGTATCAATGGGAAGCTCCACTGCCATGGCTTGTGCCACAAGGGTGTCCGCATCCGCACGCAAGGCAGCGGTGTCCAGTGTGCCCTGCATCAGTGCACTGCGCATCGCCTTGGCACCGGCGCTCACCGCTGCTGCACCGGTATTTTCCTGTACACCCAGAGAGACCAAAAGGACATTGAAATCGGTTCTGATATCACGGTAGAAGGCTTTTTGTCTGCCTGTGGCTGCAATATCGACCAGCTCATCCAGTGCGCCAAGGCTTTGCTCGATAAGCAGTCGGGCGTTCTGGGTGTCTCCGCTGTGCACCAGCGCTGCCGCCGTAAGGAGATTCTGGAACATGATGTCGTTTTCATACCCTTTGGGGTAACGGCTTGTCTGCTGTGCATACCGGGACTTGAGATCCTCCGCATCTGTTGTAGTAAAAATATTTCCGCTGCTTGCCGCCCCTTCGGCATCCGCGGCGGCGGCTTCCAATGCGTCCAGCTCGGAAAAAACTGTCGTGCGCAGGTCATCCAGCTGGGCGGCAGTGTCCTTTTGGATTTTGGGCAGAAGCTCTGTGTAGATATGGTTTACGCCGGTTTCAGCTACTTCTCTGAACTGCCCGGCGGGGTAGGCAGTTTCCACAAATTGGAAAGAAGAGAGGCTGACCGAAATCAGAAATGCCAGCCAAAAGCTGAAGCTTTTCCAGCGGCCGCTGAAAACGATCTCCGTGATCTGAACGACAGCAGATGCCAGAAGTGCTAGCCCTGCCTGACCCACGAAAAACAGCGTGACCATGCCTTTTTGGGTGGAAAGCCAAGAGAGAAACGATGCCAGCACAAACACGAACGAGAGCACCCACAGGCGGGTCTCAGTCCTCATACCGGGTTTGGGTTCCTTTTTTTCAAGCTTCATTTTTTATGATGCCTCCTTTGTCAAAATTGTGTCTGCAAGTTCATCAATGTCCGCACAAAGATCGATTTCAGGCGGTTTGCTGTCTTTTTTTGTATCTTGTGGTTTGGTCTTTTTTTTGTCAAAAATCTCCCCGGGATCGTCGCTGACCAGATCGAAGATCCTGACAAGCGCTCCCACCATCGCAAACAGACCATCCAGCAGTGCCAGCAGGTCCCTCCAGTGCACCACCAGTTCCCATACCATCCCGCCTACAAGAGCCATGCAAAGCGCGCCGGTCATTACCTCGGCAACATCTTCGAGGTGCCCAGGGAACGAGCGGATAAATGCAATTGCTGTTCCAGCGTGCTCTGCCAGCCCGCTCAATGTGAGGAACCACACCATGAGAGCCCCTACGATCATGCAAAGCACGATGCACAGCAGCAGCCGCAAGGCTGCGAGAAATTTGTCTTTGCTCATAGGCAACGTCCTTTCTGTTTTGCTATTCCCGGCCGATGTCCCCCCGGGGACGATTCTATTATACTCAAAAACACTTTCGCACCTCTAAAAATAAAAAACAGCGATACTACGAATATTTATGAAAAATGCCGGTTTTGCTGTGCTGTGGGGGCTGCTCTGTCATACACCACAACATCGGGCTGCAAGCTTTGTGCAGCCTGATAAACAATAAGACCCTGAGAACTTTGCCGCTTATCCGGCAGGGTTCTCAGGGTCTTTTTTGATTATTGCTCAGTCTGTACTCAGAGCAGTATTCCCGGTGCTTTCAATTTGTTTAGCGATCATGCTTTCCAGTTCCTGCGTGATGGTTGCACAATTTGCAACGCGGTAATTCCAGAAATAAGAAACACCTTCGCACTCTTCCACGGACAAATCGCTGTTGACCAAAAGCAAGCTTTCTGGTGTCACGTTCAGCTTTTCGCACAGAGAAGCATATTTTCCATAATCAATGCTTCGGCTGGAGGATTTGGCTTCTACCCAGAAAAATTTTCCATTGACGGAGAACACGACATCCAGTTCATGCGTGCTCCCTACGGATGCCGTTTCTGAAAGGACCACATTGGAGCAAACCGAAACTTCTGCGCCCTGCTCCTCCCGATAGTGGTTCAGGATCTGCTGAACCTGATGCTCTACAAAAAGCTCCAGCCACTTTCCGCTCAAAAAATGCCGGACGGTTTCATTTTGCGCAAGTTCATAGACGATATTCTGCGGGTAGATCACAATGGCTGCAAAAAGTCCCATTTTGTCCCACGTCTGAGCAATCTCTGAAAGTGTGGCAAACGATTTTTTGGACGCACCCTTTGGGATACGGAACGAAAAAGAGCCGTCGCTCTGCATATGTGTTCGGATAAACTGCAAGAAATCCACCACCACCGGGTCGCAAAGAGCCTCGCCTGTTTTCCATGCCATCCGCTGAACGGCAATCGGTGGGAGTTTTTCCGGCACGACCTGCTGAACGATTTTATACCCACAGCGTTCCAGATGCTCCAATGCGGTCAAAGGCTTCTGGATTTTTGCTTTGACTTCGGGCTTTTCTGCTCCGGGTGTATTCTCGGCCAGATAGTTGAACTTCCATCCGTATTCCCAAGCAGGCGAACGGGTCAGTACTCCGACCGCATGAAATCCGCTGTCATGCTCTTCCATCGGAAAAGTAATCTTGTTCTTATGAACATTGATTTGGAGCGTTTTGTTTTTTAGTGCTTTCTGATAAGCGGCAAGAAAAAACTCCTTTCCCTTATACGCCAGCTCACTGGAATTATTTGCAGAAAGACCAGCATTTTTTGCCAAAGAGAGGAGCAGACCGGTCGCTTTGGGCAGCTCAAGGATATGTTCCATCTGCGCACCGTCCGGAATATTTGCATTATCGGACTGCGACGATTCGTCTACCGGAATCTCCTTTGCCGGTGCAGAAACCTCGGGCGTCTTTTTTGAAGCAGTCTCAGACTTTCCAGACTTGGGCAAGGGCTTTGGCTCCGTGTAAACTTCCGCAATGAATGATTCATAGGAATCGATGCACGGAAGTTTTCCAGCCGCTGCAAGTCCTACATAGATTGCAGCCGCCCGCGAGGAATCACCATAATACTTTTTAGAATCCGCTGCGGCAGCAATATCAGAAAAGGCATGATATCTGCTCAGCTGCGCAGCCTTTTCCGGGAACTGCTTCAACGCACGACAGTAGAGCCACTCAAAAAATGAATCCGGGTACGGCTCTGCCGGATACTCACTTCCTTCCAGAGAGTAACGCAGCAGCTTTCCATTGGTCCGCAGCCGAGTGTCCTTATGGACTTTGGATGGCGCACAGGTCAGAAGGTCAGTGAATGGACCACCATGTTCAAATACCTTGGCAGCTTCAAAAACCGTGCTGATGGGCACATCCTGCGCAACAGAATCCAGACGCAGCAGAAGCCGCAGAGAAGAAACAGCCTCACCCTCCGGCTGAACGGATGCAGAGCTGACTTCCAGAA
>OGGD01001025.1_pt1 | contig 15987 bp, 12 predicted proteins | sample 1571091 | NCBI WGS metagenome assembly OGGD01 (sample SAMEA2582073, study PRJEB24529) | metagenome | biome: Human gut stool | place: China | collected 2011
TCGCAATTCTGGAAAATCTGCGGATTTTCCAGAATTGCCTTTTCACGGGAGGGGTCACCCCTTCAGGCGCTAACGCGCCAGCTCCCCCAAGGGGGAGCCTTTGGGTGCTGCCGGAAACTTTGCCGCCGCCGCTAAAAGCCGTCCCCTTGGGGAAGGTGGCATCGAGCAAAGCGAGATGACTGAGAGGGTTTCTTTGCGCACTTTGCCCAAAAAGGCGGGAAATATTTCTCTCTCCCTGCGTGAATGGGGGTTATTTTGCATCGAATCGCGCTTGCAGGGGGCGAGCGGCGTCTGATATACTTATGGTATGGAAGAAAGCAACACCACGCTACAACAAAGAATGGAGGCTGATCCTATGAAAAAACTGGCAAGACTGACCGCCCTTCTGCTCACCGGTGCGCTGCTGCTGGTGCTGACCGCCTGCGGGGCTGTGGTCGAGCCCGAGACTGAGCAGCAGGCAAAGCAGCGGCTGCTGGAGGAGATCAACAGCTACCGCGCAAGCATCCACCTTGACCCGCTGGAGGAAGTAAAACAGCTCTCTGATGTCGAGCAGGATTTGATAAATCACTTCCGCGCCGCCGGTAAGACCGCGCTGCCAAAAAGCGAAGCAGATGAAGCCCTTGATGATTGGGGCAGCAAGACTAAGGGCTGGACTTCAGATATGGATTTTGGCTATGATTGGGTTAGAGAGGATAACAAGTGGATCTACATTCTGGATGCCATGGTTCCAGCCAACACCCCGGAGGGCAAGGCAGAGTTGTGGGCAGCATTGAAAGGCTCTGGTAAGTTCATGGGTGAAGATTGCAAGCACATCGGCATTGCCGTTGTGACCATTGACGGACAGATGTACTGGAGCTGCTGCATGTATAACTGATCTCCCCTTCCCCGCATAGAACAGCACCCCTTGAACCAAACAAAGCCGGACAGCTTGCGGGCTGTCCGGCTTTTGGTTTTGCTTGATTTACAGGCTGTTACTTATTCTTGTACATATCCTGATAGTAGTTCTGGTAGTCGCCGCTGGTGACGTGGTCCATCCACTCCTCGTGGTTCAGGTACCAGTCAATGGTCAGCACGATGCCCTTCTCGAAGGGAGTTTCGGGGTACCAGCCCAGATCATTCTTGATCTTGGTGGGGTCGATGCCGTAGCGGCGGTCGTGACCCAGACGGTCAGCGACGTGCTTGATCAGCTCCTCGCTGATGCCCTCGTCCTGCAGACGGTCGTGCAGCTGGTTGATGATGGTCTTGACAATGAAGATGTTGGGGCGCTCGTTGTGGCCGCCCACGTTGTACACCTCGCCGATCTTGCCGCCGTTTGCCACCATATCAATGGCCTTGCAGTGATCCTCCACATACAGCCAGTCGCGGATCTGCATACCGTCGCCGTAGACGGGCAGCTGCTTGTGGTGCTTGACGTTGTTGATCATCAGGGGGATCAGCTTTTCCGGGAACTGGTAGGGGCCGTAGTTGTTGGAGCAGCGGGTGATGTTCACCGGCATGCCGTAGGTGTCGTGGAATGCCATGACGAACATATCGGCGCTGGCCTTGGAGGAGGAGTAGGGGCTGTGGGGGCACAGGGGCGTGGTCTCCATAAAGAAACCGTCTGCGCCCAGAGCGCCGTACACCTCATCGGTGGAGACCTGCAGGTACTTCTTGCCCTCTTTCCAAGTCTTGGCATCGGCGTCGTACCATGCCTCCTTGGCGCGCTGCAGCAGGTTGACGGTGCCCATCACGTTGCTCTGCACAAAAATTTCGGGGTTCTTGATGGAGCGGTCCACATGGCTCTCGGCGGCAAAGTTGATGACGTAGTCGAAATCGTACTTTGCAAACAGGCTCTCCACCAGCTCCTTATCGCAGATATCGCCCTGCACGAACACATGGCGGGGGTCGCCCTCCACGTCCTTCAGGTTTTCCAGATTGCCTGCGTAAGTCAGCTTATCCAGATTGACCAGCAGGATCTCCGGGTATTTTTTAAGCATATAGTGCACAAAGTTGGAACCGATAAAACCGGCACAGCCGGTGATCAGATAGGTTTTCATAGGTCAGTTTTCCTCTTTATTTATTTGTTGTTCCCGTCTGCGGGCGGGCTGCGGCGCGGGCGCGTTCCTCCTCGGCGCAGCAGTGCTTTGCCACAAGGTAGAGGTTCTTGTTCATGCTGTTCATGGTCTTGCCCATGGCCTTGGTGTATGCTTCCAGCCCTTGGTTCATGCTGTGAAGCTCCTCATAGGTGGCTTGGGTGTACCGCGCCAGGCCCTCGCTCATGTTGCTGAGCTCCTTGTGGGTAGCTTTTGTGTACTCCACCAGTTCCGCAAAGGCGTACAGCGCCCATGCAAGGAACATCTGCAAGACCCAGAACACCACAGCGACCGCCAGCCCCAGCACGATGGCTGAAAACCGACTGAAGGGCTTCAGCATTTCATGGACCGAACCGCACAGCATGGCTGCAAGCACAAAGGCCAGCACGCACTGCACCTTTGCAAGGAGCTTTAAGATCTTGACGGATCTGCCAAAAATCGCATCAAACATGATACATCCTCAGTTCTTCCGCAGGGGGGATTTTTCAGTTTTTTCTCAGCCCTTCATGCCGTTTTCGCCGTCCCAGTGGGCGAAGAAGCAGGCCAGAGCATCCTTCCAGTCGCGGACATCGTTGCCCACGGTGCAGCGCAGCATCCGGTTGTCCAGTGCGCTCCACTTGGGGCGGTCGGCGCTGTCCGGGTGCTTTGCCTTGTACTCCTCGCTGGTGCAGGGGGCAACAGTGGCATCCACACCGGAAAGGCGGATGATCTCGGCAGCAAAATCGTACCACGAGCAGATGCCCTCGCCGGTGCAGTGGTACAGGCCGTACTCGTGGGTCACGCACAGCTGCAAAATTTCGTGGGCGAGGTCGGCTGCATTGGTGGGGTTGCCGCACTGGTCGTTGACCACCTCCAGCTTGCCGAACTTTTTGCCTGCGTTCACGATGGTCTTGACGAAATTTTTGCCGTAGTAGCTGTACAGCCACGCGGTGCGCACGATGAAGTGGCGGTGGCAGAACCGCTCCACATACTTTTCGCCCATGAGCTTGGTGGAGCCGTAGGCGCTGATGGGCCCGGGCAGGGTGGCTTCATCCTGCGGGATGCCGCCGTTCTCCCGGCCGGAGAACACATAGTCGGTGGAAACGTGCACCAGCCGTGCGCCGGTTTTTTCGGCAGCCTGCGCCAGATTGCGGGGGCCAAGGGCGTTTGCCTTAAAGGCATCGTCGTGGTGCACCTCGCACCCGTCCACGTTGGTGTAGGCGGCGCAGTTGATGATGATATCCGGGCGGTTGCGCCGCACGAACTCATCCACCATCTTGTAGTTGGAGATATCCAGCTCCGGCAGATCCACCGGGATCACCGTAGCGTTGAGCAGCTTTTCGGGGATGGGACCCAGCTCACTGCGGCCTTCCTGCAGCTGTTTGAGCAGCTCTGTGCCCAGCTGCCCCTTGCAGCCTGTGACAATGATTTTCATACCAATGTGCCTTTCCTTATGCTTAGTAGCGCAGCTTGCCGTCGGCCACGTTCTTCAGATGCTGGCCGTAGGGGCTCTTGCCGTAGCGCTCGGCGCTTTCCAGCAAAGTGTCGCGGTCGATCCAGCCGTACTTGAAGGCGATCTCCTCCGGTGCGCTGATCTTGATGCCCTGACGCTTCTCGATCATGTGCACAAAGTCGGCAGCCTCCACAAGGCTTTCCATCGTGCCGGTGTCCAGCCATGCAAAGCCGCGGCCCAGCAGCTGCACATCCAGCTCGTCCTTCTTCAGGTACATATCGTTCAGGGTGGTGATCTCCAGCTCGCCGCGGGCAGAGGGCTTTACCTGCTTTGCCATCTGCACCACTTCCTTGTTGTAGAAGTACAGGCCGGTGATGGCGTAGTTGGACTTGGGGTGCTGGGGTTTTTCCTCCACGCTGAGCACCTTGCCGTCCTTGTCGAACTCCACGATGCCAAAGCGCTCGGGGTCCTGCACATAGTAGCCGAACACGGTGCAGCGGCCCTTGTTCTCTGCGTTGGCCACGGCGCTCTTGAGCAGCTTGGAGAAGCCGTTGCCGTAGAAAATGTTATCGCCTAAGATCATGGCGCAGCAGTCATCGCCAATGAACTCCTCGCCCAGAATAAAGGCCTGTGCCAGACCATCCGGGGAGGGCTGCACCTTATACTGCAGATGGATGCCATACTGGCTGCCATCGCCCAGCAGCGCCTCAAAGCGGGGCGTATCGGTAGGGGTAGAGATGATCAGGATATCCTGAATGCCCGCCAGCATAAGGGTGGACAGCGGATAGTAGATCATGGGCTTGTCGTAGACCGGCAGCAGCTGTTTGCTGGTGACCATGGTCAAGGGATAGAGCCGTGTGCCGGCACCGCCGGCGAGAATAATGCCTTTCATACTTGTGCACTCCTTTTTTCTTATAAAAAGATGTGCAGCTTAATTCAAAGCGGAGCTGCGTCCGCTGTAAACAATTTTGGGTCTGCCGCGTCTGCATTTTTGCAAAAGACGATGGCAGTACACTTTATTTTACTATGAAAGCACGCAAAATGCAAGAGGTGGAAACGGCAGAAAGCGGCGTGCCGACGGCACACCGCTTTCTGCGAATCAAAAACACTATTTTTTCTTCTCCGCTTACCACGCAAAGCCCCACTTGGAAAAGTAGCGCAGCAGGCTGCGCAGCTGCCACAGAAAGGGCTTCAGGCTGCGGTGCGCCGCGCGGTGCCACGCGTGGATGGCGGTGTACTGGGGCACCAGATACGCCTTGCCCCGGGTGCGCATCTTCTGGGTCAGGTCGGCGTCCTCCACATACATGAAGTACCCCTCGTCAAAGCCGCCCACAGCTTTGAAGGCGGCAGTGTCCACCGCCGAAAAGCTGCCGGTGCAGAACTCGATCTCGGTGGGCTTTGTCAGGTCTTTGTCTGCCATCAGGTAGCGGTCGTTGTACTTTGCCCAGAAGCGCAGACAGGGCAGCTGACGGTACGCCATGGCGCGCACGTTGCACCGGCGCAGCGGCAGCTGCTGGGGCTTGCCGTCCGGGAAGGTCAGTCCCGGGCGGGTCATCACCACGCCGGGGTGCGCCGTCATCCAGTCCGCAAGGTCGCTCAGGGTATCCGCGGTCAGCTGGATATCCGGGTTCAGGATAAAGTGCACCCGGCTGTGCAGCAGCGAGAGCACTGTGTTGTGCCCGGTACCAAAGCCGCCGTTCTCCATCCGGCAGAGCACCTGCACCGTCTGCCCGGGGGCGGTGCGCAGGGTGCCGTCCTTTGCGGCGGCGGTCAGCTTTTGTCCGCTGCCGTCCGGGCTGGCGTTATCCACCAGATACAGCGTGAGCGGGTAGCGACGGGTGCAGTCCAGCACGGTCTGGGCGGCTCTGATGGCTTCCTCCGCGCCGTTATACACCACGATACAGGCCGAAAGCTCCATCTGCGTTTCCCCTTTCGTTTCAGTTTGGGGTGAAGGCTCACTCCAGCGGCTTGATGTCAAAGCTGAAGTCCTCCTTCATCAGGTCAAAGTTGGGGTTCATGCAGGGGTCGCCCGCAGCCAGCTGCTTTGCCCACCGCTTCTGGAACCGCTCCACCTCAGAGGCAAAGCGCTTGCGCTTGGCGGGGCTTTCGTCCAGCCCGCGGCTCTTGCTCTCGTAGTGGTACAGCTGGGCAAAGGGGGTGAACACGTTGGTGTAGCCTGCCTCCCGCACGCGCACGCAGAAGTCCACGTCGTTGAAGGCCACGGCAAAGCTCTCGTCCAGCCCGTTCACCTGCTCGTATACGTCCTTGCGCACCATCAGGCAGGCGGCGGTCACTGCGTACACGTCCTGCGCGTAGGAGAGCCGTCCCATATAGCCGGGGTGCCCCACGGGGAAGTTCTTGTGCATGTGCGCCGCCAGCGTCAGGAAACCAAAGCCGATGCCTGCGTGCTGGATGGTGTTATCCGGGTAGAGCAGCTTTGCGCCCACGCAGCCCACCCGGTCCTGCTGGGCGTACATGACCATCTCCTCCATCCAGCGGGGCGAGATGACCTCGGTATCGTTGTTGAGCAGCAGCAGGTACTGGCCGGTGGCAGCCTTTGCTCCAAAGTTGTTCAGGGCGCTGTAATTGAAGCCGGTGCCCTGCCATGTGAGCACATGCAGGGTGTCCGGGTGCTCCTTTTGCAGCTGCTCGTAGCAGCGGAAGGTGGCAGGCTCCTTGCTGTTGTTCTCGATGATGATGATCTCAAAATCCGGGTAGGTGGTCTTGCGGTAGATGGACTCCACACACAGCCGCAGGTCGCCCGAATGGTCGCAGCTGGGGATCAGCACACTGACCCGCCCGGGCTTTGTGATGGTGTAATCGGTCTTGTAGAAGCCCGGGGTGTTGGGCACCATGGTCACCGCGTCCACCGGCACGCCCATGCGGTCGTAGTGGGCGCGCAGCGCCTTCATGGCCGCTTCCAGACAGTAGGTCTTGGCAGAGATGTTGCTGGCTACGCTTGCCGGGCTGGAACGCCAGTAGTACAGCAGGTGCGGGATGTGCACGATCTTTTCCGCCTGCTCGGTCAGGCGCAGGTAGAGGTCGTAGTCCTGACTGCCGTTGAACTCTGCCCGCTCGTCGCCGCCCACCTTTGCCAGCAGCGCCGCGCTGAACACGCTCAGGTGGCAGATATAGTTGTTGGAGCGGAGGTTATCCAGCATATAATCCGGCTTAAAGTGGTAGACCGTCAGATGGTCGATGTCCCCTTCAAAGGTCACTTCGTCCGTGTACACAAAGTCCGCGCCCTGCTTGGCGATGGCTTCCGCCACATACCACAGTGCGCAGGGGTGCAAGATGTCGTCATGGTCCAGCAGGGCGATATATTCACCCGTGGCAAGGGCAAAGCCCTGATTGGTGTTGCCCGCGATGCCCTCGTTGCTGTCCAGTTTCCGGTAGCGGATGCGGCTGTCAGTGCTGGCGCGCTCCTGCACGAGGGCACCCACGTCCGCGTCCTGACCGGCATCCACCATGCACAGCTCCCAGTTGCGGTAGGTCTGGTTCTGCACCGAGTCCAGCAATTCCACCAGAAAATCGTGGGGGGTGTTGTACAGCGGCACCACGATGCTGATCAGGGGTGCTGCGGGCTGGTCTGCGGCCTGTTTTACCAGCAATTCCACGTCCGCAAAGCGGTCGGCGGGCATCACCTTGCCCGGGAACAGTTTTTTGTACTCCTTTTTTGCCTTGGCCTGTGCCTTTACGCCCGCAAAGCCCACCCTGCGCAGGGTGGCAAAAAACACGAACAGCGGGAAGGTATGCCACAGCTGGCGGCACTTGCTTACCAGATACCGCAGCGGCCAGCTGGCCTTCCAAAAGGTGGAGTTGACCACGCTGTTCAGGGTCTTTTCCAAGGCCTGCTCATGGCTACGGCTCAGGGAAAGGTCGCTGCGCAGCCGCTCCAGCTGCGCGGTCTGCTCGGCAGCGGTGCGCTCGGCCAGCAGGGTACGTTCCCGCAGAACGTCCAGCTGCTGCTCGTAGCCGTTTTCCAGCTCCGGCAGCTCCGGGGCGTCCATGCGGCAGAAAAGTGCCGTCGGCTGCTCCTTGCCGTGATCCTTCCACGCAAGCTCCCGGCAGAAGCCCTGTGCTACAAGCTGCTTTGCGCAGTCTGCCATGCCGGCGTACTCTGCGCACACCAGCAGCACTTTTTCCGCCTGTACGGCGGGCAGACTTACCCACTGGGGGTCTGCCACCACCAGCAGCTCCGGGGCGCTTTGCACCACCGCAGTATTCATTTTGCAAAAAGCTTTTTCCAGCAGCCCGCTGTCCTCCAGCACCTGTACGCTGCGGGGAGCCAGCTCCCGCACGATGCGCTGTGCCAGTGCACGGCAGCGCTCGGCAGCCTCCTGATTCTGCTTTTCCTGATCCAACTCCATGCTGATACTCCAATCCGTGCGTTTTTCCACGCAGTTATGTTTCCCGTTCATTTTTCACAAACGGATATAGTATACCAAATCCTGCGGCGTTTGAGAAGGTATTTCCAAAATTTCAGTCAAATAGCCTCTCAGCGGAACAGCCCCGCCAGCCAGCCGAACAGCCCGCCGCTGCGGGTGGTACTGGTACGGATCTTTGCACCGGTGTAGTAGTGCTGTAAGATCTGCTTGTAGTTCATGCCCTCCTCGGCGGCATAGCCCACCGCGCCGCACTGGCTCATGCCCACGCCGTGACCAAAGCCGTAGTAGGTCATGCAGGGGGTGCCGCTGGCATCCGTGCCGAAATCGAAGCAGTAGCGGGAGGAGACGAACTGGTTGATGTACCGGTAACTGCGCCCGTTGGACACCAGCGTGTTGTACTGCACAAAGCCGCCCAGATCCTTGTGGGTGGTGTCGGCGCTCTGGTAGGGCTCGCCGGTGCGGCTGTCGTTGTATTCTGTATAGGTGTAGTCCTTGCCGATGACCCGGCGCAGCAGGTTGTGGTACTGCTCCTCGTAGGGGCTTTCCACGCTTTGGAGGTAGGGCACATCCGTGCCCCATGCGTCCAGACTGGCGCAGGTGCCGTACACGCCGGTCTGGGTGTTGTAGCCCGCACTGGCCGACCATACCGCATCGCACACGCTGCCATTGTACACCAGCACCTCATCCTTGACCGCCTGCACCGCCTTGCGGATGGCATTGCGGGCAGAAGCCGGGATCTGGCTGACCGGGGTGTAGATCAGCGCATTGGCAGACGAGCCGTACTGCTTGTGGTATTCCAGATAGGAGTGCACCGCCACCGCCTGCGCCTTCCACGCCTGCTGCGCGGCGCTGGCGCTGACATAGCTGCCGATGGAGCCAAGCTCGGTATAGGTGATGCCCACCAGACAGTCCTCAAGATCCAGCGTGACATTGCGCTTGAGCCCCTGCCCCTTGATGTTCAGGTAGGGCATGGTGATCTTATCCTTGGAGCCAAACAGCCAGCTCAGACAGTTTTCGTCCTCTGCGGGGATCAGGGTAGTATCGGCCCCGCCGATGGTGGTGGCAGCCGAAGCCGCTGCCGCCGGGATGCAGACGCACAGCACCGCCGCCAGCAGAAACGCCGCCGCGCGGCGGGCAAAAGAATGCAGATGTTTCAAAGTCCGGTTCCCTCCTTGTGGGCATATTTTACGTTTTGATATGACCTTAGTGTAGCACAGCCCGCGCCGCCGGGCAAGAACCGGAGTTAGTATTTTGCGCCGGGCGGGACGATTTGAAAAAGGTGTAAAACTTCCTCTTGATTTTACCCATAGAATCCGGTATAATAAAAGTCGTTCAAAAAACGATGCGCCGGTGTGTCGGAATGGCAGACGAGGGGGACTCAAAATCCCTTGTGCTAATAACACGTGTGGGTTCGACCCCCACCACCGGCATAAAAAAGAAACTCCCTCAGCTTGTCTGGGGGAGTTTTCTTTTTTATCTGCGGCGTGTGATCACGATCTCGTAGTTTGCATAGGTCGTGACCGCCACGCGGGGCTTCATCATTTTCAACCAGTCCATGAGAAAATCGTTGAAAAATACCGGATGATGACCCTGCCCATATCGTAGGCGTATCGACCGTAAGTATCCGAGGAAAGGTTCATCACGCTTTCCCGCAGCCAGCGGGTCAGGTATTCCGGCACAGACAGGTCACCGACCTGCTGCATCGTTTCCGGGTTGAACTCCTTTTGTGTCTGACGCAGAAGGGATTCAGCCCGCTTTTTGTTTCCTTTTACAGGAAGTCCTGTGCTGATGGATTTGGTTCTGCGCTTTCCGGTTGCATCCTTCCAACCCCACCCGGTTGGTGGCTGCGACAAACGCCACGGTGGAGCTTGTTGTCATCACGCATCGAGGGGCCTCCTTCTCATTTTTTAGGTTGTTTTTGCGGTGGTTTAATTTTACGCCAAATTGGTGTTTGCAACTCGATTATACTGCGATTGGTTTTAGCTTTCAACTACAAATTTACGAAAATATTTTCGAAATCCAGTTGATTTTACTTAAGCCGCACACCACAACGCATTCACAACCGTTAGTGTTCCTTCCCTCCCATCTTCTCCTTAGCCTTGTCCGGCACATCGATCAGGCCAAAGCGGTAGAACAGCCCATAGATGTACGACACACCCCGGATATCTCCCAGCGCCTTGGGTCTGTCCACTACCTCTCCGATTTTACCGATATTGTGATACGCCAGCATCACAGAACTCCAAGCAAGACTCTTGCTGCCCTCTCTGCGGTCGATCCACAACTCCTTGGTGAACTCATCTCCCCTGCCCTTTTTCAGCGTATATGTAAAGGGCAAGCCGGACATCGTCTTGAACTTGTATCCCCGAAAAGCCACCACACACTTCCAGACGTTTTCTTCGCAGGGATTCTTCCTCAGCGCAACCACAGCTCGGTAGTGTCGCTGCCGCTCTGCCCCGGCACTGATATTCGCTGCTTCAGCTTCCTCCGGGAAGTACACGCCTTTCTCATACGGCAGATAAGAGGTCACAGAGGGACGGGATAACTGCAAGGCAGCCATGGTGGAGGTGACAGCAGCAGAATAACTCTGCGTTTCTCTGAGGGTATTAAAGGTCTGTTGGACGAGCTTTGCCGTGTCCGACTGGTAGACCCCGGCTGTGATGAGCAGCTTCCGAACCTTGATAGGGTTGAGGGACAGGGCGTCTGCAATGGCTTGCAGGCTCATTTTGTCCGTATAAAGGTCAGCGGCAGCTTTCATCTGCTGTGCCAGGTTCTTGGCTGCACTATACTCTGGTTTCGATGGTTTTCGCCCACCGCCGGGCTTGCGCGCGCGTGTATTACTCACTGATTCTCACCTCGTTTTAATTTCCGTCACAAACTATATATCGTGCTCAAGAATATGCCGTGTGAACTTCTGGAATTCACACGGCATATTGTTTTATTTCAGCTTTTCGACAGAATGTGGCTGGCGGCGCCAACACTAACACTTCATTCTGAAATAAAAGCTTTCCTCATAAGTACATCAAGATTGTTATAATGATTATCGTTTGCAATACTTTCCATCAAGGGCAATAATTCCGTTATGGGCGTTATTTTCTGATTTTGTAGTTGCTTGTCATATGCGCTCTGTATCTGATCAGAAGATTTGCACTTTCCATAGATAATACACAAGCCCACTACGGTATCGGCAGGTTGAACAGGACTTATAGAAAATAAATACTTAAATGCGAGATCTCTAACGTGATAACGCCTTACACAAGCCAAATCACTGAATTTTGCGTCTAATATAAGATATCGTGTAGAAGAGTCGCCTTCCATTTTAATTAAGTAGTCTGGCGTATAATAGTGACCACCCGACCGATTGTCATCACCGTCTCCGTTTATAACAGGAATGGAGTTGTTCCGAATCAAATGAATCCCATTTATACGACTTTCATTGGTATCATAAATGACTGGCTGGTAATAAAGAGTCAATTTATATCTGTCATTTTCAAAAAGGAACGTATTAACACATTTTGTATTTTTATACTTCCAATTTCGCCTTGTAGGATATACACACTTTCCAGTGCTTTCAAGCACATAGCCTCTGCTCTGGAAATATTCAATCATTTTAAGCAGCAGATATCCCTCAAAAAGCGAAGAAATTTTTATGAACGAGAGCATAAAATTTTCTTTAGTAAAATCATAAATACCAAATTGGAACCACTTATGAATTTGAACAAAGATACGATTATATTGCGGAACAGATAGAAAAACATGAGTTGGCCGGGGTTCGATTGTAATTATCTCAGGCTTTATCTTTAATATCCCGCTGTACATTGTCCATAGGCGCGTAAACCTTGTACGGAGAGTAGTCAATCGAGTCAATCCGACTTCTAGCATTCTTTTAGTCTCTGCAAACATAAAAAATGAAGAATAAATGTACTCGTCGCCATAATTCTCGTTTCCAGGAATTTGCTCCAGCAAAGAATTACAGTGCTCGGATAGCTCCTCTATGGAATCAATCATTTTTCGAATAAATCCCAAAACGACTTGATTTTCATAGATATCATATGAACGTACGTTTTGTATTGAGAGTGTCCTTTCGGGTTGATAAACAGATTTTCCAATGCGTATTCCTGAACAGCTACTCATTCTGCGCAGTTCTTCTGGATGAGTAGCTATGAACTGAACCGTTGCCGGAGTTATATACTGTAGATGCTCAAACCGATCAACTTTCGCCATTTTATCAATCTTGAAGCGACTATTAGCTTTAAAATAGCCAAAGCTACTCTCGTAAACAATTGCAATCTCTTCAGCAAGGATAATCTGAGCAGAGAGATTTTGATAGCCCATTTCTTTCAAATTTGCTGGACTTTTAGCCTTCGGCTCGCCATTGAGTAGCAATATTTCTTGGTTGGAATACACATAGTTCACCATGGCTTTTACTGCGTCATTGAGTTCTCCACGCCGCACTAGAACAGGTAGATACTCGGATGTATACTGATGCTTATTGCCACTATTGTCAGAAACAATAAGCGAAATCTCCACAAAACCATAGCAGTCCATAAATATACGCCGAACGCTCGAACCATCGCCCGGAAATGTTATGCGGCCATTGTTATACACAGACGGTTCGTGTACATCGTTTATATATACATTGACATCCTGAGCCGCGATTGTCTCTTCGCATGTTAAAACGAATTCATAACTCAGATCCGAGAAAACACATATATCGGACGATTTCGTTATAGCTTGTTCGATACTACTCTTTCGCCCATCATTCTCTGAAACCCCGATGGTAAATGATGGTTTTCCGTAAGGCTGTAAGGTTAATGAGCAAGTAGTCATAATACGTTCCTCCTTTAACAGAAGAACTGATAATACTTCATCTGCTGATTTCCTCGTTCAATTATATCTTTTAGTATAGCAGCCGATGTATTCAATCCGTTACTACTGCACAAACTGCTGAATTCCTTTAGCCATTTCTCAAATTCCTCTCCGTTTCCGATAATCTTTGGAAGGATACGTTGTGCAATTGCATAATCTAGAGCAATTGTAGTTGCTGCAGTTTTGGTATCATCCATTTCAAAATACTTGGAAGCAATCGCCCAGTATCGCTTAATTGCAAAATCGATTCGAGGACTCACAGCAAACTTTTTCTCACGAAGCTTTGTTATGACTGAATCATAGCACTTTTGAATCTCAGGGCTAAAAATGCACTCATCCCTTGTGGGAATGAAGGCACGCCGAAGGCAATCCCACGAAACAACCTCAATTTCTTCTGCTGGAATGCTCACCTCATTATTCAAAGTACTATAGTCTCGCAAATTTAATTGGGGTAATGTAATAATCCATGCGCGATCTATCAACCGAGGAGACAGCGTCTCTGTAGTATGGTCATTATTGATTGTCGCTACAAAATGAACTGTTTCGGGAATGCCAAACACGTAATCTTCTCCCAGATTCACTTTGCTGTGAGAGCCCAAATCATCACAAATATTCATGAAGTCCGACCAGTAATATTCCATAGGGCTGAGATTTGCCTCATCAAGAAGAACAATATAGGGCAATTTAAAAATACCGGCTCGTTTTTCTGTATCCAACTGATGAAGAGCATCGTAAATCCGGCGATTGCTTTTATCAAATGTTTTGGACAACGGGTTATAATAGCCGACAAAATCGCGCTTTGATGTCCAACCTCTTTCTACGGAAACCGCTACATAACGGCCAACACTATCTTTACTATCTGCTGAGCATTCGACCAAATCAGCAATCTTGTTGAGACCAAGCGCCTCTCCAAAAATATTGCAGATCGACGTTTTCCCACAGCCTGGTTCCCCGGAAAACACTGTTAAAAATCCCTGTGTCAAGCAAATGGCAATGTTAATAATTGTATTCTTACTATAATTGGGACGACGAATCCGAATAATTCGACAAAGATATTCAATTAATTCTTCCGGGGCTTTGTTAAACGTTGGGATGGAGGTCACCTTATCAGTAAATTCCGCATACCGATTATTTGCTTGTTCATTTTCCCATTCCGCAGCTGCATGAAGCATTTTACTGGCCATAAAGCCATCGAATGCAATTTCAACCATTTTTTCGTGATAACGGCTGATGAGCTGTTGAAACTGTAATCCCAGGTTGTTTGTTTCGCTGTTTAGATGATCCTTGCGGACGCTAAGATACTCAACGGCTTTGCTTAGATCATCATGTTTTTTCTGAAGTTCATCAATATTGTCAATGACCCCAAGAAATTTTTTGCTTGCTTCGATGCGAGAAGAAAGAGCTTCGTATTCTTCTTCTTTCTCCAGCATTTCTCGCTTCTTTGCCTCAATTGCCTGTTGATCTATAGAAACTGCACGCTGCCGAGTTTCTTCGATTTCCTGTTCCAATTCACCTCTCTGAGTAGTCAAAGTTTCAAGTTTGTTCTCAAGTTCTGTAATGTGCTTGGAAATAGTTTGAGAATTTTGAAGTTGATCAAGCAACTGCGGATGTTTCTCGACCAATGCTTGCAGCCATTCATCAACATTAGGGCTATCCTGATACTTTACCAGTAAATCACAAACAAAGTCTGTAATTGTACGTAGCGTATCATCCACATCTTCTTCTGACGACATGATGTTGACTAATCGATTTAGTCTGGAACGTCGTGTCTCATCCGTTAAGATGGATCCCATAATTTCAGACTCTTCATATTGCTTCAGCAATGCCGGAACATCGTCTATCTTTACAAGGCCATTGGCTGTGATGCCACTTTTAATGCTATCCTTGAAGCTTTCAATCAATACAGAATTGGAAATAACATCCAACTGTTCTGGTGTGGCATTTTTCTTAGGGCACAAAACCAGCCACTGTGTCTCAGAAGTTCCCCAATAACCTTCAGAATAATGCAAATTAAAGCGCTTTATCTGAGCATCACTATAGCCACTAACGGTATATTTATGTTCCCTAATCTGAGGTTTTACGTAGTAAGATGATGTGTACTCCCGATATCCAACCTCATAAGGGCCGGCCCAGAAATCATCCATTTCAATAAAAACCTGATTACCTGCCAGTACACACGGCGAATTGATTTCAACAATCGCATCATTGGTGAAATCGGAAATTATTTCGTTTTTGCGCACTGCAAAATATACGCCAGAATTTCCAATCGGACGGATTTTTCCTTCATCCAACATTTCCATGGCAGAAACCTTATACCCGGTTTGGTTTCTGTCCCCGTTTGCCTTAAAGTTCGGCTGCAAATCCGACAAGATGAATTCAAAGAGAACGAGTGATTTTTCAGAGAAATTTGCGTCCATTCTGCGGCGCTCATCTTCATCATTCCAATTATAATTGAAACAAATATTCCGCTTTTCTGACTCCGGCAATAATGCCTCTTGCTCTTGAGGTGTGAGCTGAATTACTTGAGAGTTTTGAACTTCCGCTATTGGCTTGAAATTAAAAAAAACACTCAGATCATATCCTTTTTTCTCAATTATTCCGATGTAAATTCCCATTTCAGCTGCTCCTTATATGTTTGTTTTTCTGTGTCGTATTCAGTTAAAGTACAACCTAGAGAAATTGTCGGGCAAACGCACATCTATCGCAGTTCGGGTACCTAGAATAGCGCCATGGATGTGGGCAAGACCTCGATGGTTCCATACTCGATGATAGTGGGGAAATTTTCATGGGGAAAAGCGGTGTGGGATGATGATTAAGCAACCTTTTCTGCGAGCTAGTCTCCCACAGAAATACAATGTAGATTATACTCCGTAGCCATTGATCTTAATAGTATCCACGACCTGCGACACGTACTTCTGGCAGGTGTCATGATCAGGGGCTTCTACCATCACGCGCACCAGAGGCTCCGTGCCGGACTCACGCACCAGAATGCGACCGGTATCGCCCAGTGCTTCTGCCACAGCCTTGACTGCCTCCTGCACCGCCGGGTCGTTCTGCGCAGCCTTCTTGTCGGTCACACGGACATTTTCCAGAACCTGCGGGTAAATCTTCAGCGGCTCAGCCAGCTTGCTCATGGGAACCTTCTTTGCCAGCATGACTTCCATCATCTTCAAGCTGGTCAGGATACCATCACCGGTGCTGGCGTACTTGCTGAAGATAATATGGCCAC
>OGGD01001030.1_pt1 | contig 15915 bp, 13 predicted proteins | sample 1571091 | NCBI WGS metagenome assembly OGGD01 (sample SAMEA2582073, study PRJEB24529) | metagenome | biome: Human gut stool | place: China | collected 2011
TATCATATGGTCATTATTTCTTTTAATTCTTCCAGCGTGTTGGCTATGTCATAGTACGTAGAGAACGGATGACGGGCGAACCCTTTACTTTCTATCTCTTTGAGTGCTGCTAATAAGGTGTCGTAGAAACCGTCCACGTTGTAAAACACCACTTTCTTATGATGATAACCAATGGATGCGGCTGCCATGACGTGGAATATCTCGTCCAATGTACCTACGCCTCCCGGAAGAGCCAGTAATATATCTGATTCTTCTACGATAATGTCTTTACGGTCACTGAGGTTATGGGTATGAATAATACGATCCGGCAGCGTGCTGACTTTTCCGTTCTCTTCAAGTTTGGCAGGAACTACACCAATAATGTGTCCACCGTTTGTTTTTACTGCCTGTGCTACACATTCCATAAGTCCGAGACTGGCACCGCCATATATAAGAGTTTTGCCTGTTTCACCTATCCATTTGCATACCCGGACAGCAGCATCGGAATACATTTTGTCAATGTTTTCTGATGCAGAACAGAATATTCCTATCTTTTCCATACACGTTGTCACTGTTATAGTCTACAAATATCTGCAATTTTCTATAAACGACAATAAGTTTTATTGTATTTTTGTAGCATCAATAAAACTTAGTACTGATAATGAAGAATTTACTAACGGAGCAGGTCGAGCATACTCTGTCAAATGGCTTGAGGATTATTTGTAAACCTGTAGTTTCCGATGTGACTTATTGTGGTTTTGCTGTGAATGCCGGTACTCGTGATGAGGCTGAAAATGAACAGGGAATGGCTCATTTTGTAGAACATCTTATTTTTAAGGGAACGGTGAAACGGAAAGCTTGGCATATTCTCAACCGAATGGAGAATGTAGGCGGTGACCTCAATGCTTATACGAATAAAGAAGAAACGGTTGTCTATTCCGCCTTCCTGACAGAACATCTGGAACGTGCGCTTGAGCTACTGGGGGATATTGTATTCCATTCTACTTTTCCGCAACATGAGATTGAAAAGGAAACAGAAGTGATTATTGACGAAATCCAATCCTATGAAGACAATCCTTCCGAATTGATCTTCGATGATTTTGAAGATATGATATTCCGTAATCATCCGCTGGGAAGAAACATTCTGGGGAAACCGGAACTTCTGAGGAGTTTTCGCACGGAGGATGTCCTGTCCTTTACCCGTCGGTTCTATCAGCCGGGGAATATGGTGTTTTTTGTTCAAGGACAATATGATTTCAAGAAAATTATCCGTCTGGCAGAAAAATATATGTCGGATATTCCTGCTGTGGAAATTGAGAACCGCCGTACGCCTCCGCCTCTTTATATTCCTGAACATTTAACGGTAACTAAAGACACACATCAGGCACATGTAATGATTGGTAGCCGTGGATATAATGCATACGATGACAAACGTACCGCACTCTATCTGCTGAATAATATCCTCGGCGGTCCTGGAATGAACAGCAAACTGAATGTTTCTCTTCGTGAACGCAGGGGATTGGTTTATAATGTCGAATCCAATCTGACTTCTTATACCGATACAGGTGCTTTCTGCATCTACTTCGGGACGGATATTGAAGATATGGATACTTGTTTGAAATTGACCTATAAGGAACTGAAACGAATGCGGGATGTGAAAATGACTTCTTCTCAGTTGGCGGCAGCCAAGAAGCAGTTGATCGGACAAATCGGGGTGGCCTCCGATAATTTTGAGAATAATGCGTTGGGCATGGCGAAAACTTTCCTGCATTACCATAAGTACGAATCATCCGAGCTTGTCTTTAAACGTATAGAGGCTTTGACTGCAGAGACTTTGTTGGAAGTCGCCAATGAGATGTTTGCTGAGGAATATTTGTCAACGCTGATTTATAGGTAGTATTGTGAGAAACTGGTTATACTCATTCGTTCGCTTAGTATGGGTATCGATTCGCTACGCACTCCGTTTGCTGCATATATGTCAGGTTTTATACTGTCTGTTCTTGCTTTTCGCTGATTAATTTTGTACCTTTACAGGTTTTTCTTTCTTTGAGTACAAGTGGTCACTTTATGTAGTGACAAATATCACCTTATAAAGTGACAATTGCCTGCTTATGGGATGACTATTGTCACCTTACAACGGGACGCCTACCTGAGTGCATAAACTATTATAGTTTACTGCACTCAAATTCTTATTCTCTGCACTGAAAACTCTTAAATACAACTTTAAAATTATGGCTTATTACAATTTAAAAAAGAAACCTGCCTTGACTACAAAAGAAGGGGAAACGGAAACGATGTATGCCGACATCGTTTATAATGGAACGATTACGGCAGAACGATTGATTCGCATGGTTGCTAAAAGAACCGGATTTAAGGAAGGAGTAATAGAAGGCATTCTCACGGAATTGAAAGATGACGTCTTGCAGTGCCTAGGTGAGGGATACCGTGTCGAGCTGGGAGAATTCGGTTTTTTTTCGGCCAAGGTGAAAGCTGCCCATCTAGTAGCAAACAAGAACGATATCCGTTCCGAATCCGTGACTTTCAATGGAGTGAACTTCCGTGCTTCCAAGAGCTTTCGGGAAGGGGTTCGTGGGGATTTGGAACGTAGGAAATGTGTCGATTTCAATACCTCACAGAGGTGGGATAGAGAACCCCTGAAGAAATTTGTCCTGAACTATATCGGACAGCACGGTTTCATAACGCGAACTACCTACACGCAATTGACCGGACGGTTAAAGAATACCGCACTTGCCGATCTTAAATCTTTCGTTTCCGAAGGAGTTCTCAAGAGAGAAGGGCGGGGCAATCAGATGCATTTCGTTGTACCGAGGAAAGAGGAAACGGAGGAAGGACAGGTGTGTGTTGAGTTTATTGCTATAAATTCTAAATTATACCGATTTTCTTTTTCCTTTTCTGATTTTATATCCTATCTTTGCGGTGCTCTTTATCAAATCTACAACAGGGGAACCTGCTGTATCAATGTGGCAGGCTTTTTTATGTCTGTCTTCATTTTCTATATGGCGGTTTCGTACCCCCATGTAGGATGTTAATGCACCTACTGCTGTTGTAGAATGGTGAAGAGCAATGGGACAGGCGGAACCGCTTCTTTGATATTCTAAAACTACCTTTCTGTTTCGCCCCATTGAACTTAATTTATTCACCATTTAATTTAAATTTCTTATGAAAGAGATTTTAAACAATTCGCAGGTTCGCCCGGGGAATGCGACACAGTTCATGCATTTTGTATTTTCTTCAGATGAAGAAATGATGAATTTCTATCTGACACTTAATCGTTTTATTAATCCTGAAAGTTATTTAGTAGAAAGCACAGACCGAAAGAGGCTTGAAGATTTGGTTGACATACTGTGTCACAATGTGGAAGCTTTTTATGCTATCCGTCATTATCAGCATATAAGTGTGAGAGAAGTGATAAAAGGATTCGGAGTACATATGATGAATACTGCTGTTTCCAATACTCATCGTATGCAAAGCGCCGATGCGGTAGGTATTTTGATGAATTGTGTGGTGAACACTACAAAAAATAGCTGGCAATTTAAGAAAATGGACCGGATTAATAGTATACATATTGAGAATGTAAAGTACCTACTGGACCGGCTTACATAAAAATGTATGGGTGAGTTAAGGATAACATACACATAAAGTGGGATGTAACTTGTATGTTATGTGCATATGTGTAGTATGTAAAAATGAATGGCAACGATGGTATATTCTATTTCGAGCAGGTAAATCCTGCTCTTATAGTGACAGGATAAATATAATATGATTAATGTTTGCCTAGTATTAGCAAACTTTCCGGTCCCATATTGAACAGCAAGTCTATAATACTCAAGTTAGGCAGGAACCCCAGTTTGGACTCGAAAACCTGGTAATAAGGCTGCGGAACGAACGCTGTATCGGCCGTCCGGAAGTCCTTTTTGGGATGAATGATTTCACGAAAGTCGGCTTCGTCGGCGGTGAACTCCATTTTATATTCGGCGGTACGTTCTATAACCGGATGAATATCTATCAGTTCGCAGACCAGTCGGCAGAGTTCTTCGTTGAAATCGAACAGAAACTCGTATTTCTTTTCGTAGAAGGGACGGAAATCGTCTTTGTAGTATTCGAAGAAAGGAGTATTGTTATAGGCCGACTCAATAGCGTTCCAATGCAGGTGTCTCCAGTTGCCGTGGTCGGAAATCCGGATATCTTTCATTGGGCATTTCGGTGTATCGGGCTTTACGGTGGGGATAGAGAGAGCCAGTTCACCGTCCGGTCCGGTAATTGTGCATCGGTTACGGTAGGTTTGCTTCATATAGTGGTCGTGCTGTTCTATAAAAATCTTGTCGTATGCCAATAGTTTGGTGTAGTACTCGACAGGAGCGAGGTAGGCTGAAGATAAATAAGCTGTTTTCATTTCTTTCATTTTATACGTTTTGAGAGTCGTTTATGTTACTGTTCGGGGGATTGTCGTGCTGCCCGGAAGATCATTTCACCGTCCGGAAAAAACGATTCCAACGGTAGCCGTCAAACACTCCGGTGTCTTTTTCTTTGGAGAACCAGACAAGAGAGGCTTTGCCGATCAGATGGTCTTGCGGAACGAATCCGAACAAGCGCGAATCAGTCAGGTTAATGGTGTTGTTGGCTCCCACCCAATAATAATCTTTGGTGAAATAACAGTGTTGTGTTGGTTTGCCGTCCACATAAAGAGTGTCATTCTTGATTTCCGCCTGTTTACCTTCGTGCATCACGAGGGTGTTTCGCAGTAGTGTAATATTCCAGGGATGTACCCGGATGAACTTCCCTTTACCGGGGACGATAAGCGGTCGCAGCTCGGTGTCTTTCTTCCCCGCCAAAGGCTGAATCCAGTTATTCCCGTTTATGGCTTGTTCCAACAGGTAATATTCATAACGGCTGAAACTGCGTACATGGGTACTGTCACTGCTACCCATTAAACCGTCATCGTCAATGGAAAGGGTGTGCATGAGTGAAGTTATCAGATTCTCTTTGTCTACCGGATAAGCATAAAGCCGCTTCTTGTCCGGATTGAATTGTACCTCGGGAGAAATCACAGAAAAAAGGGAATCGATAAATAGAGTATCACCCGGAACACCGATACAACGGCCGATGTAGATCTCGCGGCGGTCGATAACCGGTTGCCGGATTCCGGCAGGATTGTTAAACACAACAATATCTTGTTCCCGTACCGGACGCTCGCGCCAACGGTGATAGGAGAATATCGACATGAAAGGAATCCGCAGGCCGTAACTCCATTTATTCACCAGAATACGTTCGCCTTGGAAAATAGAGTTTTCCATGCCGGTGGAAGGGATAAAACAAGACGTAAAAGCAAATCCCCGGAGCAGAAGCACAATGACTATTGCTCCGGCAAATACTAGTATCCATTTGAATTTACGAATGTTCACTTAATAGCTTCCTTTTTTAATCCACCCACTTAAAGAGGCGGTTCCAACGGATTTTTCCGTCAAACCAGCCACGGTCTTTATCGAGCGACAGCCATACAACGATCGGTTTGCCCACAACGTGGTCTTCGGGTACAAAGCCCCAATAACGGGAGTCGGCAGAATTATGGCGGTTGTCACCCATCATCCAGTAGTAATCCATTTTGAAGGTATATTCATTGGTCTTTTCACCGTTGATATAGATACCGTCCGACTTCACTTCAAGCTTGTTGCCTTCGTATGCCACGATGCAACGTTCGTAGATAGGCAGGTTGTCCGGAGTCAGCGTAATGGTAGCTCCCTTGGCCGGAATCCAGATTGGCCCGTAGTTGTTGCGGTCCCACTTGGTGTAAAGATTCAGCGGATACATTTGTCCGGCATAGGCTTCCGGTTCCATGATTATTTTGCTGATTAGCTTCTTGTTGCCCAGAAGAGTGTCATACATCTTTTTAGTCAGCGGGAGATGATATACAGGATTCAGTTTTCCTTGCGCATTCCGGCTGTCGAGTCCCATTTCCAATAGTCCGATTTCATAACCGGAGTCTTCCATTAGTGTCCTGTCAGCATTGCTGATTCCCAGTTCGCGGAACATTTCTTCCGGGATATATGGACCGGTTGTTTGCACGAAATAGTTGAATTGCAGATTCTCCGGATTCTGGATTGCCTTGCCGTCAATCATGACTTGTCCGTCTACGATCTGGAGCGTGTCACCCGGCAGTCCTACACAGCGTTTTACATAATTCTCGCGGCGGTCTACCGGACGCCAGAGCACTTCTCCGTAGGTTCGCGGGTTATTTAGGATCTGTTTGCGTCCTGCGGCGTAATATAAGTCATACACGGCACGCTGTTGTTCGCGTGTCAGGCTATCCATATCTATCTGTTTGGAATATATGCGTTGGCCTTCGCCGTATGCCAATGTATAAAAGTCTGTCGTCTGTTGGTAATTGACGGCTACCGTATCTCCTGCAGGGAAGTTGAACACTACGATGTCATTCAATTTCACATTACCGAATCCCGGCACTCTTTTATATTTCCATTGTGGCCATTCGATATATGATTTAGTACCTACAATTGGTAATGTATGTTGCGCCAGCGGCATAGAAAGCGGTGTGTTCGGCACGCGGGGGCCGTAACTCATTTTGCTGACATATAGAAAGTCGCCTACCAGCAATGATTTCTCTAGAGAAGAAGAAGGAATCTGGTAGTTTTGGAAGATATAGATATTGACAAAGTAAACGGCTACCAATGCAAAGATAATAGCATCTACCCAGCTCATGACACTCCGAACTGCCGGATTCTTTGACCTTTTCCAGAACGACCAGGGTATTTTCTTTGTGATATAGATATCGAAAATGAAAGGTATGACGATTAATCCCCACCAGCTTCGCACCCAGATGAGGAAAACAAGATAGAGAAGAATAGCAATAGCACATTTAATCCATTGTGCACGTGTGGCTTGTCTCATAGTGGTATATTTATATTAGAACCTTTATTCGTTTAAGAACGGAAATAAGTTTTTCATTCCCAGGAAACCTTCGTGATGCGCGGTGTATTCGGCGGCCAATATAGCTCCGAGTACGAAACCGCCCCGGTTCTTGGCATCGTGAGTGATTGAAATGCTGTCAATATCAGACTCATAACGAACAGTATGAATACCGAAAACTTCACCTTCGCGGATAGAACTGATCGGAAGTTCGTCCGGAGCGCAGTCTGTTGTTCCGCTGATTGTTCCGTCCGGTGCCGTAAATGTCCCTTCCACCCATTTATCCTTACGGTCTATATTCTCTAGAATACCTTCTGCCAGCGTAATGGCAGTTCCGCTGGGAGCGTCGAGTTTGTGGATATGGTGTGTTTCGCTCATGGTGACGTCATACGCGGGGAATTGATTCATTATCTTGGCCAGATACTTGTTTACAGCAGAGAAAATGGCTACTCCCAAGCTGAAGTTGGACGACCAGAACAGCGTTTTTCCGCCTTCCGTACAGAGCTTCTTGATTTCTTCGCCATGTTCGGACATCCATCCGGTACTGCCTGATACGAGTTTGACTCCGGCTTTAAAGGCTTTCATATAGTTGCTGTAAGCCACTGTCGGATTTGTAAATTCTATGGCAACATCAGCCGATTTGAATGCTTCCGACTCGAAGTCTTCCTGGTTATTGATATCAATAATGCAGACAATTTCGTGTCCGCGACTCAGGGCAACCTTTTCTAACTCTTTGCCCATTTTTCCGTAACCGATCAATGCTATTTTCATTGTTTTCTGACTTATATTCAAAATAATAGTCGCAAAGATAAGATTTTTATTACATTTGCAGTGTACATTAACGTCTTGTTAACATGGAACACCTTCTCCACTACGTGTGGAAACATAAATTATTCTCCCTTGAAATCCTGCAAACCACCAAAGGCTTACCGGTAGAGGTTATTGATCCCGGTCTCCGGAATCCGAATTCCGGTCCTGATTTCTTCAATGCCAAATTAAAGATAAACAATACTTTATGGGTAGGAAACGTGGAAATCCATACCCGTTCTTCGGATTGGTTCCGTCACGGGCACGATGGTGATAAAGTCTATGACTCGGTGATCCTGCATATAGTGGGTGAAGCGGACGGAGAAGTGACCCGTACCAACGGGGAAGTCATTCCGCAAATGATAGTGAGCTGTCCCGAACGGATAAAAATGCATTATTATGAACTTTGCGTGTCCGACTGTTATCCGGCTTGTTATCCGATCCTCCGTTCTTTACCGAAGCTTACGGTTCATTCGTGGTTGTCTGCCTTGCAAACGGAACGGCTGGAACAAAAGGCGAAACTGATAGGAGCACGTCTCGAACATTGTAACAATAACTGGGAAGATGTTTTCTTCATCACTCTTGCCCGTAATTATGGTTTTGGCTTGAACGGTGATGCTTTTGAGGCATGGGCGGAGCTGCTTCCGTTTCGTGCGTTGGACAAGCACCGGAACGATCTGTTTCAGATAGAAGCTCTTTTCTATGGTATGGCGGGACTGTTTGAAGATACATTTCTGAAAGAAGAACAAAAGGATGAATACTACCTGCGTCTTAGCAAAGAATTTCATTATTTGCAACGGAAGTTTGAGATATTTCGGGTAATGGACGCTACTCTCTGGCGTTTTCTCCGGCTTCGCCCGGATAATTTTCCTCATATCCGGCTGGCACAACTGGCTTATCTTTATCAGAAAGGGGACAAGTTGTTTTCCCGTTTATTGGAGGCGAAGACATTGGCGGAAGTGAGAATTTTGCTCTCCACCCGTACTTCTGTTTATTGGGAGAATCATTATATATTCGGTCGTACTTCTCCACAAAGGGAAAAATTGTTAGGAGAACAGTCGAAAGACCTGATTATCATCAATACCGTTGTCCCTTTCTTGTATACATATGGTTTGCACAAGGCCGATGAAGGAATGTGCGAACGTGCCGGACGCTTTCTGGAAAAACTGAAAGCGGAGAATAACCATATTATTCGCTCCTGGAGCGACGCCGGACTACCGGTAGCTTCTGCTGCGGATAGTCAGGCGCTGATACAGTTGCAAAAAGAATATTGTGATAAACGTAAATGTTTGTATTGTCGTTTCGGATATGAATATTTGCGGAAGAAGTAAGTACCTCTTACTTCTCCAGTTCCTTATAGACTGCATTTAGAAGTTGGTTTTCCATTGTAGGTCTGGGAGCTTTGCGGTTTACAATGTTTCCTTCCTTATCTATTAACATATAGGTAGGGAAGGAATGGACTCCAAGATATTTTTCAATGGCAGACTGTTGCTTGTCGGGCAAATTGTAATGGACTGAACTTTTGCTTGTCAGACTGTACTCTTTGATAATGTTTTTCCATGACTTGTCTGTCGAATGATTGCAAAGGTAAAGGAACACGACTTCTTTTCCTGCAAATAGATTCTTAATGTTTCCCGCATATTGCATCATATCCTTGCACGGACCGCACCAAGTCCCCCAAATATCCAGATAAATCACTTTCCCTTTGTATGGCTCAATGATTTTGCGGAATAACTGTTCGCCGTCCGTTATTCCTTCCAGAGGGGCATTCGGCATCAGGCTTTCCGGATGTTCGATGGTTTTATGTGATACTTTATCATATTTCTGTTGCTGGACCAGAACATAAGATTGCAAAGAAGGATTCGTAACTTCCTTTTTAAATTTACTGATAAGGCTGTCGGGCAATTCCTTATGGGTATATTGAAGCATTTCATAATAGCACTTTGTTTTTAGAATCTCTCTCAGGTCCTTATCCATTTGAAGGGAGTCGATAATTGCCATGCTGTTGTTGATTGCATTAACGTACATCTGTCCTGTCATATATTCATTGAGAAGACCGTCTCTGGCAATGAGTTGCTCTATTATTTCTATCTGGGGTTTGATGACAGTTTCCTGTTCCTTGGTGTAAGCCTTAATGGTTGCTGAATCGGCTTTGGCAATCTGCAACTTTTCAATTTCTTCTTGATATTTGCTGAAACTGCGTAGTGCGTTCTTTTCTTCTTCGGATAGCCGGACTTTACCTTCGGCTTCAAAGGCAAAGTAAAGTCTCTCCATATTTTGAGGTGTTAAGGTTAGGCTGTTGGATGATGGAGTTGTGTCGTCGATATAACCAATGTAATCTCTCATGAATGAATTATACCCTCTGAGAAGAGTATAAGGATGTACTGGATGTGGGTAAAAAGCAGAATCTATATAGTTCATGAATTCGTCTTCCAAATGTTCCTGTTTGTTACGGTCTACTGAGAAACGTCGTTGCATCAGGGTAGATGCCGCATCGTATCGTAGTTCCTGTTCGGTGTAGTAGCGGTATTTGTCAGAAAGTAACGGATGTTCTTGGAGTGTTTTCTTCCGGAACTCCAGTTGGCGATGAAGCCTTTCCTGTGTCTTGTGCAGACACTCCAGATTACTTCTTTTTTGTTCTTCATTATAATCGAGTGATTCCCTCAGTCCTTCATGGGAGAGAAGTTCGTTGAGTACACGTGCTTTCTTTCCCATGAATAACTTTTGTTGTTGGGCATAATCTACGTATAAGAAATAAGTTTCTCCGGGTTCTACCGCCGACCAGATGGTCGTACGTCCCCAGTCGATAAAGACATTATGACTGTTCAGTACGGGAAATCGCAGGGTAAACCGTCCTAGCGAGTCGATGTCAGTCTGGTATTTTTCTTCTTTGCCTGTAATCATGTCAGGTATGCTAACGTCGAAAGGGCGTGAAGAAGGAAGATTGCGCAGGTATCCGGTGAGGGTGACGCTGTCTGTCCGGTACCCGTTGTCGATGAACGGTGTAGTATCGGTTAACGGGTAGTCCGGTAGATGTTTGCCGTTACAGAGGATATATTTTTGTGGATTATCTTTTCCGAATGCAATGTTGCAAGAAGCTCTGTTCTTATGTTTCAGAGATAGAGTCAGGCGGGTTGTATTGTTTTTTAGTTTGACGACGGTTTCATCCTTTTTAATTTGTATGGATTCGTAGTCCCAGAACCGGCATTGGTATACGGCGAAGTTTTCAAAGAAACCAATAGTCCATTCGCCGGTTGCCTGATTCACCCAACATCCGGTGATGGTATATACTTCAGGGCGGGAAGTTGCGATGGGAAATACTGTCTCATTCTGTAATTCGGCTGCAACCTTCATTGAGTTGGGAAAAGGAAAGCTAAGGTAAAGCAGTTTGTACCGTTCTCCGTTTTTGGCGAGCAGACGATACTCTTTATTAAGGAAATGTCCGGCAGATACGATATCCCATGTTTTTCCGTCATATATAAATTTACCATCGCGTGTAAATTCGTATATAACATTGCCGGACAATCCTTCCACCCATTTCTTGTAAATGATGTCAGGCAGTGTAGTGGGAGTGAGCATTTCCGTGTGGTCGGGAATTTGCTTGCGGACACAGTGTTTAGGTTCTTTCCAGCCTTGATAGAAGATGATAGCACTATCTTCGCTGATAGGGGTGAAACGGAAATCCATTTTATTTCCATTTTGGTTCCGCAGGTGGAAGAGATAGCTTCCATCGGTTTTCTTTTCCATTTGTTCGACCTGAAAAACGGTATAGAGAGCTTCTACAAAATTCTCTCCAATGAGAGGTCCGTTCCAGTCGGATACGTTCTCTGTTTTGTATTGCCAATAACCCCGCAAAGATTCGGGTATTGTCTGGTAACTGTCGGATTGGGCGAATGTGATAACTCGTGTACAGCATAGTAATAAAAAGACGAAAAGACGGAATGGATGAATGTGTGTCATAAGTATGTCTGATTTAAAGTGATACTAGTTACAGTAAATACCCCCTAAAGATAGTCATCCCCACATCTAATATATGTAATTTATAGTTGTTTAACGGTAATTTTTCTATTTCGCGGCTCTCGTGTATGAAGATGTTGAACTTGTGATTATCTTTGTGCCTTGAATGATAGCATTTGTATTATGGGAATGAATCACTAATATTATATATTTATGAACGTGAAAAGGTTTGTATGTTGTCTGTTAGCCAGTGTGTTGCTGTTGGGAGTGTCTTTGATTTCTTGCGGTAATAGTTCCAGGGCCAAAGCGAAGAATGAGATAGCACAGTCCGGCGAGGATTTTAAATCATTCCTTGATAAGTTTACGTCCAGTGCAGCATTCCAATATACCCGTATCAAGTTTCCATTAAAGACACCGATTACTTTATTGGCCGATGACGGAGAAACTGAGAAAACGTTTCCGTTCACCAAAGAAAAATGGCCGTTGCTGGATAGTGAAACGATGAAGGAGGAACGCATTGAGCAGGAAGAAGGTGGTATTTATGTTTCTAAGTTCACTCTCAATGAGCCGGTTCATAAAGTGTTCGAAGCAGGTTATGAGGAATCAGAAATCGACTTGCGTGTCGAATTTGAACAGGCTGCCGATGGGAAATGGTATGTAGTGGACTGTTATACAGGCTGGTATGGATATGATTTGCTGATCGGGGAATTGAAGCAGACCATTCAGCAAGTAAAAGAGGAAAATGCAGCTTTCAAAGAGATACATCCTTGAAAAAGCTTACTACTCTCTTAAGGTTCTCCTACATAGTATCCTAGTTCTGACTCTTTTCCATCTACCATTTCTCTGACGATACCATTCTTGGTGTTAAAGTCTTGGTAGAGTTCTTCGTAGTCGCGCGTGTAATCAGCGTCAGGAACTACATTCACATCAAATTTCAGTTCTGCTTTTCCGTGTGGAAGCATATTCCCGAAAATACGGATGCGGTGGACAACTTCACCTACGTTCTTAATACTGTTGTAGGTGGCTTTGAATTGTCGGATGCCGTCTTCCGGTATAATGATGTGCGAACTTTTGTCGAGTATGATGCATCCGCAGGAAGGTTGTATCTCTGAAATGATTAATGGAGCGTCTCCTGTGTTGGTTATAGTAAACATGAGTTCAAGTTGTTGACCTTGCTTGATAGGATAATAGTGCCTGATCGAATCCTTGATGGTCATACTTGTAGGACGCACTTCCTTTTTACACCCTGTAAAGTAGAAAGGGAATGCGATTAATAAAATAATATAGGATATAGACTTATTCATAGTTGCTAATTTATTTTTATAATGCTACATTTATATCAGCCTTTAGTGGGATGAATGCTATTTCATCTATGCCAATTTGTGCTCCGGGCTTTTTCGAGCACGTAATTCTTATACTTAATTGCTCTGTTCCGTTCAAATCTGCCGGGATACTTGTTTTAACCATTTCTCCTTTTTCGGCAGGGGGTCCCGGTTCCAGGTCAATTTTCTTATAAGTTATTCCGTCTTTCAACAGTTCAATTTGTTGCGGAGTATAGAAACGATGCCTGGGAAGGTTAAGGAAGCTGATATAAATCGTTCCGGATGTATTTATTCCTTTCACGGGGAGGTTAATTGTGCATTCTTCTTCCGGAATGATTACCCAGCCGCAATGATAGTTTCCGGGTAAGCCGTGAGTGCCGTCGGTCAGCTTCTTTATATGGCTCTTGTATGCTTGCGGGATAACTGAAGGAGTAACCCCTAAAAACAGATTCTTTTTTAGGTCGGAAGCAAATATGTATTCTTCCCATTCCTTTATATAATTACCGATTTCATCGGAAGATTCATTGTAATATTCCATTCCGGTGAATGCTTTGTGCTCTTTGAGCTGGGTGAGCCATTCCTGTACTTGGGGAATAGGTTGAAGACTTTTTCCGTTTCGTTTTGCATATCCGTAAGCATCGAAACTATGTTCACGTCCCATTTCCATACGTGTATAAGAGAGAGCTGTCTGGAGTTCATGGAGCTTTTTACGTTCCTTTCCTTTGGCATTGGATACAAAATCGTTCATTTCATCATAGAACTTGATAAATTTCTCCGGAGTAAGATATGCTTTTTCCGATTCCCGTATGCTGGCATAAATGCCTAACCGTTTCCCGGACTGTGTGCCGTTTTCTAAATCGGTATAGTAGTCATACAACCACTTCTTTGCTGCCGGATATTCCTGATTAAAGAAACTTGCGGTTAAGTTGTCAACAGAAAGCTCCGGATTAATAAGAAGCGCCGATAACACAAATGTCCTCATTTCATCGAATGAGGAATAACTGTATCCGCTTCCGTTAAAGAATATACCACTCGCTCCATGTTGCTTGAAGAATTGGAGCCTCTGCCGGGCTATCTTCAATATAGGCATGGGAGTAAGGTAATCATCAAAATTATTGATATAGTCCCATATATAGATGTTCTTCGTTACATTCTTCCATTGTTCCAGTTGTCCGGCAAATGCCTTTTCTTTTGCATCTTTACCGTCTATCCGGCGGAGAGGGAAGTTTATGGCGCTGACAATTACTCCTGCATTGGGAGGCAATTGTTTGTCTGTGACCTGCTGCGTAGTCAGATAAGAAGTTGTAAAGAAGAAATGCCTGGGAAATCGTTGGGATAAACGGAGGATTAGCTCTGTGACGGCAGGCGTCGCATTCTTTTCAGTGTTTCCGATAGCTGTGCACGAAGGGCACGTGCAAGCGTACGGAGTATCATCCGGGGCAATCACAAAACGAAACTTTCCCTTTTCACCGAAATTATCGGTAATATAACTTTCAATGAGCCGGAACATTTCGCCGGAAGAAAAACAGAGCTGCGAATCATTCGCCTTTCCGTTTATGGTGGCGTATACTTTCTCTGTATTGGCTCCTAATACTTTCCGTAGGTTATGCCCCCATATTCCCCAACTGCTGTCGAAGTCGTCCAGCCCGATCACTCCTGTGTTGTCGGGGTTCAAGCCGGCGGGAGAATAGATACTCTGATAGTCGAAAGCAAAAGAGCCGCAGGTATCTTTTAAATGGATAATGGCTGGCGGAAGGTCGGAACCGTCTATTCGGGGATCTTCCTTGCTGATTTTCTTTATCAGTTGGTATTGAAGCCATAACATTTGTTTGTTGTCCGAGGCTGTTAATCGTATGTCGGAACCTTTGCAGGCTATTTTAAATCCGTTTTGCAACGTAGGGTCTATTTGTATGATGATGCGCCACATCTCTTTCTCAGATATTCCGAAAGCGACCATTTCATCGTCGTTAGCACGCTTCTTAAGGTGCTCGTACAGGTATTTGGCCCACCGTGTATCTTTATCGGTCGGGTCTTCGCCGATAGTGACGAGATAACCTTCCTTGGAGGGAAACATATCTGTGCGCGCCTGCATACGGCAGCCGGATATAAGGTAGCAAATGCATATCATTCCTGCCAATAGGGGACAAAACCCATTAGAATGAAATGTAAATTTGTGCATAGATGTTATATAAGTTTTTATAGCGTGTCGATACGGTTTCTATCCGGTCGAACTGAGTAGTTCCTTTCACGGTATTGGTCTGGTTATAATAGGTGTTCCATGTACCCATTAAGCCTATGGTGATGTTTGGACTAACCATATATTGCCCTCCCAGGCCCACCATGGTATTGGTGTGTGAGAATGAACCGGGTAACGCATAGTCCAGTACGGCCGTTTCCGGTGCTGATCCGATACTTGCCATGGCGTTGATATTCGTCTTGCCGTCACCGGCAGGGAAATATTTGGCACCGATTTGTGCGTTGTAATAGAAGTTTGAGTTGAAGAAATGCATATCCAGCTTCGTGTTGAGGCGGACGATCTCAATTGTCTTCGCCAGCTCTGCGCCGACGGTGAACAGATTGGTCTTTGACTCGTCCCAACCGGTGAATATGAAACCGTTTTCGCCGTTACTGCCTGTAAAGAACTCATCATTCCATTCATAACGTTTGTTGTAGGCAGCCACACGTCTGTATCCTATATGTGCTCCCAATTCCCAATCATTCTTCATGTAATGCCGTACAGCAACATCGGCAGTGATGTCCGGGAAATATTTCGTAGCAAGGGCGGCATTCACTGTAGTGCTCCACTTCGGTGAGAAATGATGTGTCCATTCGCCTTGTACTTGGATACCAACCCCTCCCGGTGTCTGTTCTTCAGCCTCCATGCTGTCGCTTGCCGAGCCGCTTCGTC
>OGGD01001051.1_pt1 | contig 15655 bp, 13 predicted proteins | sample 1571091 | NCBI WGS metagenome assembly OGGD01 (sample SAMEA2582073, study PRJEB24529) | metagenome | biome: Human gut stool | place: China | collected 2011
TTCGGCAGGATGCGTTCTTTTGCATCTTCATTCAAGGTGGAAAAGCTCCTTTCAATTCAAAGTGCTGTCCATAGCGTGCCCCGAAAATGGGAATTTATGTAGAAAGCGTTTGCGATTGGAAAAAGAATCATCCTGCCATAAACCTGTATGAAATTGCTTGCAATTTGTCGGTATCTCTGTTATAATAAAGATAATCAGACTCGCTTTTTAGAAAGAGCGAGTACAAGAAAAAATATCATAAAGTGAGGATGTAAAAAAATGGAGAACCAACCGTTCCAGCAGAAACCAATTTCTGCCCGTGCTTCTGGACAGCAGCGTCCGCCACAGCGAACAACACCCCCAAGAATGCCGCAGCGGCAGCCGATTCAAACGCAGCGGCCACCACAGCAACCGCCTCGGCAGCCACAGAATCAAAACCCAAAAAAGAAGAAAAAGGGTGTCGGCTATCGCAGACGCAGAAATGCACTGCTGATTTTGTTGGCATTGATTATTGTAATCGTGCTAGTTTGTACTCGTTGCAACAGCTGCCGTTCTATTTCCAAGGGCGATGGCGTACAGGTCAATGCACCAACAGAAGTAACGACACAGGATGCCAGTGCAGCAACAGAAGCTGCATCTGATGCAACCGAAGCTACAACCGAAGAAACTGCCAAGAGCGGAACGGTGCATGTTGTCGCTGCCGGCGATAATTTCGTACAGACTTCCGTTTATAACAGTGCTGCTGCTCATGCAGAAAATGGCGAAACCTATAACTTTGCCTATGTTTATGATGGCGTAAAGGATCTGGTCAACGGCTCAAATGCAGATTTGCGGATTATCAATCAGGAAACTCTGATTTGTGACAATCCAGATATTGAAATCAGCGGCAGCAACTTCAACTTCAATTCTCCGCCGGAAGCTGGCGAAGCCATTGTAGACTTGGGATTCAATGTCGTTTCAATGTGTAACAATCACCTGTTGGATAAGGGCGTAGAAGGCTTGACCTCTTGTATGGATTATTGGGACAGATTGTTGCAGGAACATTCCGACCTGCTGACCTATGGCGTTTATCGGGATGTAGACGACATGAACAACATTCGGATTAAAGAAGTAAACGGCTTAAAGGTTGCTTTCCTGGCATATACCGAAAACATCAACGGCTATACCGTTCCGGATGATTCCACCATTCAGATTACCTTGACCACACAGGACGATGTGATTCAGGAACAGATTGAACGGGCAAATGAGCTGGCAGATATTGTCGTTGTTTCCGCACACTGGGGCGATGAAGATACCTTTGAAGTACGGGATGGCGTCAAGGCACAGGCACAGAACATGATTGAATGGGGTGCAGATGTCATTATTGGCAATCACCCGCACGTTCCGCAGACCATGGAATACATCACACGTTCGGATGGCACACAGGGCTTTGTGTTCTATGCAATGGGGAACTTTGTTTCTGCACAGACCTTTAATATCAATCTGATCAGCGAAGTGGCTGATTTTGATTTGGTATACCACGAAGAGGACAAGCAGGTAACGGTAGAAAATGTACAGGTTCATCCGATTATCACACAGTATGATGATGGTTCTTTGTCCAATCTGCGATTGATTGCGTATAAGGATTATACCGAAGAACTGGCGGAAGAACACGGTTTGCCATATGCCATGTCCGGAGAATATGGTATTTGGAATATGGACAAAATCAAGGAAATCATTGACACTGCCATTCCGGCAGAGTTCCAGAAATTAGACTAATCAAAAACAAATCAACGCCGCCGTAAGGTGTCCAGCATACAGCAAAAAACTGTCGGGATGCATACGGCGGCGTTGTGTGATTGTAATGAAAATGAAAAGGGAGTAAAACGATTATGCCACATCTTTATTTTGTCCGGCACGGACAGACCATTTGGAATGTTGAAAACAAAATTTGCGGTTCAACCGATATTGCTTTGACACCGCTGGGGCATGAGCAGGCAATTGCAGCCGGAAAACTGATTTTAGAGCGGCAGTATCCCATTGATGCCATTCTGTATTCGCCTTTGATGCGAGCAGCCGATACGGCAAAACACATTGCAGAAGTGACCGGCTTGCCAGCGTTTGCAGAGCCACGGTTACGGGAACAGAATTTCGGTAAGTATGAATCCACTGCACGGGATGGTGCAGCTTTTCAGCAGGCAAAAACGCAGTTTGCGAACCATTACGAGGGCGGAGAATCCATGTTGCAGCTGGCACAGCGGATTTATAATCTTCTGGATGAACTCTTGCAGCAGGAAAAGAATTATTTGTTGGTTGCACACAATGGCATTGCTCGGGTTGTGCGGTCGTATTTTCAGGATATGACGAATGAAGAATATGCAAAGTACGGCATTGGCAATTGTGAGGTGTTACAGCTTGTTTAAAAAATCAAGGGGAATGCGGTTGCTGGGCGGTATCAGTTGTGCCGTACTTTGCAGCAGTCTGATTGGCTGCCTGCCAACGGTTGCAGAAACCGTGGAAATCAACGGGAAATCTTATCCAACGGGTTTTTATGGCGATTGTTATTTGATGGATGATTTACCGCTGAGCGGTTTAGAATACGAACTGGATGAAATCACCTACCGGGCATTACAGCATCCGGAATTTGATTTGTGGTATAACGGTTCGGATTCTGTCATGTACTGTGCAGACGACCAGCAGTATCTTTATTATTGTTCGGTTGGTGTGACGATCAAAGATCAGACTGAGCCAACGATCTATGATATTTCTGGAAAAGTGGATACACAGAAATTCAAGGAGTTGTTGGAATTTGGAGAGGGGAACGAATATATTCCGTTTGCCTATGGAAAAAACAGCGAGCAGGAACAGAAAACTGTTACAATGCCCTTGCCGGATGACAGACAGCGATTGATTTTTTATCGGGAGAGTAAAGACGGCTGTTTCTGCTCTTATCGGGGGAGTCATTTCTATGTGGTGGACGGGCAACTGTTTCTGACCTATCAATATCAACCAAAGGAATGGATTGCAACGCCTGTTCCGGAAACTCTATCTAATTATTTCTGTGAATTTGTAAAAGATTTCGATGAAATCAACAAAGAAACTGCAACAAATGAGGGAAAATCAACGAAAAGTTAGAATTGCAGGAAATGCCTTGCAACAGGAAAAAGAGTGTGTTATAATAACATCGAATCCGGAAATGATGCGAAATATTTGAAAGAAAAAAATTCGTGTTGGAAGGAGGAATGGAATGTTTATTGGAAAACGGGTGGAGATTCGAGAATCCACAGAAATTGCCAGTGTTTATCAGGAGCTTTCCAGAAAAGACCGTCTTGCTGCGGATTGCCTATTTCAACAAAGACTGTATAATGAAGCAGCATATTTCTATATTCAGAGCATGGAAAAGCGTGTGAAGGCGTTCATTTGTAAGAAAATTGATGTATCCAAGCCGTACTATGCAGATATGTTGCGGGGAACTGGGCATTCTCTCGAAAAATCCATTGAAATTCTGATTACGGTCTATTGTGGAAATGATGCCGTTCTTCGGCAGCAGCTGGAAACGATGCTGATGGAAGGCGTTTTAAAACAGACACGGTTTGAACGACTGAATAACGTGTTGCGGTATCCGAATTACAACCCTGGGAAAAAGTGCTATACGATGATTGAAGCCAATTATAAAGATTGTGAAGCCCTTAAACAGATGGCAGACCAGCTGCAAAAAATGCTGGATGACATTTGGAAACGAATTATTTAACCTTTTGTAACATAGCAAGAAGTCCCCCACTTCTAAAGTGGGGGATGAATTGCACCCCCCATTGACAAACTAAAAATAATATTATATAATGTAACCAATAAAAAGTATGATGAGCGTGTCATATTTTCGATTGCCTGTACCACAAAGAGCAATAACCAAGCCGTTGGTATGGAGATTATGAAAGGAGAATAGATTAGTGGTTCATCATGCCGCTATGATAAGGGATTACTGAGTATCCTCTTTTTCCCGTAGCCAGTCAGGATGTAACATGTGCAAAGTCAGTTTTGCAGACAACTCAGAAACCGTGGGACACACGGGGATAGCTCGCTTATGCTGTAGTCAGAGGACTACTCGAACGAGAACCGACTGCTTGCTCTTGCAAGAGGAAGCCCCCGCCTCTTCAGGCGGGGGAGGATGTCACAACAATATGTTTAAAAATGGACAGAAAAAAGTACTTTGTTTATAAAACAAGGTACTTTTTTGCATGTATAGAAAATAAAACGTCCATCTTTAGGAATTGAAAGCAAGCAGATGGATGTGCTATGATAAACAGGAAATGCAGAAAAAAAGGGGTTGAAACCTTGATCCAACAAGTACAAACAACAGCAGCAAATCCTGTAGAATCTGAACAAATTGATTTGCCGGAAGTAGTTTTACAGCCGCTGCCGATGAATGCAAAAGTAGCTGAACAGCACCACTTTGCACATGGTTTACTGGAAGAAATGCTATTCAAACGGGGCATTTTCAAGCCCTATTTCATGGGAGAAGGAAAACATGGAAAGCCGTTTTTGTTAGAACATCCGCAAATTCAGTTTAATATCAGCCACTGCAAAAATGCGGTGCTCTGTGGCATTGGCTCGAAACCGTTAGGCGTAGACGTGGAAACCATTCGACCGATGCGGGAACGTGTATTGTGTCGGGTTCTGACTGCTTCGGAACAGCAGGAAATTTTACAGTCAGAATCGCCAGAACTATGTTTTTTGCGGTTTTGGACGCTGAAAGAAAGCTTTGTAAAGGCGTTGGGCGTTGGGATTTCCTATCCGATGCAGACGCTGGCATTTTCCCTGCGAGAGCCACTTGCAACGGAAGGAATGCAGTGCCATGTACGGAAGGGAAATGGCGAAATCCTCGTTCCGATGCAGGAATATGCTGCAGCCGGAGCAGGTGCAGGATACCGCTTCTTTCAAGGCATCTGGGAGCAGAAGCAAGTTTTTTCCGTTTGTATTCCCAAGGCAGAATAACAGAAAAAGGGGGCAGAATGGTGATATTCTGCCCCTTCTTTTTTGTGGAATATCCGAGAAAGAAATTAATCCATATCCTTGTAGGTGTCCCGATATTCATCTTCGGTGACATCTTCTTTTGCGTCAAAATCTTCCTTTGCTGCTTCGTCTTCCTCTTCTTCTTCGACTTTTCGGTCAACAGTTCGCAGAGCAAACAGAGCAGCGTAAGAATAAGCTGGCAGAACCAGTTCATTTTCCTTGCAGATACCGGAAGCAACATTGCTCAGAGCGTAGTTCTTGAGGACATCCGAATGCAAGCTGAAATGCTGGGTTTGTTCGCTGCGGTTCAGAATCAGGATAACGCTTTCACCGCTGTTCCGATGGAATCGGGAGAATACCAGCAGTTCGTTTCCAGTCAGCAGGAATTCCAGTTCACCATCCACAAAAACAGAACTGCTCTTGCGGAGAATCCCCAGTTCTCTGGTATATTCGAGCAGGTCTTCGTCCTCGTTGCCCCACGGGAAGCAGCGACGGTTGAACGGGTCTTTCCAGCCCTGCAAGCCGACTTCATCTCCGTAGTAAATACTCGGAACGCCCGGCAGGAAGAATTGCAGCACCATAGCAGCCTTTAACAGCTGTTTGCCACGCTTATATTCTGCATCGGACAGCCAGTTTTCTGCCATCCAGTCTTTCGACTTGTCATCACAGTTCTGACCGCCAAAGCGGTTAATTGCCCGTTCGATGTCATGTGTGGAAACAAAGTTCATCAAGACATCAACAGTCTGCTTCGGATAGTTTTCGAGAATGCCCATAATCCAATCTTTGAATGTGTTGGCATCCATGCCCTTGATATAGTTGATGATGGCTTCCCGGAACGGATAGTTCATAACGCTATCCAGCTGGTCGCCGAGCAAATACCGCCGCTTTACGCCGTAGCTTTCCTTGTTGGAGGCATCTTCCCAGACTTCGCCGATGACAATTTTTTCTTCGCCATTCTTCTTGACGCACTTCCGCAGAGCATCGAGGAAGCCGTCTGGCAACTCGTCTGCAACGTCCAGACGGTAACCAGCTGCCCCGAGGGAAATCCAGTAATCCAGAACACCGCCATCGCCGCAGATATAATTCAGATAATCCGGATTGGTTTCAACGACATTCGGCAGGGTATCAATGCCCCACCATGCTTCATACTGGTGGTCGCCGAAGAACGTATACCAGCTATAATATGGGCTATCGGTGGACTGCCAAGCACCGACGGTATCATATCGACCGAACTTGTTGAAATAAATGCTGTCTGCACCGGTGTGAGAGAAAACGCCGTCCAAGATGATGGAGATGCCATGTTTTTCTGCATCTTCGCAGAGCACCCGGAAATCTTCGTTTGTACCAAGAAGCGGGTCAACATTCCGATAGTTGGCAGTATTATAGCGGTGGTTTTCGTGGGATTCAAAAATCGGGTTCAGATAAATGCAGGTAACACCCAGCTTTTCGAGGTAGTCAAGCTTGCTGCGGATTCCCTCCAAATCGCCGCCGAAATAGTCGTTGTTCCAAACGTGTCCGTTTGCATCTGGCTTGTAGTACGGAGTTCCGTTCCAGTCGTCCCGCAGTACCCGGTCAGTCGGAACATTTTCATGCGGCTTTCCGCTCTTGCAGAATCGGTCAGGGAAAATCTGATACATGATACCGCCCTTGAGGAAGTTCGGGGTTTCATAGTGCTTTGCAAAGACGGTCAGCTGATACAATTCGCCGTGGTCGAGAGCTGCTTCGTGAGCAGTGCCACGTTTGATATAGTGCCGAACACCATTGCTGGTATAGGCAAAATAATAGTAATGCACACCGGCATATTTTGGGCTATAAGTGACGGTATAGCACTTGCAGCCGTCCTGTTCGCCGTTGGCATTCATCGGCAGAAAGCGTTCTTTAAAGCCAGTGCGGAATAATACCATAACTGGCGGAAAGTCTGGTGTTACGCCAGCCGGCAGATAGATGGTGAAATTGCAGTCAGAACGTCTGCGAATTGCACCGAACGGGAATTTATAGTGTAAATCCCAACTGTCATACATACATGGCATAGAAAAAATCCTCCTTCAAATTTCAATCTGGAACGAGCTTTTGTAAAAAGAAAAACGTGGGAGAAAGCAGCAGCTGCCCGACCTCCCACGCTTTTGGACATTAGAAAAAGAGAAATATTAGGGTTTACTTTACGCCCCAAATATCTCTTGCATATTCATTGACAGCACGGTCAGCAGAGAAGATGCCAGCACCAGCGATGTTGTGCAGGGACATCTTTGTCCACTTTTCGGTATCCTGATACAGTTCAGAACTCTTTTTCTGAATAGCTGCATAGGAATCGAAGTCAGCCAGAACCATATACGGGTCAATGTTTTTCAGGGAATCTGCAACTTCTGCGAACTTGCAGCCGTTGATGCCAGCATACATCCGGTCGATACAGCTGTGAATGATCGGATTCTGTTCGTAGTATGCACCCGGATGGTAACCCTGTGCCTTGAGGGCGTTCACTTCTTCGGTCTTCATACCAAAGATGAGGATGTTATCCGAACCAACTGCGTCGCCGATTTCGATGTTTGCACCGTCCAGCGTACCCAGTGTAATTGCACCATTCAGCATCAGCTTCATATTACCAGTACCGGAAGCTTCTGTACCAGCCAGAGAGATCTGTTCAGAAATATCACTTGCCGGCATCAGCAGTTCCGACAGGGTAACCTTGTAATCTTCGAGGAAGTAAACAGACAACTTTTCGGAAATACGAGGATTCTTGCGGATTTCTTCAGACAGTGCCCAAATCATCTTGATGATCTGCTTTGCCAGATAGTAACCCGGAGCAGCCTTTGCAGCGAAGATGTAGGTTTTTGGAGCAAAGTCAGCGTTCGGATGATCCAGCAAGTACTGATACTGAGCCAGAATGTTCATGACATTCAGGTGCTGCCGCTTGTATTCGTGCAGACGCTTTACCTGTACATCAAAGATGCTGTCGGTATTCAGGAGAATGCCGCTCTTCTGCTTGACATACTTTGCGAAGCGTTCCTTGTTTTCCTTCTTGATTTTCCGCAGCTGTGCCAGAACAGCCTTGTCATTTTCAAAGACATCGAGCTTTTTCAGTTCGCTGCCGTCTATCAAGAACTTGTTGCCAATCTTTTCCCGCAGCAGCTTGGTCAGACCCGGATTGGACTGATACAGCCATCTTCTGTAAGCAATACCATTGGTAACATTCTTGAACTTGTTCGGGGTATCCAGATATTCATCATGGAAAACAGATTCCTTGATGATTTCGGAGTGCAGCTTAGAAACGCCATTGACACTGTGAGAAGCCATTACACACAGGGTTGCCATGTGAATCTGATTGTCCTTGATGATGGACATTCTGGTAGTCTTTGCACTGTCGCCGCCGTTGCGTTCCATCAGGCTTGCACAGTAACGGTTGTTGATTTCTACGATGATCTGGAAGATTCTCGGAATAATCTGCTTTACAAGGTTCACATCCCACTTTTCCAGTGCTTCTGCCATAACGGTGTGGTTGGTGTAAGCAAAGGTGTTGGTAACGATGTGCCAAGCGTGATCCCAAGTATAACCGCAGTCATCCAACAGAACCCGCATCAGTTCCGGAATGGCAAGGGTCGGGTGGGTGTCGTTGATGTGGATGGCAACCTTTTCGTGCAGGTTATCCAGTGTGCCGTATACGCTCATGTGGTGGTTTACGATGTCACCGATGGCAGCAGCACTCAGGAAGTACTGCTGACGCAGACGCAGGGACTTGCCTTCGAGGTGGTTGTCGTTCGGATACAGAACCTTAGAAATTGCATTTGCCATGGAGTTCTGGCTCAATGCACTTGCATAGTTTCCTTCGTTGAAGGACTTCATATCAAAGCTTGGAGCTTTTGCCTGCCACAGACGCAGAGCAGAAACGCCTTCACTGCCGTAACCAGAAACATACAGGTCGTACGGAATTGCCAGTACGGTGTTGTAGTTGTGGTGAGAGAGGTAGTGATAGGAATCCTGCCAGTATTCCTGAATTTCGCCTTCAAAGTGTACTTCAATGGCTTCATCCGGCTTCGGGTCGAGCCATACAGAACCGCCCGGCAGCCAGTTGTCCGGGAATTCCGTCTGCCAGCCGTCCTGAAGTTCCTGGCGGAAGATACCGTATTCATAGCAGATGGAATGACCGGTTGCCGGAATGCCCTGTGTTGCCATTGCATCCAGATAGCAAGCAGCCAGTCTGCCCAGACCGCCGTTCCCCAGACCAGCATCCGGTTCCTGTTCATAAATCTGGTTGATGTTGATGTGATAATCATCCAGGATGGAAGTCACATCGTCTACCAGTTCGAGGTTGTATAAAGTTGTCTTGAGGGAACGACCCATCAGGAATTCCATGGAAAGATAATAAACTTTCTTTCCGCCGATGGAATTGGTCTTGTTGACGAAGTGCTGCCGCATATGCTTCAGACGCTGTACCATCATTGCAGACAGAACCTGATAAATCTGGCTGTCGGAAGCTTCATCCGGGGAAACGCTGCAATCCAGCTGCAAACGGTCGATGAACTGCTGTTTCAGTTCCTCTTTTTGCGTGAGTTGTTTTTTCTCCATAAATTTTTTTCTCCGTTCCTCGATGCATGAAAAAATGAATCCTAGTATTGCCGTGCGAGAATTGCCGGCAGGGGAAGCGGCACCTGCATCGTTGATACCACTAATTATATTTATTATACTCTGTTTTTGGTGCATTTGCAATTGCTGTTTTCGCCAAACTTTTCCGACAGGAAGGGCAGAAAATACAGCAGGCATCAAAGAAAACGGATAAAAAGCCAACACATAAAATAAAAGTGTTGGTTTATTATCCCCGCAAATGCTTTTTTTATTGTAGCATGGAATTGTTTCGGGTACAAGTAAAATTCTGTAAATTCTCATGCGGATTTCCAAGATCAGTGGGGAATTCTGGAAAAAAGAAGACTCGGATAGAACCGGGAATTGTTGGGAAAACGGCGATTCCCGTGTGAAATCAACAGAAATTTTTGTATTTCTTGCACAAAATTGTCGAATTTTTTGGATTTCCAACTGTACTTTCTCGATAAAGAACGGAAAAAACCGATGAAAAAGTCTTGCAAAACGGTTACAAGTGTGCTATAATAAGGGCAGTACGGTACAGAAATGAACTATCTTTTCTGCCGTGGGGGACGGCAAGTTTTTATTAAAAACAATGCCGTTTTCTTTTGCAATGCAGGCGATCGGGACAGAGAGAAACCCAGAAGCTCGACAGGCTGTTTCCGACAACGGTAGGTTTTGCAGGACAATGCACCCTGTTGCAACGAATCCGGGCAAGTCTGCTTCCACGTTTTTCCCTGCATCGAACAACTGCATTGCCGACAGACCGGACGGCGTGTTTCGGCTGCCGTACAAGCGATGCAGCCATAGACTGCTGTATACGCACCTGAAGTGAATCAACAAAAGGAGTATACGTTATGTTCAAAAAACTTTCAGCAGTCGCTTGTTCCTGTATCACGGTTCTTCTGCTGCTGTTATCTCTGATTGGCGGTGCAGTACATACTGCGGCAGCAACCCTTGACGAGATGACATCTACTGCAATCTCCTGTATCATGTCCCATGAAGGTTCTTATGGCTCAGTCAACCGCAACGACTGCGGTGCCGTCAGCATCGGAAAGCTGCAATGGCACGCTGGTCGGGCACTGGGCTTACTCCAGAGCATTTGCTATAATGCTCCGGACTTGTCCCAGTCCACTCTGGGCAGCACCCTTTACAATGAAATCCTGTCTTCTCCAAACTGGAATTACAGAACATTTACAGTTTCTGAGGGAAGTGCCGTTGCAACACTGCTGACAACGGATGCTGGTGTTGCAGCACAGGACGCACTCGCTTATTCTGATGTACAGGGTTACATCGTTTCCGGTCAGAATAAAGGACTGGTGAGCGAAGGTGCATTGGTCATGTATGCCGATATTTACAACTTTGGCAGCGGCATCGCTTCCAGAATTGCTTCCCGTGCAGCCGGCTATGCTGGTTCTTACGGTGCAGTTTCTCTGGATGATATGTATCGTGCCGCAATGAATGACAGCTACAATTCGGACGCTGCGTTTGTACAGCGTACCAACATGGTTTATCAGAGCCTTCTGAGTATGAACATTGGTGACGGAGATACGGAAACTACCGCTCCAGTTACCGACCCAACCGACGAACCGACACAGGAAACAACTACTGTGGTTACTTCTGATTTTTCAGACAGCTATGCAGGCACTTATGTTGTCACTGCTTCTGCTCTGAACTTGAGAAGTAATCCGTCCACATCCGCTTCTGTTGTTGCAACCCTGCCGAAAAACGCAGTGGTTACTGTAACAATGGCAAATGGCAAGTGGGCAGCCGTAACGTATGAGGGCAAGAACGGTTATTGCTCCATGGATTACCTGACGGTAATGCCGGATGTAACAACCGTTCCGGAAGAAACAACCACCACTACAACTGAAACCACAACCACAACGGAAGAAATGACAACCATTTCTGAAGAAATCACCACAACAGAAGAAACAACCACGACTACAGAATCAATCACAATGGAAGAAACGACAACTGTAGAAACGGACGCAGAAGGAACAGAAACCGAAACTTCTGCAACTGAAGAAACCGTTACAACGACCACCGCAGCTGCGATTGATGACAACAAGAATCATGGCGTTGCTGCAACCCTGTATGGGGATGTGGATGGTGACGGCGAAGTGACTGCAATTGATGCCGTTCTTCTGCAAAAGCACATCAATGGTATGGTATTTTTATCCCATGAACAAATGGCAAATGCCGATTGTGTTGCAGATGGCGTATTGGACGAAGCAGACGTTGCTGTAATTTTACAGAGTCTGATTGGTCATTATACCTCGTTGCCAATTTATTAATGCAAGCTCTCTTACAAAAATGACGAAAAAAAGACCTGTGCAGCCGGAACGAACCGGCGGCAAAGGTCTTTTTTCTTTTGCCGATTGAAACAAAATCAAAGTAAAAAGCGGCTGAAATGCTGGATTTCTCAAAACGAAACAGTCACAGGCGATGTGGAAAATTCGTTGAAAGCAGCCTCGTATTTTCAGAGAAATTCTGCAAAATGGGGAAAAGCAATTGGAAAAAGAAAAATTCCCAGCACAGTTTGTGGGAAATCAACTGTGCTGGGAATTCTATTTGTTTGCATTCTAAATTTGAAAAGAAAATGCTTACTTTCTTCTGCTGTTGTGCTTGGTCATTGACTTGGAAGTTGCCTTTCTGTTGACCGTCTTTGCAGCAGCGGTTTTCGGTGCAGTTGTTGTTGCAGTTGTGGTGGCGGTAGCAGCTTCTTTCTTTTCTTCAACAACCGGAGCAGCAGCCTTGCAAGTGGTTTCAGCCTTTGCTTCTACCACTGGGGTTGCAGTGGCCTTGCAAGCGGTTTCTTTCTTGGTTTCAGCAGCAGTTGCCTTGCAGCAAGCCGGCTTCTTTTCTTCTGCCGGAGCAGCTTCCTTTTTCGGAGCTGGTACAGCAGCAAACAGCTTTGCAGCAGATTCCATGCAGCCCTGTACAAATGCCTTTTCCTGTGCAACAGCTTCCGGCAGTGTGGTTTCTCTCCGCAGCAGTGCAAACAAGGTGCTGTGTGGCAGAGTAACTGCGGCGGTGTGGTCGTAATAGTTATACGGCTGTACATTCAATACCCCATCGGTTATTTCTGCATAGAAGATGCCACAGCCATCCTCGGTTACTTCAATCTGAATGGCAATGTGACCATTCAGACCGCTGACATCGGCATTTTTAAGTCCAGCTTTTGCAGCGTCAAACATTTCAAAAAACGTCATAAAAAATCGTCCTTTCTGCATGACATCGCTTTTTTTTGCGGTGTCGCTTGTCGGTTTGCAGGTTTGATTTCCCGATTGGAAATTCTTCTGCATATTGTTTATAGTATAGCAGAATTCTGGGGGAAAGTCAATGTAAATGCAGATAAACCGTGAAAAAAACGTGGAAACATTTATCTTGTGTCGAAAAAAGAACCCTGCTTTTGTGCATAATTACAGAAAAAGCGACAGAACTCGCCAAAAGTGTGCAGAAGATTGGATTTCTGAAAAAAATTGTAAAACCCCCTTGACAAATCCCGAAAAATCCGTTATACTTGTAAAGCAGTCTACCTTTACAGATAACGGAGGGCTGGACATGGCAAAAGATTTGCGAATCATTCTCTTATTGGATTGCTATGGGGCATTCTTGACCCCCCGACAGCAGGAAATGATGACGCATTATTACAGCGAAGACTTGTCGCTCGGCGAAATCGCTGCCTTGACGGGAACAACTCGGCAGGCTGTGCGGGATAGCGTAAAACGCAGCGAACAAGTGCTGAATGATATGGAAGAAAAGCTGCAGTTTGCAGAAAAACTCTGTGCACTGCGGCAAAATTATGCGGCAATTGCCCAGACAGCGGAAACACTGGCAGCCAATCGTGCCGAACCTGCGGTACAGCATGCCTGTGCTGCGATTTGCAGCTGTGTGGAAGCGGGTTTAGAGCTGCTATAAACGAAAAACGACAGCAGGGAGGGTTTCACCATGGCGTTTGAAGGATTGTCAGATAAGCTTGGAAACGTGTTCAAAAAACTGCGTTCGCACGGAAAGCTCACAGAAGCAGACGTAAAGGAAGCCATGCGGGAAGTCCGGATGGCACTGCTTGAAGCCGATGTCAGCTATAAAGTCGTAAAGGATTTTGTAGCAAAGGTTTCTGCCCGTGCGGTCGGAGAAGAAGTGTTAAACAGCCTGACTCCGGCACAGCAGGTTGTCAAGATTGTAAACGAAGAATTGTGTGCCCTGATGGGCAACAACAATGCACGCATCAATTTCCCATCAAAGCCGCCGTGTGTGATCATGTTCTGCGGCTTGCAGGGTTCCGGTAAAACGACCCATGCCGCAAAGCTGGCGAAGATGCTGAAAAAAGAGGGACATTATCCGCTCCTCGTTGCGTGCGATATTTATCGTCCGGCTGCGATTCATCAGTTGCAGGTCGTTGGCGAACGGGCTGGCGTAAAAGTATTTGAAATGGGACAGATTTCCCCGATGATTATTGCAAAAGAAGCGATGAAGTTTGCAAAAGACCACGGGCATGACGTTGTCATTCTGGATACCGCCGGACGCTTGCACATCGACTTAGAGTTGATGGAAGAATTGAAGCAGCTGAAAGAACTCACCCATCCAGATGAAATCATGCTGGTTGTCGATGCGATGACGGGTCAGGATGCCGTCAATGTTGCAAAGGCATTTGATGATGCGTTGGGAATCGACAGCGTTTTGATGTCGAAGCTGGACTCTGACACCCGTGGCGGTGCAGCTTTGTCCGTTCTGGCAGTAACCGGTAAGCCGATTAAATACGTCGGCATGGGCGAAAAGCTGGATGATTTTGAACCGTTCCATCCGGAACGAATGGCATCCCGTATTCTGGGGATGGGCGATGTGCTGACGCTGATTGAAAAGGCAGAAAGCACCGTCAATGAAAAAGATGCCAGAAAACTGGCACAGAAACTCGAAGAAAACAAGTTCGATATGAATGACCTGCTGGATCAGCTGCGGCAGATTCAGAAAATGGGTTCACTCAAGTCGATTATTGGAATGCTGCCGGGTGTTGGCGATAAGATGAAAGATGTCGATTTGGATGACAGACAGTTTGTCCGAATCGAAGCAATGATTACTTCAATGACCAAGGCAGAACGGGCAAAGCCCTCCATCATCAATCCATCCCGCAAGCGGCGAATTGCAGCCGGCAGCGGTACAAAGGTGGAAGAAATCAATCGGCTGTTAAAGCAGTTCGAACAGATGCAGAAGATGATGAAACAGTTTGGCAGCAAGGGCGGAAAATTGGGTCGGCGTGCCAGAAAGCAGCTTGCTGGCATGAATCTGGAGCAGCTCCAGAACAGTATTCCGGGTAACATTCCAGGCGTTCCGCCGGGGCTGATGCCGAAAAAATAATATGCATTCCCGCAGGTTAACTGCTGGAGATAGATTGCACGCTTTCGGAGCGTGTGCCAATAAAAAATTACAAGAGTAACATGGAGGAAACCAAAATGGCAGTAAAAATCAGACTGAGAAGAATGGGTGCAAAGAAGGCTCCTTTTTATCGTATCGTAGTAGCAGATGAACGGTACCCGAGAGATGGCAGATTCATCGAAGAAATCGGTTCTTATGACCCGACCAAGAATCCGGCAGCAGTTGTTGTTGACGCTGACAAGGTAAAGCAGTGGCTGGGTAACGGTGCACAGCCGACCGATTCTGTAAAGTGCATCCTGAAGAAGGAAGGCATTCTCTAAGAAGAATGGATGAGCCGGAACGGAATTGTCCGTGTTGACATCCGTTTTCCCTTTCTGAGAGAAGGAGGAGCATCATGCAGGAATTATTACGGACAATTGTAGCTGGTCTGGTAGAAGACCCGTCTGCAATTGCAATTACCGAAGACGCACCGAATGAAGAAGGCGTGATTGTGTATCATCTGCACGTTGCGGCAGACGATATGGGTCGTGTCATCGGCAAGCAGGGCAGAATTGCCCGTGCGATTCGGATCATCATGCGTTCTGGTGCTGCAAAGAGCAATCAGAAAATTGCAGTTGAAATTGATTGAATCACCGCAGAACAGGCGTACCGGAAACGGCACGTCTGTTTTTATAAGCAGAACTTTTTGAAAGGAGCGATTCCCTTATGAATCCGAAAAAGATTGGAATTACCATCC
>OGGD01001052.1_pt1 | contig 15649 bp, 17 predicted proteins | sample 1571091 | NCBI WGS metagenome assembly OGGD01 (sample SAMEA2582073, study PRJEB24529) | metagenome | biome: Human gut stool | place: China | collected 2011
TTCAGGCAGACTGGTATTATGGCTTGCCCGGGCATCTGTGGCAGCAGAGCATCTGCTGGGTATTTATTCTGTTGTCTGGTTTCTGTGTGCAGCTGGGGCATCATACCCTGCGCCGGGGCGCACAGGTGTTCGGGGCAGGGGCGCTGGTCACGGCGGTCACATTGCTTTTTATGCCGGAGGACAGGGTCGTTTTTGGCGTGCTGACCTTGCTGGGCAGCGCCATGCTGCTGACTGGTCTGCTGGAAAATCCGTTGCGTCGCATTCCACCCGCAGCAGGGTTTGCTATCTCCGCAGTGCTGTTCGCCCTTACCCGCAATGTTTCGGCAGGCTATCTGGGCTTTGGCAGTTTGTGCCTCTGGCTGCCGCAGACACTGTATGCAAACTACGCTACAGCGTACTTTGGCTTTTATCCGTGGTGGTTCTATTCTACGGATTATTTCGCCCTTCTGCCGTGGCTGTTTCTGTTCTGGGTGGGGTACTTTCTCTACGGTGTTGTAGGGCGGCAGCGCATGGAGCCCTTGCGCCGTTCGGTCTGCCCGCCGCTGGGCTGGCTTGGGCGGCACTCGTTGCTGCTGTATCTGCTGCACCAGCCGGTCATCTACGGGGTGTTGCTGGTGGCATTCCGCGTATTGGGCAGCTGAAATCCCCCTTTGTGCGCTTTAGAAAAGGTAGGATTGTTGCATCATGCAAACATTGCGCCAATGCCTTGACAAGCAGGGCAGGGCTGTGGTATTCTGTTGACGGTTAGAAAATACTAACTATAAAAATGCGTCATGAAATATGGACGCATTTTTACAGAACATGAAGTTATTCTAAACTAACTACACAAAGAAAGAGGTAGAGTTTTATGAGCAAAGTAGCAATCGTATTCTGGAGCGCCACCGGCAATACCGAGACCATGGCAAACTGCATCGCCGAGGGTGCAGGTGCCAACGGCACCATCGTGCCCTGCGCCGAGATGACCCCCGCAAAGCTGGCAGAGTTTGACGTGGTGGCCTTTGGCTGCCCGGCTATGGGTGCAGAGCAGCTGGAAGAGAGCGAGTTCGAGCCCATGTTTGCTGCACTGGAAGGCTCGCTGAACGGCAAAAAGATCGCACTGTTCGGCTCCTACGGCTGGGGCGATGGCCAGTGGATGCGCGATTGGGCACAGCGCGCACAGGATGACGGCGCACAGCTGTTCAGCGAGGAAGGTCTCATCTGCAACGAAACCCCCGATGATGACGTGCAGGCTGCCTGCCGTAAGCTGGGTGCAGATCTGGCTGCTTGGTAAGCTTTGCCGGGAAAGCACTCTCTTGACAAAAATGGTTTGCTGCGCTAAACTATAACTTGCCGTGTAACGGCATTTATATAGCGATAAAAGTTAGATGATTCTAACATTCATTAAGGATGCAGCAGCCTTTGCACAGAGTATTGTAACAATGTAAAATTTGCGGCAGGGGAAAGCGGACGAAATATCCGGCAGCCCCTGCCGTTTTTGATAAAGGCGGTGTATATGGAAATGGCTGCGGCAATCGGTGTTACGGTTGGCTTTGCGTTTTTGCGCGGTGCAGTGCGCCGTGCTGCGCGCCGGTCTGGCCGTAAAAGAGAATAAGGAACGATCAGGAGGAACGGACCCGATGCAGCAGGCCCCGAAAAACTTGGATAAAAAGCGTGCAGATGAAAAACTGCTTGTCAGCGAGATGATTGCACTCTACTGTCGTAAACAGCACGATACCCCCAAAGGTGCTTTATGCCCGGAGTGCCAGCAGCTGCACGATTATGCGCTTGCACGCATCGAAAAGTGCCCGTTTATGGAAACAAAGACTTTCTGCTCCGCCTGTAAAGTCCATTGCTATAAACCGGAAATGCGGGAGAAGATTCGCGCTGTCATGCGCTGGGCAGGCCCGCGTATGCTGCCGGTGCACCCGGTATTGTCCATCAGGCATGTGGCGGTCACGCTCAAGTCCAAGCGGGAAGCCAAAAAGGCAAACGGATAAAACCCATGTATAAACCCTCGCTCCATAGGGCAACCTATGGACAAAGAGGTGATAAGCATGGAAAACATCGGCGTGACCTGTGATGTCTGCGCGTGCTGCCACAATGTGGATGGCTGCAAATGTGATCTGCCGCAGATCAAGGTGACGGAGCAGTGCAACTGCACCACCCAGCAGGTGGAGACCCCGCACTACTGCCAGAGCTACGAGGAAAAGTAAGTTCCCCACCAACGCAAAGCAGCCCCTGCCGGAGAGACCTTCCCGGCAGGGGCTGCTGCGTTTTACTGTATCAATACTCAGCGCAGCGTCACGTTACAAGTGGCAAGGCTGCGGATCAGAGTTCCTACGCTGTCCTTCATCTGGATACCGGCAAAGCCCAGAGCAAAGGCTGCCTGCACGTTTTCCAGCCTGTCGTCGATAAATACGCATTCGCTGGCCTTCAGCTGATATTTGTCCAGCAGCGCCTTGTAGATCTGCGGGTCGGGCTTGTTTACCTGAACCTCGCAGGAGGCCACGCCGCCGTCAAACTGGGCCAGCACGCCGCGCTCGGTCAGCAATTCCAGCACATCCTGCGGAATATTGCTCAGGTAATACACGCAATAGCCGTGGTTCTTCAGCCGCCGCACCAGTTCCAGCATCCGCAGACGCGGGCGCAGAATGTGCATCCAGTCGTCCAGCACGCCCTGCACCTCAAAGGCGCAGCCCTCGGCGCGGGCATGCTCCAGCATACGCTGGTTGCCATCGTAGCGGGAAAGCTTGCCTGCGTCCAGCAGCTGCCACTCCTCGCTGCCAAAGGTCAGGTCGTAGACCTTCTCTTCCATTTCGGCGTTGCACAGCCGGTCTACAAGGTACGCCTTGGGGTCAAAATCCACCAGCACACCGCCGATATCAAAAATAATGCTTTTATACATAACTGCTGCCTCGCTTGTTTTGGATATATTTCTCAGATATTTTCCATAGTATACCACAACCGTGTGGGTGCTTTCCACCCCTTTTGGCATAGAAAATGCCGCCCCGGCGTATGCTGTGACAGAAAGGGGAGAGCGCTGTGACGATCCGGGAACTTTGCGAGAAGGAGGTCGTTCAGCTGGAGCAGGGGGTGTGCCTTGGCCGTGCGGACGATCTGGAATTTGACCCCGCAACGGCGCAGCTGCAAAGCCTGATTTTGCTGGGTAGGCCGCGGCTGCTGGGGCTGCTGGGCAGGGATGAGAGCCTGACCATCCCATGGCAGGAGATCGAGACTATCGGCACGGACGCCATTCTGGTGCATACCGCCGTGCCCGCAGCACCGGCAGCACCTCACGGTTTCTGGCAGCAGCTGCGGGCAAAGCTGGGTCTGTGAAAAATAGGGGAATATTTTGAAAAATAAAACCGTAATTTTTGTAAAATCATGAATGGACATTTTCAGCAAAGTGACTATAATAGGCAAGAAAGGCTTGTGCAAATAGCACAGCCGCTTTGAAAATAGGGTTCGGGACGTGGAAAGGGATATCGACTATGAAAACATCCAAACCGCTGTTGACCCTGCGGATGCTCTTCCCGGCGGTAGCTTCTCTTATCGTGCTGCTGCTGGGCGAGTGGATCGCGCGCGGGTCGCTGACCGCTGATACCTTTATCAGCTTTATTTTTCCCCATTTCGGGGCGTACCTGCTGGCATGGCTGCTGTTGTTTCTGGTGTGGGAGCTGCTGGACTGGGTGCTGCGCATCCCGCCGCTTGCCACGCTGGGTATGACCGTTCTGGGCTGTGCGCCCTGCGCGGTAAACTTCTATACCATGCAGCTGCGGGGCGAGCCCTTTCTGCCGTGGGATCTGATGCAGGTGTCCGAGGCCGCCGGTGTGGCCTCTGCTGCCGGGCTCAAGCTGCAGACCAGCATGGTGGTCTCTATTGTGCTGGTACTGGCACTGACGGTGGCAAGCTTCTTTATTTACCGCGGGCGGCTGCGCCAGCGCTGGCTGCCAAGGCTTGCGGGCACCGGTGCTTCGGCGGCTGCGCTGTGTTTACTGATCTTCGGCGTTTACTTGCAGCCCACCGTCACGCAGGTTTTGGGCATCACGCCGGATGCGTGGATGCAGGACCGCTACTACCGCTACTACGGTGTACTTACCGGTTTTATGACCAACCTCACCAATTTGGAGATCGACAAGCCCGAGGGCTACTCGGAACAGGCAGTGGACGATATTCTGGATAACGTAGCCGAGAGCGAAAAATTCTCCACCGGCCCCATGTACGCGGGCAGCTATGCCGCCACCACGCCTAAAGAGGAGCAGGCAAAGCAGCCTACCATTATTTATGTGATGGACGAGTCCTACTGGGATGTTTCCGAGCTGGAACAGTACGGCATCACCTTTGATACCGATGTATCGCAGAACCTCCACACTTTGCAGCAGACCAGCGCCTACGGCAGGGCATACAGCCCCAGCTTTGGCGGCGGCACCTGTGATGTGGAATTTGAAGCTCTGACCGGCTACTCCGTGTCCTTCCTGCCCAGCGGCAGCAAACCCTACCAGCAGCACGTCACAAAGCCCATGTTCGCCCTGCCCAATTACCTCAAGCTCAAGGGCTACCAGACCGCTGCGGTGCACTGCTTCTGGGCAAAATACTGGAGCCGCGATAAGGCCTACCCCAACCTCGGCTTCAGCGATTTTATCAGTCTGGAAGATATGCACGGCGTGACCAAGGTGCGTAAGCACTACTGGACCAGCGGCCTTGTGACCGATGACTCCATGGCCGACCAGATCATTCAGCAGTACGAGAGGATGAGCACTTCCTCTGATAAGCCCATCTTCCTGCACGCGGTCACCATGCAGAACCATACCAATTATAATAGAGACAACTACCCGGACGATGAGCGGGTGCACATTGTATCCCATCCGGTGGGGCTCAAGAGCAGCACCGTGGGCGCGCTGGAAGATTTCGCTACCGGAATCCGGGATGCAGACGCCATGCTGGGCAAGCTGACGGCGTATTTCTCTCAGGTGGACGAGCCGGTCATTCTGGTGTTCTGGGGCGACCACTATAACCCCATCGATTCCAACTACGATGTCTACACCACCACCGGCTACGCTAGCGGCTCCAGCACCGACCCCCGTCTGCACCAGACCACGCTGCTGATGTGGTCGAATTACAGCCAGCAGCAGGTGGACTTTGGCACCATTGCCGCCTACGATATCTCCCCGGTGATGATGGAACTGTTCGGGCTGGAGCAGCCTCTGTACTTCCAGTTCCTCAACCGGCAGCTCCGGGTTGCCAGCCGCAGCTGCACCCGCGGCACCACCATGAATCTGGACGGCACCACCACCCAGCAGCCCACGGAGTTCCAGCAGCGCTGGACAAACGAGCACTGGATGCTGCAATACGACCTGATGTTTGGCAAGGGATACGCCCTCAACCGCATGGGTGTTGCGGGCCTGAGCGGGATGAATACGGGCAAATAAGAGAAAAAACAAGGAATTCTTTATACAAAACAGAGAAAACTACTTGCAACCGCATTCTTTTTGTGCTATTATAACAAAGCATTACACACGCATCACTATGCCCTTTTGTGCCCTTTTGGGTTGAGGGCAGTCCGCCGGTACCCGATGTACCGTGCAGATCACGGTGTGCGGAGGCAAAACAATATCTGGAGGTATTTTATTATGGCAGTCGTTTCTATGAAGCAGCTTCTCGAGGCAGGTGTGCACTTCGGTCACCAGACCCGCCGCTGGAACCCCAAGATGGCTAAGTACATCTTCACCGAGCGCAATGGTATCTATATCATTGACCTGCAGAAGACCGTGAAGAAGCTGGACGAGGCTTACAACTACGTGAAGGAAGTTGCAGCTGAGGGCGGCGACATCCTGTTCGTCGGCACCAAGAAGCAGGCTCAGGAGTCCATCCGTGACGAGGCTCTGCGCTGCGGCATGCACTACGTCAACGCTCGTTGGCTGGGCGGCATGATGACCAACTTCCGCACCATCCGTAAGCGTATCGACCGTATGGATCAGCTGGCTAAGATGAAGGAGAACGGCACCTTCGAGCTGCTGCCCAAGAAGGAAGTAGCTAAGCTGGAGCTGGAGATGGAGAAGCTGGACAAGTACCTGGGCGGCGTCAAGAACATGAAGACCCTGCCGAAGGCTATGTTCATTGTCGATCCTCACAAGGAGCGCATCGCTGTTGCTGAGGCCCGCAAGCTGAACATCCCCATTGTTGCTATCGTTGATACCAACTGCGATCCCGATGAGATCGATTATGTCATCCCCGGCAACGACGACGCTATCCGCGCTGTCAAGCTGATCTCCGGCGCCATGGCCAGCGCTGTGCTGGAGGGCAAGCAGGGCGTTCAGGACGCTCCCGCCGCCGAGACCAAAGAGGGCTGATTTTATCCTATAATTCAGAAAGGACACAAGAGCTATGGCTATTTCTGCAAAAGACGTTATGGAACTGCGTAAGCAGACTGACTGCGGCATGATGGAGTGCAAGAAGGCACTGACCCAGGCTGACGGTGACTTCGAGAAGGCTATCGAGATTCTGCGCGAGCAGGGTCTGGCTGCTGCCAACAAGAAGGCCGGCCGTATCGCCGCCGAGGGCATGGTCTACGCCGTTTCTTTCCCCAACTGCGCTGTTGTTGTTGAGGTCAACGCTGAGACCGACTTCGTTGCCAAGAACGACAAGTTCGTTGAGTTCACCAAGAACTTGGCTGAGGTCGTTGCTGAGCAGAATCCCGCTGATGTTGAGGCTCTGATGGGCTGCAAGATGGGCAACGGCACTGTTGACGATGCCCTGAAGGCTCTGATCCTCGTCATCAAAGAGAACATCAAGGTTCGCCGTTTCGCCCGCTATGAGGGCCACTGCGCTGCTTATGTCCACGGCGGCGGCACCCACGGTGTCATCGTCAAGTTCGAGACCAGCGACGAGGTTGCTGCTAAGCCCGAGTTCGCTGCTTTCGGCAAGGACATCGCCATGCAGGTTGCAGCTGCTAACCCCAGCTACCTCTGCGAGACCGATGTGCCCGAGGATGTTCTGGCCAAGGAGAAGGAGATCGTTCTGGCTCAGATGGCCAACGATCCCAAGACTGCCAACAAGCCTGACGCTATCAAAGAGAAGATGGCCATCGGCAAGCTGGGCAAGTTCTATAAGGAGAACTGCCTGGTCGATCAGGCCTTCATCAAGGACGGCGGCATGGATGTCAAGAAGTATGTTGCTGACACCGCCAAGGCTCTGGGTGGCGACATCAAGATCGCTTCCTTCACCCACTTTACCAAGGGTGAGGGTCTGGAGAAGCGCAACGAGGACTTCGCTGCTGAAGTCGCCGCTGCCATCAAGGGCTAATCTAACCGCATAATTCCGGCCGCCTGCGCGTTTGCGCGGGCGGCTTTTTGATTGGTGGCTGCCGTGGTATGCAACAGGATATCTGCAGATCGCCGCGCAGAATGCTGCTTACCTTGCCTCTTTGGGTAAGTAAGCCGCTGATACAGGCGGAATAAATAGAAATTCCCGGACCGTGATTGCAGCGGTCCGGGGATTTTTTTACATAATAAAAAGGACAGGCAGCGAGTTACTGCTCGCGGAAGGTCAGCTTATCATCGGTCATGCTGTCGACGATCGCAAGGCTGGCCAGCTTGTAACCGGCAGCACGCAGCTCGTCACCGCCCGGCTGGAAGCCCTTCTCAATGCAGATGCCAATGCCGCCCACGGTGGCGCCCGCTTGGGCGCAGACATCCAGCAGGCCCTTCATGGCCTTGCCGTTGGCAAGAAAGTCGTCCAGAATCAGCACCTTGTCAGCAGGGGAGAGGAACTTCTTGGCGAGGGTGATATCGTAATCACGGCCGTAGGTATAAGAATGTACGGTGGAAGTGTAAACATCGCCGTCGATGTTCTTGCTCTTGGCCTTCTTGGCAAAGACCACCGGCACATTGAAATGCCGGGCTGTCATGCAGGCAATGGCAATACCGGATGCCTCGATGGTAAGAATCTTGTTGATGCCGTCGTTTTTGAAAATGCGATAGAACTCCTCACCGATCTTATCCAGCAATTCAACATCCAGCTGGTGGTTCAGAAAGCAGTCGACTTTGAGAACATTGCCGGGACGAACCTGCCCCTGCTCCATAATACGCTCCTCCAGAAGTTTCATCTGCGCTGATGCCCCTTTCACAAATCCGATTTTCATTCTATTATGACAAATTCTGCGGTGTTTTTCAAGTCTTTTACATAAAAAAGCTGCGCTAAAATGGCAATGGGTAAAGTTGATAATATTTTGTAATACAAATTTGTGAAAATCCCCCATAAAGGCGGGAATTTGACAGCGGAACACTGTTGAATTGCATTATTGCATTTTTGTGAACAAAAGCTTATAATTTAGTCAATGAAACGGCAGGGGTTGTGCGAACCCATTACTGCCGCTTGCATATCAGGAGGGAATGTACATATGAAAAAACTCGTTAGCTCTGTGCTCGCAGCCTCTATGGTCATGAGTCTGGCCGCCTGCGGCTCCACCGCATCTACCGACAGCGCAGCAGATTCTTCCGCTGCCTCTGCTGCTTCTTCCGCCACCACCGAGGCAGCGGGGGAGGGCTCCGGCGCTTATACCGGCACCCCCATCAAGATCGGCGGCATCGGCCCTGTTACCGGCGGCGCTGCCATCTACGGTCAGGCCGTTAAGAACGCCCAGGAGCTGGCCGTCAAGGAGATCAACGCCGCCAACGGCAGCGATGTCTTTGAGTGGAAGTTCGAGGACGATGAGCATGACGCCGAGAAGAGCGTCAACGCCTACAACACCCTGAAGGACTGGGGCCTGCAGGTTCTGGCCGGCCCTGTCACCACCACCCCGTCCATTGCCGTTGCCGCCGAGACCGCCAATGACAACCTGTTTATGATGACGCCTTCCGCTTCTGCGCCCGCTGTCATCGAGAGCGGCGACAATGTGTTCCAGATCTGCTTTACCGACCCCAACCAGGGCGTTGCCTCCGCAGATTATATCGCAGAGAACAAGCTCGGCACCAAGGTCGGCATCATCTATGACTCCTCCGATGCCTATTCTTCCGGTATTTATGAGAAGTTAAAGGCCGAGGCCGATGCCAAGGGGCTGGAGATCGTTGCCGCAGAGGCCTTCACCGCTGACAACAAGTCTGACCTGTCCACGCAGGTTGCCAAGTGCCAGCAGGCCGGTGCTGATCTCGTATTCCTGCCCATCTACTATCAGGAGGCTTCTCAGATCCTGATTGCCGCCAACAAGAGCGGCTATGCGCCTGTCTTCTTCGGCTGCGACGGTATGGACGGCATCCTGACCATTGAGGGCTTTGACACCTCTCTGGCCGAGGGTCTGATGCTCCTGACCCCGTTCGCTGCAGACGCACAGGATGAAAAGACGCAGGCCTTTGTCTCCGCTTACAAGGAGGCCTACGGTGACACCCCGAACCAGTTCGCTGCCGATGCTTACGATGTCGTCTACGCCATCTATCAGGCTGCGGTTGCCGGCGGCATCAACGGCGACATGGATGCCTCTGACATCTGCGATGCGCTCAAGGCTCAGTTCACCAGCATGACCTTTGACGGTCTGACCGGCGATGGCATGACCTGGGATGCCTCCGGTGCGGTTTCCAAGGCTCCTAAGGCTGTTGTGATCAAGGACGGCGCTTACGCAGCTATGTAACCCGCTGCGGCACAGGTAAACTGATTATTTCGTTGCCAGGGGGGGACTGCCGGACATAATGTTCGGCAGCTCCCTCTTTTTTATTCTTACGGCATCAAGCGTTTTCTGCAAAAACATTTGTTTTTTGAGGAAAAACAACAAAGCCATTGTTTTGGCGGTGGATTTGTGCTACTATGAACTCATATTTTCCTGTGCGCTTGCGGCAAATAACAATCGGCAGGGGAGAAAAATAGAGTGAGGTGTATTACGCAATGCAGTTTTTATCCTATCTGATCAACGGCATCAGTCTGGGCAGTGTCTACGCATTGATCGCACTGGGCTATACCATGGTCTACGGCATTGCCAAGATGTTGAACTTCGCACACGGCGATGTCATCATGATCGGCAGCTATGTTGTCTTTTTTGCCTTCGGCTCTGCAGGCATGAACCCGGTGCTGGCCATCGTCCTGTCGATGGTGGTCTGCACGCTGCTCGGCGTCACGGTAGAGCGCATCGCCTACCGCCCCCTGCGCGAGGCTCCGTCTCTGGCCGTCCTGATCACGGCAATCGGCGTCAGCTATCTGCTGCAGCAGGTGGCCCAGCTGGCCTGGACCTCCAACCCCAAGAGCTTTACCTCCGTTGTCGCCGGTCTGAAGCCGATCAGCCTCTTTGACGGGCAGCTGACCATCTCGGTCGAAACGGTCGTGACGATCATTGCCTGCGTTGTCATCATGGCGGTGCTGATCTGGTTCGTCAACAACACCCCCGCCGGTCATGCCATGCTTGCCGTGTCCGAGGATCGCGGCGCGGCCCAGCTGATGGGCGTCAATGTCAATGCAACGATCTCGCTGACCTTCGCCATCGGCTCTGCGCTGGCGGCTGTGGCCGGTGCGCTGCTCTGCTCCTCCTATCCGACGCTGCAGCCCACCACCGGTGCCATGCCCGGCATCAAGGCGTTCGTGGCAGCGGTTTTCGGCGGCATCGGCTCGATCCCGGGCGCGTTTCTGGGCGGCATCCTGCTGGGTATCATCGAGAACCTGAGCAAGGCCTATATTTCGACCCAGCTGTCCGATGCTATCGTTTTTCTGGTGCTGGTCGTGGTGCTGATCGTCAAGCCTACCGGCCTGCTGGGCAAGAAAGTCAATGTGAAGGTTTGAGGTGGCAGCTATGTTGAAAAATATGAAGAAGTCCACCAAGAGCAATCTCGTCACGCTGAGCATCGTGGTCGGATTTTATATCTTTATCCAGATTCTGGGCGGGGTGGGACTGCTGACCAACTCCTTCTCCGGCCAGTTGGTGCCCATCTGTGCCTATGTCATTCTGGCGGTCTCGCTGAACCTGACCGTCGGCATCCTTGGTGAGCTGAGCCTCGGCCATGCAGGCTTCATGAGCGTGGGTGCCTTCTCTGGCACGCTGGTCTATGTGGTGCTGCGCGAAACCGCACCGCAGCCGCTGGCAATGCTGCTGGCCTTCGTGGTCGGCGGTGTGGTGGCTGGTTTGTTCGGCTTCCTTGTCGGCATCCCCGTTCTGCGTCTGTCCGGCGACTATCTGGCCATCGTGACGCTGGCCTTCGGTGAGATCGTCAAGAATGTTATGAACGCCTGCTACCTTGGTCTGGATTCCCGCGGGCTTCACTTCTCACTCAAGGATTCTGCCTCACTGAACCTTGAGGCGGACGGCAAGGTCCTTATCAACGGTGCCATGGGCATTACCGGCATCAAAAAGGCATCCACCTTCACCATCGGTATCGTGCTGGTCATCATCACACTGCTGGTCATCCTCAATCTTGTCAACTCCCGCGCGGGCCGTGCCATCACGGCCATCCGCGACAATGAGATTGCTGCCCGCTCGGTCGGCATCCCCATCACGAAGTACAAGCTCATGGCCTTTGTGACCTCCGCTGTCTTTGCGGGCGTGGCGGGCGTATTGTACGCGCTGAACTATTCCTCGCTGGTCGCAAAAAAGTTCGATTACAACACCTCCATCCTGATTCTGGTGTTTGTCGTTCTGGGCGGCATCGGCAGCCTGCGCGGCTCGGTCATTGCGGCCACGGTGCTGACGGTCCTGCCGGAGCTGCTGCGCAGCATGAACGATTACCGGATGCTGATCTATGCGATCGTGCTGATCGTTGTGATGATCTTTAACCAGAGCCCGCAGATGATTGCCCTGCGCAAGCGACTGACGGCGCGCTTCCGCAAGGAAGGCACGGACACAAAAGCAGCAAAAGAGAAAAAGGGGGTGGCGTAAATGGCACTGCTGGAAGTCAGTAATCTGGGTATTGCGTTCGGCGGCCTGCAGGCCGTTGCGCAGCTTGACCTCTCGATTGAAAAGGGCCACCTGTACGGCCTGATTGGCCCCAACGGTGCGGGCAAAACCACGGTCTTTAATATGCTGACCGGCGTTTACAAGCCCACCGAGGGCAACATCATTCTGGACGGCAAGGACATCACCGGCCAGAACCCTGAGCTTATCAGTAAGTCCGGCATTGCCCGCACCTTCCAGAATATCCGTCTGTTCAATGAGATGACGGTGCTGGACAATGTCAAGGTCGGTTTGCACAACCAGATCAAATACGGTATGTGGACCGGCATCCTGCGCCTGCCCGCCTACAGGGAAAAAGAGCATGAGATGAACCGCGAGGCAATGAAGCTGCTCAAAATCTTTGACCTTGACAGGGAGGCACATTACAAGGCCAGCCAGCTGCCCTACGGCAAGCAGCGCAAGCTGGAGATCGCCCGCGCGCTGGCTACAAACCCGAAGCTGCTGCTGCTGGACGAGCCGGCCGCCGGCATGAACCCCAACGAGACCGAGGAGCTGATGCACACCATCCACAGCGTGCGCGACCAGTTCGGCGTTGCCATCCTGCTCATCGAGCATGATATGAACTTTGTCATGGGCATCTGCGAGGAGATCACCGTGCTGGACTATGGCCGTGTGATTGCCCGCGGCGACGGCAAAGCCATCCGCAACAACCCGAAGGTCATTGCGGCATATCTGGGAGGTGACTGACGATGGGCGAGATGCTTTCTGTCAAAAATATCAATGTTTACTATGGCTCGATCCACGCCATCAAGGATGTGTCTTTCCATGTCAATGAGGGCGAGATCGTCACCCTGATCGGTGCCAACGGCGCCGGCAAGACAACCACGATGCACGCAATCAGCGGCCTGCTGAAGCTGCAGAGCGGTGAGATCGACTATTGCGGCCAGACCATCAGCAAGATGGAGGCGCACAAGATCATCCGTCTGGGCTTGGCACAGGTGCCGGAGGGCCGCCGTGTGTTCAGCGGCCTGACCGTGCAGCAGAACCTGCAGATGGGTGCCTACACCCGCCGTGACGGCAAGGAGGCCATCCAGAACGATTTCGACATGGTGTTTGACCTGCTGCCGCGCCTGAAGGAGCGCCGCAACCAGCCCGCCGGTACGCTTTCCGGCGGTGAGCAGCAGATGCTGGCCATGGGCCGCGCCCTGATGTGCAAGCCGAAGATGCTGTTGCTGGATGAGCCGTCCATGGGTCTGTCTCCGCTGCTGGTCAAGGAGATCTTCAAGATCATCCGTCAGGTCAACCGCAACGGTATGACCGTGCTGCTGGTCGAGCAGAACGCCAAGATGGCGCTGGAGATCGCCAACCGCGCCTATGTTCTGGAAACCGGCACCATCAAGATGGAGGGCGAAGCCACCGAGCTTGCCAACAACATCGAGGTCCGCAAGGCGTATCTGGGCTGCGAATAAGTGCATACTAAAAAATCCTGTGTCCGCAAAAGGGCACAGGATTTTTTGCTATAAAGCCTCCCTTGTAGGGGCGAGTATTGCTCGCCCGCAGGGAAGCCGCACACACACGTAGGGGCGGATTCCATATCCGCCCGGGCACATTGCGGCAGGAACTCAGTATTCCTTCCGCTTATAAATCCCCACGCATACCTTATAGCTCACAAAATACACCGCCAGCAGCCCTACAAACGCTGCAACCAGCCCCGTCAGCAACACTTCGTCGGAGGCATTGAACAGCTGCATCAAATCGGGCGAGACGGAAGCGACCAGCCCAATACAACCGCCGAGCACACCGAGGATCAGAAACAACCAGCTGCGGGCCTTGACACTGTTGAACCGATAGGACAGCGGCAGCAAAAGCGCGACCAACAGCAGCGCCATGCTGCCGCAGGCCAGCAGGGTTGCCAGACACTCGAGGGGCGGTACCTTATACACAGTGTGCCGGAACAGCAGGGGCGGCAGCACATTGTTCAGCGCCACGATCAGCACCGTACACACTGTGCCCAGCGCCAGCCCGCACAGCCCAAACAGGTATTTGCTGCCCACAAGCTGCGCGGGTGTTACGGGCAGCGTGCGGGCGTAGATGTCCCAATGGGAGTTCTCGTCAAACGAAATCGTGGAGGTGATCAGAATGGAAAATACAACGAGCAATGCATAGGCCATCCCGGTCTGCCCGGTCAGAATGCTGATGCCGCCGTAGAGGAACGCGATAAAAAATACAGACTGTTTGTAGGAACTTATCAGAGTGGCCCATTCTTTATACAAAAGCCCTTTCATTGTGCATCCCTCCCGCTGTAAAACCGCATGATGTCGTCAAGCCCGGCCGCATCGCAGATGGCGTCGGGCAAAAGCTCCCGCACCGCAGCACGATTCTTGACGAGGCTTTCACACCCGAACGCCCCGCGCTTGGTAAAGATCACCAAATCAGCAGGCAGGGAAGGGAGCACACTCTCGCTGCAGCGCAGCACGCCGTAGCTTTGCAGCAGCGCGTCCTTGTTCTCATGGAACAGCAGCTGCCCATTGTGCAGGTAGGCGATAGAATCTGCCACCTGCTCCAAATCGGCGGTGATATGGCTGCTCATGATGATGCTGTGCCGCTCATCCTGAATGAACTCCAAAAACAGATCCATCAACTCACCGCGCACCACAGGGTCAAGCCCCGCCGTGGCCTCGTCCAGCACCAGAAGCTCGGGGTCATGGGCTAGCGCCGCAGCCAGGCTCAGTTTTAATCGCATACCGCGGCTGTACTCTTTGAGCTTCTTGCCTGCGTCCAGACCAAAGCGGCGCAGATAGGCGGAAAAGCTGTCCGCATTCCACCGCGCACCGTACATTCCGGCCAGACTGCGCGCAACCTGCGCGGCGTTGAAGCTCCCGTAGAAAAAGGCATCCTCAAACACAACGCCAATCTTAGCGCGGGTGGCGGCGTCGGCAGGGGAGCCGCCCAACAGCTCCGCCGTGCCACCGTCGGCCCGGTTGACGCCGCAGAGCAGCTTTAACAGCGTGGTTTTGCCCGCGCCGTTCTCGCCAATCAGCCCGACAATGCTGCCGGCAGGCACGGTCAAATCAACCGGCCCGAGCGTAAAATTCTTGTAGTGCTTGGTGATGCCGCGCAGTGCGGCGGTGTTTGCTGCCATAGGTCAGCCCTCCCACAAAAGGCGCAGAGTTTCTGCGACCTCATCGTAGCCGATGCCGCCCAGCCGCGCGGCGTCCACCGCGCCCTGCAGGCAGTCCTCGACTTTTTTTAAGTGTTCTTCCCGCAGCAGAGCGGGGTTCTGCGCAGCGACAAAGCTGCCCCGGCCCGGCTGGGTCAGGATAAAGCCGTCGCGCTCAAGATCCTCATACGCGCGCTTTGTTGTGATAACGCTGATGCGTAGCTCCTTCGCCAGCAGGCGGATGCTGGGCAGTGCGTCCCCGGGGTGCAGCGCACCGGACAGGATCTGCTGCTTGATCTGCCGCGTGATCTGCGCGTAGATCGGCTCCTGCCCGGAATTGGAAAGATAAATCTGCATGGTAGGAAGCTCCTTCATCTCGAACTGTACATATTCGATATTTACAGTATATACACACTATACACAGTTGTCAAGGGGGGATGGCACAAAAAATCCCCCGCACCCGTATGGGTGCAGGGGGTAAAAGGCTTCCCCAGAGGGGGAAGCTGTCACCGCAGGTGACTGATGAGGGGTGGACTTGCCGTTACGACCCATTTATGGGTAATAGTGATAACGCCGCCCCTCATCCGGCGCTTCGCGCCACCTTCCCCCCGCGGGGGAAGGTGCTATTGCAGCGCTGCCGGCGGTCT
>OGGD01001057.1_pt1 | contig 15596 bp, 10 predicted proteins | sample 1571091 | NCBI WGS metagenome assembly OGGD01 (sample SAMEA2582073, study PRJEB24529) | metagenome | biome: Human gut stool | place: China | collected 2011
GTTATTTGGTGGGTATTGTTACCAACAGAGATTTGCGTTTCGAAAGAGACATGGCTAAACATATTGATCTTGTCATGACTCCGAAAGAAAGATTGGTAACTACAAACCAGTCTACTGATCTAGAATCTGCTGCACAGATTCTTCAGAAACATAAGATCGAGAAACTTCCGATTGTTGGAATGGACGGAAAGTTGATTGGCCTTGTCACTTATAAAGATATTACAAAAGCAAAAGATAAACCGATGGCTTGTAAAGATGCCAAAGGTCGTTTGCGTGTAGCTGCCGGTGTAGGTGTGACTGCCGATACGCTGGATCGTATGCAAGCATTGGTAGATGCCGGTGCGGATGCAATTGTGATTGATACGGCTCACGGACACTCTATGTTTGTGATTGAAAAACTGAAAGAAGCTAAGAAACGCTTCCCGAACATTGATATCGTAGTGGGTAATATTGCTACCGGAGAAGCTGCAAAAGCGTTGGTAGAAGCAGGAGCGGATGCAGTGAAAGTCGGTATCGGTCCGGGTTCTATCTGTACCACTCGTGTGGTTGCCGGTGTAGGTGTTCCACAGTTGTCTGCTGTCTATGATGTAGCAAAAGCCTTGAAGGGTACAGGTATTCCTTTGATTGCCGATGGTGGTTTGCGTTATTCGGGCGACGTGGTGAAAGCATTGGCTGCCGGAGGATATTGCGTAATGATCGGATCATTGGTTGCCGGAACAGAAGAATCTCCGGGTGACACTATTATCTTCAATGGTCGTAAATTCAAATCCTATCGTGGCATGGGTTCATTGGAAGCAATGGAGAACGGTTCGAAAGACCGCTATTTCCAGAGTGGAACGGCTGATGTGAAGAAGCTTGTTCCGGAAGGAATCGCTGCCCGTGTTCCTTATAAAGGTACGCTTTTCGAAGTTGTGTATCAGCTGACTGGTGGTTTGCGTGCAGGTATGGGATACTGTGGCGCTGCTAACATTGAGAAACTTCATGACGCTAAGTTTACCCGCATTACCAATGCAGGTGTAATGGAAAGTCATCCGCACGACGTGACGATTACCAGTGAATCGCCTAACTATAGCCGTCCGGAATAATAGATAGATACGGTGAACTATTAACGGTGAACGGTGAACAGGCTGTATAATCAGCAGGGTGTTCACTGCTCACCGTTTGTTGTTTGAAAAATAAAAATTGATGATGAAAAGAAGCCTGTTGTTGGGATGTATTTCTCTCTTTGTAGTCGCGGTCTTTGCACAGGAAGATCCGGTATTGATGCGTGTTAACGGAAGAGAGATACTCCGTTCGGAATTTGAATATGCATACCGCCGTTATGCGGAACGTTCAAATGCCAGACTTTCGTCCAAAGAGTATGCGGCACTTTTCGCTCAATCGAAGTTGAAAGTGGAAGCAGCCAGGGCTGCCGGACTTGATACGACCTCTGTTTTTCGTAAACAACAGGAGAAATGCCGGACCGAGTTGGTGGAATCTTATCTGATAGACAGGCAAGTGATGGATAGTTGTGCCCGTGCTATCTATCAGAAGATGGGGTTGAAAGCACGTAGCGGCAGGGTACAGGTGATGCAGATTTTCAAACGTTTGCCACAGACAATCACTTCCCGGCATTTAGAAGAAGAAAAAACGCGGATGGATTCTATATACCGGATGATACAGAATCAGCCGGATTTGAACTTTAACCGTTTGGTCGAAATATACTCGGATGATAAACAAAGTAGATGGATCGAATGTCTGGAAACAACGAGCGAGTTTGAGAATGTTGCTTTCTCTCTGGCAAAAGGTATGGCATCGCAGCCCTTTTTCACTCCTGAAGGGATTCATATCTTGAAAGTGATGGATCGGGAGGAAACAGCTGCTTACGAAAATGTCAGTGCCAGGTTAATGGAACGGTTACGGCGCAAGGAGATTTTGGACAAAGGTACAGGCGCGGTGCTCGAACGCTTGAAAAAAGCATGGCAGTATGCTCCCAATCAGGCGGCAATGGAAGAACTGCTGGCGAAAGGCCGTACAGAACAAACCCTGTTTACGATTGACGGACAAGCATACACCGGAACTATGTTCACGCATTTTGCCTCTTCTCATCCTCAAGCTGTCAAACGGCAGTTGGAAGGATTTATAGCTAAGTCATTGCTGGATTATGAAAGCCGGAATATCGATAAAAAGCATCCGGAAATTCCTTATGCCTTGCGGGAATCTGATGAAAACTATTTGGTGGAAGAGATAACACGTCAGAAAATAGATTTGCCCGCAGCTAATGACCGGGCGGGATTGGCTACTTATTTTAAATTTCATTCGTCGGATTATCGGTGGGAGAGCCCCCGGTATAGAGGAGTCGTGCTTCATTGCGTTGATAAAAAGACGGCAAAGCAAGCCAAAAAAATGCTGAAGAAAGTGCCGGAAAAAGAGTGGGCGGACAAGCTTCGGCAAACTTTTAATACATCCGGGGAGGAAAAGATACAAGTTGAACAAGGAATTTTTGCCGACGGAGACAATAAATATATAGATAAACTGGTTTTTAAGAAGGGTGATTTTGATCCTTTGATGTCTTATCCTTTTACTATTGTAGTAGGCGAAAAAATGAAAGGTCCGGATGATTATCGGGAAGTAATTGATCGGGTTCGAAAGGATTATCGAAGCTATCTTGACACGTGCTGGATGCGGGAACTGAGTGAGTCCGGTAAGGTTGAAATAAACCAAGAGGTTTTAAAAACAGTTAATAATAACTGATGTAACCGATTATTCACTATCTTCGTACCTTAAATAAGTAGATTTTAGTTGCCGATGCGAATATTAGTCCTCTTACTGATTACCCTTCTTGGTTGTGGAGCGTGCAAGGAACAGCACGACCACAAAGGAAAGACTCCTTTGGTAGAGGTGGACGGTAATTTTTTATATAAAGAAGATTTGATGTCCGTGCTTCCGGTCGGATTGTCAAAAGATGATAGCATTCTCTTCACCGAGCACTATATTCGTAGTTGGGCGGAAGAGATTTTATTGTATGAGAAAGCTGCGAACAATATCCCCGATAATGTGGATGTAGACAAGCTGGTGGAGAATTATCGGAAAGCGTTGATAATGCATACTTATCAGCAGGAGTTGATTAGCCAGAAGTTGACGAATGATATTTCCGAACACGAGATAGCAGAGTATTACGGCAAAAACAAGGAATTGTTTAAACTGGAAAGTCCGTTGATTAAGGGATTGTTTATTAAAGTGCCGTTGACAGCTCCCCAGTTGAACAATGTGCGCAGATGGTATAAGTCGGAAAAACAGGATGCTATCGAGAGCCTGGAAAAATATAGTTTGCAGAATGCGGTGAAATATGAATATTTCTATGATAAATGGGTGTCCGTGACCGATGTCCTGGACATGATTCCGTTGAAAGTAGAGGCACCGGAAGAGTACGTAAACAAACACCGTCAGGTAGAATTGAAAGATACGGCTTATTATTATTTCCTGAATGTGAGCGATTATCGCGGAGTTGGTGAGGAGAAACCGTATGAATTTGCCCGCTCGGAAGTGAAAGACTTACTGGTAAATCAGAAACGGGTGAGCTTTATGGAACAGGTAAAGAACGACTTGTATCAGCAGGCGGTAAGTAAGAAGAAGATTATATATAATTATTAAATACAAAGAATGAAGAAGTTTGTGAACTTTAGATTTGTTGTTACCCTTGTCCTGGCAATATTTGCTAATGTGGCAACCTATGCACAAGATAATGTGGTTGATGAAGTAGTTTGGGTAGTAGGTGACGAAGCTATTTTAAAATCAGATGTAGAAGAGGCCCGTATGGATGCCTTGTATAATGGACGCAGATTCGAAGGCGATCCTTATTGTGTAATTCCTGAAGAGATTGCTGTGCAGAAGTTATTCCTGCATCAGGCAAAGTTGGACAGTATCGAGGTTTCCGAAGCGGAAATCATCCAGCGTGTGGATATGATGACCAATATGTACATCCAGCAGATCGGTTCCAGAGAGAAAATGGAGGAGTATTTCAATAAAACATCCACCCAGATTCGTGAAACTTTGCGTGATAATGCACGTGACGGATTGACGGTTCAGAAGATGCAGCAGAAACTGGCAGGAGATATCAAAGTGACTCCGGCAGAAGTACGCCGTTACTTCAAAGATCTTCCACAGGATAGTATCCCTTACATTCCTACACAGGTGGAAGTGCAGATTATTACTTTGCAACCCAAAATACCCGTTTCGGAAATCGAGGATGTAAAGAGGACACTGCGTGATTATACGGATCGTGTGACAAAAGGAGAAATCGACTTCTCTACATTGGCCCGTTTGTATTCTGAAGATAAGGCTTCTGCCATTAAAGGTGGTGAATGTGGATTTATGGGACGTGGTATGATGGACCCCGCTTATGCGAATGTGGCATTCAGCTTGCAGGACCCGAAGAAAGTTTCCAAAATTGTAGAATCAGAATTTGGTTTCCATATTATCCAGTTGATTGAGAAGCGTGGTGACCGTGTTAATACCCGCCATATCCTGTTGCGTCCGAAAGTCTCGGAAAAAGAACTGACCGAGGCTTGTGCCCGTCTGGATTCTATTGCAGATGATATTCGTGCTAACAAATTCACATTTGATGATGCCGCTGCCGTTATCTCACAAGATAAGGATACCCGCAACAATCACGGTATCATGGTGAACATCAATGAACATTCAGGTATCACTACTTCTAAGTTCCAGATGCAGGATCTTCCTCAAGACGTTGCTAAGGTAGTGGATAAGATGAATGTTGGCGAGATTTCCAAAGCTTTTACAATGATTAATGAGAAAGATGGAAAAGAAGTATGCGCTATCGTGAAATTGAAAACTAAAATCAATGGTCATAAAGCAACCATCGCGGAAGACTATCAGGATCTGAAAGAAATCGTAATGGATAAGCGTCGCGAAGAGGTGTTGCAGAAATGGATTCTGAACAAGCAAAAACACACTTATGTACGCATCAACGAAAACTGGCAGAAGTGTGACTTCAAGTATCCGGGTTGGGTCAAGAATGACTGATATAACCTTGCTTTGACTTTATATGCTGAAAAAGAATAAGAAAAATAAACAACAAGACAGGCATAGATGGCTCCTTATAGGCTTTCTATGCCTGTTTGGTGTATGTCTTGTGGCACAAGTGAGGCCGACGGGACAGAAACCCACGGCAGGGGCTTCGACAAAATCGACTGCGGATACGTCTAAGACGGCTCCCAAAACCAAAACGCCGGCGGGTAATAAGAAACAATCGGACAACAAGAAGCAACCGGAGAATAAAAAGACCAAAGTTTACTTGCTCCATGCTGACGAAGGACAGGCGGATAAGCTGGCACGTCCGGATGTGCAGGTGTTGATTGGTAACGTGAAGTTGCGCCATGACAGTATGTATATGTACTGTGACAGTGCACTGATTTTTGAGAAAACCAACTCCGTAGAAGCCTTCAGCAATGTGCGTATGGAACAGGGAGATACCTTGTTCATCTATGGTGATTATCTTTATTATGACGGAATGACGCAAATTGCGCAACTTCGTGAAAATGTGAAGATGATTAACCGGAACACGACCCTGCTGACGGACAGCTTGAACTATGACCGTCTCTACGATCTCGGATATTATTTCGAGGGGGGAACTTTGATGGATGAAGAGAATGTACTGACTTCTGACTGGGGCGAATATAGCCCTGCAACAAAACAGTCGGTATTCAACCATGATGTGAAGTTGGTGAACCCTAAGTTTGTGTTGACCTCCGATACATTGAGGTATAATACCGAAAACAAAATAGCAGTGATTCTCGGACCTTCCAATATTGTCAGTGATAATAATCATATCTATTCGGAACGGGGATTCTATAACACATTGACCGAACAAGCGGAATTGTTGGACCGTTCGGTCCTGACCAATCAGGGGAAGAAACTTGTAGGCGACAGTCTGTTCTATGACCGGGTAATCGGTTACGGAGAAGCATTCGATAATGTGAAGATGACAGACTCCATCAATAAGAATATGCTAACGGGCGATTATTGTTTCTATAATGAATTGACGGACTCTGCGTTTGCAACAAAACGTGCTGTTGCTATCGATTATTCACAGGGAGACAGTCTTTATATGCATGGGGATACTTTGCAGATGGTGTCCTATAATCTGAATACCGATTCTTTGTACCGGTTGATGAAGGCTTACCATAAAGTACGTATGTATCGTACAGATGTTCAGGGAGTATGTGACTCACTGGTCTATAATTCGAAAGATTCCTGTATGACCATGTATACTGACCCTATTCTTTGGAATGACGGACAGCAACTGCTTGGTGAGCAGATCAAGATTTATATGAATGACAGCACGATTGACTGGGCGCACATTATCAACCAGGCGTTGACAGTGGAGATGAAAGACTCTATTCACTATAATCAAGTGTCCGGCAAGGAGATGAAAGCCTATTTCGTTAATGGAGATATGCGCCATATTGAAGTGATCGGTAATGTGCTGACAGCTTTTTATCCTGAAGAGAAAGACAGTACGATGACCGGATTTAATTGTCTGGAAGGTAGTATGCTGCATCTTTATATGAAGGATAAGAGAATGGAAAAAGGACTTTTTATCGGTAAATCCAACGGAACGATGTATCCGATGGACCAGATACCGCCTGATAAACTGCGTCTTCCTACTTTTGCCTGGTTCGATTATGTCCGTCCGCTAAATAAGGACGATATTTTCAACTGGCGCAGCAAGCGTGCGGGAGAAACATTGAAGCCGACTACCGATCGGCGACCAAAGACAGAAAAGCGAAACTTAATAAATATGAAGTAGTATGGGAATGTTTAACTCAATGAGAAAGCCCCGGGGCTTTAATCATCAATACATTTATGTAGACGAGCGGAAAGAAAAGCTCGCTAAGATGGAGGAGAACGCCAAACGTGACTTGGGGATGCTGCCGGAGAAAGAATTTAATCCGGAAGATATTCGCGGTAAATTCGTCGAAGGTACTACACATTTGAAAAGAAGAAAAGCAAGTGGCCGCAAACCGGTTTCTTTCGGAATCATACTGATAATCATTGCCTTCCTTCTCTATCTGTGGCATTATTTAGCAACAGGAAGCTGGAGTTTTTAATTGTTAATTTACGAAGTATGAGCGATATCATTCATTTGTTACCTGATTCGGTAGCTAACCAGATTGCTGCCGGTGAAGTGATACAACGTCCGGCATCTGTTATCAAGGAGCTAGTGGAGAATGCGATTGATGCAGATGCGCAAAATATACATGTGTTAGTGACTGATGCGGGTAAAACCTGTATTCAGGTGATTGATGATGGAAAAGGAATGTCCGAAACGGATGCCCGTCTCTCTTTTGAGCGGCATGCTACTTCCAAGATACGGGAAGCTGCGGACTTGTTTGCTTTGCGTACCATGGGATTTCGTGGGGAAGCATTGGCATCCATCGCAGCAGTGGCGCAGGTAGAACTGAAGACGCGTCCGGAATCGGAAGAACTGGGAACGAAACTGGTGATTGCGGGTTCTCAAGTGGAGAGCCAGGAGGCTATATCCTGTTCTAAAGGAAGTAACTTCTCTGTAAAGAACCTGTTCTTTAATGTGCCTGCCCGTCGTAAATTTTTAAAGGCTAATTCCACTGAATTGAGCAACATCCTTGCCGAATTTGAGCGTATCGCTTTGGTGCATCCGGAAGTTGCCTTTTCGCTTTATAGTAATGATTCGGAACTGTTCAATCTTCCGGTATCACAGTTACGCCAGCGTATTCTTGCTATTTTCGGTAAGAAGCTCAACCAGCAATTACTGAATATAGACGTGAACACTACCATGGTGAAAATCTCCGGATACGTAGCCAAACCGGAGACTGCCCGTAAGAAAGGAGCCCATCAGTATTTCTTTGTCAACGGACGTTATATGCGCCATCCTTATTTTCATAAGGCAGTCATGGAGGCTTATGAGCAGTTGATTCCCGCCGGTGAACAGATTTCCTATTTTATCTATTTTGATGTAGATCCGGCTAATATTGATGTGAATATTCACCCGACAAAGACCGAGATCAAGTTTGAGAATGAGCAGGCCATCTGGCAGATACTTTCAGCATCCGTTAAGGAATCGTTGGGTAAGTTCAGTGCTATCCCTTCCATTGATTTTGATACGGAGGATATGCCTGATATTCCGGCATTTGAGGAAAAGATATCTTCCGAACCTCCGAAGGTACATTATAATACAGATTATAATCCGTTTAAAGTCTCTGCCGGTGGCGGTGGTGGCGGATCGTATAGTCGTTCGAAAGTAGAATGGGAGGATTTGTACGGAGGGCTGACAAAAGCCAGTAAGATGAATAATCCGCAGCCGGAACCCGAAATGGATTGGGAGGATTCTTCTATTGGAGGCGAACCGGCCTTCGTGGAAGAAAAGATAGAGACGGTGACATCCGCCGCTTCTTCTACTTTGTATGCCAACGAACCGGTGATGGAAAAAGGAAATCAGCATTTGCAGTTTAAAGGGCGGTTTATTTTGACTTCAGTTAAATCGGGTCTGATGCTAATCGATCAACACCGGGCACATATACGGGTGCTTTTTGATCGCTATATGGTACAGATTCAACAGAAACAGGGAGTATCTCAAGGCGTTCTCTTCCCGGAAATATTACAATTACCGGCTTCAGAAGCTGCTGTTCTTCAAAGCATTATGGATGATTTGTCGGCAGTCGGCTTCGATTTGAGCAATCTGGGAGGCGGTAGCTATGCCATCAATGGCATCCCTTCGGGTATTGAAGGACTGAATCCGGTCGAACTGGTGCGTAATATGCTACATACAGCGATGGAAAAAGGGAATGACGTTAAGGAAGAAATCCAAAATATTCTGGCATTAACATTGGCGCGGGCAGCGGCTATTGTCTACGGACAGGTGTTGAGTAATGAAGAAATGGTAAGCCTTGTAGACAACCTTTTTGCCTGTCCCTCACCGAATTACACACCCGATGGGAAAACCGTTTTGACAACCATTAAGGAGGAGGACATCGAAAGATTATTCAAATAAAACAAATAAATTCATCTTTTCCTAAAACCTTTTAGTTCAGTTCGTGTTATTTAAATAGTTCAACAAAGAAAAAGATTTAAATAACCACTTAACTATTAGGTATATGAAAAAGATTCTGATGTTGCTGGCATTTGCCGGCGTTGCGTCTGTCGCTTCTGCGCAGCAGACAATGACTGTAACTGAATACGAAGTGATTCAGGTGCAAGATAAATATCAAGTAATAACTAATCCTTTCTGGAGTAACTGGTTCTTCTCTGTAGGAGGAGGTGCCCAGGTATTGTATGGAAACAATGACCATATCGGTAAGTTCAGAGATCGTGTTGCTCCCACATTTAACGTGTCTGTTGGTAAATGGGTAACTCCGGGATTCGGATTGCGTTTGCAGTACAGCGGATTACAAGCCAAAGGATTCACCACTAGCGAAAATGCTAATTATGTGGTTGGCGGTCCGAGAGAAGATGGTTCTTACAAACAAAGATGGGACTACATGAACTTGCATGGTGATTTGATGATTAACCTGAATGCACTTTTCGGTGGATACAATCCGAACCGTATATATGAAATTATCCCTTATATTGGTGCCGGTTGGGCTCATGCTTATTCTCGTCCTCACACTAACTCCGCTACTTTCAATGCAGGTATTATCAACCGCTTCCGTTTGTCGAATGCTGTTGACTTGAATCTGGAATTGAGTGCAACAGGTCTGGAAGGCAAGTTTGACGGAGAGCACGCAGGTAAACCTGACTACGATGGTATCTTAGGTGCTACTATTGGTGTAACTTATTATTTCCCAACTCGCGGATTCCAACGTCCGGTTCCACAGATTATCTCTGAACTTGAATTGAACCAGATGCGTAACCAGATGAATGCAATGGCAGCAGCTAATATGCAATTACAACAGCAGTTGGCAAATGCACAACAACCGGTTGAAGTAGAAGATACTGAAGAAGTTGTTATAACAGATACTAATATTGCTCCACGTACTGTATTCTTCAAGATCGGTTCTGATAAATTGTCTCCGCAGGAAGAAATGAACTTGTCATATCTTGCCAGCAAGATAAAAGAATCTCCGAACACTACATACACAATCAACGGATATGCAGACTCTGCAACAGGTACTCCGGCTTTCAACCAGAAGTTGAGTTTGGAACGTGCACAAGTTGTTAAAGACCTGCTCGTTAAGAAGTATGGCATCTCTGCCGATAGATTGAAAGTTGCAGCCGGTGGTGGTGTTGACAAATTCGGTCAGCCGATTCTGAACCGTGTAGTATTGGTCGAATCAGCACAGTAATCATATAATTTCAGTATTCGGCGATTCTTTGTGATCGCCTGCTGAAAGAGAGAAGGCGGCTGAAAGCGAATCCTGAAATAAGGTATTTTCGCTTTCAGCTGCCTTTTCTTTTCTTATTTTAGGACCATTAATACTTGCCTGGGCTTTTGATTATGAGTTTGAGGTATATGGAAGCGCTTACACTGATTATAAATGTAGGTTGTTTTACCTTGAAGAAGCATAGCTTTAGGGAACGTAAAGCATAGCTTTTGCCTACCTAAAGCTACGCTTTAGAGGGGGAATAAGAGGTACTCCACACTTCCTCTGCAAATAGCTATTTTTTCAATCCTCTTCACCTTTCTTCTGAACTCTCGATGAATAAACTGTTTGCGGGTGAAGGGAGGACTTTTCATTACCGTATTCATCACATTACATATCGAAAAATGTCATTACAGTGCTTTCTAAAATCATTGCATTAATTGTGGCAAACACTGCAATGTTTTTTTTAATCATCCCAATGAAAAAAATAATCTATTAGCATATTTGTTTTTGCTATTAGCATCTTCCTTTTAGCTATAATGATATTCTGATTAGCTATAATGAAATTACATACAAAGCAAAGTGAAAGGGCTTGAATCTCTGTTAATTCACTCTTGATTTGAATCATTCTTACTGGAATAATCGCTCTGTGTAGCAATATTTTATATATTTGTGATATGGAACTCAAATCTAAAATATTATGGACGATATAAATACCGTATACGCACTACTCGTTTTAATTATGTTTTTTGTTTTATTGAGTAGGCTGGATAATCGTTTTGGGAAGATAGAAAGAGAACTGAACGAGATAAAAAACGGATGGATGATTATCTCAAAGTTCAGCAAAGAGGGGTTACTGAAAAGGTAAAGCCTGAAGGAGAAGCATTGAAAAAGGAAAACGAAGATATCTCTGCATCACCTCAAATAATAGAAAAAACTTCGACACTAGAGACTAAACAGCAAAAAGAAACTGTACCGGAAAAACAGAAGCCGGTTGTTGAAACAGTTATCCGTGAGGCACTGGAAGGAACACGTGAAAAGACGGTTGAAACAGAATTGGAAGATGTTTGTGTTGAGGCTGTTCCAAGACAAAAGAAACAAGTGAACTATGAGAAGTTCATCGGTGAGAATCTCTTCGGAAAGATCGGTATCCTTATATTCGTCATCGGTGTAGGTTTCTTTGTGAAGTATGCTATTGATAAGAATTGGATCAATGAGACTTTCCGTACCGTACTTGGTTTCCTGACGGGAGCTGTATTGCTGGCCGTTGCCGAACGGTTGCAAAAGAAATATCGTACATTTAGCTCGTTACTTGCGGGTGGCGCTTTTGCTGTATTCTATCTTACGGTTGCCATTGCATTCCATTATTATCATATCTTCTCGCAGACTATGGCGTTTATCATTCTGATAGGCGTCACTGTATTTATGTCTGTTCTGTCTGTGGTATACAATCGGCGCGAACTGGCTATCATTTCACTTGTCGGAGGATTTCTTGCACCTTTCATCGTAAGCAGTGGAGAGGGAAGTTATCTGGTACTGTTCACTTATGTAAGTATCCTGAATCTCGGTATGTTCGGACTTTCCATTTATAAGAAGTGGGGTGAGCTTCCGATGATCTCATTTGTCTTTACCTGGCTGATAATGGGAATCTTTCTTTTATTTAGCTATACCTCCAGTTCTACAGTTATTTCGGGGCACTTGTTTTTGTTTACCACTCTGTTTTATTTTATCTTTCTACTTCCGGTGTTCTCTATTCTTCGTGGGGAAGATATGCGAACAATGAGTCGGGGGCTGGTATTCGTCATTATAACGAATAACTTTATTTATCTGCTTTCGGGAGCTTTGTTCTTGCGGAATATGGGATGGTCTTTCAAAGCAAGCGGTTTGTTGAGCCTATTCATTGCTCTTGTTAATTTAGGACTGGTGCTTTGGTTATGGAAGAGCCGGAAAGACTATAAATTCCTGGTGTATACCACTCTGGGGCTTGTGTTGACATTTGTCTCTATTACCGTTCCGATTCAGTTGGATGGAAACTGTATAACATTAGTTTGGGCGTCAGAAATGGTGTTATTATTATGGCTTTATATCAAGTCGAGAATCCGGGTATATGAATATGCGGCAAAGATACTGGTAGGACTCACCTTTATTTCTTACCTGATGGATATATATAATGTAGTAATGCATGAGCATCATGCTGTCAGCACTATTTTCCTGAACAGTTCATTTGCCACCTCTTTGTTTGTAGGGCTGGCTATGGGAGCATTTGCTCTGTTGATGGGGTATTATAGACCATTCTTCTCTACAGCCCGTCAACTGAAATATGGTTTCTGGAATCTTTTCATGCTTTTTGTCTCTGTAGCCATACTTTATTATACATTTATGATGGAGTTTCACCTGCATTTTGAGGGAGCTACGAGGAGCGGAGCAATGTTCTTGTTTACTGCCATTGCCATTTCGAGTGTTTGTTATTCTTTTAGAAAACGATTCCCGATCACCCAATGTCTGACTTTCTATATGTTAGCTATTGGGATAAATACGCTTGTATATATCATAAATATATGGGGAGATCAATGGGAGAACATGGCTTTTGTGCCTGTTGTACTACGATGGTTCACGGCAGCATTTGTAATAGCGAATATATGCTATGTGGCACGCCAATACTATCTATTAATCGGCATCAAGAGTCGTTTCACTATTTATCTCAATATTCTGGTCACTCTTCTTTGGGTGACAATGGTACGCTCTTTCCTCTGGCAGGTAGGAGTGGATGATTTCAGTGCCGGACTTTCGCTTTCATTAAGTATTGCCGGATTTGTTCAGATGGGACTAGGGATGCGTTTGCATCAGAAAGTCATGCGCATGATAAGCCTTTCGACTTTTGGAATCGTTCTGCTTAAACTTGTATTTGATGATTTGTGGGCAATGCCTACTATCGGTAAGATCATTGTATTCATCATTCTCGGACTGATATTACTGATACTTTCATTCCTTTATCAGAAATTAAAGGATGTATTATTCAAGAATGATGAAGATGAAGTTAGCTAAATCTTAAATTATATATTATAATAAAGGCTGCCATTCTTTCTTAGAGTAGGCAGCCTTTACTTTATATGATACGTTTTTATGCAAACTTCCTTATTCCTGTGAGAAACGTTTTACCTGTTCCTCGATTAACTCCTTGTCATCGAAATAATTAATCTTCATTGCTTTTTTCACATCTGCCAAAGTCTCGGCAGCAGCAGCTCTGGCTACTTCGCATCCTTGCTGAAGCATGTCATAGATAGCCGGAATATCTTTGCTGAACTCTTTACGACGGTTACGAATCGGTTCGAGTATTTCTTGCATAATAGAGTTCAGGAAACGTTTTACTTTTACGTCGCCCAGTCCGCCGCGTTGATAATGTGCTTTCAATTCTGCCAGATTCGGATAATCCGGTAAGTAGCGTTCGAAATGTTCGGGGAGGCAGAAGGCGTCAAGGTAAGTGAATACGGTGTTACCTTCAATCTTTCCCGGGTCTTGTACACGGAGATGTCCCGGATCGGTATACATACTCATGATCTTCTTCTGGATTTCTTCCGGTTCTTCCGAAAGGTAGATACAGTTTCCGAGTGATTTACTCATTTTAGCTTTACCGTCAGTTCCCGGAAGACGCAGGCAGGCTGCATTGTCCGGCAACAGGATTTCCGGTTCTACCAATGTCTCACCATATATATAGTTGAAACGGCGAACGATTTCACGAGCCTGTTCAAGCATTGGTTCCTGGTCTTCACCCACAGGGACAGTTGTTGCACGGAATGCTGTGATGTCCGCTGCCTGGCTGATAGGATAAGTGAAGAAACCTACAGGAATACTTGCTTCAAAGTTGCGCATCTGGATTTCCGATTTCACAGTCGGGTTACGTTGCAGGCGAGATACGCTTACAAGGTCCATATAATAGAAACTAAGCTCGCATAATTCCGGAATTTGCGACTGTATGAAGATGGTAGCTTTAGACGGATCTATGCCACAAGCCAGATAGTCAAGGGCTACTTCAATTACATTCTGACGCACCTTTTCCGGATTGTCTATATTGTCTGTCAATGCCTGCGAATCGGCAATGAAGATAAACATCTTGCTATAATCACCTGCATTTTGCAGGTCAACTCTGCGTTTCAACGAGCCTACATAGTGACCGATATGAAGTCTTCCGGTAGGACGGTCGCCCGTCAATATGATTTTTTCTTTTCCCATATTTTATTACCTTATTATATAATGGCGACAAAGATAAGGATAAAAACTGAAAGATACATCAAAATGCAGTTACTTCATGATTAATGCTTACTACTGTTAGTCTTGAAAATGAGCTTTCTATTAGAAAAAACAATTATTAAAGAAAATATTCTGTTTACCGGATTAATTCAATATCTTTGTCGGTATCTAAAAACTTGTATATTATGAAAACAGGAAAACTACTAGGAATGTTGCTATTCGTTTTAGGTACATTCAGTCTGATGGGTTGTAATGATGAAATGACTGATGAGGAAGAAGGCTGGTATGATAGCATCCCGGATGGAAATTTCTTTTCGAGAGGAAATACGGTACGATTCTACTATATAGATGGGAATGGAAACAGTCTGATAAATCCGGAGGATAAAAATACACTCCCTGTGTCATGGCGTGAAGAATTAGTTAATCCGATAGAACGTACAGAAGACTATAATGCGGAGCATGGTAACTATAATGGTAATCATAACTGGGTTGTTTATGATGAGGAAGAGGGGTTGTATTATTGCACAGTGAGCGCTTATGGAGATGAAAGACAGAGCACTTATTCTTTTCCAATTTATGTAAATGATGAAAAGGATACGATGGAAATCACCTATAAATATACGGATAGAGACGTTATCGGCGGTAAATATTGGGCGAAAATGATATCCTGGAAATATAATGGCGTGCATGTTTACTCGGACGACGACGAACCATACAAGAAAGTATTCATTAAAAAAGCCAATGGAAAAACAACCGTTTCATTAACGCGGTAAACTATTTCGGTAAAAAAGTGAACGTTTCTTTTTGTCATGTGCAAAATATGTCGTTACTTTGCACAAATTTTGAAATCGACAATGAATCAACAGGAAATCAGAAGTAAGTATTATCTACATTCGGATGTTTTGCACCCGGAAACGGCAGACTTCTTCTCTTTTCTCCAAAAACGATATTTCAGTTCTTTGGTAATGCGTTAATCCTTTTTTGAGGGTAACGCATTTTTTTTATGGA
>OGGD01001058.1_pt1 | contig 15593 bp, 10 predicted proteins | sample 1571091 | NCBI WGS metagenome assembly OGGD01 (sample SAMEA2582073, study PRJEB24529) | metagenome | biome: Human gut stool | place: China | collected 2011
CCAGCATTCCGGCACGGGTGCAAAGACGATGCACACGCTCTCTCCGGTTCAGCTCCGACATCTGGCGTTCAAGGATTTTCTCCCGGTGCTGACAAGCGCGCAGCTTCTGTTCTGCTTTGGCTTTTTCGTTGCGGAGGTAGGCAAGGTCGGTTTTGGGTTGGGTCAATGGCATCACGCTCCTTATTATTATGAATTAAAAGAACGGTAAAGCGACCTCTGCTTTACCGTTCCTGCTGAAGTGTATTTAGTTCTTTTTGGAACTGGGGAGTTCCTTGATGGAAACATCGTACAGTGCTATTGCTAATCGAACATCTCTTCCAGTGTCCTCACGATATCTCACACAATCCCAAATATTAGAGTTCCATTGCTTATAGCTTTTGCAATTTTCCTTAATCCAATTCTGTACTTGCTGCTGAATACCCGCAAAATTCTTGTTATCCTTATTAAAAACAACAAGAGAAAGTTTAGTATCCTTCCATGTTGCGTAGCAAAACAGTTGATCAATAGCATCGCTGAAAAGTTTTATTCCATGCCAAACTTTACACTCGGCGATAAATGCGGCTTTATCATCACGCTGGATTTGAATGTCGGTCTTGCCCACACGTCTAAAAGTTTCACCTGTTACAGCATTTTCATAATGCGAGGTTAGCATTCCCTTGATATAATCGCGTAGTTCTTCTTCATTAAAACGGTTGAATGTTCTGGCACTTTCTTCCAAGGCCGTTCCACATATATGAATAATCCTGACAATGTTCTCAAAGTCAGCATCATCAATATAGTATTGCTTTTCGGGTGCGTGCTGCTTAGGTTCGTTCAGGTTTGCCCGATGTGGTTTCTTTAAGGGAATAGGAGTCAAATTAGGTGCAGACGAGTTTAGATTGAGTGGAATTTTCAATGCCTTGCTAATTGAAAAGAAGTCTGATGCTTTATTTTTCCGTTCATTTAACAGTTGCCGAACTGTTGATTCCAACTGCTCATTATAGCTGCGAACTTCGTTGTTTACATAGCCACTCGTTTCTTCAAAATTTTTGAATCGGTTTTTGAAAGCGGTGTCAATCTTTTCTTCTAGCTGCTCACCAAAAGATTTTATTTCTTGGTTTGTATAAGACAAGCGAATTGTGATATAGCCATAGCTACTCTCTGTCGAGCGTTGAAAGTCTACGATTTCATAACTTGTGAATGTATAAGTGGACGGTTGGCATTTAAGAAGAATCGAATCACCAGCAAAGGGAATTTTGAAGTCAATGTTATAGCCATCCAAGTTGTAATATTCAGGCTCTCCATAGGCACTTCCCATCCTGCTCCATGGATTGTACTGTTGAATGGTTGTTTCATGCAAACTTCTTGTAGTTGCATTAACGAAAAAGGTAATAGGTTCAACCTGATACTTTTTCGTAAGATATTCAACCCATTCATCAAAATCGCTGTTCATTATCTGTTCGTCAGTGTATGAAGCGATTTTATCTTTTAATGAACTGATATTGCTTCTTAAGTAATCCGATACGCTTCCATTTCCGATTGCAAATAGTTTCAATGTTTGCTCCTTTAGTCAGAGGTTGGTTGTACGAATAGGGGGAGTTCATTATACCACACCTCTTGGAAATGTTCAATTAAACGTGTTTTTTTGATAAAAAAGCGGAAGTCCTCTGCTTTATGTTGCAATATCGTTGGGGATGCGATATACTAATATTGTATGTCATTTTATCTTGGAGGATGGTTGAGAGATGCGTAGTCAGGTGCAACAGAATAGGTCAATCGAGCTTTTCTGCGGAACAGGTGGCTTGGCACTTGGCTTGCAGAAAGCAGGATTCCACCACACTGCTTTGTATGAGTGGGATAAAGATTCCTGTGATAATATTAGGGCGAACATTCAGGCTGGATACAAAGGCATTGAATCGTGGAATGTCCATCAGGCGGATGTTCGTGCGGTTTGCTATGATGGGTTATCTGGAAAGATCAATATGGTATCTGGTGGCCCACCCTGCCAGCCGTTCTCTATGGGAGGAAAGGCTCAAGCCTATAATGACAAGCGTGATATGTTTCCTGAAGCTGTTCGGGCTGTCAGAGAAATCATGCCCGAAGTCTTTATCTTTGAAAATGTCAAGGGACTGTTAAGAAAATCATTCAGCCTATACTTCAGTTATATTATTTTGCAGTTGACATATCCGAGCATCCAAAAGCCAGCTGGAATGACTTGGGAAGAGCATCGTGAACTATTGGAAAAGCATCACACATCTAGCAGTCACGATGATTGCGAGTATAATGTTGTATTTAGGCTGTTGAATGCTGCCGATTATGGCGTTCCCCAGCTCAGGCACAGGGTGGTTATTGTTGGCTTTAGAAAAGATATAGATGCAAAATGGTCTTTTCCGAAAGCTACACACTCTAAAGAAGCGTTGCTTTATTCCAAATGGATTACCGGTGATTACTGGGAGCAGCACAAGTTGTTGAAACCATCTGAATCGCCATTGTCAAAAAACATGGAGCGGTCTGTTCGCACAGCTATTGAATGTACCGATAAAAAGCTGTTTCCTTGGCAAACCGTCAGAGATGCGCTACATGATTTACCCGACCCTCGAAGCAACGATGCGCAAAAATTTGATAATCACATCTTCCGTGCAGGAGCTAAAAGCTATCCCGGTCACTCTGGCTCGGTGCTAGATGAGCCTTCAAAAACCATCAAGGCTGGCGCACACGGTGTTCCCGGTGGAGAAAATATGCTGGTTTTGGATTCTGGTGAAGTGCGGTATTATACGGTTCGTGAAAGTGCAAGAATCCAGACTTTCCCCGATGATTATAAGTTTGTTGCATCGTGGACGGAGAGTATGCGCCAAATTGGTAATGCAGTTCCAGTAAAGCTGGCCAACGCGGTTGGCGTATCTGTTTTAACCCAACTAGAGGAGGTTCATCATGCCAAGAAGTGATATTCCTGTTATTACTCCCTACAATCCTCTTGATAAGCGAAATTTGGCAGAGAGTGTAGCATCAGCTATGCTACACACTCCTGTCCAGAAATTGCCGCCAGAGCCTTTTATTGGTGCAGGTGTGTATGCAATCTACTATAAGGGTGATTTTGAACCTTATCGCAAATTAGTTGAATTAAATCAAGATGGTTGGAATGTCCCGATTTATGTAGGTAAAGCTGTTCCAGCGGGTGCAAGAAAAGGTGGTTTTGGGGTAAATGTAGACCACGGTCAAGCTCTTGCAAATCGTCTTTCAGAACATTTCACTTCTGTTTCAAAAGCATCCAATCTTGATGAAAATGACTTTGTATGCCGCTTTCTGGTAGTTGATGACATTTGGATTCCGCTTGCAGAATCCATGATGATCGAGCGATTTAAGCCGCTATGGAACAGATGTATAGATGGCTTTGGAAACCACGACCCCGGCAGTGGACGTTATCAGCAGCAACGTTCACCGTGGGATTGTATTCATCCCGGTCGTGAATGGGCCGAAAAACTCAAGCCGAATGCGATTTCAAGAGAAGATTGGTTATTGCGTGTTGAGAATTATCTAAGTACATATCAGGCTCCGTAAAAAGAGATAGCCGCCTGTGTTTTGGCACATGGCGGCTATCTCTTTTTATACTTTCAGGGATTCAAGGAATGCAAAGAAACGAAGATATTGCTTTGGCGAAAGGCGTTCAATCGCTACCCGTGCATTTATAGCAGCATAAGGATTGGAAATCTGGCAGCGGTCTACTAACAGCTTTAGAGCCATACAAGTTTCAAGTTGATCCGATGTTCCGTATTCTTTTAGAATATGAAGTTCGGTGAGAGACAAAGGAAGGAGCAGTTTTGCATTCAAAATTTTCGCTGTTTTATTTCTCACTTCCGATAATTGAATTTCATAATAAAGCCCGCTATTGTCAGTAGCATACATTGAAAAGTGTTTTTCTGCATCTGACTTGCGAATGTAATTGTATTCTTCATCTGGATAGTCATCAAGCCGCATAAACCGTACAATATATAATGGGATTGCTTCTGACGATTTCATAAAGAACCTCCTAGCTGATTATTTGTAAACAATCTCGTTATAAACAATTTCTTCGGCCCGGTTGCGAATATTGTTCATCCGGCGCACCCATTCCAGTTGATCGGCGGCTTTCAGGGCTTCGGTCACGCCCTCGGCTTCCTGCATTTGCCGGATGGTCAGCGCAAGCTGTTCCTCGGTCTGCTTGTCCAGCTTGGCAAGGTAGCCGCCCAGTTCGCCGGACAGGAGCAGTTGGTTGTACCAGATGGGATGTTGCTCCTTCAGATACATCTTATGTAAGCGGCCCCACCGCCCGGTGGGGTGCTCTGCCGGGGCTGCTACGGTCAGGTTCGGCAGATAGTGGTCGTTGACAAGGGTGTAATCCAGACCGTTATTGCTGTCGTGGAGCGTGTTCTTTAAGGTAGTCATGCTGCATTATCCTCCTTTGGTTTCGGCGTTGGGGTTGCTTCTGGGTCTGATTTTAGATTTCCTTTTTTCTTGTGATAGAATTCCAAGGTTTTCTTGTTGTGGTTGATTCTTCTGCACTCATCGGAACAAAATTCCTGCTGGCTGTGTGTAGGCCAGTAGGAGTGACCGCACACGGCACAGGTGCGCTGCCGGTAGTAATGACCTCCTCTCTCTGCTTCTCTAGCCGCTTCCTTTTGCTCCTGTCTTGCCTGATTCCAGCAGTCTCTTGAACAGAAAAGCTGTCGGTTACTCGTAGGTGTAAACATCTTCCCGCAGTGCGGACACGTTTTGGTTTTAATGATCTCGCCACCGTTTTTAGCGATTTTCTTTGCCTTTCGCTTTTCTCGGTAGGCTTTTTCACGTTTGCGCTGCTTTTCCATGCGCTGCCGTTCTTCCTGCTCCTTCTGCGCTTTCAGTTCGGCAAGTTCTTCCTCGGTATAAGCAATATCGACTTGGCCGACATAGTTGAAATAAATGTCAACCTTTTGTGTGCGGGCATTGCCTGCACCCTCGGCTTCATAAACAACGATTTTATCGACAAGTTCGTTAAACATTGAATCGGAGATTTCTGTTGGATTTTTGCACTTGCGAATCAGCGAAATGAAATGCCGAATATCAGTAGAACTTGATTTATCTTCGGCAATTTCGGATTTCATAGTTTCCATCTTCGATTCCAATTCTGCCTGCTCGCTATCATACTGTGCCATCAGCTGCTTGTACTGTCGTTCGGGCAGCAGTCCAGACATAAGATTTTCGTACAGGCTACGAATAAGGGCAGAAAGCTCATCATAGCGTTTTTGACAACGTTTCAATTCCGATTGGTTCTGCTTCGGCTTTTCTTCACGTTTCTCTTTCCAAAGCGATTGCAGTTCCAAAGCGAAGGTTTCTTCATCTTTTAGAACAAATCTCGAAAAGCGTTTGACCGATGCCAATATCAGGGCTTCAACATTATCGGCACTGATTGAATGGGCAGTACAGCCATTCACCCGACTTGCATATCCACCACAACGATAAGAATATTGAGTAGACCCATCCTTTTTACTGTAGTGTGTTTGCAAGGTCAATCTTCTGCCGCAGTCGGCACAATACAGATACCCACTTAAACGGTTGGTGTGCGTTCCCCAAGCAGAAGCACGATTCACTCGGCATCTGCGTTTCTGAACACTATCCCAAAGTTCTTGCAATATAATTGGTTCATGCGTGTTCTGGAAAACGTATTGTTCAGCTTCATCTGTTTCTTTTCTCTTGTGAAGTTTGAAATTTGTGCTTACAGATTTTCGTAAAACGGTGTGTCCCAGATATTCCTGCCGACCTAAAATTGTTCTTACGGAGGAGGTGCCCCACAGGTATGGGTCGGAGAACTTTGTCCCATTGTACTGCTCCGGGTGATATTTCTGTGCGTATGCAGCGGGAATCAGGACTTTTTCCTCTGTCAACTGTTCTGCGATTGCCCGTGGGCTTTTTCCTTCGTTCGCAAGAAGAAAGATACGCTTTACGACCTCGGATGCCACCGGATCAACAACAAGTGTCTGCTTGTCGTTCGGCAAACGGTTATATCCATACGGAATAGAGCCGCTGCAACGTTTTCCATCTTTCATCCGGGCATCGAACACAGCCTTGATTTTATTGCTCGTGTCTTTGGCATACCATTCGTTCATAATATTCAAAAACGGAGCAAAATCATTGTCTGAAGCATTGTTGCTGTCGATGCTGTTGTTGATTGCAAGGAATCGGACGTTTTTCTGTGGGAACAGAACTTCCGTATAAAAACCGACTTGCAGATAATTTCGTCCTAAGCGGCTCATATCCTTGACAATCAGCGTTTCGACATTTCCTGCTTCTATCTCTTTTATTAGAGATTGAAAGCCGGGACGATTGAAATTCACACCTGAAAAGCCATCATCTGTAAAATGGCAGATGTTCTTGAAACCGTTCTTTTTGGCGTAATCTTCCAAATACTTCTTTTGGTTGGTGATAGAATTGGATTCGCCAGCAAGATCATCATCTCTCGACAAACGCTCATAGAGTGCGGTAATTTTTGGTTCTTTAGGCATTTGTTCTACCTCCTTTCTTATGGAATCCTTCAATTTAGGACAATCAAGTTTATCGTCCTATTAAAGTATAGCCCTCGGGGGCTAGTTCAATGGCGGTGGTGGTCTCACCAAAGGTAGATGCCCAGCAGTCGAAGTGGGTCAGCTTTTTCTGCTGCAAGGTGCTGTATTGCAAATACCGCATGACCGTGTACAGCTCGGTCATGGAATTGCTCACGGGCGTACCCGTGGCAAACACCACGCCACGTCCGCCGGTGATCTCGTCCAGATAGCGGCACTTGCCAAACATATCGCTGGATTTCTGGGCTTCGCTGGTGGATAATCCTGCGACATTCCGCATTTTTGTGGTCAAAAAGAATGTGCAGCACCCCTGCGGCTGCGAAGCAGTCCGCAGAGTAGTCTGCTTTGTTGTGATAGGTAACTTTTTGAAGTAATCTCCAAGTTTTCCCCCACCTCACGCCGGGCGTGCACCTTTCAGCGCACCCGGCGTACCATCAAATCGATTTACTTTCTTCCTTCAGATTTCAACACTGCTGTGTTCTCACGGACACAGAGTGGTTGTAAATTTCACAGTTTAAGTTTTTCGCGGCATTTCATGATTTTGCCTACCGTCTTTGCATCAAGCTCAGGCGGTATTGGACTGTTGTGAACCATGCGGTGGCATGGTTCACACAGCCAAACCAGATTCGGTACTTTATTGATTCTATCAAGTGGAAGCTTGTTTTTAACGTGGTGACAATGCTTTTGAAGCATGGGTGAGAAGGCATTTCCACAGCATTTACATTTTCCTTTGTCCCTGCTGTAAGCATACTCCCGGTTCATATAATACTCAAAATTCATCCTTCCCTTTGCGTATGCTGACATTGCAATATCGTTCGGGGAATTAACGGATGGACGGTCACATGGCAGTGACTTGTGCTTAGCACGATAGTTCACATACCGTCTGCGCCCTTCCACTGTATACGGTGTCATTTTCTGGTCAAATGGCTTGGGTTCATAGTGACTATGCGTGATGAACGCATAAGTTATACCAAACCATTTTCCTTCGACCCATACCGCAAATGTCTTACTGTCGTAGCCCTTGTGTCGGTCAGGAAGATTGCAAAGCACCTTCAGCGACACCTGCATGGAGTTGTACCGTTTGGGGTACAGCTTTTTCCATACAGCCAGTGCAGCGTTGTTTACTCTGCGGTCTATCGCATGGTAGGCACGAGAGCAGATGGATGTCTGCAAGTACTGTGCCATACCCATAATGACAGAGTTGACGTACTGAATTTGCGCAGCCTGCACATTGACTTTTTGACAAAGTTCTATGCGGTGCACTTCTTCGAGCAGTTTCTTAATCTTCTTTCCTAACCGTTCCATATCCGGCAGCGGCTTTCCAACCAAATGGTTTGTCCATGTTGCCGGGTCAGGAGTTTTCCGCTTTCGTTCGGCCTTTACCACAAAGCCAAGAAAGTGTATACCGTTTGTCCGCAGGTCTGTTACATAGGTCTTTTCCTGCGACAATTCAAGTTTCATTCTGTTCCGAAAATATTTTGTCAAGACACGTTTCAAGCGGAGTGCTTCCTTCTCCGTTGACGTCAGAATCACCCAATCATCGGCGTAGCGATAATTGTATTTTGGCGTTACACCAGCCCATTTCAAACGCCTTGTGTCGTTGCCTTTATGCTTGCACTGTCTGTGCGGCTCCATATACATACGACCAACATACCAATCGAAATCGTTGAGATAAACATTGGATAAAAGCGGTGAGAGGATTCCACCCTGCGGTGTACCAAGCTCTGTTGCATGAAATAGGTCATTTTCCATATATCCAGCTTTCAGCATCTGACTGATGATTTTCAGCACACGCTTGTCATGGATACCGATTTTCCAGAGCTTTTGGAGCAGCAGGCGGTGATTGATATTGTCGAAGCATCCCTTGATGTCGCCCTCAATGGCCCACACGGGTTGGTCAGGCGATTTGCATCCAGCATTTATGACATTGATGATACCCCGGATTGCATGTTTCTGTGCCCGATAGGGGCGAAAGCCGTAGCTTTGCGGATAAAATCTCGCTTCACAGATCGGCTCGATAATGATACGCACGCACTCCTGTATGATCCTGTCCAATACAGTGGGGATACCCAGCGGTCTTTTCTTTCCGTTACTCTTTTCGATATATTCACGGCGGGCTGGCTTGGGTCGGTAGTTGCGAAAACACGATTGAATCAATAAAATAAGCTCATCTTTTGGCATTTGAAGGTATTTGTCCATTTTTATCTTATCCACGCCAGCAGTTTTGCTGCCTTTGTTGGACTTGATATTGTGGACGGCGGTTACAATGGTCACTTCATTTGCCATCGCTTCCACCAGACCGGTGAACGATACTCCTTGACCGGACTTCTCATAGAGAAAGTCCTGAATCTTTTTAAGTTCCGTTTCCGTTGAAAATCTGACGTTCAAATGCACAAGGTTTTCACCTCGCAGTTCGTCACCCATCTTTCAGGGAGTTATAGGATTTTCGTTTTGTGAAATTTACAAATCGATTTGACTCGTATCCTTCGCCATGGAATATTTCAATTCCGTATGGCTGGCATTACCCAGCCCAGACTACTATGATACGGCTGACTTCCTGTTGCTTTCACTGCGCTGTAACGCTCCAACAACAGGCTCTCAAACGTTCCTTAATCTCTATCCTTGTTCTGAAACCCGTAGGCCGCTACCTTACACCGGGAAAATCTAACCATGCTTTGAACCACAGTTGCTGCATGATTCCTGATGGGGATTTCATCCCACAGGGCGTGTGCAGAAAAACCAGCCACACACACTTTTTCCAAGGGTCACCCTTTCGGATGTCGTTCGCTCTTACGATGCTGCATAGCTTTCCCTAACGGATAGCCATAGGTTTCGGAAGCCCGCACCATTATTATCCATGCCTCTTTGCAGAGGTTTAGGTTTTCAGGTTACGCCTTCACCACGCTCTGTACAATGCACACTTACAGGTGGCAACGCACAGTGGAGTATTAGCTCTCGTACTGTCTTGAATTTTGACCTATTCTCTTGAACTTTGTTCCTCGACATTGGTTCTGTACGGCAGAGGAATTTCACCCCTGATTTTGAGATTAAAGTTCTCTGTGATATTTTCTTATTGCTAAGTGCAATCACATGGTGCTTTTCGTCCTTGCTGTCAACAAGGTCTTATGCACAACGTTTCGCACGGTTCTTGTAAAAATGGCTTTCGTCCACAAAGAGCCTGTCAACGCCCAGTTGCTCAAAGGTGATCACATCGTCCTTGCGCTCATCGGAGCGCAGTTTTTCCAGCTTGGTTTCCAGCGTTTTCCGGGTCTTTTCCATCTGCTTGATGGAGAAATTCTCACCGGCGTGGACTTTCAGCTCGTTGATGGCGGCAAGCGTTTCATAAATTTGCTCCTGAATGATACGCTCCTGCCGCTCAAAGGACAGCGGAATGCGCTCAAATTGCGAATGGCCGATGATGACGGCATCGTAGTCGCCGGTGGCGATGCGGGCGCAGAATTTTTTGCGGTTGGCAGTTTCAAAGTCCTTGCGCCGTGCCACCAACAGCTTGGCATTCGGGTAGAGGTTCAGAAACTCCGAAGCCCACTGTTCTGTCAAATGGTTGGGCACTACGAAAAGGCTTTTCTGGCACAAGCCAAGGCGTTTTGCTTCCATGGCAGACGCAGCCATCTCGTAGGTCTTCCCAGCCCCAACTTCGTGTGCAAGCAACGTATTACCGCCATAAAGCACATGAGCGATGGCGTTGCGCTGGTGTTCCCGGAGGGTGATCTCTGGGTTCATGCCCACGAATTTGATGTGGGAGCCATCGTATTCGCGGGGGCGGGTAGAGTTAAACAGCTCGTTGTACTGCTTCACCAGTGCAATACGCCGCTGGGGGTCTTGCCAGACCCAGTTGGCAAAAGCGTCTTTGATGACCTGCTGTTTCTGCTGCGCCAGCATGGTCTCTCTCTTGTTCAGCACCCGTTTGGGCTTGCCCTCGGCATCCTCGATGGTGTCATAGATGCGGACATCTTTCAGGTTCAGGGTCTCCTCCAGAATCTTGTAGGCATTGGCACGGGATGTGCCGTAGGTCTCGGAGGAGATAATATCGCCCCGTCCCGTAGCAGTCTTGCCCTCCACACGCCATTCTGCGGTATAAGGAGAATAACGCACCTTGACTGCATGGCGCAGATAGTAGGGGATCTGGAAAGTCTCGGTCATAAACTTCTGGATAATGTCCGGGTCCAGCCAAGTAGCACCCAGCCGTACATCAATTTCAGATGCTTCCAGTTCTCTGGGCTGCGCTTTGGTCAGCGCATCTACATTGACAGCAAATTCCGGGTTCGTTTCGGCGGCAAACTGCGCCATCCGCAGCTTAGCACGAACATCACCGGACAGGTACTCGTCTGCCATCTGCCAGCCTGCTTCCGGGTCGGTAGGGTCGGCGGCAGGGTCTTTGAAGATCACGCCGGAAAGTTCGTTGGTAATGCGCTCGTACTCGCCGGGGGTCCCCAGCAGCTCTGCCATATAGGGCAAGTCTACTTTGCCATGCTCACCAATAGATACCGTCAACGCTTCGCTGGGGGTGTCCACGCTGGTGACGGTGCGCTCCGGGCGAATGGTGCGCTTGGCGAACATCGCTGCCTTGCTCTTGAGCTGCCCCTGCTCGTCCAGATTTTCCAGCGAACAAAGCAGATAGTAGGAGGAATCTTGCTCAAACAGCCGCCCATTTCTGCGGTCGTTCAGCAAGTCATATTTGGCGGTAAAGGCATCGTAGGCGGCGTTCAAACGCTCCTGTGTTGCCTTGATATCCTCGTCCGGGTAGTCGTTCAACTGCTGGTCAATCAGGTCGTTGACGATCTGGCGCAGTTCCACCATGCCGACGACGCGCCCCTTGGCGGTGTCGGACAGTTCTACCTGCGTCATCACGGAATTTTCCCGGTAGAAAACTTCGCCGTCCACTACGGTATAGGAGAAGTTTTTGACCTCCGGGTCAGCCGGGAGAATGTGCTTCTCATTTTCGGCATCCGCAATATCTGGTGTTTCCACCTCAACTTCGGCGTATTGCCCCTCAATATGCTGTACCGCTTCTGCAAGCTGGTCGGCAAGGCTGATGCCCTCAAGGGGCGCAACCGTCAGTTCCTCTCGTCCATACTGGGTGCTTTCGGTGGAGAGTATGCCCAGAACCATCTCCGGGTGGTCTGCGAAATACTGGTTGATGGCAAAGCCATCTTCTGTTTTGCCCAACTGCACCCAGTCCGGCTCATGGTCAATGGGGCGGTCACGTTTTTGCAAAAAGATAATGTCGCTGACAACATCCGTGCCAGCATTGGCGCGAAACGCATTATTCGGCAGACGGATGGCACCCAGCAAATCGGCACGCTCTGCCATGTGCTTGCGGGCGGTGCTGTCCTTGCTGTCCATGGTGTAGCGGCTGGTGACGAACGCCACTACGCCGCCCGGACGCACTTGGTCGATGGCCTTGGCGAAAAAGTAGTTGTGAATAGAAAATCCCAGCTTGTTGTACGTCTTATCGTTGACCTTGTACTGACCGAAAGGCACGTTGCCGACAGCGAGGTCATAAAAATCACGGCGATCAGTGGTCTCAAAGCCCGCCACGGTAATGTCAGCCTGCGGGTACAGCTTTTTGGCGATGCGCCCGGTGATGCTGTCCAGTTCTACACCGTACAGCCGACTGTCTGCCATGCTGTCCGGCAGCATTCCAAAGAAGTTGCCCACGCCCATGGACGGCTCCAAGATGTTGCCAGACTGGAAGCCCATGCGCTCCACGGCATCGTAGATGGCACGGATCACGGTGGGGCTGGTGTAGTGGGCGTTCAGGGTGCTGGAACGGGCAGCGGCGTACTCGTCCTCAGAGAGTAACCCTTTCAGTTCGGCGTATTCCTTTGCCCAGCTATCTTTGCTGGGGTCAAAGGCATCCGCCAGACCACCCCAGCCCACATACTGGGAAAGCACCTGCTGTTCCTCAGCGGTGGCACCACGATGCTCCTGTTCCAGCTTGAACAGAGTGCGGATGGCTTCAATGTTCCGGGCATATTTCTGCTTTGCACCGCCCTCGCCCAGATGGTCGTCCGTGATGCGGAAGTTCCCGGCAGGCGCAGCGTTCAAGGCTTCATCCAAGGCAGCGGCATCCGGGAAGGTCTGCACCTCTCCGTCCATTACAGCAGAGATGGGCAGTTCGTCCAGTTCTTCGTCAGACGGCTCCGGCTCGTCCTTGTCTGCTAAAAATTTTGCGTGTTCGACTTTGAGCCACTCGGCGGCTTCTCTGTCTGCAACTTCTTTTTTCAGATTTTCCAGATAAGATTCTGCCTGCTTCTCGTTAGAAAACTGTGGAACGGCGTGATTGGTTTCATAGTAGTCATCATAAAGATCATCCCAGATAGCAAAAAGCGGCATTTTACCGTCAACGACTTTTCGGACAGAGAAACGTTCGTATTCAGGCACTTCGGATTCCTTGGCGATGGCTTCTGCCTGCGCCAGCATTTTATCCACACGCTGAGCAGTCGCACTCTGTCGCAGCCCCTGCTCAAACTGCTGCTTGTTAATAACCTCATTGTCCCAAGACTGCCCGTGCGCACTGGTGTCGATGCGCACATCGGTTTCGCCAACATAGCCGATGGTACCTTCAATCGTTCTGGTGGGCAGGTCTACCACAACTTCATCCCCGACATTGTAGTTGGATGCTTCCTGTCTGGTAGCACGCTGTTCCTTTTCCTCATCTGTCAGATAGCGGTCGGACTGAATCATAAGGTCGATATACTTTTCCACCTGCGCCCATTTCAGGGTGATTTTCTGGTGGTCGGGGTAATGATCAAATTCCAGTCCCTTCCAGTCGTGATTCACAAAACCCCGGCTTCCGTCCAGAAAATCGTGGGAGTGACCACCAATGCCGTACTCCTTTGCCAGTGCTTTGGCACGGAGTTTGCGGTCAGGCTGGGTCTGGTACAGTGCCATAATGCGCTGCTTACCGCCTGCAAATCCTGAACCATGCTTACGCAATTCGTTTTCGATTTCAGCCTGCGACAAAACAAAAGCGGAGGGCGTTTTTTCACTCTCCGCTTGGTCGATTTTTTCGATTTGCTGGGCTTCGGTGGGGATGTGGGCATCGAAGAAACTTAGCTGTAAATCAGCTCCGTCAGCACCAGTTCCTCGGCCTGCGCTTTCAGGCTGTTCATGTGCTGCACCCATTCCATTTGCCGGTTCTCCTTGTCCGGGGCCGGGGTCTGTTTCAGAAGCTGCTCCATGGTCTGCTGCATCCGGCTCTCTGCTGTCTGCTCCACTTCCATCAGGTGCGGGTACAGGCTCCCATTCAGGAGCATCGTGTTGTACAGCACCGGGCGATGGTTCATCAGGTACGTCCGGCGCATCCTGCCGTACTTGCCCAACGGGATCTTCGGCTGGCTGAGGGTCAGGTTCGGGAGCTGGTAATCCCCGATGGTTGAGTAGGTCACGTTCCTGTTCTTCATATTCATGCTGGCTCCTTTCTACATTGCGACGACGGATGGTGGTTTTGACGGTACGCTCGATATTCCGTAGCACATCACGGCTGCAATCGCTGACCGCCGTACCCAGTGCATAGACAGCATCCGGGGTCGAAAAATCGTAAATTGCCTGAAAATCGTCCCGGTCAAAATAACCCTCTGGTTCAAAACCGCACCGTTCCAAAATGGTGTACATGATGCTGATTGCGGCGGCACTCTTGAACTGGAGTTCCTGTCCGGCATCATCATAATCCATCAGGAACGAACCGTCAACGATGGCGAGGATGTCTGTGCTGTTGTTGTCCCAGTAGGATTCTGCCAGCTTTCCGGCAATGTCCGCAATCTGCTGGCTGAGCCGTTCATGGTGAATGCCGTATTCCTGCGCCAGCATTTCTGATACCGGCTGGAACAGGTCATCGTTGAGCTGCCACACCTCCGGGTCACGGGAATTGCGGCGCACCCCGGTGTCCGACACATCGAAAACGTAGTGCAGTCGAGGGAATCCACTGGATTCGTCCAGCAGGGCGATACCCTTGGCACCCCGGCGCACATAACGGTTCATCCGGTTGTTCCAGATGTCAAAGTCGGCGCAGGCGGTGGCATCCGGGCGCTGGGCATAGATCATCAATTGGTCTGCAAAGGGGTACTTGTACAGCCGGGATGCAGTGGTCAAATAGTCCGTCCAGCTTTCCCAGTACCGGGTCAGACCATTCGCCGTGCGCTGGGCAAGGGCGAGATATTCTTCGGTTTTGCGTGGCATAGTGTTCCTCCCTTCGTTTTTTGAGCATAAAAAGAGCGGGCAACCGTTTTGTGGCCGCCCGCTGGAAAGTGTATCGAGATAAGATTATTTGCTATTGCCCTTTATGTACTTCATAACGCAGCACCCCATCACGATGACGGGAAGCACGGTTCGTAAACCGAGGTCGCCGACCCGCACATTTACATCAATCACAAGCCCTGCAAACCATGCCGCTAAAGTGAAAACAGTTGCCCATCCGTAATTCATAGAACTGTACTCCTTCCTATGTGAATATTCAAAACTCTCTTCTCAGCTTCAGCTTTCATAGCTGCCCGCAAGGAACTTACATTTATTCGACTCGAATGTTTACCGGATTCAGTGTAAGGTTGCCTCCGCCCGCCACCTTATACCATTTGCCTCTTTCGAGTTTGATTCTTTCCGTTACGCCCTGTGTAATATATCCGATTCTGTATTTTTCTCCAGTCTCTACATCGGTAAAGACCACCTCAGTATCACAATCACCGCTCACTTTTACAGTTCCCCAAAGTGGCTGTATTTGTTCTGTCTTTATGGTGCCTTCATCGTTTGAAAGGGTGAAAGTGTGGCTTCTCTGGATATTGATATAAATCGCCACCAGAAAAACCGTTGCCAGACATAAAGCAAATCTTCTTGTTTTCATCGAAACACCTCCTGCAAATTCGGTTTTATCGAATCATATCACATAAGCGGACTCTTCAAACTTACAGCTCAGTTTCCACCGCAAGCTGCTCCTGCTTTTCTTTTTCGTCAGCGATTTGGACGTCAATATCTTCGCGCATCTTTTTCAGAAGTGCGAGGACTCGCTTGATTTGACCCTTGGTG
>OGGD01001078.1_pt1 | contig 15387 bp, 11 predicted proteins | sample 1571091 | NCBI WGS metagenome assembly OGGD01 (sample SAMEA2582073, study PRJEB24529) | metagenome | biome: Human gut stool | place: China | collected 2011
TCATGGAGGAATGGATCAGGATGGTCTCGTTCCCTGTCAGCCCCATCGCGGCAAGTTCGCGCTTGAGATCAGCCTTTGTATATGCCATATCGTTTCTCCTTTTCGGGCGTTTTGTTTACTTCCAGTTTACCGCCTTTTGCGCAACAAAGCAAGCCAGCAGCAGCGCCCCAGCGATGCGCAAAAATAGTGCAGAACTCTATTACAACTTTTCACTTTCGAACAATGCATCGACACGCAAAAAGGCACATACCCTGCCGCATCTGCTGGGGACGATCCGGTGTCTGCGAGGTATGTGCCCTTTCAGCTTTTTAGCAAAACCCTGTATACAGCACATTATCTTGCAGCGCTGCTGCGAAACAAACGCAGCGCTTTACAATTATAGCAATTTGACAATTATTTTCATTTTTCTTTGTATATTTACTACAATAGCCGTTTTATTGCGGCATTTCATCGATATTTTTCCCGCACCATAAAGTAGTATATCAATTTTCCGTTTCCTGCGCAGCTCCGTGCGCAGGCGCAAAATCTTGTATACAAGTATCTGAATAAAGTTCCGTTTCAGCATTGACATTCCGCTGCCGGAACGGTACAATGATATTAAACTTAATTTACCGAATAAATGGAGAACGACTATGGCTACATTACAGCACACGGATGAGCTCTATCATATTCTTGAGGACGAGATCTGCGCGTTGAAGATCCTGCCCGGAGAAGCGCTGAGCGAAAACCAGCTGTGCAAGCGGTTCGGTGTTTCCCGCACCCCCATCCGCAGCGTTTTGCAGCGGCTGGAGCAGAACCGCTTTGTGCAGATCATCCCCTGCAAGGGCACCATCGTCACCGCCATCGACATCGGCGTGGTGGATCAGCTCATCTTCCAGCGTGTTGCGGTGGAGGGCATGGTGTTCCGGGATTTTGTGCAGAGCTGCTCGCCCATGGAGATCCTTGCGGTGGAACACCTTTATAATATGCTGCTGGAAGCCGCTGCGGGGCGCAGCGACCCGGAAAACTTTGATTTCAACCACTTTCTCAGCTGTGACCTTGCCATGCACGAGTACTGGTTCCGCAAAACCAGCAAGGAGTACCTTTGGGAACAGATGACCCGCCCGCAGGCAGACTATTCCCGCTTTATCCGTCTGGACATCGTGGGCGCGCGCAACGTGTCCAGCGTTGTCAGCGAGCACACCGAGATGCTGCGCATTCTGCGGGAGAAGGATCTGGACGCCATCGAGCCGCTGATGCGCACCCACCTGTACGGCGGTGTGAGCCGCATGGGCAGCAAGATCTACTCGGACGAATACCGCAGCTTCTTCAAGCTGCCGGAGGGAAAATAATAAAAAGGCCGCTGCACATTCTCCTGTACAGCGGCCTTTTTCTAGTTGCGCCAGCAGGAGTCGAACCTACGATGGGGGAGTCAAAGTCCCCTGCCTTACCGCTTGGCGATGGCGCATCATGCAAAACAGTATAACATATTTTCCGCTTTTCCACAAGAGGTGCGCCGCGTTTTTTTGCGCGCCACCCGCTGCCTTCGCAGCGTTTTTTGTCGTTTTTCAGGCTTTGCGGCAGGGATTTTGCGTTTTCCATATCCTGCCATGTTTTTACGAAAGGTAAGTTTTGCGGGATGCGTTTTTCAAAAAACACAGCCCGCAGGGGCACAAGATTCATCTTGCAAAGGTGAAATTTATTTTTTTCTTGATTTTTCTTATTATTTTCTCAAAAGACTGTATTTTTTGTTGCGCTTCTGGTACACTGGATGTGATAAAAATAAGTTGAAGAAACTTCTCCTGCGTCCGGGCTGCGCCCGGGCGGGGCAGTGTCTCCATCTTTGTGAAGGAAAGCGAGGGATCTCATGAAAAAATTCCTGAAAACGCTGGTGGTCGGGCTTTGCCTGTTCACGCTGCTGTGCTGCGCACTGCCGGCTGCATTTGCTGCCGACAAAACTTCAGGGAGCAAAAAGGAAGAGAACGTGTACGCCATTGGTATGGATGCCCAAGGCGGCATCTGCTCTACTGTGGTCACCTACACGAACCTGTCCGGCAAACTGGAGAGCACGCCCGAGCAGCCTACCATGACGGGCTACACCTTTGACGGCTGGTACACCGAGCCGGTGGGCGGCAGCAAGGTAACCACCTCCACCGTGTTCACCTCCGACGCCACCATCTACGCCCACTGGACCGCCAAGGCCGGTACCACTACCGTGCCGCAGCCCACCACCCAGCCCACCACCGCCCAGTGGCAAAAGTATGTAGGGCCCGCACTTGTGACCGGTGCCCTGCTTACCACCCTGCTGGTCGCCACCATGTTCTGAACACTGCTGTAAACGCAATGATACCATTGAAGAAAGGGATCTTACCATGACTACTTCTACCATGAAAATGCCCGCCAGCTATTCCGCCATCGAAGCCGAAGAGATGACCTATCTGGACGGCGGTGCCAACAACGCTTATCAGGCCTTTCTGGACGTTGGCAAGGTGTTCAACTACATCGCCCGCATCTTCTCCGGTGCAAGTTCCATCATCAATAACGTCAACGTCATCTACCAGTCCTTTGTATCGCTGAACAGCCTGCTGGGCAGCTTCGGCAAGTAAAAGGATCACCCCAAAGTCTGGATACGGGAGCCGCGCTTTTTTCGAAAAAGTGCGGCTCCCGTTTTTCGTAGGCGCAGCAATTTAGTGCATTACCGCGCAGAACTTCACGCTCCAGAATTATGAAGGGAAATTTTAACAATTCTGCGGTATATTACCTTATTTTTGGGTATTTTGCACACAAAACAGAACAATTTGCGATATTTTTTTGGGCTTTACCTCTTGATTTTGTGTCTGATTTGTTATATTGTTGTTACAGGGGATGTGTTAGACTAAAGTAGTTTATAAAAGACCTCTCTGGTCGCGCAAATCGCGCGGCGGCAAGCGATTTTTCAGGCAATTTCTTTAAGTTTTTTCGGAATTTCCGAAAGAAATTTCGTCATCTTACATTTGGGAGTTTGTACGCAAATGGCAGATCGTGAACTGCGGCGAATGCACCGCGCTGAATTGATAGAGATCATCTATGCGCTGAAACAGAGCGAGGACCAGCTCAAGGCGCAGAACGCCGCGCTCACCGCGCAGCTGCAGGACCGGCAGCTCCGGCTGGAAAGCGCCGGTTCCATCGCGCAGGCCGCGCTGGAGCTGAACAACGTGTTCGCCGCCGCGCAGGCCGCCGCCGATGACTATCTGCACTCGGTGCAGGCCAGCCTTGCGGACACCAACGCCACCGCCGCCAACACCCTTTCGCAGGCGCGCAGCGAGGCCAAACGCATTCTGGAACAGGCACAGGCAGACGCCGACAACCTGAAAGCGCAGGCGCAGCAGGAATGCGACGCCATGACCGCCGCCGCGCAAAAGCGCACCCAGACCGAGGCCGACTGCAAGGCCATGGTGGAGCGCGCCGAGCAGGAGGTGCAGCAGCGCTGGCAGGCATTTGACCGCAAGGCCAACGAGCTGCTGGACCAGTACCGCAGCACCGACGGCCTGCCTTCGGAGGAAACATGAAAAAACGCGATATCCGGCTCGCTTCCATCCCTTCCACCGAGGAAGTGGCCGCAGAACGTGAGCGTCTTGCGTACCAGAGCCGCTACCAGCGGGTGCTGCGCAGTACGATCTATATTCTGGTGGTGGTGGCCGCAGCAGCCGTGCTGCTGGCTACGCTGTTTCTGCCGGTACTTCAGGTCTCCGGCGACAGCATGAACCCTACGTTGAATGACAAGGACATTATCCTGCTGGTAAAATCCAACCACATTGAAAACGGCGAGCTGTGCGGGTTTTACTGGCAGAACAAGCTGCTGCTCAAGCGCATCATCGGGCAGCCCGGTGATGTGATCGATATGGACGTGAACGGCGTTGTCTCGGTAAACGGCGTGGCGCTGGATGAACCCTATGTGGACACGCTGACGGTGGGCGAATGCGACATCCGGTTCCCCTATCAGGTGCCGGAAAACCGCTACTTCGTGCTGGGAGACCACCGTGCCACTTCCATCGACAGCCGCAGCAGCGTGATAGGCTGCGTTGAAAAAAGCCAGATCGTGGGCAGGGTGTTCTTGAGGGTATGGCCCCTGTCCAGCTTTTCGTTGATCCACTGACCCCGGGAGGAGGTATTCCGTTATGAACGACATCCTTAAAACGTACATGGAGCGGTTCCGCGAGAACCGGCACACCCTGCGGCGCTACACCGCATTCGTGCTGGCGCTTGCCATGATCACCACCCTGTTCGTCAACTGGCAGCTGCATGGCGTGGGCATCTCGATGACCGCGCAGTACCAGTGCGGCGAGGAGGAGCACACTCACACGGCGGATTGCTACACCAAGGTGCTCACCTGCGGTTACGAGGAAGGCGAGCTTGAAAATGCGGACGAGGTGGCCACCGCCGCTGCTGCGACCAGCCAGCCCACCATTGAGGAAGAGCCCGCGCCGCTGTCGCTGGAGCCGCAGATCGAGTTTGTGCCCCATGAGCACACCGACGACTGCTACACCGAGGTGCAGACTCTGACCTGCATGGAGGAAGAGCACGTCCACGGTGACGACTGCTTCGACCCTGAGGACGGCAGCCTGATCTGCGATAAATTTGAGCATACCCACGACGAAAGCTGCTATACCACCGAATACGAGCTGACCTGTGGACTGGAAGAGGGCGAGCTTGTGGAGCAGGTGGTGGAGCCCACCCAGAGCGCCGAGCTGGCAGCGATGGCTGTGGCCGAGCCCGTGGCGCTGGCACCGATGGTGGACACCGTGGAGCCCATCTACCACCACCACACCGACGCCTGCTACGAGGAAGTGCTCACCTGTCCCCTGCCGGAGCATCAGCACACCGTAGCCTGCCTGAGCGACACCTCCGCCGACCTTGAGACCCCCGAGGAGTGGCAGGCCGCCAACGCCGAGGCCGTGATCTCCGGTAACTGGGCCGAGGATCTGGTCAGCGTGGCAAAAACCCAGCTGGGCTACGAGCAGAGCGAGAAAAACTTTGAGATCGACCCCGCGGACGGCGTGACCCTGCGCTACTACTCCCGCTACGGTCAGTCCTACGGCAACCCCTACGGCGAGTGGGACGTGATGTTCCTCTCTTACTGCCTGAAGTATGCCGGTATCCCCCAGAGCGCCATCCCGCAGGAGGCCAGCGTGCTTGCCCTGCGCAGCTCCATGAGCGACATGGAATGGCTGCTGGACGGCGAGGACGGCAGTTCTGCCGATGTGGGCGACATCGTTATTTATAATAAGTACGTCACCCGCACCGTGGCTGTGGACAGCAGCGCCGACGGTGCAGCGGACGGTCTGGACGACCTGTTCAGCATGGACGCCGAGGGCGAGAACGGCGCAGAGCCTGAGGAATCCGGCACTGCTGCGCTGGATACCGCCCCTGCCGCCGAGGACGCTCCCACCACCGACAGTGTCACCACTCCCGATACCACCGACACCGCTGTACCCAGCGTAGTCTCCCCTGCTGCCGAGCCGCAGACCACTACCGTGACTGACGCTGAACCCGTGGAGACCGTGGGCATCGTGAGCGAAGCAGACGAGAACACGCTGACCGTTATCTCCGGCGATGTGGACGGCAAGGTGGCTGAGGTCACCCTTTCCACCGCCGAGGTTCTGGGCGTGGTGAGTGTTGCCTATGCCCAGTACGCAGACGAGATGCTCTCTTCTGCTGTTGACGGCGCACTGCGGGCGCCTATGATGCTTGCGGCGGCGGGTCTTACTACCCAGCTGAAAGAGGATTGGATCACAGACATCACAGTTAAGATCGACGACACGCAGTATAAAGTAAAGGACAGCGGTACTGTTAATACGTTTGACCTGACTGTCAAGGATGGCGGCTCTGTTGTCCTTACCTACAACTTTACCATCCCCGATAACCTGCCTGAAGGTACCACGACGCTGACCTACAAGCTGCCCGATGGATTTAACCTATCTGAGAATGGCACTGCTGATCTTGAGAATAAAGATGGTAATATAATCGGTACGCTTATCATTACCAAAAATGGTGATGTTACCCTTGATTTTAATAGCGACCTTCACGGTCATCAAACCAGCGGCCACTTCTTTGTTGAATGTAAGGTAGACAGCGACAAGGTTCAGACCAACGAGGGGATCAAGTTCCCCGGCGGCGGTACAACGATCAAGATCGAGAAAAAAACAAATCTCGACCTTAAAAAGGAGGGCAAAATCACCGGCCGGACAGAGGATGGCAAGTATAAGCTACATTATGTCGTACAGGCGATTTCTAAGTACGGCAGCGGCAAGGCCATTGATCTGAGCGATTACATGAAGCTAACGGAAAACAGCAACTTTGCCAATACTGCCACTTATGAGAACATTACGATCACTAAAAAAGACCGCAAAACCGATACAGTTCTTAAAGAGCTTAAAGCAAATGAAGATTTCAAGGTGACCGACGTTAAAAGCAGCGGCCTGACAGACAAAGGCATTGCTGATGGTAACCCCGGCATCAAGATCACTGACATGAACGGCAACGGTCTGCCCGCACTGGAAGCAGACCAGCGCTATGTTCTTGAGTACGATGTGGTCGTGGATCATATCGGCCCGGACGGTGCCGACTTGTACAACTGTGCGCTTGCAAACGATGAAAAGTCCGGCAGTAAGATTTATTTCCGAGACGAGCTGAACAAGAGCGGCAGCTATGATTCTGAAAAGAATGAGATCACATGGACTGTCACCATTATGCCCAACGGTGTATCCATGGACGGCTATGTGCTCAAGGATACCCTGCCGAGCGGTTGCACGATGACCGGTTATTTCAAGGTCGATGGCCAGTACGAAACCAACGATTTCCCTGACAAGGGGAAAGGCTCCTTCTCCTACACCTTCTCGGGTGAGCAGTATGAAAACCCGGCTTACAGCTACACCGTTACCTATACGACCACCGCTCCTGCGAACTTCAAAATCGGCAATAAGGTCATCAACAACGCTTATTTGGAGCTGAACGGCAAAAAGAAGTGGGAAGCTTCCGGCGAGGCGTCCTACAACGACCGTGGTCAGACCACCGAAAAGAAGGCAACGGCAGACACCAAACTTACAGAGGATAAGGCAAACAACAAGGTTTTCACTCTGCCTTGGAGCTTGAAGGTCATTCCTCCCATCGTTTGGGGTGAAAAAGATGGCGTGAAGGATAACCGCCTTGAGATCAAAGATTACATCAATGATCCTTGGGTTTCCTCTGGCAAGAATGAAAACAACGATCACTACGCTATCCTGAAAGACTTGCAGGCTGAGATCATACAGAACCTCGTTGTTACGCTTAAAGATGACACCAAAATCCATTATGACCAGCTTAAAAACAACGGTCTGCGGCTTGAGGTACTGTACTATACCGGCAGAAATGTTGATACAACCACCAAAGTCTACACGCTAAAGACCGCAGAGAGCGCCACTAAAACTGTACCGGACGATCTCGCAAATACGAAGATCAAGTCCTTCAAGCTGGTGTTCCATAAGGAGGGCTTTAACAACAGCAATCCTGTGGAATCCGTTGAGATCACAAGCTATACCACGCGGGGCGATTCCACCGGGCTGGGCGAAGGACAGACTATTTACTTCAAGAACGAGTCCAATGGCAGTTCTGGTCAGTACGAGTACACCATTCCCGGCACACCTTCCCCCATGCAGCTGATCAAGATGTCTGCCGACAAGCCGCCTGAGAGTGCAACGTCTGAAGGTTATTACAAGACTGAAAATGTCAAGGTGACCTCCGGCAACGGTGAGGATGGCAAGACCTACATCTACTACCAGCTCAAGCTGGTCACCAACCGAGCTCCTCTGAATCTTCCGGCCACCATCACCGATCAGCTGCCAGATCATGTAAAATATGTTGCTGGCTCTGCTAAGTTGGTTGCCCAATATTATGGTAACCAATGGAATAATCATTACTATGATTCTGTATCCTACAACGCTACGGGTGGTAGCCATAAAGGATGGAATGATAATGTCAGCCTGAGCGATGACCGTTTCTTTGCTAACAAGTATGATTCCACAAAAAACACCTTGACCTTCACGTTGCAGGACGAACTAAACTACGTTGCGGGTAATTATACTTCTTTTTACATCCGCTATGCAGTCGAGGTGGATGATACCATCTGGGATTCGAACCTTGAAAGTGAAACCAAGACTTTCACAAACTCCGCTGAGTGGACGGGTGTAGGCAAGTCTGAGACCAAAACCGATGTTGAGCACCATTCCATTCTTGCAACAAAATCCGGCCATTATAACCAGAGTTCCAATACGGTCGATTATTCTGTTGTCATCAACCCGGACAGAAAAATGATCGGTCATGCAGAAAAGATTACCCTGACCGATACGCTGGTTGTGAAGGACGGCAAGAAAAACACCGCAGCGCTGGTTCAGTCCTCGGTCAAACTCTATTCCTACGATGCGCAAACCAAAACAAAGGGTGCTTTGATCCCCAACGGTGCTTACGATGTGGACTACGAGGAGACCACCAATTCTGGCGGCGACCAGAATTTGTATATCCTTACCGTAAAAGTACCGAACGGGCATTCGTATCTGCTGGAATACAAGTACAAAAACACCAGCAATACCGAATATGAGATGAAGAACACTGCACAGCTTGAGACCTATGTAGTCAAAGAGGTAAAAACAAAGGTTGAAAAGCAAACAATGGGCGGTAGCGCAAATACCGTTGGTTTGACCATCCATAAGGTCGATAGTCAAAACATCTCTGCCTCGTTGTATGGCGCACAGTTCAAGCTTGAAATGTTCAACGCTGAAACCGGCAAATACGAAACGCTGCACGAGATCATTACTGCAAATAAAAATGATGGCAGTTCCTTCTATCTTTCCTTCTCGGACAGCGGCAGCACCTCCACCGGTGACGGTACTGTTCTGCGTCCCTTCAACACCCTTTACCGCCTGACCGAGACCAAAGCGCCCGATGGCTACGCAGTAGACCCCACCCCGCACTACTTTATCTGGACTACTGATCTGGAAAGTAAGGATACAGCCTATGACACGGCAGTGGGCACACGCGCTACGGAGACCGGGGTCGATAAGAACAGCATCAACTTCTATTATAAGGGTGAAAGCATTACCCTTACAGTGAAGAACACAAGCAACCGCCTTGTTATCCAAAAGCTTTGGGAAGATAAGTACGGCAATGCCATTGACGGAGCCGATGCAAAGCTGCCGCCAAGCATCACCGTGGAGCTCTACAAGCGCACCGCCCCCGATGGCGAAGGTAAGCGTGTAGAAACCCTGACGCTTACTAAGGAAAACGGTTGGAAAGCCACCTATCCTGTACCCGCCGTTGACCTTAGCTGCTACTTCTATGTAAAGGAGACCAGCACCGGTCAGACCTACGATGTGAGCTACTCCAATAACAACGTACAGGGCACCGGTACCATTGTTGTGACCAACAAGGAAAAAGACAACACCGGCTACGAGCTCCCCTCTACCGGTGGCACCGGTACACTCCCGTTTACAGCCGTGGGCGGCACAATGATGCTGTCTGCGCTGGCATATAGTTTTATCCACCGCAAGCGCAGACATGAAGGGAGGGCAGATGATTAAACTGCACTTCCCTGCCGGACGCCCGGAGCTTAACCCCCGCCCGCCCAGCGCAAAGTTTACGCGATAGTCCGAACATAAACCACACCCCTCCCCCCTGTGCAAAATGCAGGGGGCGGCAAGGGGCAGAGAAAAGAAAGGAGCTTTTCTCCATGAAGAAAGCAATGAAGAAACTCATGGCTGCGCTGCTGGCAGTTGCTATGGTTTGCGCCATGGCCATCCCGGCGTTTGCAGATGGTAGTGCTCCCGCTGGCACTACTTACACTATTACCATCAACAATCCCGTTGGCACTTATGAAGCCTACCAGATCTTCTCCGGTGATCTTCATGATGGCACCCTGTCCAATGTTACTTGGGGTACTGGTGTCAGCGAAGCCGGTAAAACTGCTCTCGGTGATGCTAAAACCAAAGCTGCCAGCCTCAATGAAGCTAACGTCAAGGCTTTTGCTGAGGAAGTAAGCAGCTACCTTGATGCAACTTCCGGCACTTACGCTGATGGCAAAATCACCGGTCTGACTGCCGGTTATTATCTGGTTAAGAACAAGGCCGGTTCCGTAGGCGATCACGAAACCTACACCAGCTTTATTCTGAAAGTCGTTAAGGATGTTGATGTTTTCCCGAAGGGTAATAAGCCCACTCTGGAAAAGAAAGTTAAGGATATCAACGACACCACTGACAGCACTACCTCCAGCTGGCAGGACAGTGCTGACCATGATATCGGCGATGAGGTTCCTTTCCAGCTGACCGCTACGATTGCAAGCAACTTTGCTGACTACAAGACTTACAAGTTCGTGTTCCACGATGTACAGTCTGCTGGTCTGGACTTTTTGGAGAACACTGTAACGGTTAAGGTTGACGGCATTGAACTGAACGCTGACCAGTACGACGTTATCACCACCGGCCTGACCGATGGCTGCACCTTCCATGTTGTGATTGAAGATCTGAAACAAATCCGTAGCGCTGCCGCTGGTGCTAAGGTCGTTGTTGAGTACAAGTCCAAGCTGAACAAGAACGCTGTGATTGGCTCCAAGGGCAACCCCAACGAGGCATATCTGGAATACTCTAACAACCCTCATGACACCAACGGCACTACCACCACTCCCAATGATAAGGTCACTGTTTTCACCTTTAAGGTCATTGCAAACAAAATCGATGGTGCTACTGATGAAGCACTGAAGGGTGCCGCCTTTGCACTGTATAAGAAGGACAATACTAATAAATGGAATCTGGTCGCACTGAACAACGCTACTGAATCTGCTGCTGGTGAATATACCATTGTAGATAAAGATAAGACCACGTTTGAATGGGTCGGTCTGGATGATGGTACCTATAAGATCAAAGAAGTTATTACCCCTGCTGGCTATAACACTATTGATGATCAGATTTTTACTGTTACTGCTGACCATGATGTCCTCGCTGCTGATCCTAAGCTGACTGGCCTGTCTGGCAATCCAGAAACCGGTGCTATTCAATTCAGTTCCGACAAGGATAAAGGCTCTCTGTCCACTACCATTGAGAACAACCGCGGCACTACCCTGCCCGGCACCGGCGGCATCGGCACCACCATCTTCTACGTTGTTGGCGGCGGCCTGATGGTTGCAGCAGCTATCCTGCTCATTACCAAAAAGCGCATGGAGAACCGCTAACTTCTCCTTTTCCCCAGCACAGAGCGGGGCTGCAAAGCCCCCTGCTCTGATCCTGAAACTATAACGTTAGGGAGTAGCCCATGAAAAAGAACAAAAGCACCATTATACTGATCCTCGTCTTTTTCGTGGGTCTATCCGTGATGTTATACCCCACCATCAGCGATTACGTCAACCAGCGCAACCAGTCCCGCGCGGTGGCAAACTACGCCCAGAGCGTGGACAGCATGACCGATGCGGACTACAGCGCCTACTTTGACGCCGCCGATGCCTTTAACGCACAGGTGGCCGCCAACGAAAACGCCCTTTTCCGCCCGGATCAGCTTTCCGGCTACAACGAAACGCTGGATATTACCGGCACGGGCATTATGGGTTACATCACCATCTCCAAAATCGGCGTGGAGCTGCCCATCTACCACGGCACCGGCGACAGCGTGCTGCAGATCGCCGCAGGCCACTTAGAGGGCACCAGCCTGCCGGTGGGCGGCGCGTCCACCCACGCGGTCATCTCGGCGCACCGCGGCCTGCCCAGCGCAAAGCTATTTACCAACCTCGACCAGCTGGAAGTGGGCGATACCTTTACCATCACCGTGCTGGACCGGGTGCTCACCTACGAGGTGGACAAAATCTCCATCGTGCTGCCCACCGAGACCGACGAGCTGAAGATCGCCGAAGGCAAGGACTACGTCACCCTGATGACCTGCACACCCTACGGCATCAACACCCATCGCCTGCTGGTGCGCGGCCGCCGCGTGGAGACCCCGGATCAGTACAAGCACCTCCGCGTTACCGCCGAAGCGCTTAAAATTGAACCTATCATCGTTGCGCCCATTATGGCGCTGCCCATGCTGCTGATCTTGCTGATCGGTATGCTGCTTTCCACACGCAAACCCAAGAAAACGAGAGGTGAAGAACATGAAAAGCATTGATCTGCGTCATCGTCTGGCGGCTGTGCTGCTGGCTGTGTGCCTTGTGGTATGCTGCGCCCTGCCGGCCTTTGCCACCAGTGCCAACATTGTGCTGGGGCGTCTGGGCTCGCTCCACGTCCGTCTGTACGACACCCACAACGATGTGCCCCTGCGCGGCGGCGAACTGACCCTGTATCAGGTGGCCTCGGTCAAGCGCACCAACGGCAACCTGTACTTTGACTATACCGGCGATTTTGCGGGCTGCGGTGTAGTGCTGGGCGATCTTTCCGACAGCACGCTGGCTGACCAGCTGGTAAAGTATCTGCCCGCAGTGCCCGCCATTGCCGCCCAGCAGGACGTGAACGAAGAGGGTTACGCCGACATTACCAAGCTGCCGCAGGGTCTGTACTTGGTCGTGCAGACCGAGGCATCCCACGGCTACGAGGCCATCAAGCCCTTCCTTGTGTCCATCCCCATGCCCGATGGCGACAACTGGATCTACGATGTGGACGCCACCCCCAAGGTAGGTGCCACCATCCCGGAAACGCCGGACATCCCCGACACCCCGGATGTGCCAGTTACACCGCCGGATACGCCCGACACACCGGACACACCCGATACTCCGGAGCAGCCGGATAATCCCGACACTCCGGTAAGCCCGGACAGCCCTGATAACCCGGTAAGTCCCGGTAACCCGGACAACCCGGTAAGCCCCGGGAACCCGGATAACCCGGTCTCCCCTTCCAACCCCGATAAGCCCGTTCTGCCCCAGACCGGCCAGCTGAACTGGCCCGTGCCGGTACTGGCTTGCAGCGGTGTGCTGCTGTTTGCCGCTGGCTGGGTGCTGAACCGTCAGGGCAAAAAGGAAAACTGACCCCGCACTCCTTTCTTTTCGGCATAGCTTGGCGTTGCGTTGCCGAATTTGCTCCCCCGCAAGGGGGAGCATTTTTTGTGTTCTCTCCCCTGCCGGGCACGGCACAATTTTGAATGGCCTCCGCTGCGCTCTGGCCATGTTCAGCGGAAAATATATTTTCAAATTTGCAATTCTGGAAAATCTGCGGATTTTCTAGAATTGCCTTTTCACGGGTGGGGTTTTGGCACAAACCCTCTCAGGCATCTCGCTTTGCTCGATACCAGCTCCCCCGAAGGGGGAGCTTTTTGTGCTCTCTCCCCTGCCGGGCACAGCACGATTTTGAATGGCCTCCGCTGCGCTCTGGCCATGTTCAGCGGAAAGATTATTTTAAATTTTCGCGTCTATCGCACTCTGCGGAGCGCGACAGACGCTTTTTTCACAGGAGGGGTCGTAGCCGGGAACTGCATTTGCAGCGCCTGCTTCCTACGGAAGCGCGGCGCTGCGGCGGAACACCCCTTCCAGCTTTCGCGCTAAGCTTGCAGGCGTGCAAAAAGCTTCCCTTTTCGGGGGAGCTGGCGAACGCAGTGAGCCTGAGAGGGTTCCCCACGCAAAAGAGCCGCTGTACAAAACGTACAGTGGCTCTCGTTTTATGCAGTCTGTATTATGTTTTTACTGCTGCTGGGCGGCCTTTTTGGCTTCCAGTGCCAGAATAGCGTCGCGGCGGCTCAGGTTGATGCGGCCCTGCTGGTCGATGTCGGTCACCTTGACCACGATAGCATCGCCCACGGCGACCACGTCCTCTACCCGCTCCACGCGCTTGGTGTCCAGCTTGGAGATGTGCACAAGGCCTTCCTTGCCCGGAGCGATCTCCACAAAGGCACCAAAGTTCATCAGGCGGGTCACCTTGCCCTTGTAGATGGCACCGATCTCGGGGTCCTCCACAATGGTCTTGATGGTAAAGATGGCACGCTTTGCGTCCTCCTGATCCACGGCGGAGACGAACACATGGCCGTCCTCCTGCACATCGATCTTGCAGTTGCAGGTGGCGCAGATGTCCTGAATGACCTTGCCGCCCTTACCGATCACGTCCTTGATCTTGTCGGTGGGGATCATCATGCTGAACATCTTGGGTGCCCAGCGGCTCAGCTCCTGACGGGGCTCTGCGATAACGGGCTTGATGATCTCGTCCAGAATATACAGGCGACCCTTGCGGCACTTCTCAAAGGCCTCGGCAATAATGTCGTAGGTCAGGCCGTCGATCTTGATATCCATCTGGATGGCGGTAATGCCCTTGCGGGTGCCGCCGACCTTAAAGTCCATATCGCCGTGGAAGTCCTCCACGCCCTGAATGTCCAGCATGGTCATCCAGCGCTCGCCCTCGGTGATCAGGCCGCAGGAGATACCGGCAACAGGTGCCTTGATGGGCACGCCTGCGTCCATCAAGGCCAGTGTAGAGCCGCAGATGGAAGCCTGAGAGGTGGAGCCGTTGGAAGAGAGCACCTCGGACACGCAGCGGATGGTGTAGGGAAACTCCTCCAAGGAGGGCAGCACCGGCACCAAAGCACGCTCGGCCAGTGCGCCGTGACCGATCTCGCGGCGGCCGGGGCTGCGCGGTGCGCGTGCCTCGCCCACAGAGTACGGCGGGAAGTTATAGTGGTGGATATAGCGCTTGGTCTGCTCGTCGGTCAGGTCATCCATCAGCTGGTTGTCCTTGGTGCCGCCCAGCGTGCAGGTGGTAAGCACCTGCGTCTGACCACGGGTGAACATACCGGAGCCGTGCACGCGGGGCAGAATGCCCACCTCGGCAGCCAGCGGGCGGATCTCGTTGATGCCGCGGCCGTCCACGCGCTTGCCCTCATCCAGCAGCCAGCGGCGCACCACGAACTTCTGCATCTTGTAGCTTACCAGATTCAGATCAGCGGCGGACAGGTCGGGGTATTCCTCGGCGATCTTGTCCATGATGGGCAGCAGGGCTGCGTCACGCACGTTCTTGTCGTCGGTGTCCATAGCAGCCTTGAAGTCGTCCAAGTACTTATTCTGGATGGCGTGGAACACGTCCATGTCCAGACCCACCACCTGGAAGTCGATCTTCGGCTTGCCGCGCTCGGCCACGATCTTGTTGATGAACTCGATGATCTTCTTGATCTCAACGTGTGCGGTCTTGATGGCGGTCAGCATGGTGTCCTCGTCCACCTCGTTGGCGCCGGCCTCGATCATCACGATCTTGTCCATAGTGGCGGCAACGGTCAGGGCAAGGTCGCTCACCTTGCGCTGCTCCTGCGTGGGGTTCAGCACGATCTCGCCGTCAACCAGACCCACCTGCACGCCGCCGATGGGGCCGTTCCACGGGATATCGGACATGGCGGTCACCAGAGAAGCGCCGATCATACCGGCGATCTCGGGGCTGCAATCCGGGT
>OGGD01001090.1_pt1 | contig 15260 bp, 12 predicted proteins | sample 1571091 | NCBI WGS metagenome assembly OGGD01 (sample SAMEA2582073, study PRJEB24529) | metagenome | biome: Human gut stool | place: China | collected 2011
ACGGTCTTGCCGGCGTTCATGCCGCCGGTAGCGCGCACGGAGTTGCCGCCCACCATGGGCTGGCTCTCCAGAATGACCACGCTCTTGCCCTCGGCAGCAGCAGTGATGGCAGCAGTCATACCTGCACCACCTGCACCCACGATGGCAATATCTGCGTCAATGGTGGAGTCCTCGGCCTTGGTCGTATCGGCCTTGACCTCGGTCTTGTAGTCATCAGCGTTCAGGCCGGCTGCGACCAGAGCGGCGGCAGCAGCCTCCTTGATGGCGTCGGAGGTGATGGTTGCAGTGGCCACGCCGTCCACGGCAATGCTACCGCTCTCGGCAATCGCGCCGGGCAGCTGCTCCAGAGCCATGGTGCCGATGCCGGGGGTCTCGTCCTTGCCCTCAGCGGTACAGCCGGTAATCTTGCCATCGGTCAGGGTCAGGGTGACGGTAACATCGCCGCCCATGCCCTTGGCGGTGCCGGTGAACTCGCCGGACACGCCTGCGGTGGAGGAGGCAGGCTTGCTGCCGCAGCCGTAGCCCAGCAGGCTGACGCTTACAACAGCCGCCATGGCCAGTGCAGCCACGCTCTTGCGGATCTGATTCTTTTTCATTGTTTCTTCCTTCTTACTTTGGGTTGCTTGTGTTCGGATATCTATCAGCAAAAAAAGGGGAGCTGCTCATTCGGAAAGCAGCTCCCCCTCGCTGAAACTTAGGAAAGACTTAGGCGTTAGCCTGAGCTGCAGCAACAGCGCAGGCAACGGTAGCGCCGACCATGGGGTTGTTGCCCATGCCGATCAGACCCATCATCTCAACGTGTGCGGGCACAGAAGAAGAGCCAGCGAACTGAGCATCACCGTGCACGCGGCCCAGAGAGTCGGTCAGGCCGTAGCTTGCGGGACCTGCAGCCACGTTATCGGGGTGCAGGGTACGGCCGGTGCCGCCGCCGGAAGCAACGGAGAAGTACTTCTTGCCGTTCTCGATAGCCCACTTCTTGTAGGTGCCGGCAACCAGATGCTGGAAGCGGACGGGGTTGGTGGAGTTGCCGGTGATGGAGCACTGCACGTCCTCCTTCTTCATGATGGCAACGCCTTCCATAACGTCGTTAGCGCCGTAGCACTTAACGGCTGCACGCTCACCCTCGGAGAAGGGGATCTCCTTGACCACAGTCAGGGTCTGGGTGGGGATATCGTACTCGGTCTGCACATAGGTGAAGCCGTTGATACGGGAAATGATGTAAGCTGCGTCCTTGCCCAGACCGTTCAGGATGACGCGCAGGGGGGTCTTACGGACCTTGTTTGCGGTGCGGGCGATGCCGATAGCACCCTCAGCAGCAGCAAAGGACTCGTGGCCTGCCAGGAAAGCGAAGCAGGTGGTGTCCTCGCTCAGCAGACGAGCGCCCAGGTTGCCGTGACCCAGACCGACCTGACGCTGCTCAGCAACAGAGCCGGGGATGGTGAAAGCTTCCAGGCCCTCACCGATTGCAGCTGCACACTCGGCAGCGTCGGTCAGGCCGCGCTTCACAGCGATAGCGGTGCCCAGAGTGTAAGCCCAGACAGCGTTATCAAAGCAGATGGGCTGCACGCCGCGGACGATCTTGTCGCAGTCGATGCCCTTAGCGAGGAGCATCTCGTTGCAAGCGTCCAGAGACTCCAGACCGTTAGCCTTCAGGCATGCCTCGATTTTAGGCATACGGCGATCCATAGATTCAAAAGTTGCCATTGAGTTGTTCCTCCTCTCTTATTCCTCACGCGGGTCGATGTACTTCACAGCGCCCTGCTCCTTGCTGAAGCGGCCGTAAGTACCCACGTTCTTCTCGTAAGCCTCGTTGGGGGTCTTGCCGTGACGGATATCCTCCATCATCTTGCCCAGCTTGACGAACTGATAGCCGATGACCTCATCGTTAGCGTCCACTGCCAGCTTGTTGATGTAGCCCTCGGTCAGCTCCAGGTAGCGCACGCCCTTCTCCTTGGTGGAGAAGATGGTGCCGGTCATGGAGCGCAGACCCTTGCCCAGGTCGTCCAGACCTGCGCCGATGGGCAGACCGTCCTCAGAGAAAGCGGTCTGGCTGCGGCCGTAGACGATCTGCAGGAACAGCTCGCGCATAGCCACGTTGATGGCGTCGCACACCAGGTCGGTGTTCAGAGCTTCCAGAATGGTCTTGCCGGGCAGGATCTCGCCTGCCATAGCAGCAGAGTGGGTCATGCCGGAGCAGCCGATGGTCTCCACCAGAGCTTCCTCGATGACGCCATTCTTGATGTTCAGGGACAGCTTGCAGGTGCCCTGCTGAGGTGCACACCAGCCCACACCATGGGTGTAGCCGCTGATGTCCTTGATCTCATAGGCCTTGACCCATGCTCCCTCTTCGGGGATGGGAGCCGGACCATGCTTAGGACCTTTGGTGATCGGGCACATATTCTGTACTTGCTGCGAATAGGTCATAATCATACTCTCCTTTTGACAAATTGATGCCGTGCGGCAGAAGCTTCTCTCCCCTGCCGCCTTGCATTGACCGGGCCGTGCCGCTCTCTTTTCAGCGCCTCTCCCGGTACTACCACGCACAATTTTATTATAGAGGACGTTGGCCCAATTTGCAAGTCATTTCTGACAAATTTTTCGCAATCTTTTTTCCATTTTCGTTTTTCTGCGCAGGAGCGCAACTTCTCAATTCGGTTTTTTCTGCGGCTCCCGCCGCACCGGCGTGACGGCCCAGATGCAGGCGAAGCCCGCCGCTGCGCCCGCGATGGCGAGGATGTGCCGCCCCTGCCCGAATCCCCAGAGATCCGCGATGCAGGGGAACAAAAGGCTTCCCACGCTCTGGCCCAGCGCCAGAAAGCCGTAGTTCACCCCGGCGTGGGGCAGGCCGAACAGATCGGTGGAGAGGGCGGGCAGCACCGCCGCCAGCGCCGAGTAGCAGAACGTCAGCCCCGCATACACTGCCACGACGGCCCATCCCCGGGCAAACAGGAACACCGCCGAAAGCCCCAGCGACACGCCGAAGAGGATGAGGTCGGTGGGGCGGCGGCCGATCTTATCGCTGAGCAGGGGCATCAGCAGCCGTCCGGCCGCACTGCCCACACTGCCCAGCACCACGGCCCAGAGGGCGGCGCTCTCGTCCAGCCCCCGCTCCATCCCAAGCTTCAGGATGATGGGGCTGAACAGCAGCACCGCCGGGGTGGAAAAGCAGACCGCTCCGGCGCAGAGCCAGTACTGCCGCGTGCCAAGCATCTGCCGGGGCGAGAGGTCGAGGGGCGGCGCGGCCTTAGCCTTTCCCTGCCGGCTGGGCTGAGGCTTTTCGGGCGGCGGGTCGGTCAGCAATGCACTGCCCGCGAGGCAGACCGGCAGGGTCAGCGCACCCAGCGCCCAGAACGCGCCCCGGATGCCCTGCACCGGCCCGAAGCCCCGCAGCGCCGTGCGGACAAAGACGGTCAGGAACGCTCCGCTCAACCCCACTGCGCCCCCGATGACGCCGGTGGCGAGGCCCTTCCGGCCCTTGTACCACTTCTGGGCGCAGGACTGGATGGACGGATAGAGAAAGGCCGTGCCGAGCCCTGCCGGGATGCTGAACACCCCGAAAAAAGCCCTCCCTTTCTCCGCCGGGAGAGTCGCCGCTGCGAAGAATCCGCCGCAGAGCAGGCCCGTCCCCCACAAAGCCGCAAAGCGAGGTCCGTGCTTATCCTGCAGAAAGCCGCCGATGACGCACCCGATGCCGAAAAATGCGATGAGCACCCCGAAGGCATAGCCTGCCCCCTGCTCGCTGAGGCCGTATTCCTCCATGACGGGTCTTTGAAACACGCCCCACGCGGCGGGCAGGCCGGTCAATACCTGGATGGCCGCGCCCGCCGCCAGGATGGCCCAGGGTCTTGTTTTCTGCATTTCGTGCATCACCTCAGGGAATAGTGTGTCCTTTTCGATTGACAAAAAGACAGTATCCTTTATAATTAGAAGAGTATTATAAAAATCATCTCTTTCGTCACGTTGCTTCTGTGCCTAAACCTCTCCGTCACGGCTCCGCCGTGCCACCTCCCCTATCGAGGGGAGGCTTTGGCATTTCGGAACACTTGATCTCTTCGCCAGAGGCTCCCCTAGTAGGGGAGCTGTCTGCGAAGCAGACTGAGAGGTTCGGCTCAGTATCTGCCATCCGCGACTGAGAGGGCTATACAGAAAGAGGACTCTATTATGAAAACTCAGGCCTTAAAAGGTATGCGCGACCTTCTGCCCAACGAGCAGACCCTGCGCGACTACATTCAGGGCAAAATTCTCGAGACTTACCGCGCATCCGGCTTCGAGCGCATCTCCACCCCCATGCTGGAGGATATGGAGAACCTCGACAAGTCCGACGGCGGCGACAACCTGAACCTCATCTTCAAGGTGCTCAAGCGCGGCGACAAGCTCACCGCCGCCCTGAACTCCGGCGACCCGAAAGAGCTCTCCGACATGGGCCTGCGCTATGATCTGACCCTGCCCCTGAGCCGCTTCTACGCCGCCAACAAGGACAAGCTCCCCCACCCCTTCAAGGTCATCCAGACCGACCGCGTCTTCCGCGCCGAGCGCCCCCAGAAGGGCCGTCTGCGCGAGTTCGTCCAGTGCGACATCGACATTCTGGGCGACGAGAGCCCCAACGCCGAGGTCGAGCTCATCGACGTGACCACCCGCGCCCTGCTGGGCATCGGCTTCGACGGCTTCACCGTCAACATCAACGACCGCCGCATCCTCCGCGGGATGCTGGAGAGCATGGGCTTTGCCGCTGACACGCTGGATTCCGTCTGCATCACCTTCGACAAGATGGATAAGATCGGTGCCGACGGCGTGAAGGCCGAGCTTCTCGAGAAGCAGCTGCCCGAGAGCGCGGTCAACGCACTGGCCGATTTCATCGCCGCCGGTGAGGTGACGCTGGACGCCGTGGCCGCCCGCTGCGCAGACCCCGCCATCGCCGACGACCTCAAGTACGTCCTCGCTACTGCCAACGCCATGGCCGCAGGCCGCTATCAGGTGGCCTACTGCCCCAGCCTCGTGCGCGGTCAGGGCTACTACACCGGCATGGTGTTTGAGATCACCTGCCCGCAGTTCAGCGGCGCAGTCGCCGGCGGCGGACGCTATGACAACATGGTGGGCAAGTTCCTCGGCACGCAGGTGCCGGCAGTCGGCTTCTCCATCGGCTTTGAGCGCGTCTGCGGCATCCTGCTGGAGCAGGGCTATCAGATCCCCGGTGCAAAGCAGAAGATCGCACTGCTCTACGGCAAGGACGCCGACTTCACCGCCGTCCTGAGCAGGGCCGCTGTCCTGCGCGATACCTACAACGTCACCGTCCTGCCTCAGGGCAAGAAGCTCGGCAAGCAGCTGGGCCAGCTGGAAGCCGCAGGCTTTGCCGGTGCCGCCTTCATGGACAAGGACGAGGTAAAGGTCTTTGCCGCTCAGTAAGGGCTGAATAAGCCAAAAGCACTGCACCCCCCAAAAGCGGGCGGGTGCAGTGCTTTTTTGCGTTTATGGCTGCCGGGTCAGCCGGTTTTTTTGGCGTTGGGGTACACCCGCTCCATCCGGGCGTTGTCAAAGTGCTCGTCGAGGAAGACGTCCAGCTGGTTCGCCGGGGCGAGGCCGCTGGTGCGGGCGTCGTACCGGGCCAGCGCCAGTGCCGAAAGCCCCATGTTCACAGCCATGAACACCGTCAGCACCACGGTCATCCAGGGCAGGATGTGCTTTTTCAGGTTTGCCATCAGCTTTGCGACGAGGGGGTAGCCGTACCGGATCCAGACCACCGCCGCGATGCCCCAGAAGAAGCAGTAGAGCAGGTTGACGCGGCCTCCCAGATTGAACTTGAAGCCGCTGTAGTCCCAGAAGATGACGCCGAACAGCAGCTCACCCACAGCGCTGCAGATATACTCATACGCGCCGCCCATCACGAAGCCGAACAGGAAGATGGAGCGGTCGCTCCGCTCCTCGCTGCCCCGCAGCAGGACTGCCGCCATGACCAGTGCCAGACCCCACACCACGCTGAAGGGTCCCCACACGAGACTCGAGCGGCTCATCCAGACGCCCGCCGTCACCCGGCAGAACAGCGTCTCCACCACGTCGCCGAGGAAAGCCCCGATGACGAAGAGCCAGACGAGGTCGCCGAAGCTCAGGGCCTTTTCTTTCTGAGCAGCCGGCTCGGGCCGGACGATGGTCGGGTAAGCCCGCTGGATACGCTTTTCCACATGGGCGATGAGCCGCTGACGCAGCTTGTCCGAGTGCTTTTCCAGCTCGAGGTTGAGCTGTTCCAGCCTCGGATGGCTGGCGGCGTACCGGTTGACGGCCAGCGCTGCGCCCAGCTGGTCGAGGACGGCCAGCGTCATCGCCGCCCAGACGCCGATATGCAGCAGCCAGCCCGGAAGGATCGCGCAGAGCCGCAGCAGCAGGACGTTGCCCCACAGCACGCTTGCCATGCCCAGCAGACCCCAGAGCACCGAGTACTGCAGGCAGACGTAGCCGTCCAGATTGAACTTTTTATCGGAGTAGTCCCACCAGCGGCGGCGGTGCATCCTCTCGAGCAGCTTGGCCGTCACCCACTCCACCACGGTGGCGTTGGCCGCACAGCCGAGGAAGAGGGCCACCGGCGTCGAGCGCAGGTCGGCAAAGCCCACCGCCATCAGCACAGCCGCCGTGCCGTACACGAAGCAGAACGGGCCGGACGCCACGCCGCGGTTGACGAAGGCGCGGCCCTTGATGGTCGCCACCACCGTCTCGGCTACCCAGCCGAGGAACGAGTAGACCAGATAGAGGACGCAGAGGGTATAAAAATTCAGCTCCATTGCCTGTTTCCTTTCCCATATAAACGGTTATAGGGCTATTGTATGCAGTTTTGGCCGCGTCAGCGCTGCCGGAGAGGTCGGACTACAGAGAACTTTCTCTGAGACCCGCGCGTTATCTGATAAAGTGACATTTTTCTCACGCAGCATCGTCCAAAATCTCACTTTCTCAAGGTGATAAACTGAGGCTTGCTGATAAAGTGGGTCACTTTATCAATCAGGGTCACTTTGTCAAATTGATAAAGTGACGTTTTATAATTATGGTACGTTATTTTTTGGTCACTTCATCACATAATCCACCTCAGTAGAGCGTATCACTTCATCAGCCCCATCGTCCATGCCCGGACCAGCAGGCCCAGCAGGACGACGGCCAGCAGCACCACGGTAAGGGCGCGGCTCTGGGTGCGCTGACGCTTCCTGCGGCGGGCCGTGGTCTGCATATTCTGGCGGCTGCGGCTGTTCCGGCCAGAGGTATTCCGGCTGCGGCCGGATGTCCCCCGGCCCGAAGCGGCACGATCCCCGCCGCTCTGGCGCTTGCGGGATGTGCTGCCGCTTTTCTGGGACTTCTGACGGCGGGGCGCTTCGTCCTCAGCCTTCTTCTGAGGCTCGATGGTCTCCGACGCGCCGCAGCGGGACAGAAAGTCCTCCGCCATCCGGTAATACTTCTCGAGGTCGCCGGTGGTCAGGGCCGTTCCCTCATAGCCCGCTTCCAGCTCCTCCACGGCCTCGTTGAACCGGATCGCCGCCTGTGCGGCTGCGGTCCTGTCGGAGGCGTGGGCGGCCTCGTTGCGGGCCATCCGCACCGCGTTGCAGGCGCGGCGGGCTGCTGCCGGGTGGGGCGTATTGCCCAGCAGGTCGAGGGGCCGGGCAGCGTCCTTTTCCGGGTCCAGCAGGACACGCATACAGAGGGTGGTATCCAGCTGCTGCCAGCCGGTGCGGCCATTCAGCTCCGGCAGGCGTTCGTAGTAGTCGGGGCTCTCCTTCTGGCGCTGGGCCAGATGCTTCAGCAGGGCGTCCACGCTGTGAGCGCCGGGCTTTTCCTCCCAGTGCCAGCGCAGCAGCTTCCGGCTGATGTCGTCGCAGGCCGCTTTGATCTCGAACGCGGCCTGCAGATATTCTTCTGACATAATCATTCTCCTAGTTTTCAGCTTCCCACTAAAGCCTCTCCCTTTGGGAGAGGTGGCACCGCAGGTGACGGAGAGGGCAAGCCAGTCAGGGCAGAGTCACCAGCACTGCGATAAGCAGCCCCTCGGTCAGGGCGATGCTGTCGCTGCGCCTGAGCCTCCCGGCGAACAGCCTTGCCCTCTCAGGCGCTCCGCGCCAGCTCTCCCAAAGGGAGAGCCTTTTCGCAAGCAAAACAGCGGAGGAAGCCTCTGCCTCCTCCGCCGTACATCCTATTTTACATCATGAACTGAGAATACACGAAGCCGCACAGGGCGATGCCCGCACACACGATGGCGGTGATGGGCGGCACCCAGCGGATGAGCGTCTCAGCGATGCTGTCGCGGGGGTCTTCCTCTTCGCAGTCGTCCTCCTCGTCCAGCGGCTTTGCCTGCAGGCGGGACGGCGCGGCGGCGGGAGTCGAGGGTACCACACGGGTGCCGTACTTCTCCATCTCTTCGTCCGGCGCAAAGGACTTGGCCGGGCGCACCGGCTCCGGCTGGCGGGGCAGAACGCGGGTAGCCTCCTGTTCCGGGGCGCGGGACACCACGCGGGTCGCGTCCATCTCAGCGGCAGGCGCATAGCCGGGCGCAGGCTCCGCCGCCCGGGGCGGGATGATACGGGTGGCTTCCTCCTGCGCTGCACCCACGATGCGGGTAGGCTCCTCAGCAGGCGCAGCCGGGCGCAGCGGCTGGGCCTCAGGCTGCGGCTCGGGCTGGCGCACCGGGGCTTCCGGCTGCAGCAGGGTGTTCAGCGCGTTCTGCAAAAGGATGCGGTCGCTGCCGCACTCGGAGCAGTAGACGGTGTCCTCTTCCTTCGGGTGGAAGGCACCGCAGGCGCAGTACCAGCCGTTCTCGAAGACCTGGGGCATGAACTTCATGCCGGTGCGGTTCATCCGGGCTTCGAGGGCCTTCTGCATCTCGACGCTCAGGCGGCGGGGGGCCGGCAGGCGCACCCGCTTGATGCTCTCGAGGTGGACGACCTTCCTGCCGCTGTAGACATTGCGCAGGGTGACGTCCACGCTGGTGATGGCCTTCTGGGTGACGAAGACGGCATCGTCCATGCCGAAGCTCTCGCCGGGCTTTGCGGTAAGGTCACGGTACTCGAACTCGTCCTCACAGAGGATGACGCCGTCCACGCCCTTGCACTTGAAGTGGATCTCCAGCGCCGTCAGGGTCACGCGGGAAATGTTCTTAAAGGTCAGACAGACCGCGTGTTCGCCGCTGACTTCGCCCTTGAGCAGCTCCACGCAGACGAACTGCACCGGGCTGCCCGGGGTGTAATAGTTGGCCCGTGTCCGCGCGACCGGTTCAAAATTTTCCTCCACAACACTCTCCCCTTTCTCTTGGTTTACTGGTTGGCTTCGCCTTCATCCGGCGTTTCGGGGGCCGGGGCTTCCTGCGGGGCGGCATCCACTGCCTCAGCAGCTTCGGCAGGCTCCGCAGCCTCTGCGGTCTCGGCCTGTTCCACAGGCTGGACAGCGGGCTGAGCCTCGGCGGGCTTTGCGTCGGGGTCCTCACGCTGGGGCAGGGTCTCGCCTGCCATCACGGCGTTGAACTCCTTCTCGTTCAGCTTCTCGCGCTCCATCAGGGCCTGTGCCAGCGCATGGAGCTGGTCGATATGCTCCGTCAGGGTGCGGCGGCAGGTCTCGTAGGCCTCGTCGATGATGTCCCGCATCTCGCTGTCGATCTCGGCAGCGGTGGTCTCGCTGTAGCCCTTGCCCTGACCGAGGTCGCGGCCCAGGAAGGTCTCCTCCTGAGAGGTGCCGTAGACCACAGGGCCAAGGCGCTCGGAGAAGCCGTACTTGGTGATCATCTGGCGGGCGATGTTCGTCGCCTGCTGCAGGTCGTTGGACGCACCGGTGGAGATGTCGTCCAGGATAAGCTGCTCGGCTACGCGGCCGCCCAGACTGGACACGATGTCCTCGAACATCTCGCCCTTGGTGACGTAGCTGCGGTCTTTCTCGGGCAGATACATGGTGTAGCCGCCGGCCTGACCGCGGGGGATGATGGTGATCTCATGCACACGGGGGTGGTGCTTGCAGTAGAAGCCCGCCACAGCGTGGCCTGCCTCGTGGTAGGCGGTGAGCTTTTTCTCTTCGGGGGTGACGACCCGGCTCTTCTTCTCGGGGCCGGCCATGACCTTCATGGAAGCCTCTTCGATGTCCTCCATCGTAATGGCCTTGCGGCTGCGGCGGGCAGCCAGCAGAGCGGCCTCGTTGACGAGGTTCTCGAGGTCAGCGCCCGCAAAGCCTGCGGTGCGCTGTGCGATGACCTTGAGGGAGACATCCGGGGCGAGGGGCTTGTTCTTGGTGTGGACCTTCAGGATCTCCTCGCGGCCCTTGACGTCGGGCAGGCCGACGTAGACCTGACGGTCGAAGCGGCCCGGGCGGAGCAGGGCCTTATCGAGGATGTCGGCGCGGTTGGTGGCCGCCATGACGATGACGCCGTCGTTGGCCTCGAAGCCGTCCATCTCGACCAGCAGCTGGTTCAGGGTCTGCTCGCGCTCGTCGTGACCGCCGCCGAGACCGGCACCGCGCTGACGGCCCACAGCATCGATCTCATCAATGAAGATGATGCAGGGCATGGTCTTTTTTGCCTTGTCGAAGAGGTCGCGCACACGGGATGCGCCGACACCGACGTACATCTCGACGAAGTCAGAGCCGGAGATGGAGTAGAACGGCACGCCGGCCTCACCGGCGCAGGCGCGGGCCAGCAGGGTCTTGCCGGTACCCGGAGGGCCGACGAGCAGCACGCCGTGAGGGATGCGTGCGCCCAGAGAGTTGAACTTGTCGGGGCTCTTGAGGAACTCCACGACCTCTTTCAGCTCTTCCTTCTCTTCGTCTTCACCGGCCACATCGGCAAAGGTGGCGGTCTTCTTGTTCTCGTGCTCGTCCTTGACCTTGGCTTTGCCGACATTCATGATGCCGCCGCCACCGCCGACGCCGCCCCGCATCATCGAGAACAGCAAAAAGCCGGTGCAGCCCAGCATCCCCAGATAGAAGATGATCTCCATCCAGGGGATGGTCTCCTTGAGGGAGGTGTAGTCGTAGGTCATGGGCGCGTCGGGGTTCGCCGCGTCGTAGGACTCGATATACTTGTCCACGTTCTCGATGAAAACATAGGCGTAGGGCAGTTTATAGCGGACGGTGACGGTGCCGTCGTCCTCCTGCACTGCGCCGGTGGACTCCGACGAGGAGGAGAACATCCCGCTCAGCAGACCGCCGGTAGACTGCACCGTGCTCTGGGTGGAGGAGACGTCCGGCAGGGGCAGGTCGCCTTCCTTCAGGTTCAGGGTGATGACGCTGGTGTTGCGGTCCAGCGTGAAGGACGTGACCTGATTGTGCTCAAAGTAATGGACGACGGTGGAGTAGCTCATGGTCGAGCCGCTGGTGCTGCCCGACCCGCTGCCCATCACCGACCAGACCATCAGCACGGCGGCCAGCGCCAGTGCGAGGATGAGCGGATTGATACGAGGTCTCTTAGGTTGCAAAAGGATCAACTCCAGTTCTGGTTTTATTTCTTACTTTTCGTAGACGCTGGGTTTGAGTACGCCGATGTAGGGCAGGTTGCGGTACTTCTCGTCGTAGTCGAGGCCGTAGCCCACCACAAAGGCATCGGGGATGGTGAAGCCGGAGTAGTGGACCTGAACGGGCTTTACCCGGCGGTCGGGCTTGTCCAGCAGGGTGCACAGGCGGATGGAGGCGGGGTGGCGGTTCTCCAGAATTTTCAGCAGATAGCTCAGGGTGTTGCCGCTGTCCAGAATGTCCTCCACCACGATCACGTCGCGGCCCTCGATGTGCTCGCTGAGATCCTTGATGATCCTGACCTGCCCGGAGCTGGCCGTGCCCGCCCCATAGGAGGACACCGCCATGAAGTCCACGGTGCAGGGCAGGTGGATCTGGCGCACCAGGTCCGCCATAAACACGAAGGAGCCCCGCAATACGCTGACCAGCAGGGGCTCCCTCCCTGCGTAGTCCCGGTCGATCTCGGCGGCGATCTCCGCCACCCGCCGGTGCAGCTCCTCCTCGGAAAAGAGCACCCGCTCCACGTCCTTGTCCAGCATGTGTTCCATACCTCTCCCTCACTCTTTCTTCCAGAATAACAGCTCATAGGCCGCCTGTCCAGGGACGGCCGTCCGGCTCTGCTCAGGCCCGAAGCCCGCCACCGCGGCCACGCCCCGGCCGTCGGCCAGAACCGGAATCCGCTCCCGCTCCCGGCGGGGCACCTTTTCGTCAATAAACAGCTTTTTCAGCGTCTTGGTTCCACCCCGCCCGGGCAGGGTAACCGCGTCTCCCGTCTGCCGGGGGCGGAGCACCAGGGGACCCTCCAGCGCCCCCTGGGCCAGATACAGGGCCCCGGGCTTCCGCTCGCTCTCGTCCGGGCAGCGTACCGGGCGGCAGCGCCCGCCAGGGCGTGCCCTCCACCTCGGTCTCACCGTCCAGGGCCAGAGGCGTGGGCAGAAAGGGGGGCAGGGGGTCGGACTGGGTGGTGAGCAGCAGCTCCCTGTATACCCGCTGAGCCAGCCGTCCGCCGGGCAGGAACACCACGGCGGAGGGGTCGTCTCCCCGGGCCAGCTCCACCACCGCCTTGAGGTGGGCGGCGGAGCAGTTGGTGCTGCCGTCCCCCATCATCTCCAGCAGGCGGCGCACCGCACGGGGGGCGATAGCCGCCGGGAGCTGGGCGATGTACCTGGCCTCGATCACCAGGTCGTCCTCCGCCCACCGGGCGTTCTGACAGGCCGCGGCGGCCTGGGCGTTCAGATAGTCGTTGTCGGTGCGCAGGTAGCCCATGGTCTCCGCCGCGCTCTCAGTGAGGCGGGGATTGAGCTGACGCAGCACCGGCACCACCTGGCGGCGGATGCGGTTGCGGGCGTAGCCCTCGTCGGTGTTGCTGCTGTCCTCCACGTGGGCCACGCCGTTGGCCTCCAGGTAGGCCACAATCTCCGCCCGGGAGGTGGTGAGCAGGGGGCGCACCACCACTCCCCGCCGGGGCGGGATACCCGCCAGGCCATGAAGCCCCGCCCCCCGCACCAAGTGGAGCAGCAGGGTTTCCAGGTTGTCGTCGGCGCTGTGGGCGGTGGCGATGCGTCCACAGCCCATGGCGTCCGCCGCCCCCCGCAGGAATTCATAGCGCATCTGGCGGGCGGTCTCCTCCACCCCCAGGCCCCGGGCCCTGGCCTCATGGGCCACGTCGCCCGCGCCAATGACGCAGGGGATGTCCTGCCCGGCGCACCACTCCGCCACAAAGGCGGCGTCCCGGTCGGATTCGGCCCCGCGCAGGTTGTGGTTGTAGTGGGCGGCCGCCACCCGGAAGCCCCCCTCTCCGGCCCAGGTGTGGAGCAGGTGAAGCAGGCACATGGAATCCGCACCGCCGGACACGGCGCACAGCACCGTGCCCCCCCGGGGGAGCATGTCGTATTCGGTTGTCAGGGCTTTGATGGTTTCCAGCATAAAGTCTCCTTTGCGGCGGGCGGATGGGGGCATCCTCCCCTACGTAGGGGGCGATGCCTACATCGCCCCATTCCGCGTCAATATTCGATGTGCCTCCGGTCGATGGACGAGAAGGTGGTGTACTCGGGCAGCCACTGGAGCTCCACGGTGCGGGTCTCGCCGGTGTAGTCGTAGTCCCAGACGGCCTGGAGAATCTCGTCCCGGGTGAGGGCCACGCCCCGGCGGGAAAACAGGAGCTTGAGCAGCTCAAACTCCTTGTAGGTCAGCTCCACCGGCTTTCCGGCCTTGTGTACCTCCCGGGCGGCGGGGTCCAGTTCCACGTCCCCCCAGGTGAGTACCCGGTCGCCCCGGCGCTCGGTGCGGCGGAGCACCGCCTTGACCCGGGCCTGGAGCTCCATGATGCCGAAGGGCTTCACCACATAGTCGTCGGCGCCGTTTTCCAGGCCGGCCACCCGGTCCATCTCGGCGGAGCGGGCGGTGAGCATGATCACGGGTACGTCGGCAGTGTCCCGCCCCTCCCGCAGGCGGCGGAGAATCTCCAGCCCGTCCATGCCGGGGAGCATGATGTCCAGGATGTAAAGGGCGGGCAGGCCGAGGCCCTCCTCGCCGGCAAAGAGGGCCTCGCCGGACTCGTAGGCCCGGACGGCGTAGCCCACCGATTGAAAATAATAGCGGAGCATCTCGCGGATACTCTCGTCGTCCTCCACGACCGCAATGGCCTTGGACATGGGGACACCTCCTTACCCGAGAATTTCGCCGGTCACACAGAAGATGGCCCACTGGGCGATGTTCACCGCGTGATCCGCGATGCGCTCCAGGTACTTGGCGATAATGATGAGGTCGATGGCCTGGTCGGCCTCGTCCCGGTTGCCCGCAATGAGCTCCACCAGCTCCCCCTTGATGGTGCGGAAGAGGGCGTCCACCTCGTCGTCCAGGGCAATGACAGCCTGGGCGGCCTCGGTGTCCCGGTTGACGTAGGCGAAGATGGAGCGCTTGACCATCACGCCGGCCTTCTGGCTCATGGTGCGGATGTCGGCCAGGGTGCGGGTCTGCTTCTGCTCCTTGAGCAGCAGGGAGATCTCGGCGATGTTGGCGCACTGGTCGCCGATGCGCTGTAGATCGGTGACCATTTTCATGGCCGCCGAGATGGTGCGCAGATCCCGGGCCACGGGCTGCTGCTGGAGGAGCAGGCGCAGGCAGCGGTTCTCAATGTCCCGCTCCATCTGGTCCATGCTGCGGGTCATCTCCACGGCGGACTTGGCCGCCGCGTCGTCGCCGGAGGCCAGGGACTCGGTGACCACGTCGATGGCGTCCTCCGCCGCCGCGGCCATGTCGATCATTTCATAGTTGAGCTCCTGGAGCTCCGCGTCAAAGGTCTTTCTCATGGGGCCTCCTTTTAACCGAACCGCCCGGTGATGTAATCCTCGGTGCGCTTGTCCCTGGGCATGGAGAAGAGCTGGGTGGTGTCCCCGAACTCAATGAGCTGGCCCAGCAGGAAAAAGGCGCACTTGTCGGACACGCGGGTGGCCTGCTGCATATTGTGGGTGACGATAACAATGGTATATTTCTGCTTCAGATCGGCAATCAGATCCTCGATCTTGGAGGTGGAGATGGGGTCCAGGGCGGAGGTAGCCTCATCCATCAGCAGGATGTCGGGCTCCACGGCCAGGGCGCGGGCGATGCACAGCCGCTGCTGCTGGCCGCCGGACAGGCCCAGGGCCGACTTCTTGAGGCGGTCCTTCACCTCGTCCCAGATGGCCGCGCCCTGAAGGGACTTCTCCACGATGTCGTCCAGCCTGCTCTTGCTCTTGATGCCGTGGGTGCGGGGACCGTAGGCCACGTTGTCATAGATGGACATGGGGAAGGGGTTGGGATTCTGG
>OGGD01001101.1_pt1 | contig 15076 bp, 20 predicted proteins | sample 1571091 | NCBI WGS metagenome assembly OGGD01 (sample SAMEA2582073, study PRJEB24529) | metagenome | biome: Human gut stool | place: China | collected 2011
ATACAAAACCGTTCGTTTCGCCGGATTGTATGCTGCTTGAAAAAAATAGAAAGGGCAGTCCTGCCCAGCTGTTTGCCGGACAGAACTGCCCTTTTAGTGGTTAAATTTTAATGGAAATTATTGACTGCAGATAAATTGCATACATTAAATGTCCAGTGCTGTCTGTTCCAGAAATATGGTTGTTGTGGAAATAAGTGTAAAGATTTAGGCTCAGCGGAGCATTATTGCTACCTGCAAAAGAATCTCTTGAGATAAACCTACCCGTACTCGGATCATAATACCTAGCCCGCAGATAAATCGTGCCGCTTTCCGAATCGTAATATTCACCACAATACCGGAACGCATTCGTATCAGAGTCATTGATATTCTTCTCCACACCAAACGCATCATAGGTGTAGGACTTGGTAATTGCACCTGTCGCATCGGTCAAATTTACCACATCACCGTGTGCATTCTGAGTGTAATAGGTATATCCGGACTTTTCGCCATCGGTAAAGCCAATCAGCTGATTCAGACCGTCATAGGTGTTGGTCTTAGTCTCGTTAAGCTTTCCATATTACTGAATAAAAGCTATTTTTAGCTAATTATCACTGATTTGCATATTATTTTTAGATGGTCTCCGGAGTTGAGCAATATATCTATTCCAATATATTCTGATAAATCCATTATCGTATTACTTTTAGAATTAGATTCTGCTTTTTCTATTCTGTCGATTCTCAATAACTTATCGAAAATTTCAGTTGTATCAAATTTTGACCAGCAAATCACGTTATATCCGCAGCCCCAAAAATCGCAACAAGTCATTTCATAATACAGCACTTCATGAAAGCTCAAATCATAATCAGTTTTTTCCCATTCACTTTCTAACTCAACATTAATTACCTTATTGGAATGATTATAGATTACATTTTCAATATACGCATCATGCAAATTGATATTTTCAATTTCACGAATATTATTACATGATATAATCATACAGCTTCCTCCATAAACACCGCTTTAATATCCTTTATACCATGATGCCCATGGTTCAGGCATTATTTGACCAGCATAATAATGCACTACTTCCTTAGCCTTTCCGCTTTCACTATGCTTTTTCCATGTGAATTTTCTGTCATGTTCATCATAATCCATGGTTGGAACACTCATACTTTCAAAACTATACTTGAATGTTTTATAACTCTTTCCATTTGTCTCTTTTGCAATTATATCCAATACTGATGTAGAAGCCACCTTGTACACCTACTTACATTTTTAATTAAAATTGATTATACACTGCATGTATGTTAATTATTCAGCGTCAGCCGTTTTCTAGAAGAAAATCATATCACACAAAATCCCCTCTATATCTTGTACAACACGCCCGCTTCTCAGAAAAACGCCCTTATTTTTCCCATTTTCCCATTTTTCCCGCAAGAGAGGGGTACCCTGAAAATACGACGCATTTTAATCAGGTCACGGTCAAATTCGCTTTGAACTCCCGAAAAATCAGAAAAATTTGTAAAAGAAAACGACATCAGCGGAAGAAAGATTGCTGAATCATTTTTTCGCACAAGCAATTTTTGCCTGCTCCATAGGTTTTAGATTCAATGTTTCCATTGTACCTTTGGTTTCAGCAATCAAGAAGGAGAGTCGTTGCCGACAGGAGTTGGAATCGAGAATCCTTTGGGCAGCTTGGCATAGACACAAACCTCCTGCTAAATCCATGCTCTCCGCAAATTTTCGCTCTGGGCTGGGATTTTGACACTTTTCCCCCAAACGCAACAAAAAGTGTAACATTTCTGTAAATCTTTCGAGTGACTTGTACGTTTGCGTACAAGTTTTTCCCGAAAATCGCTGTATAGTGAAGGGGTTTCGCACACAGACAAAAAATTTACAGGAGGTATCTTTTATGCACTTTACCCTTTATACGGCGGACTGCCGTGAAAACGCAAGAAATATTCGTTACCCGAATCCGGCTGCCATTACCACAGCCGCCGACCTCAAGAAAGCCACTGCCTACGACCATGTTTGTGCCCAGTATGCCGACGGCATTCGGAAAGAGGCAAACTTCCAGTTCTCGGATGTCCTCCCGATGGACTGCGACAACGACCACTCCGACAGCCCCAGCGACTGGCTCACGCCGGAACGCCTCGCTCAGCAGCTGCCAGATGTCGCCTTTGCTGCCACCTACAGCCGCCACCATATGCAGGCAAAGGGCAAGTATTCGGCTCGCCCACGGTTTCATGTGTTCTTCCCGACCGCTGCCTGCACGAACGCTGCCACCCACAAGGCAATGAAGCTTCGCATTCAAAAAGCCCTGCCATTCTTCGACGGAAATGCTCTGGATGCCGCACGGTTTCTCTTTGGGGCTTCGGGCGAGGTCTTCTGGCAGGAGGGCAACCTCCACATCGAAAACTGGCTGCTGCTGCAAACCGCTCGCCGCAACATTCCACAGGGGCAGCGAAACAGCACCATGAGCCGCCTTGCCGGAAAGCTGGTCAAGCGGTACGGCGTGACGGAAGAAGCCCACACAAAGTTTCTGGAGCAGTCTGCCGCCTGCAATCCCCCACTCAGCGACACCGAATTGCAGCAGATTTGGAAGAGTGCGGAACGGTTTGGAAGACGGCTCGCAGAACAGCCCGACTACATCGCTCCGGCGGCGTTCTCCACGCAACCGCAACTGCTCCCTGCCCTGCTGCCGGAGGACTTCTCCGACCTCGGCGAGGCTCGGACATTCGTGGAACAGTACGCCGATGAAATTGCATTTACCGTTGCAACGGACTACTTACGCTACAACGACACGTACTGGGAGGAGTCCGAACACGCTGTCACCCTTGCCATGATGGAACATACAGACGTACAGCTTGCAGAAGCCGAAAAGCAGGTAGAAGCCGCCTTGCAGACGCTCGAACACCTCGGAATTCCCAGAGAGGCAGCGAAAACGGGCGGCAAAAAGTTTCGGGACAATCTGGACGAGGAACAGACCGCCGCATACCAACAGTATCAGTATTACAGCACGTTTCAGGCGTTCGTGATGAAGTACCGCAATGTCCGCAGTATGACCAATGCTCTGGAGGCTGCAAAGTCACTGGTGCTGCACAGTCCGGACGAGCTTGACCGCAATCCAATGCTGCTGAACACCCCTGGCGGTACATACGACCTCACAAAGGGGCTGGACGGCTGGAAACCCACAGACCCTGCCGACCTCTTAACGAAAGTGACGGCGGTCGTTCCAAGCGAGGAGGGCATGCCCTTGTGGGAGGATGCGTTACAGCTGTTCTTCTGCGGCGACCAGCGTTTGATGGACTATGTGCAGCAGGTGTGCGGCTTGTGTCTGGTTGGCAAGGTGTATCAGGAGGCCTTGCTGATTGCCTATGGGGACGGACGAAACGGCAAGAGTACGTTCTGGAATGTCATATATAAAGTCCTTGGCAGTTATAGCGGAAACATTTCCGCAGATGCCCTGACGGTCAATTGCAGACGCAACGTGAAGCCGGAGATGGCGGAACTCAAGGGAAAACGGATGATTCTTGCGGCAGAATTGCAAGAGGGCATGCGGCTGAATACCAGCGTGGTGAAGCAGCTGTGCTCGACCGACCCGATTTTTGCCGAGAAGAAATTCAAAGCCCCGTTCCACTTTGAACCCTCTCACACGTTGGTGCTGTATACGAATCACCTGCCAAAGGTAGGAGCAAGTGACGAGGGCACATGGCGGCGATTGATTGTCATTCCCTTTCACGCAAAAATTCAGGGGAACACGGATATTAAGAACTATGCACAATATCTGGTCGACCATGCAGGCGGTGCGGTGCTTTCGTGGCTGATGGAAGGTGCAAGAAAGGTCATTGCGGCGAACTATCAGATTGCCAGACCGCAGTGTGTGCTGGATGCAATTGGGGCGTATCGAGATGGAAACGACTGGCTTGGGGATTTCATCCATGAATGCTGTGAAGTCGATAAATCTTATCAGGAAAAGTCCGGAGAACTTTACAAACACTATCGTGAATACTGTCTTAAAAATGGTGAGTATATCCGTAGCACATCAGATTTCTATTCTGCTTTGGAACAGGCAGGATACAAAAAGAAGAGAACAGCTTCTGCAAGAATGATACTTGGACTTCAAATAAAGTTTAATTTTCTTGATTAAGTAGGATTTTGACTGCCATTTGAATAGTTAGAGTGTCATTAAAAAGGGCAAAAAAGCCCGAAAAACTGGGAAATGACACTTTAAGACACTCATATACAGTCTTTACGCAGGAGAGAAAAAAGTAAAATTTTCTCTCTATATAAGGTTTGTAAATGACTGTCGTAGAGTGTCAAAGCCCTAAAAATGGGAGAATCCATGCGAGAAAAAATCATTGAAGAAAACGCACAAAAGCAGTAAAGCAAAATGGCGGTGTTTGCTGGAAATTCACGTCTCCCGGAACTGCTGGCCGCTCTGAAAGCTCCTGCCGACCTCTACCTCATCAACCGGGAGAATATCAACTGGCTTGTCAGCAACACGAAGTTCAATTTATGACATGGCGGTGATTGATGAACTCTCCAGTTTCAAGAGACACCAGAGCAAACGATTCAAAGCCTTGATGAAAGTTCGACCCGCATTGTGGGGCTGACCGGAACGCCTGCCAGCAACGGCTTAATGGATTTATGGGCAGAGTTTCGTCTGCTGGATATGGGGCAGCGGCTCGGCAGATTCATTGGGCAGTACCGGAATGCCTACTTCAAGCCCGACAAGCAAAACGGCTATCTCGTGTATTCCTACAAGCCCTTGCCCGATGCAGAGCAGCAGATTTATGAGAAAATATCGGACATCACGGTTTCGATGAAAGCCGTCGACCACCTGCACATGCCGGAATTACTTCCCAACGAATATCCCGTGCAGCTGTCCGACACGGAGCAAGAAACCTACAAGCGGTTCAAGTCCGAATGGATTCTGGAGATGCAGGACACTGAGATTACCGCCGCCAACGCTGCAAGTCTATCCAACAAACTTTCCCAGCTGGCAAACGGTGCGGTGTATGACGATACCGGAGCGGTGATTCCCATTCACAGCCGAAAGCTGGATGCACTGGAGGACTTGATAGAGGCAGCCAATGGCAAGCCCGTTCTGGTGGCATATTGGTTTAAGCATGACCGAACAAGAATTGCGGAACGCCTGCAACGGTTACAGGTTTCGTATCAGGAAATCCAGTCCTCTGACAGTATTCGGAACTGGAACGCCGGAAGGCTGCAAGTTGGTCTGCTGCATCCTGCCGCTGCTGGTCATGGCTTGAAATTGCAGGCAGGCGGAAATGTGTTGGTGTGGTTTGGACTGACCTGGAGTCTGAAACTCTACCAGCAGACCAACGCCAGACTGTGGCGGCAGGGGCAGCAGTCCGAAACGGTTGTCATTCAACATCTCATCACCAAAGGTACGATTGACGAACGTATCTTGAAAGCCCTGACCCGGAAAGAACAAACCCAGACCGCTTTGATGCAAGCCGTCAAGGCAGAACTTGGAGGTAGCAGATGAATATCATTTGGCAGTACTTAGACAAACGGAGTGCCGCTGTAAACGCACTGAAGGATTACAGCAGCATGGCATACATCATTGCACATACAGACGAAGAAATCGCACAGGTGCATGAAGACACCACAACCCTTGGCAGTCCAGCATTTACAGATATGCCGGGCGGCAGTCCGAACCCACAGTCCGGAGAAATGCGAATTATCACTGCCATTGACGAAATCGATGTGCTGCGGGAACGGTATCGCCAGGCAAAGGAGTACATGGAATGGTTTCAGCCTGCATGGGACAGCCTGTCGGAGGATGAACGGTATGTGCTGGAACAGTTCTATTGGCATGAGGATGATGCCTTTGATGCTATTTCCGCAATCAGTAATCGTTTTCACATTGAGCGGAGTTCTGCATACAAACGTAAAAACCGTGCGGTTTCCAAGTTGACCTTGTTGCTGTTTGGAAAGTGAATGTCCAAAATCGAGGATGACTTTTGCAAAAAGGTGTGATATAATAATATCATAGAAAACTGACCGAAAGCCCTGTGGTGTTCCGCATGGGCTTTCGTTGTATCCGGAGGTGAACCTTATGCCGAGGAAGGCACTGAAACCTTGCAAGCACCCCGGCTGTCCCAATCTGACAGATGGTTTGTACTGTGCAGAGCATCAGCCCTTGCACCCAGACCGACCGTCTGCCGCCAAGCGTGGCTACGGCAGCAAGGCGTACCTCCGCCAGCATCCCTTGTGTGTGCGGTGCAAGGCACAGGGACGGTTCACGGCAGCGACCGTGGTCGACCATATCATTCCTCACCGTGGTGATCCGCATCTGATGTGGGATGAAAGCAACTGGCAGGCGTTATGCAAGCCCTGCCACGACCGCAAGACATGGACGGAAGACCGAAATCCCGTCTATCGGTATTGATTGTGTCTGAAATGCTGCCGGTGGGGGGATAAAAATCTCTAATTGTGAATTTTTTACAGACCGGCGTTCCCTCTCACGCACAAAAACCAAGGTTCAAACGGGGGATTAACCCCGAAAATATGCAAACAAGCCGAAACCTACGCAGTTTCGGCTGTTTTTCTCTCAAAAGGCAGGTGAAATCAGATGGCAAAGGACGGCACAAGAAGAGGCGGCAGACGAGTTCGTGCAGGTGATAAGCCGAAAGCCCTCTCCGACAAAATTGCAGAGGGCAAGGACGCAGAGATTATAGAATTTCATGCTCCGGAATTGGATGCAGCTGATCTGGACGATGCCGCTGATTTGACCGGTGCGGATATGCCAAGTCCCAGTGCATACTTGTCTGCCCAGCAGAAGAACGGAAAACCGCTGGGAGCAGACATTGTGTACAAAGAAACATGGCTCTGGCTGAAACAGCGTGGCTGTGAAAAGCACGTCAACAAACGGCTGCTGGAAAGCTATTCGCAGGCATTCGCCCGATTTGTACAGTGTGAAGAAGCCCTCAGTACCTATGGACTGCTGGGAAAGCACCCGACCACGGGCGGCGTTATTGCCTCCCCGTTTGTGCAGATGAGCCAGACATTTCAGAAACAGGCAAACTTGCTCTGGTATGAGATTTTCGATATTGTGAAACAAAACTGTACGACCAAATTTGACGGTACACCGCAGGATGATTTGATGGAACAGCTTCTGAGCAGCAGAAAGTGAGGCAGCATGAAAGCAGATACCCAGTTCTGGCGAGATCTGAAAGCCAATCGCCAGAAGATGACCAAACAGCAATACCGCACAATAAAAGGGTGCGGGTTGCCAGTGGCAACCTCTCGCAAAGCGAGAAGCACCGACCGAGGCGACAGCCGAGACCTGGCGGTCAGTGGAAAAGTGCTGGACGCCAGAAAAGGTTTACAGAAAGTTTTGAAGCGGAGGAATGGAGCATGACCACAACCACAGAATTTCAGCTTGTTGACATCAACAAGTTAGTACCCTATGCCAATAACGCCAGAACGCACAACAAGGAACAGATCCTGAAACTTCGCTCTTCCCTTCGTGAGTTTGGATTTGTCAATCCGGTCATTATCGACAAGGAATATAACGTTCTCGCTGGACATGGACGCATCATGGCGGCAAAGGAAGAAGGCATTACAGAAGTGCCATGTGTGTATGCCGACCATCTGACCGAAGCACAGAAGAAAGCGTACATTCTTGCTGACAACCGGATGGCATTGGATGCAGGCTGGGACGAAGAACTGCTGTCCGTTGAAATGCAGGAGTTGCAGGAACTCGGCTTCGACCTTTCCATGACCGGATTTGATGAAAAGGAACTGACAGACCTATTGGGTGTAGATGCAGATGGCGTGGCAAAAGAGGATGACTTTGACCTGTCCGCTGCCTTAGAAAAGGCAGCTTTTGTACAGCGTGGCGATATTTGGACAGTTGGCAGACACAAGCTGATGTGCGGTGATGCCACATCTGCGGAAGATGTATCTGCTCTCATGGGTGACACCAAGGCAAATCTCATTCTGACCGATCCCCCATATGGAGTTTCGTTTAAGAGTGCCAGCGGACTTACCATTCAGAATGATAGCATGAAGAACGAAGAGTTTTATACATTCCTGCTGTCCTCCTTTCAGCGAATGGCAGAGCATCTGGAAAAAGGCGGTTCTGCCTATGTATTCCATGCAGATACCGAAGGGCTGAATTTCAGAAAAGCTTTCATTGATGCCGGATTTCATCTTGCAGGCTGCTGCATCTGGGTAAAAGACAGCCTTGTGCTGGGTCGCTCTGATTATCAGTGGCAGCACGAACCTGTGCTGTATGGCTTTATGCAGAATGGAAAACATCACTGGTATTCAGATCGCAAACAAACGACCATCTGGAATTTTGATAAGCCGAAACGCAATGCAAATCACCCAACTTCAAAGCCACTTGACCTTTTAAGCTATCCTATCGGAAATTCCACACAGGCAAATGGTGTAGTTATTGATACGTTTGGCGGCAGCGGTTCAACCCTTATGGCTTGTGAGCAAATGAACCGCATCTGTTACACAATGGAACTGGATGAAAAGTATGCATCTGTTATTCTCCGCCGCTATGTTGAGGATACCGGCGATGCTGACGGTGTGTATGTTATCCGTGACGGACAGCAGATACCTTACTGTGAACTTGTAAAAGAGGTGGAAAAGCCTGATGAATAAACCTCTTACGCTCGGCAGCCTTTTTGATGGCTCAGGAACATTCCCCATGATGGCTATGCTTTCCGGCATCGTGCCTGTCTGGAAATCAGAAATTGAACCTTTTCCTATCGCTGTAACCGAAAAGCGACTGCCGTTTGTAAAGCACCTTGGTGACATTAACAGCATCAACGGTGCAGAAATTGATCCTGTGGATATTATCACCTTTGGCTCGCCTTGCACCGATCTTTCAGTTGCAGGCAAGCGTCAGGGCTTGAATGCAGAGCGTTCAGGACTTTTCTTTCAGGCAATCAGAATTATAAAGGAAATGAGAGGTGCAACCAATGGAAAATATCCGAGATTTGCAGTGTGGGAAAATGTCACAGGAGCATTCTCCTCAAATGGCGGAGAAGACTTCCGATGCGTCCTCGAAGAACTCTGCAAAATCAAAAACACCAACGTTTCTGTCCCTAAACCTGAAAAGTGGACAAAAGCAGGAAATATCATGGGAGATGATTTCTCTCTCGCTTGGCGTACATTCGATGCTCAGTACTGGGGTGTACCCCAGAGAAGAATGCGTATCTACCTTGTCGCAGATTTTGCAGGCGGATGTGCCTCAAAAATATTATTTGAGTCAGAAGGCGTGTCTGGGTATTCTGCGGAGAGCTTCTGTTCGTGGAAAGAAACTGCCGGAGGTTTTGGAACTTGCTCTGAAGAAACAAGCACAGGGTTAGTTTTTTCAAATCACGGGCAAGATACACGATTTAAGGGTCCTGTTGAAGTAGCGGAAACAGTTTCTGCTACATATGGAACGGGCGGAAATAATCAGCCGTTTGTGGTGGAATCATCAGTTGTTCCTGCAACGCTGAAAATACGATGTGGTCACGGAAATGGTGGACGTGGTGCTTTGATTCAGGAAAATAAATCCGCTACTCTTTCCTGCAATAACGACCAGACACTTTTCGTTCCCAAGGCATATGGTATTTGCGGAAAATACAGCAATTCCATGCTGAGTAATAATCCGAACAGCGGATTTTATGAAGCTGAAACTTCCAGAACCATTGATACCAGCAATCAGTCACCGTGTAAAAATCAAGGAGGCATGGTTGTTGTAGAAGGAAACGGCTCACGTCCTTCACATCATGGTGACGGGTACAAGAAATCGGAAACCATGTACACGCTGAATTGCACGGAAAACCATGCAGTTTCTTACAGCATTGGCAGACCTGCCATGAATCAGAGTTACAATGCACGATTCAGTTTTCAGGTGGGAGAAGAAAAATCTCCGACACTTGTTGCGTCGGGGGCTGGCGGAATTGCTCATCCGAAATACTCCACAAGCAAAAATTCCCACCATACTGTTGCTGAAAAGGAAAAAGCAAACACACTTGTAGCATCGGATTACAAAGATCCGCCTGTTGTCAATGACAGCACTCCTGAAATTGAATACATCGTAAGACGACTGACACCCCAGGAATGCGCGTTACTGCAAGGTATGCCGACTTGGTGGTGTGATGATATTGGCATTGAAAATCCGACCGAAGAACAGATAAATTGGTGGCAGAATGTTTTTGAAACATACAACAAAGCTGTCGGTAAGACCTGCAAACCAAAATCCCGTAAGCAGATTGAAAAATGGCTGAAAAATCCGTACTCCGATAGTGCCACTTATAAAATGTGGGGAAATGGCATCGCTTCAAGCAATGCTTTGTTCGTTCTGTCAGGAATCGCCTATTATGCACAAAACGAGGGAAAATAATTCTACATATCCCACACTTGCTATCTGTGCCATTCAGAGTTATCATGTGTACTACCGAAAAACAAATGGAGGTAAGAACATATGACAATTAAATTTCAGCTTACAGGAGAAAAGCGAAAAGGACTGGTGAATGCCATCAGCGAGATTATCGGTGCTCCTGCCGAATATCAGTTCATGCCGACCTGTGCATATAAAATCGGTGACTTTTACACTGTCACCAAAGAAGGCAATCTTGAAATCAGCGATTCAGCAGACAAAAAAGAGGTTGAGATGCTGATTGATGAACTGGTACACAGAGGCTATGATGTTCCGCTTGATGAAGAAGAAAATGGTCTGACGGTAGAGATGCCTTTGGAACTGATTGATGAATCAACGCTTGACAGACTCAGAAAAATTGTAGAAAACAAGGGTGAACTTTTCAAGACAGCATTCAAAACTGACAACCTTGAAATCGTCGCTGAAGAAGATAAGATTTGCTTTCCTTGGTTTACACTTGAAAATGATGATGACGCCGCTGCCTACTGCACTTTCATTTCCATGCTCTGCGAATTTGCAAAGAATCAGAAGCGTATCAACAACAAGCCTGAAACCACTGATAATCCCAAATACACAATGCGTTGTTATCTCCTTCGATTGGGTATGATCGGTGCAGAGTATAAGGCGATAAGAAAGGCACTGCTCAGAAATCTTTCAGGCAGTTCAGCTTTCAGAAAGGTGGGTAATTCAAATGAAGTTTCCGAATAAAGCATATCTTGAAAATCTCAGAAAACAGTATCCTATCGGAACGAAGATACAGCTGATTTCTATGCGTGATGAAAAATATCCAATTCTTCCCGGAACGATCGGTGAAGTAACTCATATCGATGATATGGGTTCCATACACATGAAATGGCAAAACGGCTCTTCTCTTGCCCTGATTCCAGAAGTGGATTCTTTCAAGGTTTTGGAAGCCGAAAAATAAGGCAGAACCTATTCCATCGTACTGTATTTTACCATAGAAAATCAAGTAAAGCAAGACTGTATATTACACAATTATCCGCGGAAATACAGCCGAAAAGATTGTGTAGTAATCGTATTGCTATATCCTCCGTAATGCGGTAACATGGTACACAACGAAAGGGAACAAACCCTACGAAAACAACGAATTTACGGAGGAAAACCACCATGAACGCAAGAACAGCACAGCAGATTGAAAACCTCAAAAACCAGACGATTGGGGTTGAAGTAGAAATGAACAACATCACCCGTGACAGAGCCGCAAAGCTTGCAGCAGAGTTCTTCGGAACGGGCAGATACCAAAACACAGCAGGTCGTAACGGCTACAGCACCTGGTCGGCTTGGGATGCACAAGGGAGAGAATGGAAATTCCAGAAGGATGTGAGCATTTCGGGATGCGACAGTGAAAAATGCGAAATGGTTACACCGATTCTTCACTACAGCGACATCGAAACCCTGCAGGAGCTTGTTCGAACACTTCGCAAGGCTGGGGCAATCAGCCACGCAGGAGTTGGTTCTTGAGTACACATTCACATCGGTGCAAACGGCCACACACCGCAGACCCTCAGAAACCTTGCAAACATCATGGCAAGCCACGAAAGACTGATTGCAGATGCTTTGAAAATTGACCAGGGCAGAATGAACAGATATTGCAGAACGGTAAACCCAAGATTCATTGAAGAACTGAACCAAAAGAAACCCACCACAATGGCACAGTTTGCAGACATATGGTACACAGCAAACGGTGCGAATTACGGCAGAAATCAACATTACAACGACAGCAGATACCATATGCTGAACTTCCACGCAACCTTTACAAAAAGCACAATCGAATTTCGACTTTTCCAGTTTGACAAGCCTACAGCAGAAAAGAAAAACGGACTTCACGCAGGACAATTGAAAAGCTACATTCAGCTTTGCCTTGCACTTTCCGAAATGGCAAAGGAACTGAAAACAGCAAGTCCAAAGCCACAGCAAACGGAAAATCCGAAATTTGCAATGCGAACATGGCTGATTCGATTGGGACTGGTTGGCGAAGAGTTCTCCACAGCGAGAAATTTTCTTACCAAGAACCTTGACGGAGATGCAGCCTTCCGATTCGGCAGAGCCTGAAAAGGCTCGCACCTCAAAGGCAACGGGTGGCAACACTGCCGCCCACGTTGCTTTTGTGGGATAGTTTCCCCACCAAATAAATCAAGCCACACAAGCTCGCACAGCCCCTGATTTTGCAAAGTATAATCTGAACAAATACCACACAGGAAAAGGCACAGATATTTTGTAGATTTAGCGGGTTGCATTCACTCCGAAAAAGAGTTAATATGTGACTACCGCAAAGCGGAATTCACGAAAAGGAAGATTTGCAATGAAAAGATATTACCTTGCTTATGGCTCAAACCTCAACGTCCGTCAGATGAAGTACAGATGCCCAACAGCAAAAATCGTTGGAACGGCGGTTATCAGGGATTATGAACTGCTTTATAAAGGCAGCAAGACAGGCTCTTACCTCACTATTGAAAAAAAGAAAGATTCGCTTGTTCCGGTTGCTGTCTGGGAAGTGACTGCCGCCGATGAACACAGCCTTGATATTTATGAAGGCTATCCAAGTTTCTACTACAAGAAAAATATGAAAATCAGACTTTCCGAAGCTGGAAAAATGATTGATACATTTGTGTATATCATGCACGAGGAACGCAGTCTTGGAATTCCAACTTCTGCATATGTCAGCACCTGCAAATTAGGATACACCATTTTCGGATTTGATTTCAAGTACCTTGATGAAGCCTATGAAAAAAGTCTGAAAGGAGTTGCCAACAATGAAAAATGAAACCCCGACTGAAAGAACCTGCCCGAAATGCGGATGTGTTTATACTGAAGTTCCTGCACTTTCCAGAACTGATAATGAAACGCTGATTTGCCCCGACTGCGGAATCCGTGAGGCTCTTGAAGCCTTGGGAATCTCCCTGGAAGAACAGGAAAAAATCATCAGCATCATTCACCGTAACACAGCAGAATAATCAAATACAAGCCGCCACGTTTGGCTGTGTGGTCATTCAGGGATTCCTCCGTAAAGTTTTCCCCATTGCAATGAAGCCCCACACGAGCCGACAGGGCGGCTTTGTGTTGCTGTCATATTCTACACAATCAGGGCTCCAATTTCGGTATGATGTTTGTTACATTTATTATCGGAGGTACCGTTGACTATCAGCCTGAGATGCGGGAATATACAACACAACGGAACGGAAAACCGACCGAAAACCACGAAATTTGGAGGAAAACACCATGAACGAACAGATTAAAAACTACTTTGAAAGCCTCAGAATAAATTCTGAGAACGATGCCACCAAGCTGAGCCGTGGAACACTTGAAGCCTACTGGACTTACGAATTCAACCTAAACCACAACAGCAGCGAATTTGAATGCAACGAGCTTCCCTGGACAACAGACATGAGCGACTTTGTTAAGACAATGCGAGAGGCGGGAGTTGAAACAATTGCGATTACAGAAACAAGCACGGCACTCCTTGAAAATCTGCACAAACTTGCCGCACAGGGATGCAGCATTGATGGACTTTGCACGATAACCAGACCGGACATCTGGGGCAACGCAAAGGAATACCCTGCAATTCGTATCAGACTGAACTAAAAACCAAAGAGCCAAGGGGCAGAACAAACTGCCCCGCATACGGCTCAGAAAGGAAAACCATATGAAAGTACTTATCGTTGAACCGAGAAAACATCCAAGAGAAGCTGAAATTGACGGCAATCTGGAATCCATGCAGAAAACGGTCGGCGGGTATCTGCAAGCGATATACCCTTTTGAAGATGAAATTGCCCTTGTTTGTGATGATGAATCAAAACTGAAATCCGATACGGAGTGGAACAGAATGCTTCCTGAAACAGGCGACATCATCAAAGGCACATTTTTCATCGCAGGTCTTGGAGCAGAAGATTTTACAGATCTTTCTCCTGAACTTATGGAAAAGTACAAACAGCGATTTTGGAGCATTGAACTTTTCATTCCTACGCCAAACGGTATGATGCCAATTGTAATCAGGGACTGACAGCCCGCAAGTTCGCCTGTGACGGCAAGTAAAACCGATTCCGAATACCTTTCCGATTTGAAAAGCAACGCCACAAACGCAAACGTGGCGGCTGCTTTTTTGCTGTCATAATCTACACAATACAGGGGCGGTTTTCAAGCTGTATATTCTGGCAGTTTAGCCGCTTGCAATTACACACACTATGCGGTAATATGTAATCACCGAAAGGGAAAACAACCAAAAAACCACGAAATACGGAGGAAAACAAAATGGTATCATACGGAATTGCAAAGGCAAGAGCAATGGCAAACAGAGCAGACTGGAACGAAAGAACCGAGATCACAAAGGCAATTATCACTTGGGTTGATTCGGAATACGAATACGAACTGGAGATCGAAAACGAGTACAGAATGGACGATGCGGAATTCACCGACTGGGTAGAGGAAAACGCAGAAAGCCTTGCAAAGGCAGATGCGGAAGAAAACGGAACAACCTTTGAGGAAATCGACAGCATCGACTTTGAGGAAACGGACATTGATGATGATGCCCTTTTCGATGAGGCATACGAGGAGGCTTGCGAATTTGAGTGGGAATGCATGACGGGAAGATAAACCCTTCCCCCAACTTTCCAAACAGCCCCTGAACCAAGGGGGGCTGTGGCTCGTACAGCCGCTGTG
>OGGD01001113.1_pt1 | contig 14924 bp, 9 predicted proteins | sample 1571091 | NCBI WGS metagenome assembly OGGD01 (sample SAMEA2582073, study PRJEB24529) | metagenome | biome: Human gut stool | place: China | collected 2011
TAGCCCTGCAACTCTTCATATGCTTGTCCCATGGAGGTTTCGTGTCCGATTTCGATGCCTTCTTGTCCATCATCGCCAATGACACCGCCCCAGAGGGTATTGTCCAAATCCAACGCCAGAACTTTCTTGTTCTTACCGTAAATGGAACGAATGATTCGAGTCAGGTTGTAGGCAAAATCCGGAATGGCTGGCACGCTCAGAGCATATTTATACAGATACCAATAAGACGGTTCTGCCCATGCATCCAAACCATAGCAAGCGGACAAATACTGAATATCATGAATATAGAACGAGGTGTGCGTATTTGCATAATCATAGAATTTGCAGTTCAATCGAGTGATAAAGTTGATTCTGCCGTGAATATCTGAAGCATCCCGATTGCCCAACAGCCGATAAGCTGGCAGTTCAAAGTTGTTCTGAATAATTGGGCAATGATATCCTTCCGCCAGACGATCCCACATCTGCGTAAAGTGCGTGTACTGCCGCTCCAAAGCTGCCTCTACGGTTTCCGCCGGACAATACACATCCTCCGGAAATTCTGTGATGTTGCGGCTGGTGGTGTGAATGAAAATCAAGTCTGGCTGAAAGGCTTCCCGCTCTGGGGTTTCATAGCATCCTGCCAATAACGGGCATATTCCGACTGATAGAAAGACGGCTGAATGCCATTTTCCAGCAGGAACAGTTCCAGCATGGAAACAATATCATTTGTGGTAGAACCGCCCAGAACTGCAATCTTTTTTTCCATGCGAGGCGTGCCATCTGCCAGCAGAGCCTTTTTAATCTTTCTGCGGTTTTTCAGAATCCACGCACTATCGAATGGTACTTGTAATTCTTTCATGATTTGCAAATCTCCTTTTTGTTTCTTGCATTTAAAATTCTGTATCTGCATCTTCCCAACTGCTTGTGTCATATGCAGCATTTTGTGTGCGGACAACTTCCAGATCCTGTCCGTTTACCCCATTCGCACTGAATACATTCATGCAAAATAGAACATCGGTTGCCTTTGCTTCTTCCTGAATAAAGTCAATGGCATTCAGATTGAAATACCGCATATCACACACATAAATCTCAGAAAATGAACTGGTCAGACATGGTACTAACGCATTGCCATAGCTGTCCTTGAAAATCACCAATCGGCGGTCGTTGTCGCAATCCGTCTGAATGTGGACAATCTTATCATCACCGCTCATAAAAACCATGTAATAACTAGAGTTGTCCCATATAGACGGGTCAAAAATCAAATCTGCCTCGTAGCCATTCGCATAATCCCGGTCATAATAAGTGGTCTGAATATCGTTGGTCGGCACATAATATACAAATTCTTCCGGTGCATTCACCAAATCCGGATAATCATTCGTATAATATGCCATGGAGCCAACAAAATCATCTTCTACATATTTCTTGTAGGTTGTCAGGTCGGCAAACGGAACATCTGCCTGCTCCGCAAACGCTCTCGCTACATAGTAAGCCCCCAGCTGAAACCAATGGTGGTCGGTTCTCGCATAAATCGGCTCAGCAGTGTGTTCTTTTAGAACGCCATAGGCATCAATCGAAATGACACCTTGAAAAACCTTTTCTGCTGCATCCATGCAATCCTTTTCACTGGAAAGTGCGGAATCCTGAAAGGCTGCTGGCGTATAGAAAGAAGCATTGGTTGGGGCTAAAATCGAATAGCACTGCACATCGTCCCCCAAATCCTTTTGATACTGGTTTAGAATTTCTGCATATGCTTCGGTTTGTTCGGCATAACCATTAAACAAGTTGATGGCACGCTTATGGTCCCACAAAATACCAGATACGATTTCAATTGGTTCTGCACCATCATCCATCGTTGTGACAATCGTCACATAAGTGGTGACTGTAGTTGTAGTGGTTTCCGTGGTGGTAACTGCTGTCGTGCTGGGCATCGTTTCAGCGGCGGCTGTTTCTGCTTTCTGGTCGTTTCCGTCTGCTGGTTTCATCAGCATGAAAAGCAACCATGCAACAGCTGCCAGCGTTACCAGCACAGCCACTCCCAGAATCAATCGGTCTTGCCACTGCACCTGTTCTTTAGAAGATTGCGGCTGATCCTGCTGCGATACAGCGGGCGAATCAACCGGTTTTTTTCTTTTTTTAGAAACTGCCTGCTGCTGCAAAGCTCCGCAGTTGGGACAGGTGGTTTGTTCCGGTGTCAGCTTCGTACCGCATTCTTTGCAAATCATATCCGCATTCTCCTTTTCCATGACAAAAAATGGAACAGCGGCAAGGCAGGAAATCCCACCCTGCCGCTGTTCGGTTTCTTTTCCAAACATTCTCAAAATGTTTTACTGTACACGATTGCTCTCTAAGTAGCTTTCATTTCCGCCGGTTGCACTGAACGTATTCATCGCAAACAGCAAATCTGTACAGCCGACCTGCTTGCAGAAATCAATGGCATTCAATTCAAAATATCGCATATCGCAGACGTAAATATTTTCAAAAGACGACGTTAAGCATGGTACTAACGCATTGCCATAGCTGTCCTTGAAAATGACGAGTGTTCTGCCATTCTTGCAGTCGGTTTCCACGTGTGTGATTTTGTCGTCACCACCCATGAAAACCAAGTAATACATACTGTTATCATAACCATCCAGATTCATCAGCAAATCGCCTTCGGTTGGGTCGGTGAAGCTGGTGCTGTAATAGGTAGTCTTGTATTTGTTTTTCGGGATGTAATATGTAAACTCTTCCGGATTGTCCAGCAAAACGGCACTTTCTGTGTAAGTATACATCGAGCCGACATAATCCTTTTTCGTTGCCGTATCATAATCTGACAGCGATGCAAACGGTACATCTGCAACCTTTGCAAATGCTTCAGCGGCATAATATGCCCCCAATGGTAACCAGTGGTGGTCAGTACGGGCATAAATTGCCTCTGCGATATGCGGCTTCAAAGCGTTGTATACATCGACTGGCTTTACGCCATTCAGATAACTGTTGATGTTGTCAATATTTTCCGTTTCGCTTGCTGTATAGTTTGCATATTCTTCCGGCAGGTAATAGGAAACGGCAGTTGGTGCAACCAAAGAATAAACCTGTACATCTGAGCCAAGGTCTTGCTGATATGCATTTAATGTTTCGGCATAGTCCTGTCCTACAGAGAAACTACCGCCATAAACGCAGACTGCACGCTTGTGATCAAGAATAATGCCCTCGCCGATTTCCGCAGCTGGTTCATCATTCGGATCTTCCGTTGTCGTTACAACTGTTGTGGTAACTGCTGGCTCTGTGTTGGTTTCATCACTACCAGCAGCAACTGCAACCGTGGTTTCTACGGATTCTGTTGTTGCAACAGGTGTTGTGGTTTTCTTCTTTACTTGCGAAACATTGCCAAAAAATACGGTATCTTCTTCGCTCTGAACACCTGTCCACTGCATCATTGCGGAAATGGTCTTTTTCAACTTGCTGCGGAACGGAACGGTGTCGTTATAATATTCCGACCAGCCGGAAGTATAAGAGCCATCTAACAGCGATGTCAGCGAGAACTTCGGCTTTTCTGCCAGAAGTCGATTTTCTTCATAGGAAATTGTGGAACGTGGTGCTAATAATAAAACAACTGCCACCACGACAACAACACCGCTCAGCAGGCTCACACCGATGGTTTTGGAAAACCGTTGTGCCTTTCGCTGCATGTATTCCCGTTTTGTCAAGCGTTTTTTATGCGGTGGATTGCCCGGCTGTTCTGCCTCTGAACCTGCACCCTTTACCGATTCAATCACATCTTTTTTGTGCTGCTGCTGTGCCATTTCTTCTTCCGTTGGCGGAACTGGCTGTTCTGGCTGTTCCGGAAAATCATTGAATAAACGGTTATAAAAAGCAGCTGATTCCAGCTGTGGTTCTGGCTCAGGTTCTTCTTCCCGTGCATGGGAAATAACCGGACGCTTTGTTGGTCTTGACGATGCAGATGCTTCTTTTACAGAGGTTATCACAGGCTGTTCCGGTGCAGGTGCAGCTGTTTCCGGCATGGGTGGTGCAACGGGTTCTGCTGTTGGCTGCAGTGGGGCTGCAATTGGCTGTGGCGGAACAACTGCCTCTGACTGTTGTGGTGCGGTGTTTCTCGTCAGTGGCAGAACTGGTTTTTGCTGTTCTGGGTCAACTGGTGCATCTTCCAGAAACAGTTCCCGGAAGAAACGAGCTGCCTTGCTGGACTGTTTTCCGTTTGAAACTGCCCGAGGTTTTTTTTCTGCTGCTCCAGTCAGTTCTGCAACAGATTCCCGTGGCTGCCGATTCTTCAAATATTTGGTTCGCTGTTCTGCAACCTGTGGTGGTTCTTCTTCTGAGAACCATTCCGGAATGGGTTCTGGTGCAGTGGTATCAATCGAAATATCCTGCGGTTTTACCGGACGGAATGACGGTCTTACTGGTTCTGACTGTGGTGCAGCAGTTGTTTCCGCTGCTGACTTTCCCTGATACCGCCGAACTGGTGTTGGCTCTGCCTGTTGTGGCTCTGCTGTCTGTAAGTCATCCAGTGTTTTTCCCTCCGCTTTCATCTGCCGGAGCATTGCCGTTGTGATAAATGGCGATGCAATCGCTGGCTCTGATTCGGACTGCGGTTCTGGTTCAGGAATCGGCTGCTGCACTGGCTCTGGAGCAGCTGCCTGCACTGGCATTTGCGGTGCTCTCCGCTGCGGACGAGCCGGACGAGATTTTTTCTGTGGTGCTGCTGGCGGTTCTGCAACAGGTTCTGGTGTTGGAACTGCCTGCGGCTCAGCCGGAGATTCTGGTACAGCGGAAACCACTGGATTTGCAGTGGTCTGCTGCTGTGCCATCGCTACGATTTTCTGGAGCAATTCCGGCGTTAAGGTTGCCTTTCCAGTGGCATCCTGCTGCACCATTGTTGCAACCTGCTGCAACAATTCCGGTGAAACGGTAGCAGATTCTGCCGTTGCCTGCGGTTCTACTGGCTTCGGCGGTTCTGGTATTGGCTGTGTTGGCTCTGCCTGCTGTGGTTCTGCTGCTGGCTTTGTTGGTGCAGACATCTGCGGCATCGCTCTTGCATCCCGTACGGGTGGCATTTTTGGAACTGGTTTTTCCGGTTCTGCCGAATTAGTCGGCGGAGCGGCTTTTGTTTTTTGCGGAGCAGACTTTTTGGGAGTCTGTGGTTCTTCTACGGAAATATCCGCAAAAAACCGATTGTAAACAGCGGATTCCTCCGGCTGTTGGGTTGCCTGCTGCTGTAATTCCTGCAACGCCTCCTGTGAGAGTGCTTTTTCTGGTTTCTGAACGGGCGGCGGCGGTACTTGCTGCATCGGCTGCCGTCCAAAATGTGCTGGCTGCTGCGGTGGAACTCGCATCGGTTCTTGCGGAGCAGTTCTTACACGCTGCTGCTCCATTTTTTGACGGCGTTCCTGCTGGCTGCGTTGTGCAAGGGAATGCATACCACTTGGAACGGAAGAATTCGAATTCTTTTTTCTCATGACAATGCCTCCTTAAAAACGCAGATACAAGAATGGACGATTGGTTGCATTGACCAGCAGAATGCTGGATACAATCAGAATAACAGCTGCTAAGATTGTTCCGCAAACGGAAAGGGTAAGATATGCCCCCGGACTTTTCTGCATGGCACGTTTCGGCAGTTCCAAAATCGGGAAGCAGCCAATCAGTGCAATCACTAACAAAAAGACATTTGTCATAATGGAGGTTTGCAAAACGGCATCTGTCAAGCCATGTCCGCCAAATCCAAACATACACTTCAGGCAAGCTCCCAGCTGACCGAAGTCCTCAAAATAGAAAATGCCGAAGCCCACCACAATAACAATTTTATTATAGAGATGTCGGATGACCAGCGGAATTTTTTTCATCCGCTTCTTACCAATCAGCAATTCAATCAGAATAAACAAGCCATAATACAAGCCCCAGAGAATGAAGTTCCAGCTTGCACCGTGCCAAAGTCCGGTACAGAACCAGACTAAGAACAGTCCGCCGTATTTTCTCCGCTTACCGAAAATCGGAATGTACAGCACATAATCCCGGAAAAATGTTCCCAGGGAAATATGCCAACGCTGCCAGAATTCTGTAATGTCCTTACACAGGAACGGATGCCGGAAGTTTTCTTCCAGCTGAAAGCCCATCATGCGGGCAATTCCGATTGCCATATCGGAATAACCGGAGAAGTCGAAGTAAATCTGCATGGCATAGACAATAACACCATACCAAGCCCCTAGCGTGGTCTGCTGTTCGATGTTGCCATTTGCAAGGAACTGGTCAACGATATTTCCCAGATTATCGGCAATAATCACCTTTTTGCCCAGACCGATAATTACACGCATCATGCCTTCATACAGGTCAGACGGATTGCAACGGCGAACTGCCAGTTGATTTTGCATTGTTTCATAACGGGCAATCGGGCCTTGCATAATGACAGGGAAAAAGGTCATATACAGCAGGAAACGAGAGAACTTCTGCTCTGCTTCGACTTTTCCCCAATAGCAATCCACAATGTACGAAACTGCACGGAATGTATAGAAACTGATGCCAATCGGCAACGGGAAATTCGGAACAGGAATCGAAAGTGAAAACCAGTTGTTCAGATTCTCTATGAAAAATCCGGTATATTTAAACAGAATCAACATGCCAAGGTGGAATACCAAGGACAGGACAAGCGAAACTTTTGCCGTGCGGCTCTCGGGGTCAGCAGAAATCAGTCTGCCGAACAGATAATTGAGCAGCGTACTCATCAGCAACAGCCAGATGAAAATGGGTTCGCCCCATGCATAAAAGACAAGCGAACACACAATCAATACAGCGTTGCGGTAACGGGGTTTTGCCACATAGTACGCAATCAACGACAGGGGCAAAAAGAGATAGAGAAAAAATAAACTTGAAAATACCATTTTTTACATTGCCTCGTTTGTTCTGAAATTTCATTCCACAGATTGGTTTTTCTTTCTTTGTGGTTTGATGATTTTTGTGAAATCTATGGATAATCCGCACTGTGCCGCTGCATTTTTCTACGAAAACAACAAATGAAAAGAAATAAAAAAGATTTGGAAAAATGAGGCAGTGCATCCCTCAAAAAAATTGAAATGATTACTTTTTTATTATACAACAAATAAAATTTGTTTGCAAGTATCCATTTACAACTTTTCTTTCTTTTGGAAATTTCACTTTTTTCAACAAAAAAAGGCGGCTTGAAGCCGCCTCTTCTTGTCGAAAAAGTACAATCCTTTAGAAATCTTAGAAAAGCTTCCCAGGGAATTGGATTCCTTTCAACTGGTTTTTAGTGATGATGCTCTGCATCTGCTTCCACAGGATTTGCAGTCTGTGCCACAGTTTCATTGGATTCTGTCGGCTGGTCAGATTCTACAATGCCCTTTAAGCCAGCTGCCAAACCAGCCAAGCCCTGAATTTCGCTCGGAATGATAATCTTGGTTGCCTTGCCGTCTGCTGCCTTCTGGAATGCTTCCAGTGCTTTCAGCTGCAAGACAGAAGCATTCGGATTTGCCTTGTTCAACTGCACCAAGCTGTCTGCCAATGCCTGTTGAACCACTTCAATCGAACGAGCTTCACCGTCTGCAATCCGGATTTTCTGTTCCTTGATGGCTTCGCCTCGCAGGATGGTTGCTTCCTTTTCTGCTTCTGCATGCAGGATGGCTGCCTTTTTGTCGGCTTCTGCACGAAGTACCTTTGCTTCCTGTTCACCCTGTGCAACCTTGATTTGATATTCCTTTTCGCCTTCTGCACGGAGAATTTTTTCTCGCTTTTCCCGTTCTGCCTTCATCTGTTTTTCCATGGCATTCTTGATGTCCACTGGTGGGTCAATGTTCTTCAGTTCCACACGAATGACTTTGATACCCCAACGGTCGGTTGCATGGTCGATGGTTTCGGTAATCTTTGTGTTAATCAGGTCACGGGAGTTCAACGTTGCATCAAATTCCAGTTCGCCGATGATATTACGAAGCGTGGTTGCAGTCAGGTTTTCAATCGCTGCCAGCGGACGTTCTACACCATAAGCAAACTGTACCGGATTGGTAATCTGAAAGAAAACAACGGTATCAATCTGCATGGTAACATTATCTTTCGTAATAACTGGCTGCGGTTTAAAGTCTACAACCTGTTCCTTGATGGAAACTCGCTTTGCAACCCGGTCTAAAAATGGACACAGGAAGTGTACACCGGTTTCCCATGCGGCATAAAATTTTCCCAGTCGTTCTACAACATAGATGTTCGACTGCGGAACAATCTTGATTCGAGTAAAGAGAACAATCAAAATAAAGACAACTAATAAAAAGAGGACAATTAACGGCATAATGAAATTCCTTTCTGTCGTGTGTTAAGATGTGTGTTCGGAACTGCTTGCTGCATTTGTAGATTCTACTACAGGTTCTGTCGTTTGTGGCACAGGTGTTACAAATAACTTTGTTCCATCAATTGCCTGCACCTGTACAGTTGCACCTTTTGGAATCATCAAATCCGGCTGAGAAACGGCAATCCAGTCAATGTCATCGACCCGCACTCTGCCCGTTCCTTTTTCTGCATCGATGGTTTGCACAACCGTGCCGAATTTTCCCAAATCCAATCGCAAATTGGTATCTCGGGAAGCGAAATTGGTGAATTTCCGCACCAGCGGACGTGTCAGAATCAGCAGCAAGGCAGATGCTGCAACAAACAGCAATGCTTGCAGCCAGATGGGTGCACCGCAAAGTGCTGCAAGTAAGGCAACCAGCGAACCAGCTGCAAACCAGATGGAGATCAACTGCTGGGAGGCAATTTCTGCAATCACAGTCAGAACAAACAAACTTCCCCAAATCCAAAATACCATTGTGCTCCCTCCTTTCTGTCTGTTTCAGGCTTCGCCATTCGCTCTACGCATAGTATAACATAATTTCATACAATTGTAAAGAACGTGTTGCGTGCAATTTCTGCTATTTTTACGTTACATCAAAGAAAAGAGCAGTTGAAACGACAATTCAACCGCTCTTTTTCATTGTTATGTATGGAAATCCGTAGAAATTCCACTTAATTTTTCTTTTCCGCATCTTCATCCTTGAGATATTCCTCAACGATGAACTTTGGTCTTTGTTTGGTTTCCAGATAGACCTTACCAATGTATTCCCCGATGATACCGATTGCCAACAGCTGCAATCCGCCAATCGCCCAGATGGATACCACGGTAGATGTCCAGCCAACCAGTGTTGCACCCATCGCATGTCGTACCACTGAATAAATCAACATGGCAATGCTAACTAGAAAAATTACACTGCCCAATGTCATAATCATCCGAATCGGCTTCACAGAAAGCGAGGTCAACCCTTCCCATGCAAACGCCAGCATTTTCTTCAAAGGATACTTGGATTCTCCGGCAAAGCGTTCCTTTCTTGCATAATAAACCTTGTCGCTTTTATAGCCAATCATCGGCACAACGCCACGCAAGAACAGATTGACTTCTTTGAATTGTTCCAAGCCATCCAACGCCCGTTTGCTCATAAGTCGATAGTCTGCATGGTTGTATACAATATCTGCCCCCAATAGCCCCATTACTTTATAATATCCCTCTGCGGTTTTGCGTTTGAATGCAGTATCTGTATCTCTGGCGTTTCTAACTCCATAGACAATGTCGCAGCCTTCGGCGTATTTTTCCAGCATGCCATCAATCGCATCAATGTCATCCTGTAAGTCTGCATCCATAGAAATCGCCATGTCGCAATGTTCTTTCACCGTCATCAGCCCTGCAAGCAGTGCGTTTTGATGTCCCTTGTTTCGGGAAAGCTTAATTCCTTGAAACAGCGGATTTTCCTTGTGCAGGGATTCGATAATTTCCCACGTCCGGTCTTTTGAACCATCGTTGACAAAAACAATCCGGCTCTCTTTGCTGATTTTTCCCGCTGCCATGAGTGTTTCCATTTTCGCACGAAGCTGCTTCGATGTTTCCGGCAATACTTCCTCTTCATTATAGCAGGGGATTACTAAATATAATTTCTGCATCACAATACACCTCAATCCCAGAATGCAATGACATCCTGCATGGCTCTGCAAACTTCAGGATAATCATTTTCAGAAAAAGCAAATGGTATAATTTGTACAATATTGATTACCAGTGCCATCATAACTGAGCACGCCAAAAAGCCACGAAACCATGTCTTTTTTGTCTCGTTGGTACTCATTCTATAAAGCCAGAAGAGCACCGCCAATGCACCAATGATAATCTCCCAAGAAAAATCTGCTGTGTAACGAATTGCATAGCCGCTTTCCCAGATTGAGCAGATGATAATCAGTGGCATAATTACACACGGCAATCCAACCAGTGTTCCATATCGCAATCTAGATTTCCGGTCAGGCAGGCGGCGAAGTGCTCGTCCGCTCAGCAGATAACCGAAAACGGGCAGTGCTAAGAAAAAGATACCCGAAGTGTTTCCAGCATCGGCAAAATAATAGCCGTTTGCATGGAAGGAACTGAATGGTGTCTTGATGTACGGGAAATCTGTGGAGAAGCCCGGCACTGCAAACAGGAAATTAAACAATACAATCAGTACAAAAACAAGATGGAACTGAGAATGTACGAAGTCGTTTATCGTGAGAGAATACTTGATACCAAAATCAAACGGCGAACCAAACCGTGCAGCATTATACCACATCTGGAATCCACCCAGTACACAAATCGGAACAGCAGCACAGAGAATAAACAAAATCCGTCCCTTGATAGTGGAAGAAGAAGACTTTATCGACATCAACAAGAACACTGCTGCACAAATTGCATACACAGCAAGTGTCGGACGAGATAATACTGCAAATCCTAAGAACAGCGAACAAAGTGCCGTGCGGACAAAAGATGTTTTTCCATCTGTAAGCATATTGGAGGAAATCAAGAAATATGCCCCTGCATTCAGATACATAAAGCCGCACGACATGGCAATTTCATAGAAAATCGTTCTGCCAACGCTATACCATATGCCGCAGACAGTCAACAGGATTACAAATCCACCAATGACACAACCAGCTGGTACATCTCGAAACCAGCGTTTTGCGATTGCCAAGTACGTCAGCCCCAAAAAGACTAGACCGATACAAGAGAAAATCCATACCGCCATATCGCAGGCAAAATAATGCCCTGTCAACTTGTGATATGGGAGGAAGAATGTCAGAACCGGAGCAATTCCATAATAGGAATAATACTTTCCATCATAATAAACATGATCCCATTCTGCACTAACACCCTCCTGATTGCGGGCACTCCAGTCATATGGATTTTCCATATTGATGAGTTGTTCTGTCGGTTCTTTTAACAAGTTTACCTGCTTGTTTTCAAATGCATCAACCAATTCCTGTGTAATCTGATTCCCTGCTTCCAACTTCCAGCGAGAAGCAAAGCCATCCTCTGGCAGCTTTATCATAATAATTGAAGTTGCCAGCAACACTGCTGCCCCAGTCAATGCAAGTACACTGGCAGTGGTGCTCTTTCGAGTTTCCCGAAACGGCTTTTTCAAGAAGCTGGAAACCACGATTCCATAACAAAATGTGGTTACCAATGTCAAAAATCCAAACCGTATAGCGGAAATATCAAACGGAATCGTCTTGTTGAAATGAATTGCCTGAATCGTAACAGAATCATTGTCATTGAAACAAGAAACCTTCAACCGCAATTGCGAAACATCTCCGGAAAACCGACACGCTGTATAGTTCGAGTTGTCATTGTCCTTTACAACAACACCGGATGCAATGTCATATCGATAATCCACATGTGTTTCATCTGCCATATCAATTTTCAACTGTGCACGCTTTGTTTTTTCGCCATAGTCAACATCTACCTGAATCGTGCCCACTGGAATATCCAGTTGCTGAAATTCCATGATGACTTGGTCTTTGCCGGTGACAGTCACCGCTCCGCTGGTTTCATCAATGGTACTTTCCCCACCGGAAATAGAGGCACTGGTCGGAAGAAATGTTTTCTGTTCATATCCACCGGACAGCAAACTATACGATGGAAGCTGAAACAGCGTCAATTCCAAAATGGTGGAAATAATCACCATTCTTCCAAAGAATCGCAAGGTTCTACTTTCTTTTCTCCGGCGAATGACTTTCGTCGCAAGAAATAACAATCCTGCAACACCAATGAGTGCAAGGCTGCCCTGATACGCACCCATCGACAAAATTCTAAATGCATCCAGTAAAACAAAAATCAGCAGCACCAAAGCAACTACAAACAGTCCACCCCTCCGGAGCTTTGGCAGTTCCTTTTCATTCATCTCTTTCATAAAAATTCCTCTTTTAAAAATGATTTCTAAATTTTAAACAATGTTAATTCGTAAATTATTCCCACTCAATCGTTGCCGGCGGCTTTGTGGTGACATCATACACAACCCGATTGATGCACTTGCATTCATTGACAATTCTTGCAGAAACCGTTTCCAGTACTTCATATGGAATCCGTGCAAAATCAGCTGTCATGAAATCTGTAGTCGTAACGCCACGCAGTGCCAATGTATAATCATAGGTTCTGCCGTCCCCCATAACGCCAACAGAACGCATATTGGTCAGAACCGCAAAATACTGGTGGATGCTCCGGTCTAAGCCAGCCTTTGCAATTTCTTCCCGGAAAATATAGTCTGCATCCTGCAAAATTTCCAGCTTTTCATCGGTAATTTCGCCGATGATCCGAATCGCAAGACCCGGCCCCGGGAATGGCTGCCGCCATACCAAAGTTTCCGACAAGCCCAGGGCGATACCCAGCCGCCGTACTTCGTCCTTGAACAACAACCGCAGCGGTTCAATGATTTCCTTGAAATCTACATAATCCGGCAAGCCGCCAACATTGTGATGCGACTTGATGACTGCTGCATCGCCGCTGCCACTTTCGATGACATCCGGATAAATCGTACCCTGTACGAAATAGTCCACCTGTCCGATTTTCTTTGCTTCCCGTTCAAATGCACGAATAAATTCTTCGCCAATGATTTTCCGCTTCCGTTCCGGATCGGATACACCATTCAGCTTTTCCATGAAAACATCCTTTGCATTGACCCGTACAAAGTGGATGTCCCAATCTGCAAACGCTGCTTCGACTTCATCGCCTTCGTTCTTCCGCAGGAATCCATGGTCAACAAAGATACAAGTCAGCTGGTCGCCGACTGCCTTCGAGAGCAAAGCTGCTGCAACGGAGCTATCAACGCCGCCAGACAGTGCCAGCAATACTTTTCCGTCGCCAACCTTTTCCCGAATCTGTTCGATGGCAGTCTTTGCATAGTCTTCCATCGTCCAATCACCCGTACATCCGCAAACCTGATACAAGAAATTATGCAGCATCTGCTGACCATTTACGGTATGATTTACTTCCGGATGGAACTGTACGCCATAGAACTTCTTTTCTGGATATTCCATTGCTGCAACCGGACAGCCGGCAGAATGTGCCGTAATCGAAAAGCCTTCCGGCAACTTCTGAATATAGTCGGTATGGCTCATCCAAGAGATTGCTTCTTTCGGCAAACCGGTAAATAACAGGCTTTCCGTCTGATATTCTGTCAGTGTCTTGCCGTATTCTCTGGTTTCTTCAGAGGAAGCAACTGTTCCGCCCAACGAATATGCCATCAGCTGGCAGCCGTAGCAAATGCCCAGAACCGGCACGCCCAGCTCCAGCACCTCCGGGGTGTAATGGGGCGAGGCCGGGTCATACACGGAATTGGGACCGCCGGTAAAGATAATGCCCTTATAATTTCCCTGCCGAATGGTATCCAGCGAGGTGGTATAAGGCAGAATCTCGGCAAACACGCCGTGATCACGCACACGGCGGGCAATCAGCTGATTGTACTGACCGCCGAAATCCAAAACAAGAATTTTTTCCATACTATTCCTCCAAAGCGCAATGCGCGTTCATACGGGTCTATTATAGCGAAAAGCCCGCCGCTTTGCAAGGAAAATAGCGAAAAAGCGACCCTTGGGTCTAAACAGGCCCTATCCGGCAAAATACCGGGGCAGCACCGGCGGCTGCTCCACCGGTCGCCCGGCCTGCTCCCGGGCGGTACACAGCCGCAAAAGCAGCATAGACAGGGTAGCGCACTGGCACACAGGCGCCAGTAAAGGCAGGCTGTCCGGAAACAAAAATACCTGCCGTGCGCCGGACAGCTGCCCTGCCAGGCTCTCTACCGTGCAAGCCACCGTACCCGCGCCCCGAATGGCCGCCAGTTGCAGGGCAGCGCAGGTTTTTTCCGTCAGTTCCCGACTGCTGATCAACGCCACCAGCGCCGTGTGACTGTCCACCGCAGGCAACAAGGTGTGGCGCAGCTCCGCCGCAGGCACCGCCTCCACCGGCACGCCCAGAGTACGGCTCCAAACGCCGGCCATGGCGCCCGCTGCCGCCAGGTCAATGTTTTGACCCACAAACAGCAGCCGATCATAGCCGGTTAGGTACGCCGCCAAAGCGTCCAGTTCGCTGCCGCTTTTTAAGATCAGCCGCAGCTTGTCCGGCAGGGTGGCGCATAGCTTTACCGCCATGCGGCCGAATAAGGGGGTAATGGTCTTTTGGCGCAGCCCCCAGTCCACCGCCACCAGCGCCAGCAGCACATAGCCCAGCACAAAGTGGGTCACCGGCGGCAACCCGCCGGGCAGGCTGCAAGGCAGGGACAGAAGCGTGCCCCCGGCACGAACCAAGGGGCTGTCCGGGTCGCCGGTCAGCGACGCCGTGCGGGCGCCGAAGGCCGCCGCCTTTTGCAGCGCCTCCGCCACCTCTGCCGTTTGGCCGCTGGCAGAAATGCCCACCACCAGCGCGCCTCGGTCGCACACCACGCCCCCGGCGCAAAATTCACCGGCAGAATAGGCAAAAGCAGGCACATCGCACACCGACTCAAAATTACAAGCCGCCGCTTGCGCCAGCTGATAGGAAGTGCCGCAGCCTACCAGCAGCACCCGACTGATGCCCCGAGGCCGCAGGCGGCTTTTGCCCAACCGAGGTTGATCCCCACGCACAAAGCGATGAA
>OGGD01001122.1_pt1 | contig 14840 bp, 12 predicted proteins | sample 1571091 | NCBI WGS metagenome assembly OGGD01 (sample SAMEA2582073, study PRJEB24529) | metagenome | biome: Human gut stool | place: China | collected 2011
AAAGCGTGCAGAGGCCGCTGCACTGCGTGCAGAGAGCTACGCGCCCAAGGACGGCACCGTGCTGAGCGTGAACAGCAAAGGCGGCGCGGTGCATTTGGACGCACAGGATGTGGCAGCGGTGCCGCTTCCGGCGCAGTCTTTGCCCGGCGAGGTGGTGCGCATCCTCAGCGTGGATACCGCCACCGGCGCGGTGCAGACCGATACCACCCCGCTGCCGGACCTGCGCCCCTATGTGCGCAGCGAGACCGTGCCCACAGCAGCAACGCCCGGCGCGGTGCGGGCAGACGGGCAGTACGGTGTTGCGGTGCGGACAGACGCCACCCTGACCACTGTGCCCGCCACGGCGGCACAACTGGACCGCATGACCGAGGCCTATGCGCCCCTGACCCCGGCGCTGCTGCCCTACGGCGTCAAAAAGGCGCTGACCAGTGCCGCAGGGGCAGCAGGCTGGTCGGCGCAGGAAAAGACGGCAGCGCTGTTGCAGCTGGGCGCAGATGACCGGTTCTATTCCAAGGCCGAAGCGGACCGGAAATTCAGCACAGGCTACACCCTGCCGTGTGCCACCGCAGACGTGCTGGGCGGCGTGAAAGCCGGGCGGGGGTTGACCGTGAGCGCGGACGGCACGCTGGAAGTGACAGCGGAAAATCTTGACACGGTGCTGGGCTTTCGCTTGGCCGAAAAACTGAAACGACTGGAAAGGATGATGGACATGGACGGAAAGCTGGTCTACACCGGCGCGGGCGTTGCGGGCAAGGCTGCAACGAGCCTGACTGTGCCGGAGACGGCGGATTACATCGTGGTAAAGATGCTGGCACCCGCAGCGCTTGAAAGCAGCGGCAACACCTCTACCGGTGTGGGAACGGCTGCGGACTATGGCAGCACCCGCATCGTGCGGGGCGGCACGGCGGTTGCCATGGTAGGCGGCCTGAAATACGACCTCAGCAGCGGCGTGAAGTGCAGCGGCGCAGCGCCCGTGCGGATGAGCTTTGCGGCAGACGGCACGCTGAACGTGGACGCTGCGAGAACGGACGCGTCGGGCGATCACAAGTATCCCTTCAACGTGGAGGGTTACCAGTATGTGTAAGGGTGGTGCAGCATGAATGAGATGACCATCCGGCTGGAGCGCAACGGTGCGGCAGCGGTGCCCGGCGGGCAGCTGCTGCTGGGGTACGCGGGCAACCGGGGCAACTACCGGCTGCGCATCGAGCAGCGGGGCGAGTGGAAGGGGCTGACGGTATGCGCCCACTGGCACACCCCCGGCGCAAGCGCGGCCACACTGGTGGAAAGCGGCTTTCTGACCGTTCCGGCGGCGGTGACGGCAGTGCCCGGCGTGGGCTGCATCACCTTTGAGGGTACGGACGGCAGCCGCACCGTGACAAGCGCCGATGTGCGGTGCAAGGTATGCGCCAACAGCGGCACGGCAGAGGGCACGATGCCTGCACCGGCTACCCCGGCATGGGAGGCGCTGGTAGGGCTGCTGGGCACAGGCGGCATTACCACCGCGGAAAAACAGGCGCTGCTGGCGATCCTGCGGCTTCTGGCGGCGGGCAATGACGCAGCCATGGCCGCCTGCGACCGCTTGGCGGCATTATGGGGCACTACGCAGCCGGAAAAACCAGATCAGCCGACAGACACGGCTTTCGCCGTACTGGGGCAGGCGGTCCTCGGAAAAATGATCTTAGGGAGGAACAAATGAGCTACGAAAAACAGAATTTTGTGGACGGCCAGACCCTGACGGCTGCCCAGCTGAACCACATGGAGGCAGGCATTGCAGCTGCCGCCACAGGCGTTAAGGGCGATAAAGGCGACAAGGGTGACACTGGCCCGGCGGGCCCGAAAGGCGACAAGGGCGACCTCGGTGATCTGGGTACGGCGACCGCAGCACCTGTCTACGCGCCCAGCCGCATGGGCTGCGTGAACTATGCGGACGTGGCTGGCTGCGACTATGCGCAGATCATCATCTACGGTCAGAGCCTTGCCTCCGGCACCGAGAGCCAGATCGCACTGACCGATACGGCACTGGACGGCGTGTACATGGTGGGCAGCAGCGCGCACTGGTATCAGGCTGCCACCACCACCGGCCTGAACCCCTGCAAGAACGCGGGCTTTGAATCCCCCATCGTGGCGGCGGCGAACCACTTCGCCACCATGTACCGCAGACACCGGGACGCGGGACAGAAGTTTATCGCAAACTCCACTGGTCTGGGCGGACGTTCCATCGAGCGGCTCTCCAAGGGCTGCACCAGCTATGGCTACGAGTATCTGTACAAGGACGCCTTTCTGGACTATCTGGACAACACCAAGGCTGCTGTCACCGCACAGAACAAGACCGTGAAGTGCGTGGCTGTCGTGTTTATGCAGGGCGAGTACAACTACGACGGCCACAACAGCGGGCAGGGCTTTACCAACGGCACGGACGGCACTACCGACAAGGCTGAGTACAAGCAGTATCTGCTCCAGCTGAAGAAGGATATGCAGGCCGACATCATGGCCAAGTACGGCCAGACCGAGCCGCCGCTGTTCTTCGTGTATCAGCCCGGTGGTGCGTTCATCACCAACGCCACCAGCAGCATCAACATGGCGCAGCAGGAGGCCGCAGCCGAGTGTGAGGACATGATCCTGCTGGGCAGCGCAATGCCCTGTCAGCGCTTTGCGGGCGGACACATGACCTCCAACGGCTACCGCTGGCAGGGCGAGATGATCGGCAAGCAACTGGCTGAGACCTTCCTGTGGGGCATGGCAGACCGGACGGTCATCGACCGCGCCATCACCGTGGAGGGCAACAAGGTCTGCATCGACTACGAGGTGCCGGTGCCGCCGCTGGTGGCAGATACCTATACGGTGCAGGCGCAGCCCAACTACGGCTTTTACGTCTATGTGGACGGCGTGGGCGTGACCGTAGAAAAGGCCGAGGTACAGAACACCCGGGTGGTGCTGACCTGCGGGCAGGAACTGCATGGCAAGGTGGCAGTAAAGTATGCGGGCAACGCCGTGGGTGACCGTGAGCACCGCGGCATCGGCAACATCCGCGACAGCGACCGCTACACCAGCCTGTACCTGTACGCAGACGATACCAACGAGACCTCCTCGGCGGGCAACACCGTGGACTACCGCCCCAAAACGGCAGAGGGCGAGAGCCTGAGCGGAAAGCACTATCCTTTGTGCAACTGGGCAAGCCACGCGTACCGGGAAATCATCGTGAGCGCCATCCCCGCTACCGACTTTACCCCCAAGCTTTCCGGCAGCAAGGCAAGCGTGGGCGATATCCTGACCCTGAACGTCAGCTATACCCCCGCCAATGCAAACAGCGGTCTGGGCGTCACATGGAAGGTGTCGGACAGCACCAAGGCCAAACTGGAAAACGGAAAGCTGACCATTCTGGGCGGCGGCAACAATGATACGGTGACCGTGACCGGCACGCTGGAAAACGGCGTGGAGCGGAGCGTGAGCGTGACCATTGTGGTGAGCGATAACCCCTATGCCGCCTACTACGGTTACTGGGACTTTACCGGCGGCAGCGCAGCCAACAAGACCACCGCAAAGAACCTTGCGACCAAAAAGGATGACAGCATTCTGGTGAACGTGAATGGCACCGAAAGCGGCTATCTGACCGGGGACGGTCTGACGCTGGGTGCAAACAGTGCCGTGAAGATCCCCGTGGTAAGCGGTATGCCGGACGGCATCGAGATCTATATGGACTTCACGCTCCCTGCAAGCCTGTACGGAGATGGCCTGAGTAATAAGGGCTTTATTTCGCTGGCAAAGGGCACTGCGAATGTGCTCGCCTTCGGCAGCGAGCAGTGGAGTTACGCATGGCCTTCGATCTATGGTATTGCGGAAGGAAAAACGGCAGAAGCAGACTGCGCATGGCGCTGGGCGACAGACGCCGGTGGCACTTCACTGGGAAACACCTATATGTGGTGGGGCAGCGATACCCTGCACCAGCATCTGCGGCTGCGGCTGAACACCTCTGGCGGCGGTGAGTTTGCGATGCAGGCAAATACAAACGGCGACAACTGGTGCACCTGGACACTGCCTACCTATGGCGGCGCAGAGAACAAGTACCCCGGCTTCAAGGCCTTCAAGAGCGCCTGCGATGCGATCCTGCTGGGCAACCGTGCGACCTTGAATTTCTGCCCCGCAGGCACCATCCTCCATAGCGCTTACATTAAGGAATACAACGGTTAAGGAAGGATATGAACTATGGCAATTAAGCAGTATAGCCTTATGACAGATGGCAACCGCCGCCTTGCACCGGACTTTAAGGTGCGGGAGCTGCGCTGCCGGGACGGCACCGACACCGTTATGGTGGACGAGGTGCTGATGCTGCTGCTCCAGTGCATCCGGGAGCATTTCGGCAAGCCGGTGGTGATCACCAGCGGCTATCGGACGGCAGCGCACAACGCGGCCGTGGGCGGCGCCAAGAGCAGCCAGCACCTGCTGGGCCGGGCGGCGGACATTCAGGTGGCGGGCACCAGCGTGGAGGACGTGGCAGCCTACGCCGAGCGCCTGATGCCGGACTGGGGCGGCGTGGGCCGCTACCCCGTCAAGGCGGGCAGAACTACCGGCTGGGTACACGTTGACACCCGGGCAGACAAAGCCCGGTGGAGGGGGTGAACGCGATGACAAGCATCATCTCGGCCATTATCGCAGGTGCGGTGACCCTGATCGGCGTGCTGATCGCCAACGGAAAAAGCCAGGCGGTGACCGACACCAAGCTGGAGGAACTGACCCGGGAGGTGCGGGAGCATAACAACTTTGCCCGCCGCGTACCCATTCTAGAAGAACAGATGAAGGTGGCAAACCACCGCATCGCAGATTTAGAGAAAGAGAGGAACTGAACCTATGAACGATACCCATTGCAAAATTTCTGCCGCCACACTGGCGCGCACGGCTGCGCTGGCGCTGGCACTGACCAATCAGGTGCTGAGCGCCTGCGGCAAGCCTGTGCTGCCCATCGAGAGTGCCACCGTGGAACAGCTGGTGACCACCGGCCTGACCGTGACCGCCGCCCTTGTGGGCTGGTGGAAGAATAACTCCTTCACCCCGGAAGCCATCAAGGCCGACGGCTATCTGGAACAGCTGCGGAAAAAGCAGTAAAAGCCGCAGGGCGGAAGAATATTTTTAAATAGGGCAATGCTGGAGCGTCTGCGGATGCTCCGGCATTGCATTTTTACAGAAAGGGTATTGATTGGGGTCATTCCCAACAAAAAACTCCCCCGGCGGGTTGCCGGAGGAGCATTCATTTTTCTATTCTAAACACGGATGCGCCGCCCTGACATGGTGCGCAGCCGGGCTTACTTCAGGAACTTTGCCACGGCGCGGGCGACGATGCCGCCCAGAATGCCGGACACCAGAAATTCGGCTACGCCCTGCACGCCGACCAGCAGCACAACGAACATGAAGGGGTTGGCAGCGCCCTTGACGGACACCAGATTCTGCACATAGTCGCAGCCGTAGAAAGCCAGCACGATGTAGCCCATGAAGAACAGGGTGTTCAGGGCGGGCGCGGTCATGGCGCTGAGGATGTAGCTCCAGGTGCGGGACTTGTCCAGCTTCTGCAGAGCCTTGAAGATCAGGCCGCAGCACAGACCCATGAGCACACGCATGCCCACGCACAGGATAAAGGTGTTCAGCGGGCTGACCTGAAACAGTGCGCCGGTCATGGCAGAGGCACCGGTGATGGCATCGTAGAAGCTCACAGCGCCGAACACGCCGCCCAGCAGGGCGCCCACGGCGGGGCCCATGGTGATGGCACCCACGGCGATGGGAAGGGTGAGGAAGCTCATGTACAGCGGGCCCATGGGCACACTGCCCAGACCGACAAGCTTCATCACCAGTTCAATGGCCACCAGCAGGGCCACACGAGTCAAGGTCTTCGTATTGGTATTCTTCATAATTCAGTTTTCCTCCTGCTGCCGTTCCGCCCTTTTTGTCGGATACGGCGCAAACCTGCCCGCTCTGTGCGGGTTTTAGGTGAATATTCAAATCTTTGGAAGCGCGTAGTTGTCAGGGCGTGTTCCAGAGAAAAATGCGTTAGAATCTGTCGCCGGGAAAACGCACCCCGGCGCTACGGCGCGCCACCGTGAGGACCCGGCTCACCGCGATGCTGGTGTCCAGCATCCGGGCACACAGTTCTTGGTCTCCGGTGGTCATGGCGCGGTAAAAGGCCTCGAACTCTGCCGCCTGCCGGGGACGGTCCCCGTTCAGGTTATAGTGCTCCTCCTTGCCCTCGTTGGGATGGAAGGTCACGCCGCCGCAGTAGTTCGGGGTGGATTTTTGCAGAATGTAGCCCTTTGTGCCCTGAATGATGCAGCGGGCAGGGGCTGCGCAGTCCTTGGCGGCAAGGCTTACCGCCTTGAAACCGCTGTAATCCATCATCAATACACCGCTGGTGTCGATGTTGCGCTCCATGTTGGCGGCATACACCGCCTTGTTCGGCTCGCCGAACAGACCCACGATGTAGCTGACGTTGTACACGCCCAAGTCCATCAGTGCACCGCCCGCGCACAGCGGGTCGAACACCGGCGGGGTCTGCCCGGCGCAAAAGGCGTCGTACCGGCTGGAATACTGGCTGAAGCTGCACTGTACCATGCGCACCGTGCCCACCCGGGGCAGCAGCTCCCGGAGCTTTGCGTAGTTGGGCTGGTACTGGGTGGTCATCGCCTCAAAGAGGAACAGCCGTTTGCGCTGTGCCAGTGCAGCCAGTTCCTCGGTCTCGGCGGCGGTCACCGCCATGGGCTTTTCCACAATGACGTGCTTACCCGCTTCCAGCGCCACCCGGGCGTAGCGGGCGTGCTGCAAGTTGGGCACGGCGATGTAGACCACATCCACCCACTGCAAAAGCTCAAAATAATTGGTGGTGTGCTGCGGGATCTGATATTGTGCGCACAGCTCTGCGGCCTTTGCCGCCGAGCGCGGGGTGCTGCACACCGCCTGCACAGTAAACGGCGTGTGCTCCACAAGCCATGGCAAAAATTCCTGCACGATCTTACCCGTGCCAAGAATGCCCAGTTTCATAATGCTCTCCCTTATCCTCTTGTTCCCTCAGCCTACCAGCGCCTCCGGCTCGCGGCGGGTGCGGCGGTTGGGGTACGGGTGCTTTGCCCGAGGGCGTCCCTGCTGACCGTAGTGTCTGCCGCCGCCATGGCTGCGGCCGTGCTCCTGCGGGGCGTTCAGCTGGTACAGCAGTGCCAGCCCCTTCATCAGCAGCTCGGGGTCATAGGTCAGGGGATGGCGGCACAGCGGGGTGACGTACTTGGCCAGCCCGCCGGTGACCACCAGCGTAGCCGGGCTGCCCAGCTCTTCCTCAATGCGCTGCACCATGCCGTCAATGAGCACGGCGGTGCCCAGCACCGAGCCGGACAGCATACAGCTTTCGGTATTGGTGCCGATGGCCTTTTTCGGGGAGCCCAGATGCACCTGCGGCAGCTGGGCGCAGCGCTCGCCCAGCGCGCGCAGCCCGGTGGAAAGGCCGGGGCAGATCACGCCGCCCCGGAATACCCGGTCCTTGTCCACCACATTAAAGGTGGTGGCGGTGCCAAGGTCTACCGTGACGACCGGCAGCGGAAAGTTTGCCGCCGCGTAGGCGGCATCCACCAGCCTGTCCTTGCCCACGGCGCGGGGCTCGTCCACCCCTATAGTCAGCCCGGTGCGGATGTCCGGCGAAACGATGACCGGCTTTTTGCCGGTGTAGTGACGGGCGCACTCGGCCAGTGCCCCGGTGATCTGGGGCACTACGCTGGTAAGCACCGCACCTTCAAAGCGCATGGGGCGCTCCGGGTGACGGCGGTGCGCAAAAATTTTATCCATTTCGGCACGATATTCCGCAGCCGTGCGGGTGCGCACCGTGTCCATGCGCGCCACAAAGCATACACGTCCGTCCCGGATGCCCCCAAGGGCGACGGTGGTGTTGCCTATATCAATGGCTAAGATCATAATTCTGTTTTCCTTTTCAAAATAAAAGAAAAGAACCGGTTTGCTCTTTGTCAAGCGTATTTTACCGCATTTTTGCGCAGGATACAAGTTCCCGGCAAAGATTTTGTTGTGCTGGTGGAAGTTTTGCATTATACTAAGGTAAGATATGTGGAAAAGAACTGTTTTTCCGGGAGGTAAACGAACCATGGATCTGAACGGCAAGTGCGTCCTGCTGGGCGTGAGCGGCGGTATTGCCGCCTATAAGATGGCCAACGTGGCCAGTGCACTGCGAAAGCTGGGGGCAGATGTGGAGGTCATCATGACCAAAAACGCCACCCAGTTCATCACCCCTCTCACCTTTGAGACCCTGACCGGCCACAAGTGCATGGTGGACACCTTTGACCGGGATTTCAAGTTTGAGGTCACCCACATCTCGCTGGCAAAAAAGGCAGATGTGATCCTTGTAGCCCCTGCCACCGCCAACGTCATCGCCAAAATGGCGCACGGCATTGCGGACGATATGCTTACCACCGTGGTGCTGGCCGCTAAGTGCCCGAAGCTTGTGTCTCCCGCCATGAATACCGGTATGCTGGAAAACCCCATCACGCAGGATAACCTTGCCACGCTGGAGCGGTACGGCTTTACCGTCATCCCCTCGGAGAGCGGCGTGCTGGCCTGCAAGGATGTGGGCAGCGGACGCCTGCCCAAGGAAGAGGTGCTGATCGAGCACATCCTGCACACCATCGCCCGCCCGAAGGATCTGGCAGGGCTGCGCATCGCGGTGACCGCCGGCCCCACGCAGGAGGCGCTGGACCCGGTGCGCTACCTGACCAACCACTCCACCGGCAAGATGGGCTACGCCCTTGCCCGCGCCGCCGCCATGCGGGGCGCCGAAGTGACCCTGATCCACGGGCAGACCGCGCTGCCGCCGGTCAAGTTCACCACCGATGTGCCGGTCACCACGGCGCAGCAGATGTACGAGGCGGTGACCAGCCGCTTTGACACCACCGATGTGCTCATCATGGCCGCTGCCGTGGCGGACTACCGCCCCGCCACTGTGGCAGACGACAAGATCAAAAAGAAGGAAGGCGACCTTTCCATCCCGGTGGAGCGCACCGAGGATATCCTTGGCACCATCGGCCCACGCAAGACCCACCAGTTCCTCTGCGGTTTTTCCATGGAGACCCGGGATCTTGTGGAAAACTCTTCCGCAAAGCTTGCCAAGAAGAATCTGGACATGGTGGTGGCCAACAGCCTCAAGGTGGCCGGTGCAGGCTTTGGGGTGGACACCAACGTGGTCACCTTCATCTCCCCGGACGGCACCCGGGAGCTGCCTCTGATGAGCAAGGCAGACGTGGCCGACGCCATTCTGGACGAGATCCTGCGGCGGCGGGCAAAGTAATACTGCCGGGATTTTGTTGTACACATATCACAAAATTCACAAAAAAATTATGGTTCTTTCCGAAAATTCGGCCTTACCTGTTTATTTTATGCTGCAAAAATTATATAATAAGAGTGTGTCCCCATATTTGGAAGGAATCGGTCTGCGCTGCAGCCGTTAATATTTGGAGGAGAGCCTTACTATGTTCATGTACTCGGATTATAGCCAGCATCTGCTGGACCATGTAAAGAAGATCCATTTTATCGGCTGCGGCGGCAGCGGAATGTACCCGCTGATCCAGATCTTGGCCGCCAAGGGCTACGAGCTGTCCGGCAGCGATGTGCTGGACGGCAGCATCATCCGCTACGAGCGGGAGATGGGCGTGAAGGTCAGCCTTGGCCACAATGCGGATAACGTTGTCGGTGCGGACATGGTGGTGTACTCTGCCGCCATCTCCAAGGATAACGTGGAGCTGAACGCAGCTGCCTCCTATGGCATTCCCACCGTGGAGCGCAGCGTGCTGCTGGGCTATGTGAGCCGCCTGTACAAGCAGAGCATCTGCGTGTCCGGCACCCACGGCAAGACCACTACCACCTCCATGATCACCACTGCGCTGGAGCTGGCAGGGCGCGACCCCTCTGCCGTCATCGGCGGCAAGCTGCCTCTCATCAACGGCTACGGCAAGGCCGGCAAGGGCGATGATATCGTTATCGAAGCCTGCGAGTTCGCCGAGACCTTCCTGAAGCTGACCCCTTACCTGTCCGTGGTGCTGAACATCGACAACGACCATCTGGACTACTACGGCAGCATGGGCGAGCTGAAGTTCGCCTTCAAGCGCTTTGCCCTGATGACCCAGTTCATGATCTTTGCCAACGCCGACGACAAGAACACCATGGACGTCATGTACACGCTGGACCGCCGGGTGCGCACCTTTGCCATCGACAACCACGGCGACTACCGCGCTGTCAACATCAACGAATATAAGCCCGGCTTCTTCGAGTTTGACCTGAAGGAGTGGAACACCACCGACACCACCCGCATCCGCCTGTCCGTGCCCGGCCGCCACAATATTTATAATGCACTGGCCATGTGCGCCGTGTGCCGCTTTGTGGGCCTGAGCGCCGAGCAGTGCGCCGAGGCTGCCCTGAACTTCAAGGGTGCAGGCCGCCGCTTTGAGGTGTACGGCGAGTGCAACGGTGCACTGGTCATCGACGACTACGCCCACCACCCCACCGAGCTGCGCGCCACCCTGAACACCGCCAAGGAGATGGGCTACAAGCGCCTGATCGCCGTCCACCAGCCGTTTACATACAGCCGCACCAAGATGCTGTTCAACGACTTCGTGGATGTGCTCAAGATCCCCGACATCGCAGTCATCACCCCCATCATGGGCAGCCGTGAGCCCAACGACCCCACCATCACCAGCGCAAAGCTGGCCGCTCAGATCCCCGGCTCGGTGCTGGTGGACAGTCTGGAGGCTGCTGCCGACTGGGTGAAGCAGAATGCCCGGGAAGGCGATCTGGTCATCACGCTGGGCTGCGGCGACATCTACAAGGCCAGCAAGATGATGGTCGCTGACAATAACAAGTAAATCCCAAAAGAGAGAGCAATGCCCCTGCATCGGCTGAAATGGCTGACGCGGGGGCGTTTTATTTGCAGGCAAAAAAGACCTCCGCAGTCCGTGGACGGCGGAGGTCTTGGGTAACTCAGGAGAGATTACAGATTGAAGTAGCGCTTTGCGTTGTCGAAGCAGATGCCGCAGACGATCTTTTCCAGAGCCTTCTCGTCGTTGGGATACTCGCCGTCCTCGACCCACTGACCGATGAGGTTGCAGAGGATGCGGCGGAAGTAATCGTGGCGGGTGTAGCTCAGGAAGCTGCGGCTGTCGGTCAGCATACCCACAAAGTTGCCCAGCAGGCCAAGGCTTGCCAGACGGATCATCTGATCCTCCATGCCGATCTTGTGGTCATTGAACCACCATGCAGAGCCGTGCTGGATCTTGCCCGGCACTTCGCTGTTCTGGAAGCAGCCCAGAATGGTGCCGATCTGTGCATCGTCGGCGGGGTTCAGGCTGTAAATAATGGTCTTGGGGCACTCGTCGGTGTCGTTCAGGGCGCTGAGCAGTTGTGCGATCTGGCCGCCGCAGGTGGCGGTGTTGATCATGTCAAAGCCGGTGTCGGGACCCAGCAGGCTGTTCATCTTGCGGTTCACGCCGCGCAGGCAGTTGTAGTGGAACTGCATGACAATGCCCAGACGATGATACTGCTTGCCCAGATGGATCAGGATGTAGGTCTGGTACTTCTCGGCCTCTTCTGCGGTGCAGCTCTCGCCCTTCATCACCTTCTGGTAGATGGCGTTCACCTCGTCCTTGGTGGCCTCACGGTAGGGAACGTAGTCCAGGCCGTGGTCAGAAGCGCGGCAGCCCATCTCGGCAAAGAACTCGATGCGCTTGGTCAGGGCATCGGTCACGCAGTCGATGCAGGCCAGCTTTTCCTTGCCCACAACGGCAGCCAGCTTGCCCATGTACTCGGCAAAGCCGGGCTTGCTGATGTTGACGGCCTTGTCAGGACGGAAGGAGGGAGCCACGGTGAACTTGATGGTGGGATCTTCCTTGATCTTCTTGTGCCAGTACAGGTCATCAATGGGGTCATCGGTGGTGCCGATGAAAGCCACGTTGCTCTGCTCGATCAGGCCGCGGACGGTCAGCTTGGGATCGTGCTGCAGCTTGTCGTTGCACAGGTTCCACACTTCCTCAGCGGTGTCGCCGTTCAGCACGCCGTCGTAACCGAAGAAAACGTGCAGCTCCAGATTGGTCCAGTGGTACATGGGGTTGCCAATGGCCATGGGCAGAGCCTCGGCAAACTTCTGGAAGCGCTCGCGGTCGGGCTTATCGCCGGTGATGTACTCCTCGGGCACGCCGTTGGAGCGCATCACGCGCCACTTATAATGATCGCCGAAGTAGCTGCCGTCCGGGTTGCGGCCGCCCAGCCACACCTGAGCGATGTTCTCAAAGCGGCGGTTCTCGTAGATCTCGCGGGGAGGGATGTGGCAGTGATAGTCGCAGATGGGCATAGCAGCTGCATAGTCGTGATACAGATGCTGTGCGGTAGCAGACTGGAGCATGAAGTCCTTATCCATAAATGCTTTCATGGGATTTTAACTCCTTTTCTCTGATAAAATTGTTAAAATTTAGACAAAAACGGGCACGAAATTGCACCTGCCTGAAAAGGGCAGGCTGCCTTATCCTTAGTATACCGGAAAACGCAGATGTATACAACTGAAAAACTGCCAAAATTTCACCCTTAGAATTGTATAAACCGCTGGAAATGCGCTAAATAGCCATTTTTGGACTAAAAACATTGCACAAACCACTTGACTTCTTTGTATACAACAGCATAAAATAGGAACAGAAGATGGCAGGGAAAACGAGAGCCTGCCAAGCAAAGCAAGTTTATAAAGGAGATCAATGAAGATGGAAACTTTGAACTACAAGGTTCTGGAAGGCACTGGCTACAACGGCTACATCCTGAAGGATGCTCCCGTTAAGGTGATGCAGTTCGGCGAGGGCAACTTCCTGCGCGCATTCGTGGACTACTTCTACGATATTGCAAACGAGAAGGCCGGCTACAACGGCAAGGTCAAGCTGGTGCAGCCCATCGGCAATTTCCCCCAGATGGCAGACTGGATCAACGAGCAGGAGGGTCTGTACACCCTGTACCTGCGCGGCAGCGAAAAGGGCCAGAAGGTGGATGCAAAGCGGGTGATCTCCTGCGTGTCCGACTGCGTGTGCCCCTACATCGATGGCAAGTGGGACGAAGTTCTGGCTTTGGCTCGCTCTGAGGATCTGGAGACTGTTGTATCCAACACCACCGAGGCCGGCATTGCCTACACCAAGGGCGACAGCCAGTTCGATCAGGTTCCTCCCAACAGCTTCCCCGCAAAGCTGACCCGCGTGCTGTTCGAGCGCTACAAGGCTTTCAACGGCGCTGCCGATAAGGGTCTGGTCATCCTGAGCTGCGAGCTGATCGACAACAACGGCAAGGAGCTGCAGAAGTGCTGCAACAACTACGCTAAGGATTGGGATCTGGAGCCCGCCTTCATTGACTGGATGAACACTGCCAACACCTTCTGCTCCACGCTGGTGGACCGCATCGTTCCGGGCCGCATCCGTGACCCGCAGGAGCTGGCTGCTCTGGAAGAGGCCAACGGCTACCACGATACCGCTCTGGACGTGGGCGAAGTGTTCGGCGTCTGGGTCATCGAGGGCCCCGCAGGTCTGGAGGACAAGCTGCCGTTCAAGAAGGCCGGCGTCAACGTCATGGTCGTGCCCGATGTTACCCCCTACAAGAAGCGTAAGGTCCGCATCCTGAACGGTGCACACACCGGCTTTGTGCTGGGCGCTTATCTGGCAGGCTTTGACATCGTCCGCGACTGCATGCACAACGATACCGTGCGCGGCTTTATGAACAAGATGCTGCACGAGGAGATCATCCCCACCCTGCCGCTGGACAAGAAGGATCTGGAGGACTTTGCCTCTGCTGTTGAGGACCGCTTCAATAATCCCTTCGTCAACCACGAGCTGATGAGCATCTCCCTGAACTCCACCTCCAAGTGGAAGGCCCGCAACATGCCTTCCTTCCTGGCATACATCGAGGAGCAGAAGCAGCTGCCCAAGTGCCTGACCATGTCTCTGGCCGCTTACATTGCCTTCTACTCCAATGATATCCAGGAGCGCACTGCCGACGGCCTGATCTGCAAGCGTCCCGCAGGCAACACCTACAAGATCCAGGATGACGCATGGGCACTGGACTTCTACTATGCACACAAGGACGACACCGACGCTCAGCTGGTGCACGCCGTTCTGACCAACACCCAGATGTGGGATCAGGATCTGACCAGGATCGAGGGCTTGGAGGCCGCTGTTCTGGCTGATCTGGAGCTGATCCGCACCCAGGGTGCCGAAGCTGCCTACAAGAGCTGCCTGTAAGCTGGAATATCACCTGCACAACAAGGGGCTGCTGCTTTGGGCAGCGGCCTCCTTGTGCTTTGTAAATGTCATTAAGGAGAATAACTATGCCGCAGGCGATTCATATCAGCCCCATTGACAACGTGGTGGTTGCACTGCACCCCATTGCCAAGGGTACTCTGGTGGAGGTGGACGGCCTTGCCGTGACCGCGCTGGAGTATATCCCTCAGGGCCACAAGATGGCAGTAAAGCCCATCAAGAACGGTGAAAATGTCATCAAGTACGGTTTCCCCATCGGTCATGCCACCGCCGATGCTGAGCCGGGCACCTGGATGCACACCCACAATGTCCACACCAACCTCTCCGGTGAGGTGGAGTACAGCTATAACCCCGCCCCCGACCTGGCCCCCCTGCCCAAGGTGGAGCCTGAGACCTTTATGGGCTTCCGCCGCAAGGATGGCCGTGCCGCCATCCGCAACGAGATCTGGATCATTCCCACGGTCGGCTGTGTCAACGACATCGCCAAGAAGATGGTGAACGACAACCAGGATCTGGTCACCGGCTCCGTTGAGGGCC
>OGGD01001124.1_pt1 | contig 14822 bp, 17 predicted proteins | sample 1571091 | NCBI WGS metagenome assembly OGGD01 (sample SAMEA2582073, study PRJEB24529) | metagenome | biome: Human gut stool | place: China | collected 2011
GCCGCCTCATCAAAGGCTGCGCGGAACTCGGGACAGGCATCGTAGAGATCCGCGCCCATGCCGGGGTGCTGGCTGCCCTGACCTGCGTATAAAAAAGCAAGCTTCATGCAAAAACCTCCTTAGAGCGTGAGGGTTGCAAGGCACTGACGCGCACCGGACACCATCTCGTCCAGAATTTGTGCAACGGGGCGGACCTCATGCAAAAGCCCCGCCGCCTGCCCGGCCATCAGGCTGCCGTTGACCGTATCACCGTCAAAAACTGCCTTTCGCAGGCTGCCGAGTGTGAACTGCTCCAGCGCTGCCTTGTCAGCACCGGCCTTTTCCTGCCGGACATATTCGCGGCTCATACGGTTTTTCAGCACACGGACCGGCGTGCCGCCAAGGCGGCCTGTCACGATGGTATCGCTGTCACGCGCCTTGAGGAGCGCATCCTTATAATTTTCGTGGATAGGGCATTCGGTGCTGGTCAGCAGACAGGTGCCGACCTGAACGCCGCAGGCACCCAGCGCCAGCGCCGCCGCAAGGCCGCGTCCGTCCGCGATGCCGCCTGCGGCAATGACCGGCAGATCCACGGCATCCACGACCTGCGGAACCAAGGCCATCGTGGTCATCTCGCCCACATGGCCGCCGCTTTCAGTGCCCTCGGCGATGACGGCATCAATGCCGAGGGGCGCAAGATGTCTGGCCAGCACGGCGGCTGCCACGACCGGAATTACAGTGATGCCCGCCGCTTTCCATGCAGCCATGTACTTGCCGGGATTACCGGCCCCCGTGGTTACGATTTTGACACCCTCGTCGATGACGATTTGGGCAAATTCGTCCGCCTGCGGGTGCATCAGCATAATGTTGACGCCAAACGGCTTATCGGTCAGGCGGCGGCATTGGCGGATGTTCTCCCGCAGTATTTCGGGGGTCATGCCGCCCGCACCGATCAAGCCCAGCGCACCGGCGTTGGAGCAGGCCGCTGCAAACTCACCGGTGGCAATGTTGGCCATGCCGCCTTGTATAATCGGGTATTTTGTGCCCAGAATTTCATTCAGCAGTTTCATTTTCTCTACCTTTATAAGTAAGCAGCATGCCGCCCCATGTAAGCCCCCCGCCAAAGCCGATGCAGGCCAGCTGCTGGCCGGGCTGCAGCAGACCGCTTTCGCTCATCTCATGCAGGGCCAGCGGGATGCTGGCGGCGCTTGTGTTGCCGTAGCGGTCGATATTTTTGTAAAATTTGGCGGGGTCGGCGTTCAGCTGCTTTATGCAGTGATCAAGGATACGGCTGTTGGCCTGATGGCAGACCACCCAGTCCAAATCATCAAGCGTCTGGTTTGTCTCGTCAAGCACCGTATGCAGGCAGTGCGGCAGGGCCTCCACCGCAAAGCGAAAGACGGCGCGGCCGTCCATCGTGATGGGCGCGGTATCGCGTGCGGACACACCGCCGACGCGGATCGCGTCACTGCCGCGCGCGCCCAGCATAACGGCAAACGGTGCCGTATCAATCAGCTCCAGAATAGCGGCTCCGGCACCGTCACCGAACAACACGCAGGTGGAGCGGTCAGCAGGGTCTGTCAGCCGGGAGAGTGCCTCGCAGCCGATGACAAGCGCGTACCGCCCGCCCAGTGTAGTCAGCAGCCCATGCGCTGCCGCAGCGGCGTACAGAAACCCGGTGCAGGCCGCGTTCACATCAAAGGCCGGACGGTTTTCCGGCAGGTGCAGCGCCGCCTGTACACGGCATGCCACGCTTGGCGCGGCAGTGGGGGAGGAGAGGGTGGCAGCAACGCAGCAGGCAATGTCTTCCGGGGCAAGGCCGCTGCGCGCAAGCGCCTGACGGGCTGCGGCGATGGCCAGTGTGGCCGCGTCCTCCTCGGCGGTGCAGTAGCATCGCTGCCGGATGCCTGTGCGGGTGGTGATCCATGCATCGCTGGTGTCCACCTGACGGCTCAGTTCCTCATTTGTCACAACGCGGCCGGGCTTGGCCCCGCCGGTCGCAATCAGCTGCAGACCTCTCATGCGCCCCTCATTTCTCCGATGCGGCGGTACTTTTTGTACCGCTGATCGGCCAATGCCTTGCCGCTCATGCGGCAGAGCTTTGCCAGATGTGCCTGAATGGCGGTATCCATCCGGACAAACAATGCCTGCCGCCCGCGCTGTGCGCCGCCCAGCGGCTCGGGAATGATCTCCTCCACGATGCCGTCATCGTACAGATCCTGCGCAGTCAGCCGCATCATGGTGCAGGCCTCACCGCTGCGGGCGGCATCCTTCCAGAGAATGCTGGCAAAGCCCTCGGGGCTGAGCACCGAATAGACGGCATTTTCCAGCATCAAAATATGGTTGGCAACGCCAAGGCCCAGTGCGCCGCCGCTTGAACCTTCGCCGGTAACAACTGCCAGCACAGGCACGCTCAGGCCGCTCATCTCCATCAGGCAGCGGGCAATCGCCTCGCCCTGACCGCGCTCCTCGGCGTCCTTGCCGGGGTAGGCACCGGGGGTGTCAATAAAGGTGATGATCGGGCGGTTGAACTTTTCCGCCTGTTTCATGACGCGAAGGGCCTTGCGGTAGCCCTCCGGCCCCGGCATACCGAAGTTACAGCGCAGGTTTTCCTCCAGTGAGCCACCCTTGCGGTGCCCCAGCACTGTGACCGGCATCCCATGGAACCGGGCAATACCGCAGAGAATGGCGGCATCCTCCTTGCATTGCCGGTCGCCGCATTGCTCAAAAAAGTCGGTGAACAGGTTGTCGATGATCTCATCAATGTGCGGCCGGTCAGGTCGGCGGGCCAGAAACACACGATCCTCCGGCGTCAATGCCGTGCAGCGCTGCAGAAGAGCGTCCTCCTGCGCGGCAAGCTCTGCCAGCTCGGCTGCGTGGGCAGTCAAATCAAGCATCTCGCCGTCATCTGCACCGCTTAGTGCGTCGATCTGCGCGTCCAGCGGTTCAAGCTGCTGCAAAACCTCTTTGATCAACTGTACTTCCTCCTTTGGGTGTGCAGGCGCAGAATACGCTCCAGCGTTTCCTTCATCGCAGCGCGCGGAACGACCTGATCGAGAAAGCCATGCTCCAGCTGAAACTCACTGCGCTGAAAGCAGTGGGGCAGCTTTTCGCCGATGGTCTGCTCGATGACGCGCGGCCCGGCAAAGCCGATGAGCGCCCCCGGCTCTGCAAGCATGATGTCGCCCAGACTGGCAAAGCTGGCGGTCACACCGCCGGTGGTGGGGTGGGTCAGTACGCTGATATACAGTCCGCCGCGGCGGCTGAACCGCTCCAGCGCGGCGCTGGTTTTGGCCATCTGCATCAGGCTGAAGATGCCCTCCTGCATGCGCGCGCCGCCGCTGGCGGAAAAGATGACGAGCGGCAGATGCTTGTCCGCCGCATATTCAACGGCGCGGGTGATCTTCTCGCCCACGGCGGTGCTCATGCTGCCCATGAAAAACCGGCTGTCCAGCACGGCAACCACCGCCTGCACACCGCCGATTTTGCCTGTGGCCGTGACCGCCGCCTCCTTCAGTCCGGTCTTGGCGGCGGCTGCCGTCAGCTTGTCCGGGTATTGCGGAAAATGCAGCACATCCTGCGGGGTCAGATCAGCGTTCAGCTCCTTGAAGGTGCCGTGGTCCAGCACAAGGCTTAACCGGTAATAGGCACCGATGGGCAGATGCACGCCGCAGTTGGGGCAGACATACAGGCTTTTGGCCCAGACCTGCCGTGTGGCGCGGAGCCCGCACTTTTCACAGTCCACAAACTGGGGCGGTGTCCAGCTGGGGGCTGCTGTACCGGCATCGCGGCGGGCCTTCAGCTGAAAGCTGCGCTCCTGCGGTGTGACCGGAAACAGCTTTTCAATGGTGCTCATGGCTTTCGGCTCCCTCAGGCGGCGCGGGCGGCCAGATAGTCGAAGATGTCGCCCACGGTTTTGAGATTCACAAGATCCTCATCGGCAATCGAAACACCGAATTTATCCTCAAATGCCATATTCAGCTCCACAGCGTCCAGACTGTCCGCCTGCAGATCCTCCGTCAGGCTTGCCTCCGGGGTGACCTTATCGGCATCGCAGCTCAGGGTGTCAACAAATACTTCCTTCAGTTCCTCAAAGCACATGGTATGTACCTCCTATATATTTACCTAAATTTATTGATGCAAATTTGCAATGAGGTCATTATACCACGAATTGTTGACATGTCAATAGAATTAGCTAAAATAATTTACCTATAATTTTTGCAGTAAAAACAAATTCACAGCCGGGCTTGATTTTCTGCAGCTTTTTCAAAAAAATGGTTGATTATCTCAAAAAAACCTTGATTTACGGGCATGCAAGCAGGATTTCAAGCTGAATTTACTACCAATTTACTACTTTTGAGGGAAAGAGCCTTGATATGCCGCCTGGAACCCTGCAAGCCCAGCCACCAGCACACAGCATTGAGAAAGAATAAATGAAAACTGAATACGACGCAGACGCGGCGTTTCTCTATCCCAACACGGGAGAACAGGAACGCCGCTTTTTTATGCCCTCATGTTACGCAGTAGGGGCAAAAAGAGCCTTGCTGTATTCACCCTATTACATTTTACTGTTCACCTTTCCTTTTGGATATGTCTACACAGTTCTATTCGATGGCAGGAATAGTTCTCATTTCTGCTATACTGTATTATGCCTTAACAGAAGAACAGATGAACGCTTTGTGAATTTTGGGTTACGGCTATTGACAATCACGCCAAAACGAATATAATGAGTGTGTGAAGTATGAAAAATATGAAATTCATATTTATAAGGAGGTAGATAAAATGAATTTGCCAAAAGGAAAACACATCTTTGGTACGGTAAAAGTTGGGGAACGAGGTCAAATCGTTATTCCAAAAGAAGCAAGGGAACTTTTTAACATCAAGCCTGGAGACACTTTGTTGGTTTTAGGTGACGAGGAACAGGGGATTGCTATTAGTAAAGCTGACGTTATGAAAGAACTTGCATTAAAGATTTTAGGAGGCTTCACCAAAGACAAAAAGGAGAATGAAGAAACAGAATGAAACTATTTAGATTTCACCCTAACAAAAGCACTATTGTAGCGTTTGGAACAGGGCTATCAATAATTCTTTTAAGCACAGCAATGATATTGTTTAAGGGTTCTCAAATTGAAACTGTCTTGCACATATTCTTACGGGATTTTTTGATGATATTTGTAGTGGGGTTTTGTTTTCCGCTTTTATATGTCCGCGCAAAAGAAGAACACCCCTATGCAACTCTTGGGATTACAAAACACAGATTAAAAACAAGTCTTGTCTTGAATGTGTTTTTTGCAATTCTATTATTGCTTAGTTTCCTTTTGGGCAATAGAGAAGTAATAATTATTAACTATAAATCCCTGTTTGCTATTAGTTATATTTTAGTTGCGGGAATATTTGAAATGATTTGCATATATGGCTTTATGCGATATTACTTTGAAAGAGCTTTTGGAATTATCCCAGCAATATTATTGACAGCACTGTTTTATAGCTTACATCACGCAGGATTTCAACCGGAATTTCTAAAACTCTTTTTTGTTGGAATTATGTATTGCTCCGTGTTTTATATAACGCGTAATATTTTTATTATCTTCCCATTTTTTTGGGGAGTTGGCGCAATTTGGGACGTTTTAATTAACTCACCCGCAGGGCAATCTCTTCAAAATGTAACATCATTTATAGTTGCTATCGTTTTGCTGGTTGCCATGACCATATTCATTATGAAAGGAAAAAATTATGGAAGCAAAAATGAAGTCTAAAAACAGCTTTAACAAACAAGCTGAAAAGTATGATACGAGTGATTATAGCAAATACCCACGAGAGTGTTACCCTTTTGTCCTAAATGCTATCCAAGCAATGTTTTGCTGCTGCTTGCGGCTATTGTGTTGGTAATCAATCTGTGCAACAACAGCGCAGGCGATGCTCGAAATTATGTAACAAAAACTGCCTTGCCGTCAAATGCGGCAAGGCAGTTTTTTGTCAGGATTCTTGATCAGGGTTGTATTTTTTCACGCCGAACACAAAATACAAAATATGTGCCAGCCAGATGCCGGCCAGAATGCAGCAGGGGAGAATGAGCCCCGCACGCAGCATCATACAAAAGCCAAACGCCATCAAAAGCGTGACCGTGCCGATGATTTTCAGCTTTGCGCGCCGTGTCATGCCCTGCCCTTGTACAAAGGATTCCAGATTATCCCGGTAAAGCTTTGTGCCGGTAAACCAGCTGTGCAGCTTTTCGGAGCTTTTACCAAAGCTGAACAGCGCCAGCATCAAAAACGGCACAGACGGCAGAAGAGGCAGCACTGCACCCAATGCGCCAAGCCCCAGCCCGACCAAACCGAGCAGCAGCCATACGATCTTTTTAATCTTCATGATTTTCTTTCTCCAAGCGTTTCTTTTCACGAATACTTTCTATACCGTGCCGAACGACCAGTACCGGGTGGCTGAACAGCATACGCGGTCCGGAATACCGCATAACAGCACGGATCTTTTCCCGCATGGCGGGCTTATAGCAATGCACCCGGCAGTTGGAGCAAAAGGTCTTTGTTTCGATAAACGGGCAGAGTTCGGCGCGCAGCAGCGCATACTCTTGCAGGGCCTGACATTCCGGGCAAAGCCCCTGCCTTGTGCCGTGGCGTCCTCTGCAGTAGGTGCGTATCATCAGTGAAACGGTGCGCTTTTCGCGCTCTCTCTTGGCGGCGGTGTTGTCTTGCTTCATAGTGACCTCATCGGATTTCTGCCATTCTGCCGTCCTTTACACGATAAATGCGGTCGGCAATGGCCATTGTGGATTCGCGGTGTGAGACAAGCAAAATGCTCTTTTTGCGCTTCTGCTCCTGCAGGGCTTTCAGGATGATACCCTCGTTGATGCTGTCCACATTGCTGGTCGGCTCATCGAGCAGGATCCATTCACTTCCCCGCAGGAAGGCCCTCGCCAAGCCGATGCGCTGCTTTTCGCCGGCAGACAGATTATCACCCAGCGCCCCGACCCGCGTCTTGTAGCCGTCAGGCAGGGAAAGTATGAACTCATGCACCGAGGCCATCCGGCAGGCGGCCTCGATCTCCTCCCGCGTGGCATCAGGCTTGGCGATGCGCAGATTGTCCTCAATGGTTTCGTCAAACAGGTAGGTCGTCTGGCTGACCATCGTTACATTTTTCAAAAGCTCGTCGGTGCGGATGCTGTCAACATCCACGCCGCCAAATTTGATTTCACCGTTGTCTTTTTGCCAGAAACGAAGCAGCAATTTGAGGAAGGTCGATTTTCCGCAGCCGGATTCACCGACAATGCCGATGATCTCGCCCTTCTCGGCGTGCATCGTAATATCCTGCAAAACCTCGGCGTTTTCATTGTAGGAGAAGGAAAGGTTGTTTACGGCAAGGCTTTAAAAATCGGTCCGCCTGCCGTTGGTTACGGGTGTTACCGCGGGTTTTTCTGCCAAAAGGTTCAGCACACGGTCACCCGAGGCAAAGGTCTGGGTCAGGTTGCCGGGCAGCGCAGAGATCGCTATGACCGGCCCGAATGAACCAAACCCGCCGACAACGCCAATGATCATGCGCCCGGCTGAAAGACGACCGTTTGCTACAAGAAAGATGCCGACTGCAAGCGTTGCAAGAATAAAAACAGACACGCACAGCTCGGTCGCGGCGGTGGTTTTTGTGATGTCGTGCTTCATCTTTTTGGTCTCGGTGAGAAGTGCCTCAGAACGCGCGTTGACTTCCGTTTCCCGCTGCTGACCGGCGTTATTGAGAACGATGTCCTTGATGCCTTTAATGCTGTCCAGAAAAAAGGCGTTGAAGCCTGCAAATCCGCACGGTATCGCACGCCGGAGGCTTTTAAGCGGCCCGATGCGATGACAGGGACAACGATACCGATGGTGAGATAGCCCAGCAATGCGACCAGAGCGATCGCCCACGAGGAGACCGCGCCCACAAAGCAGAAAACACAGGCGGACACGAGGACGGCAATGCAGACGGGGGAGATGGTGTGGGCGTAGAATACCTCCAGCGTTTCAATGTCGGAGGTAATCATGGCGATGATAGAGCCCTTTTGCTTGCTCTCCAGCTTTGCAGGGCAGAGCGCGCGCAGTGCGCCGAAGATTTTGTCGCGCAGCACTGCCAGCAGCCGGAATGCAATGTAGTGGTTGCTGTACTGCTCAAAAAAGCGCAGAATACCGCGCAAAACGCCGCAGCCGATGGCAAGGGCAATGATTGTGGCATAGGACAGAGAGATGCTCTCGCCCAAGGCTTTGGCAACGCCGACCGCACCGCACAGCGTTACATCCATGGCGCAGAGAAAGCCAACGGAGCCGTTTATGACCGCCAAAAGCATAATGTAGGCAAGGCTGCCCAAAAGCAAAATAAGGTTCGCCATAATTACGGCGCCGCTTCGGCGAAGCTTGGAATCCTGTTTCATTTCAACACCTCTGCATAGCCTTCCTCAAGATTTTTCTGTGTGGTGTAGAGTCGGGCATATTCGCCGCTTTGCGCCATAAGCGCGGCGTGCGTGCCGCTTTCGACCAGACGGCCCGCCTCCATATAATAAATAAGATCCGCCGGGACCACATTGGCCAGCCGGTGAGAGATCACGATGACGCTTTTGGTCTTAGACAACTCACGGATATTCTCCATAATGACGGCTTCGCTCTCAATATCAATGTTGCTCGTTGCCTCGTCAAAAATGTAAATGTCCTTGTCGGCAACAAGGCTCACGGCCAGCGCCAGACGCTGCTTCTGCCCGCCGGACAGCTCCGTGACGTTCTTGTAGAACCAGGTCTGAATGCCGAAAAAGGAGGCCATCTCAGCCACCCGGCGCCGGATGGTAGGCGTGTCATACCCCAGGCTCTCCAGGCCAAAGGCGAGTTCGTGCCACACCTTGTCGGTGACAATCTGGTTTTCGGGGTCCTGCTGCACAAAGCCGATTCCGGCGCTCTGCTCCCTCTGATCCAGTTCTTCCAAAGGGCACCCCTCGAAACGGATGCTTCCCAGCCTTCGGCCGTGGGGCGCCAGCACCGTCTTGAGCTGTCGCAGAAGCGTGGACTTGCCACACCCCGACGGGCCGCACAGCACCAGGAATTCCCCCTGCTCCACGGTCAGTGTTAAATCGTCCAGCGTCTTCTCCGCCTGCTCCGGGTAATAGAAGGAAAAGTGTTCAATTTCAATACTTGGCTTCTTCTGCTCAGACACGCATCCGCCCTCCCTGCCGTAATAGTCTTGTCTGTATGCTCACGGCCTCCGCCCGGGCCATGCGCCCGCGAGAGGACAGCTCGTGGGTCAGGTAACGCGGTTCAATCTGCTCCAGAACTGGCAGGATGGCGGGGTCTGTCCAGGGGCGATGCTGATCAATCTGGAGGATGTGCTGATAGCTCACTCCAAACCGCTCCATATAGTCCTCCGGCAGCCCCGCCGGCAGTGAACCGGTGTGGGCCTTCACATAGGCCCCGCTCAGGGACTGGTGCAGATGAACGCCCCGCACCCACTTTGCCAGACTGCCATGCCGGTTCAGCATACTCCGGATGTAGTCTGCTCCCTCTGCCTCAGTTTTCAACTCAGTACAAGCATTCATCAGATGTCCGGTGTCCAGCAGAATCCCTTTCCCCGCAAAGCGGATTCCCTCCAGCAGCCGGGCCGTCTCCTCCGGTTCCGTAAAGGTAAAGCCTGGCCACCACTGATTTTCCACCAGGAATTCAAACGGCCATCTCTCCTCGCCAAGAATGAGGTTCACCACCTCTACCGCCGCGTCAATGACCTCCTGGTTGGTGGGCAGCCAGCGGTAGGTATATCCCTCCTCCAGCGATACGTCCGACACATGGAAGACCACATAACGGGCGCCCAGGTTCACCGCCCGCCGTAAATCCGCGCGGTATTGCTCCAGCAGCGTATCCGGCCCCAGACCGCCATAGAAGCTGGCCACGGCCTCCAGTGAGCCGAATTTTTGTTTCAGTGCCGCCCGGTCATCCCGATAGAAGTCCAGCCAGTCCGGGTAAAAAATCAGGTGGTACCCAAGAATAAGCTCGGCAGGCAAATCCTTTGGCAGATCCTCTCCGCCCCAGACGCCTTCGATGCCGTCGCAGCCCAGCCGTTCCAGTTCCTGGCCTAAATCACGCCAGCTGTCGTACTCCTGAAAAGTCCCGGAGTACAGAGGCAGGCTCATCATTTGATACATGGCTTCACCTCATTTTGGGCATCCAGTCTGCTCCAGGTACGGTCCGCGTGGATATTCAGGAACACCGGCGTCAGGCATAATGCCAAATAGACCGCCTGTAGGCAGGCTGTCAGCGGCGCCGCAGGCGCTCCCTTGGCCGTCGGGTAGTATCTCCAGGCAAAGCCGCCCAGCGCCGCTCCGCAGCAAAGGAAGAACCCGCAATAGAGCAGCCATCCCAGCGCCATCTTGTCCCGGTCATCAAAGCGGTAAATGGAGAAGGCCGTCCGCCCAGGAAGCCCATACCCCCGGCTCTTCATGCTGTCAGCTGTCTCAATTGCATTTTCCAGGCTCCAGGTAAGCATGATGGAGAAAATCGTGACAGCGTTTCGAATCCGCCGGATAACCCCACCATCGGAGACATCCCGTCCGATGCATGGCGGCGCCTCCGACACAACGTGGAACTGGGCCTGGAACTTTGGGACAAACCGCAGTGCCATGCTCAGCACCAGCGAGAGGGCCGGTATGAGCCTTCCAAACAGGTAGACAAATTTGTCCGAGGTCATTACCGCTGTGTAACAGGAAAACCATGTCACCACTGCGGCCAGCATGGCTGCCGCCGCTAATCCATACAGGATACTCTCCAATGTGAGCGGATTTCCCGATGGCAGGTATGTAAGCAGGGTCGCCCCCTCATGGTTGAAGGCCGGGTTGATCAGGGCGGCCATCACCATCATGGGGAGCATAAAGACAAGCGAGAAGCGTATCGCCTTCCGCCCTCTCAGATAGACCGCATAGGCCAGCGCCGACCCAAGGGAAATGCCGAGGCTGACCGGGTGCATGAAAAACATTGTAAAGGCTATCACCATTCCAAAATACAGAAAATTTATTATTGGGTGATAGCTGGAAAAGGTATCTCTATTTCGGATAAGGCATCCCCTCTAAACACCGGGTACGGCAGTCAGCCGTACCCGGTGTGCATTTCTGTTGCGAGGCATTCCCGGTATGCACGCTACTCGGCCTACTCTGCCCGCGGCTCCTGTTCATGCCTCGCTATCTCGCCGGCAATCTCTTGAAAGCGGCCAGCAAGATAGCCATAGTTGTCCCTTTGGTGCGGTATCAGGCATTTGCTGCAATCCTTAACGCCGTTCTCCAAATGGTGAAGCATCTCCGCACGCTCTGCCCAGCATATACATCGGACGATAGCGGAACAGGCGGCTGAGTTCCATCCCTTCCGCATGGAGCGGCAGGGATAGCGTTCCCACGCCTTATTGGAGGAGAAAGAAAACGTCCTGCCTTCCCGGTATTGCAGTTGCCACACTCCCTGCAGTAGTGCAGGAATCGTCCCGCAACCACGCACTCGTTCAGATAGGTTCTTACAGGAACGGCAACTGCATTTGCCTCTACCGTATACGGCATGAGCATTATCCCTCTGAAAGAATTTCAGATCACTCTCCAGTCGAATAAAAACCGCCCACATCCACACCCAGGTCGCAGGTGTAGACCCACTCTATTACATCCCCCTCTTTGAGCTGATAGCGTGAGCAGCCATAATTGGGGAACCACCCGTTCACTTTATACATCCAGCCGGACAGCTCGCCGCAGTCAAACTCATAGAGGTTGTTAATCCCCTCAATATAAGCGGAGTTATACATGGGGGTGTCCTCGAACTCCATGTGGATGCCAGCCTTCCGCATCTCGCGCTGGAGCACATTGAACACACTCTCCCCCTCGTAGAACGTAACAGTCGTCGTAGGGAATATGACTCCGTCTTCCGGTACCAGCTCCACCTTCTCTGGATCCAGCCAGTCCATGTTGTCCAGAATGGTGTCACAGCGGACAGAGAGCGTACAGGTATGGGTCACATCGGAGAACTCCACATCCTGCGGCTCCACCGGCAGAGGCTTTCCTTCCGGCACTGGATCCGTAAGATACTTGTCCTTTCCAGTCTCCGGATTGATCTCCATGCCGTTGGCCTCTGAGTACTCCTTGTCGCCCTTTTCCACACCGGCGGAGGAGCCGCCCGCCAGCTCGGCCGCGGCCTCCACCTTCTCCCGGGCAGTCATGCCGCCCTCCGCACCGCCCGGGCGGGCATCCAGCCCACCGGGTGTTGGGGATGGCGCAAGGGCATCAGTCTCCTGGGGGGTCTCGGACGGCACCGGACTACCGCTCACCGTCGGCGGGGGGCTTTCCGCCTCCCCGCCAGGTGTCACGATAGGCGCTATGGATTCCTCCGGACCGGAGGCGGGCGGCGCGGCCTCCAGCACTGCGCTGCTCTCCTGCTCCTGCACCGTCCAGCCCTGAAGACCTGGCGCGTTGCCGCCATACCAGAACGCCCCTGCCAGGACCGCGATCACGGCCACAGCGGCAATGATTTTCCCTTTTGTCAGCTTCATTCGGCCGCCTCACTGTCTTCCCACGGCGTGTACAGGCAGTAGGCCGGGCACAGGTCGCCCATATAGATCCACACGTTCTCTCCCATGTCGACGGGCTCGGAGAATGTCAGATTGGGGATCATCAGCTTGAGAGTGGTGCGCTTACGGCCCTTGATATTTTCCCCTTCAGGTGAGGGCTCCTTCCGGAACGCCTCCACCCGCTGGGCCAGGTCGTTGATGCCCAGCTCCCGGGAGAGCTTTGGAAGTATCTCCTCCTCCTTAAAGTAAGCCACATGATCCGGATTCTTGAACCAAGCTACGTTCATCATACTGTTTCGTCCCCTTTCTGTAATCGTCAGAGCAGCTCAGCGCTACTCAGAAGGTTGAAAAGCATCTGAGCAACCTCTGCTCGGGTCACAGCGTCCTGGGGCCGGACGTTCAACTCCGTTTGGCTCAGGATCCCCTCCTGGTAGCAGAAGGCCAGCCGGGCCCTGGCCCACTCCGCGGAGCTCATATAGTCCGGGAACTGCGCCAGCATATTCCGCACAGCTGCGGTATCCATCTCCGTCTCGAGTCCGCACAGCTCCGCCGCGCGGGACACCATGACGGCCGCCTCCTGCCGGGTGATAGTCCCGTCCGGGCTGAACCGGCCCTCGCCCACGCCGTTGATAAGGCCGTATGTGCTGGCCGCGCCCACATAGGGGGAATACCAGGCAGTGGAGGCCACGTCCACGAAGGCGCCGGTGTCCGCTGGTGTCAGCCCCAGGGCCCGTACCACGATGGTTGCAAACTCTGCCCGGGTCATGCTTCCATCCGGGTCAAAATTTCCGTCGGACTTGCCGTCAATGATGCCTCGGGCGGCCAAGGCCTCGATGGCGGTGATCTGGTCACTGAAGGCGATGTCCGGGAAGGTCTTGCCCGGTGACGTGATAGGCTGGGCGGTCACGGCGGGATCCTTGCCCTCCAAGCCCTGTCCCTGCCCGCTCATCTCTGTCTCCACGGCGTCGGGGATGGAGAGGGCGTCGGACATGCGGTAGAGGCTGCTGCGCCCCTCCGCCGCCCGCTGGGCGGCCACCAGGCCGTAGAAGCCCTGCTCCGTCGCCATCTGGTTGGACCCGGAGCCGGACTGGGTGTGCAGGAAGCCCTCCCCCTGCCGGTAGAAGGTCATCAAATTGTCCAGCATGGTGTTTCCGTTCTTTACAAACCGAGGATCATCCAGTTCAATGCCCAGCTCACACAGAGCCACGATCATCTGCACACAACTCTCGGAGTTAGCCGTCCCCCAGGACGCAAAACCGCCATCGTCGCTCTGCTGTTCCGACATGCACGTCAGTGCTTCCTTAGTAGCCCGCGCTACCTCCGGCTGATCTTGATACTTGGCCAGTGCCTGCAGAGCCATACCGGTGATGTCTGGATCGGATATTCCATCGCCAGAACTGGCTGCCTCTGTTCCTCCGAACAGGCTCCACCCTCCATCGGGCAGCTGGCACTCCAAAATGCGGTCGATATACATTTGACGGGTCGCCTGTACATTTGCCTCCGGGTTCTCCGGCATGGGATAGCCTGCGCTATCCAGTGCAATCAACGCCCAAATTGGGCCGTTAAGCCCCTGCCAAATCGTTTTTTCGTAGTCGCCCAGCGGTTTGGTCAGGTCATATCCAGCCACATTTCTGGCATCTTTCCCGATTGAGCTGAGAGCAACTATCACACGGGAATACTCCGTATATTTCTTATCGTGCAGCTTGCCGTCGCAGGCCGTTACATAGGCCTCCACAGTGGCATAGTAGTCCTGATAATAGCTGTCCGGTACATCGTACCCACTTCGGGCCAGCCCCAGCACAGCCCATTCACCGCCGATAGACCCTACCTGCGGGTTCTGTACGGTGCGGTACATATATTCTGCGGTATCCTGCACCGCCTCGTTCAAGGTCTCTTTGGATACGGCCGCCTGCGCTCCCGTCAACATACCCGTGGTCAGGGACAGGGCAAGCACAAATGCGAATCCACGCTGTTTCCATTTCTTCATATGACCGCGTCTCCTCCTGTTTTTCTTTCGGAAGGCCCTGCAGGTTCCCTCCAGGCACTGAGCCAATAGCTCCACAAATGCTTCATGGCCAGCTTGCTAAGGACAGGTATGCCCATCAGCTCCATGGCCCTTTTATTGGTACATCGCTTTTTTTGAAACAGCTTCTTAAGCTCTGGTGTGATTTCTTCTTCTCCCGGCGGCCGCCAGCTTTCTTTGACAGACTTGCACATGCGTTCTACCAGTTCTGACTCCCGCTCCGTCAAGGGAGAACCAATCCGTTCGCAATACGCCCTGAATCTGTCTGCGG